>Ga0335085_10012610_pt1 | contig 12442 bp, 5 predicted proteins | sample Lox_Sample_45_FD_206712 | JGI IMG/M metagenome (GOLD analysis project Ga0335085, IMG submission 206712) | Soil microbial communities from Loxahatchee National Wildlife Refuge, Florida, United States - Lox_Sample_4.5 | ecosystem: Environmental > Terrestrial > Soil > Wetlands | place: USA: Florida...
AACATGGGGCATCTGGCCGGTGAACCTCGATCTGGACGGGGCGCTGTTGCGATACGCGACGGCACAGCCGTTCGCGCGCATAGAGCACGACGGCACGCGGTATGTCTTCTTCGCCGCGATGCCTGGAGTGGCAGCGGACTTCTGCTTCGATTCAGCCACACTGGCTTCCATTGCGGCGCCGGGGGCGAGTGTAGAGCGTAATGACGGTCACACGCATGTCAGCGCGGCAAAGCCGGGCCTCTCACCGGCAATCACGTTGCGTTCGAAGCGCGGCCAGACCACGCGGATCGTACTGCTTGATCGCGAACAGGCAGAGAATGTTTGGAGGGACGGCGATCATCTCCTGCTGTCGAAGGCAGACGTGTTCTGTGCGCCCGACGGTGTTCATCTGCGTGCGCGGATTGCCGAGGCGCTATCTTATTCGGCTTTCCCGGAGTGGCGCGATCAAAGTGCCAAAGTCCAGCCGAAGCATATTCCGGTCGGACTAAAGAAGATCGGAGACGCGGCACCATCGCGTCCGGTAAAGATGACTCCGATCGCGACTGCGCCCGATGAATCTGCGTTTGACAAGGCAGCCGTGTGGCACATCACGCTGCCCTCGGACGCGCTGACGGGCCTGAGCGACATCTTCCTGCGAATCCGCTACGCCGGCGATATCGGCCGACTCTACAGTAGCGGCCGGCTGCTGCACGACGATTTCTATAACGGCACGGTGTGGGAGATCGGGTTGAAACGGTTCGGTCCGGAGGCGCTGATGCATCCGCTGGAGGTGCGCATTCTGCCGTTGCGGAAAGACGCGCCGATCTACCTGGACAAAGCCGCGTGGCCTCAATTCCCGGAGAGTGGAGAAATCGCGGAGATCTTCGAAGTGACGGCAGAGCCGGAGTACGAAGCAGTGGTGAGGTGAGGCCGGACGCGGCGATTGCTCGCCGCGCCCGGGTTGAGAGGTCCGGTTAGTATTCGAAGCGTACAGCGAACTGACCGGTGCGCGGATTGTCGGCCACGCCCAGGATCTGCCCGAAGTTGTCCGCTCCGATGCTGGCGCTGCTGCCGCCACAACCGTTGATGTTGTAGCTGTGGCGGTTGAACACGTTGTAGAATTCGGCGCGGAACGAGAGCCGGTAGCGGGCGTCGGGTCCAAAACCGAAGTACTTCAGAGCGCTGACGTTTTCGTTCGCGCCGCCGGGGCAACGCAAATCCGAAATCGCCGCCGGACCCTTGCCAAGCTGGCCGTCAGGCGGGTTGCTGGCCACGGTCGACGGCATATAGAAGTCCACCGCCGGCACCGGCTGGCCCTCCTGTGGCACCTGGTATTTGTTGGGATCCGATGGCCCCTTGAACCCGCTCAGGTTGTAGTTCGGAAGGATGTTGCCCCAGAGCGGATAGAGGGCGCCGCCGGACGAGGTGCCAACCCGGAACGGCTGGCCCGAATAGTAGGTCACGATGCCGGCCAGCGTCCAGCCGCCGACAATGCCGTTCACCACGCGATGCTGGCTCGAAAGCCATCGTCGGCCCTTGCCGAAGGGAAGCTCGTAGCTGACGAATCCCTTCACGATGTGCGTCTGATCGTAGCCTGTGAGGGTGTCGGCGGCCTGCTTCAGATTCGAGAAGTCCTGCACCGGCGTGTAGTAGCCGTTGTACTCCTGCTGCGCCGAGAACGAGTCGCCCTTCTGCCGGGAGAGCGTGTAGCTGAGATCCATGGTAAGTCCACGGCCGCCGCGCTTGACCAGATTGACCACCATCGAGTCATAGGAGCTCTGCCCCAGCGGGAGTCCGACATAGAGCAGGTTGTAGTAATACCAGTAGGTTGAAGACCAGGCGGCGACCTGAGGATAGGGAGCAATAGCAGCCAGAACGGGACCCCAGAAACCGGGATATGGGTATTTGACGCCATAGGCAGCCGCATCAGCCGCGCTATATATGTAGTCGTTGTACGCATTGGCGCCGAACCTATTGACCAGGTCGAAGAACTGCGACGCCGGCGCTTCGTTCCAGGCCAGTGCCGTATCGGCCAGGTGGTTGCCACGGTTGCCCACATAGGAGACTTCCACCCTCATGTTGGGCGTCAATTCGTACTGCACGCCGATGTTGAAAGCCTTGCTGGTGCCCGCTTTCAACGCGCGCGGATCGACATTCACCAGCGGGAACAATGTTGAGGCGTCCACGTCTTTGCTGCCGGGTTGATATACGCCGGGGTACCCGCTGTCCCAGTTGAACGGCGTGTTCACGACGTTGGTCCCCTGGAAGCCGGGCGCGAACCCGTTGGGTACGCCATTGAAGAAGGGCACACTCGACGGCATGTAGATCAAACCCCAGGACCCGCGGAACACGACCTTGTTCCAGGGGTTATAGGCAAAGCCGATCTGCGGCCCGAAGTTGGCATAGTATTCGTTCTTCTCGAAGCTGTCACTGCCGTTTTTCGCGAAAACCAGCGTGCCCGGGATACCGAGGGTGGGATCGATGGCGTTCAGGTCGTAGTTAGCCCAGTGACCGTACTTTTCGTGGAAGCGGAACGTGTAATCCCAGCGAAGGCCCAGGCTGAGGGTGAGTTTTGGGGTCACCTTGTAGCTGTCCTGAGCGAAGAGCGACATCGACTTCTGCCGGCCGTACAGGTCGAACGGCGTGGTCTCCTTCGCGTTAGCCACGTCGCCCAGCAGGAAGCTGGCGAATCCGAACCCCACCTGGTTGGCGTAGTTGGCCTCGGGGTTGCCGGTAGTGTTGGGCGAGAAGCTGTAGCTCATGGCGCCCGAGCCGGTGTGGCTGTTGATCTGGTGTGCCTTGAAATCGCCGCCAAAGGTGAGGCTGTGCTTCCCCTTCGTCCAGGTCAGGCTGTCGCCGGAGATCATGTTGAAGCCCGCGAAGCTGCCCTGGAAGGTGTTGCCGATGTAACTCTCGTTGTAGCCGTTTACGTCGCTCCCGAAGGAGATCAGGGGGAAGTTATCGGCTGTGGTGCTGCCCAGACCAAGCTGCTCGGCCCAGTTCCCCGAAGCCGACGGGTGATCGCCCTGCCAGTCGTAGTTGGCGGTGAGATTTACGACGTTCAGGACATTCGGCGTGAAGATGTGCGATTCGCTGAGCCGCCACTGGTTCGAGCGAAAAGCGTTCGTTCGCGCGGCGGAAAGCGGACCGCCGTCGGTGCTGCCGGCCTGCCACACGCCACCGCTGTCCACCAGCGTGCGCGGCTTGTGGTTGTAGATCCAGGACCCGGAGAGGCGATCCGCATCTCTGAGGTTATGATCGATCTTGACGACGGCTTCGATGGGCGTCTGGGAGGGCGAGTTACCAAGGGGCAGGCGGTTATTCGCGTTGAGTCCGCTGGTTTGCGGCGCGTACGAATTTCGGTAGATGTCGATGACCTTCTTTGAAACGCTGCTGAACATCGACGATGGGATGACATTGTTCACGAACACTGCTCCGGGATCGTTCGGATTGAAGATCGCGCCCGAATACACCGGGTTGCCGTGCGTGTCGGTACCGAGGACCTGGCTCCGGTCCAGCAGCGCGCCGAAATCGCCGTTGAGGAATTCCGGCGTGGGAACCACGGAGCTGAATCCGCCGAGGCGGAAATCGGTCTGGGTGTAGCGCTCGAAAGTGCCGAAGTAGAACGTCTTGTTCTTCTGGATGGGCCCGCCGACGCTGGCGCCATAATCCCATGCTCGCGCCTGCCCTTTCGGTATACCCTGATTGTCATTCGTCCAGGTGTTGGCGTCGAGGATTTCGTTGTGTCCATAAACGAAAGCGGAGCCGTGAAGCTGGTTCGTGCCCGACTTCAAGTTGAACGCCATGACGCCGCCGCCAGTGATAGCGCTTTGGACGTCGAGCCCGCTGGTCTCGGCCTGCAATTCCTGAACCGCTTCCATGCTGGGACCGTTCTGCATGGAGTTGCCCTGCACAGCCGCTGTCCCGGAGGTCCCATCCACGGTGTAGTCCTTGGTGAACCACTGGCCGCCGTTCACTACGGCGCCGTAAGGACTACTGATGGGCGAGTAGCCGGGCGTGATGGCCACCGCAAAGTCCTCAACAAATCGTCCGCCGGCGTAGATGCTCAGCGGCAGATCGTTGACTACGCTGGCCTGCATGTTCGTTCCGACGGTGGCGCGTTCCTGTTCCAGCACGGGCGCGTTGGTGGAGACGGTTACCGACGAATTCACAGAACCGACCTGGAGAGAAGCATCCAGCTTGGCGACCTGCGTCGAGATCAACGTGACCGCGGGGAGCTGCTGCACCTCGAAGCCGTCCTTGCGGAATTCAACCGAATACTGTCCCGGCGGAAGGTTCGGCAAAACGTAGATGCCGTCCTGATTGGTCACTGTCTTCGTCACGACGCCGGTGCCAGCGTTCGTGGCGGTCACCTCAACATCGATCACCACCGCGCCCGTGGAATCCGTCACTGTGCCTGTGATCGTGGCGCGGTTCGCCTGTGCCCAGATCAGGCTCCCGAGAAGCAACTGGGCTAAACAAACCGCCTGGATCTTCATGCGCATACCAACCTCCCTGGTCCTTGTGGATCTTCGCGTAGGACGAGCCAGCCGACGGATTTCTTTACGGCAGCCGGGCGGGAGGGGATACAATTGCCCTGGCATGATCAGACTCTCACGAATGTGTATTTCCCTCGCGCTGATGGGCGTGGCGACCCTTGCCGACCCGAGCGTTCCGGCAATGTTCAGCGACCACATGGTGCTGCAGGCGGGCGTGAAAGTGCCGGTCTGGGGCACGGCGGAAGCGGGCGAAGCGATTGAGGTGCACCTGGGGGATGAGGCGCCGGTTCGAACCGTCACCAGCTCCGGCGGAATGTGGAAGGTGGAACTGAGCCCGCTGCGCCCGGGCGGCCCGTTCACGCTGACGGTGCGCGGGAATCGCACCATCGCGATCCACGACGTGCTGGTGGGCGAGGTGTGGGTGCTATCCGGCCAATCGAACATGGCGTTCGAGCTGAACAGAGCGTCGAATGGGGCGGCTGCGGTGGCTGCGGCGGATCACCCGGAGATCCGCCTCTTTACAGTGCCGGAGCGAAGCGCGCCGCGGCCGGCCATGTCGCTCGACGCAAGCTGGCGGATCTGCACCCCGGAATCCGCGCGCGATTTCTCCGCCGTGGGCTATTTCTTCGGCCTGGAATTGTATCGCCGGCTGGGGGTGCCGATCGGCCTGATTCACTCCTCATGGCCGGGCACGACGGCGGAGTTGTGGACACCGGCAAAGCTGCTGGCAGCCGATCCGGTGCTGCAGCCGATCGTGCGACGCTGGGAGCAGGCCTCGGCACAATCGCACGAACTCGCCGAGCGGCCCGCACATTTCTCCCTCGAGTTCGACTCGTTCGAGCTACTACGCGCGGCCGATGGCCACGATGCCGTGGCGCTGGCGAATTTCGACGATGGCCGCTGTCGGACGGTGACCGGAGGCGTGTGCGGTTTTCGGGAAGCGGTGTCGGCGGCGGTCGAGCTTTCGCTGGTGAAGCCTGGCGACGCCGGGTCGGGCAGCGCGCTGCGGCTGGCTGGCAAACTCGATCAGGCCCACGCTCCGACGCTCGAGCTGCGGTACCACGAGGACTGGTCGCCGGCGGACGTTTCGATGTACAAGGGCATTCGCTTCCGCTACCGTGGACAGGGCGCGTTCCAGTTCTACTCCCGCCAGCCCACCGTCACCGATTACGACGACTACGGCGCGAACCCGCTCCAGGCGACCCCGCAGTGGCAGACAGCGACGATTCCCTTCTCCGCCCTGCATCAGGCTGGTTGGGGCAAAGCGTTGCCGTTCACGCCGTTCGCGCTCACCAGTATTCTGCTGCAGGTGACGCCCGGCGACGTCGAGATGCAGCCCGGCGGGCTGTTCAACGGGATGATCGCGCCGCTGCTGCCATATGCGATTCGGGGCGCGGCATGGTATCAGGGCGAGAGCAACGGGCCGCGGGCCCGCCAGTACGAGACACTCCTGCCTGCGATGATCCGCGGCTGGCGCGACGCGTGGGGCGAGGGCGATTTCCCGTTCCTGATTGTGCAACTGCCCAATCACGGCGGCAACGGCGCCGAGCCCTCCGAGAGCATGTGGGCGGAGATGCGCGAGGCGCAGTGGAAAACGGCACACACCGTGCCGCACACCGGCCTCGCGGTGACCATCGATCTTGGCGCCTCCGACGACGTCCATCCGCCGCGCAAGGAGCCGGTGGGTCAGCGGCTCGCACTGCAGGCGCTGGCGGTGGCTTATGGCAGGAAAGTGGAAGCCTCCGGGCCGGTGTACGAATCGATGCGAGTCGACGGCAGCCGCGTGCGAGTCCACTTCGGCAGCATCGGAGGAGGACTGGCGTTGCGCGACGGCGCCGTATTGCAGGGTTTCGCGGTGGCCGGCGCGGACCGACATTTCCACTGGGCCACCGCTGCCATTGACGGCGATTCGGTCGTGATGGAGAGCCCCGCGGTGCCTGGTCCCGTGGCGGTACGCTATGCCTGGGCCGACGATCCGGACTGCAATCTGGTCAACTCCGAAGGCCTGCCGGCCGCGCCGTTCCGCTCCGACGACTGGCCGGGGATCACGGACGCTCAGCGATAGCGGACGCGGTACAACTTCACGTCCAGCTTCACGTCGTCCTTCTCGGTGGACGTGCCGCGGATGGTGAGCGGCTCGCCCGGCGTGAACGCGTCCACCTCGCCGACGCCCCACGACAAACCGCTCCAGATGACTTTGTCGTAATTGATGCGGGCCGTGACCGGTCGGCCGTTCTGCGAGACGTCGATCTTCAGCACACGGCCCATGTTCTCGCCCTTCGGTGGACCTCCGGCCCACGTGCGGCGGAGGGAGGAACCGTCTGCGGTTCGCTGCTGCAACACGACGCGCAACGCGCCGTTCGAAGGCGCGGTCATTGTCCCCTCCACGGTATTGCGCCCTGCTGAATGGAACGCCGCCTCGATGGGCTCGATCGACTGCGGAATCACCGCGTCCTCCTCGATTCCCATGTCGTACTTCGCCGACGCATAGCGCCCAAACCCGACCACCGCCATCTGTTCCGGGCCCAGCGTGATCGACCCCGGCGCCAGCGCCGGCTTGTACCCGGCATCGCGAAAAAGGATGCGCCCCGCCTGCTCGGGAAGCGCCACCGTACGAACCGCCTGCTCCGGGTTGACCACCGTGTAGACCGCGCCATTGGCATCCCTCGACGCGAACCCGTACGGCCGCACTTCGCCCGGAATTCCGCCGAACGATTTCGTGCGCCCCAGGCTGAGCATCGGCAGATAGAGACGGAACGCCCGCGCCATCCAAGCCGCCTTGCGATCGTCAATCAGCTCCAGATTGCCATGAATGGTATTAACCCAGCCGCCGCGCGCCAGCATGAGTAACAGTCCGCTCTTCCAGTCGGCGGTCTTGCGGTAGTAGATGGTGCCGGTGGTGCCGTACATTACGCTGGTCGCGTCGATGCGTTCGAGCGGCATACCGCTGTCCTCGAAGCGCCGCACCATGTGATCGCTGTACAGATCCTGCGAGCGCCAGAAATTCATCATGGGCACGTCAGACGGCCGCGGGTCACCCGAGTACATCGAATCGAACACCGTCAGCCAGCGCAGGTCGATTGGGTTCTTGAACGGGAACGGGCCGAAGGTAGTCTCCAGATCGCCTCCGAAACCGTTGAACGCCACCAGCACTACGCCGGGATTCTTCCGTCGGAATGCGAGCAGCGCCTCGCGGAACGCCGCCTGGTTCTTCGCGCGGATCTCCTCGATGGGCATGCTCGCTTCCACATCGGGCGGCGCCGCATCGAAATCCACGAAATCGAATTTGAACAGGCGCACGCCGCGGTCATACCACATCTGCAGCGTTTGCATGAAGTGCGGCAGGAAGCCGCCTTTGAAGAAACACGCGGTCCAGCCCTTCTTGCTGAGCGAGTCCTTCCACTCGGGCGCGGCATCGAGCTGCACCAGCATGTTCGAGCCGAACCACAGGCCGGGCTTGATCCCGTTTTCGCGGCAGCGCTCGAGCCAGCGGTCCGGCCCGTTCGGCCACGTCGACTTGCGCCACGTGCGATAGCCGCCGTCCTTCGCATACCAGAACGCATCCATGACGTAGTAGTCGAACGGCACGCCCAGCTTGCGCAGGCGAATCACCTCGTCCAATTCCTTCATGGCGAGCTGTTCGGTTTGCGGGATATTATCGGAGAGCTCGTCGTAGGCCGACCAGTTGTTGTAGACGACGATGGGGTCGCGAAGCGTACGAAAACCGGCGTCCGGGTCGCCAGCTACTGCGAGCGTGCTCGCCGCGAGAATCAGAACAAGCTGCTTCATGGTTCGGTCACAAGCTGCGCATAGTCCGGTTCGCCGAGGAACGACCGCAGCGCGAGGCCAAGGTCGCCGGGTGCGGTAAATACATCATGGCGCCACACCACCTGGCACTGCCGGTTCGCGAGGACCATCGCGGGAACATGGCTCACCTGCCCGCCGCCGTCGAACCGCACCCGCATGTCACCAGTCTGCCAGTCATGCGGCAGGTTCTTCGCGCGCTGCGGATCGACAGAATCGACCACCACCACCGCGGCCCCCAACCCGGATGCGTGAAACTGGCGGAACGCGCTCTCGGCGATGGTGACCGTGCCGCGAGAATCGTGATCCTCGGGCGACGCCGAAACAAACGCGAGCAGGGTGAACCCCCCCGCCCCATCGCAATACGCAGCGGGCAGTCGCGCATCCGGGGGTGATTCGCGCGCGGCCGCCGCGGGCATCTTCTCCCGCGTACTGTGCGTGTCCTGCCTGGCCTGGCTCTGGTATTCCGAGAAACTGCGATACAGAACCCCGCCGTATTCCCACGCCGGCTCGCTGGCGCCGTAGCGGTACGAATTGTGATCGAACAACAGCGAGGTGTTGCTCCGCACCAGGAACGGCGAGGACGATTCTATGGTGTTTCCCTCAAACGTGCCCGTGCCCACGAATGCCGCGCGGTTGACTACGGCGGCGCTGCCGATCGGCGGATTCCAGAAAACCCGATTACCCGTCATTGAAACGCCCTTGAGCTGACCATTGTTCCACGTGTCGAGGAAAACCGCTCCCTGCCGCTGTGCCAGACGCGGGCTGCGGCCGTTGCCGGCGCACACGTTGTTGCGCACGATGCTGTTGGTGGTCACCCAGCCGGAGCCGAACACCGCCAGGCAATACCCCTGCGTGTCATGGCCATAGCTTTCCTCGACTACATTGTCGTCATTGCCGTAGTCGATATCGAACGCGCCGCCGTCCACCCCAGGGCTGTCAGTGAGGAATGCTTCGCTGCGCCGAACCGTGCAGCGCCGGCACATCCATGTCCAGATTGCGTTGGGCGTACCGATCGTCTCGGTCTCCTGCATGCCGGTGTGCCCGGCCACGCTGTTCTCTATGACGCCGTCGTTCACGCGAAACAGAATGATCCCGTCGCCGGCGACATCGGACACCGTGGAATTGCGAACCACCACGTGCGTGCTGCGCGTGGATTCCGGAGGAAAGCCAAACGGCCCACCGCCAACAAGAATCCCGACCCACTGTGACGTGCGATACACCGTGACGCCATCGATCACCACATCGTCGAAGCGCTGTTGTTGCCGGGTGGGAGAGACCACCAACAGTCCGCCTTCTTTGTGTTTCGGCGTTCCGGTGACGTCGTGCACCACGATGTCACGGATGTGAATGCCGTGCAGAATTCCCCGCGTACCGGTGACGAAAACGCCGTGCGGGTTGCCGCCCGAAAACTCGAGATGCTCCACGGTCCAGTATTCCTGGTTGGACAGCAGAAGAGCTGCGTGCTCGCCAGGCTTCGCCACGATCTTCGGCAGCGAACCAGTATCCCACGCGTCGAGCCGAATCGGAGCCGCCGCTGTACCCGACCCCTTCGGCGCCAACATTCCCTCGCACGTGCTGCCACGCCGGAACAGAATCGCATCGCCTGGCGCGAAAGTTCGCTTCGAGACCGCCGACGTCGTGCGCCACGCGGTGGCCGGCGTCAAACCGTCGCCGGAATCCTGGCCGCCGCCGCAATCGACATAGTAATCGCGTGCTGCGGCGGGCACGGCGCACATGGCAATCAGAAGTATCGCGCGGAACTGCAGTGGAGTCTCCCTCAACACCGGCTCAATGGGAGGACGATCATCCCCGCAGTTTTATTTACGCAGCCGCTATTCCGCCTCCTGTTCGACGATGGCTAACCCCCAAGGCTCAAGCGCAAGCCTCGCGCCTTTCGCTATCGCGCGGTCCGACAGAAACTCGCTGCCGGCGCCATACGGATACACCACAGTCTGCGCCGTCGACGAGAAATTCCTGAGTCCGAGGCAGACCTAGCTTAGCTATAGCTAGAGAATTACCCGAACAGCTTCAAAGCGAGTCGTTCCTGCCGACTCCGGTATGGGCAACGCGGCCGGCAGGACAGTGTCCTCATTGGCCCGGTGCTCCCAGTTGCCTGGCAGCGTCATCCAGCACAAACACCCAGTCGCCCTGCCCCGGGGGATCGAACTGCCGCGTGCCCTGAACCGGATATGTTCCAGCAAGTGAAGCCTTGCCGGTGCGCGGGTCGAACCACCAGGCCCTAGCCTGGCTGCCGGAGAGTTTCGCCATCTCCACCGTGATGGTGCGCGCGGAAGGCATGTAGGCGATGAGCGTGCTTCCGTCCGAGGTGAGCGCAGCGCCCAGGTAGTCCCAGCCCCAGAACTCGCCCAGCCCGCCGGTTATGACTTTGTGATCCTGATCGGGCACCAGATCGAACCAGCGGCGGGAGCGAAACAGCCTGCCCCAGTGCATCATGCCGACCGATCCGGGAAGGTCCATCGCCGCCTGCCAGCCCGGGTTGAACAGCCAGACTGGATTGTTGCCCATAACGTGTCCGAATCCGCCGCAGAGGATGGCCCAGTAGGCCTGCCGGCGAATCTGCACTTCGGAGGAATTGTGCTCGCCCTCGTAGATGCTCTCGATCAGAAAGTAGGGCCGGATCGGTTTGCGATTGTACTCCTCGATCAGGCGCGTCTGAATGATCTGGTAGGCATAGGCGTTGTTGATGTCGAGCCACGGGCCTGGATACTCTTCAGGAACGGGAGAATCGGAGTGGCAGTGTGCGGTAAAGAGATGGCGGTTGTCGAACTGCCGGATGCCGAACGCGATCATGTCCACGTTCTCGCGCGCGGGGCCGGGGTCGCGGTCGCCGCCCATCACCCAGACGATGTTGTCGAAATCCTTGTAGCGTTTGCCGAGGAACTGACCGTATCGCAGCATTTGCTCGGGGCCGTTCGCCATCAGTTCCTCGACGAATCCTTCGTCGGTGCCGGTGTAGCCGAGGTAGATCGGAGCCAGAAGAACGGTGATGCCGTACTCGCCTGCTTTGCGAATCACCCAGTCTGCGTGCGAGAAATACTTCTCATTCGGCACGGTCCAATCAGACATCTTCGCAAACGGTGGCTCGCCGTATAGATCGCGCGGAGGGTTCTTCGCGAACTTGTGTTCGATCAGGTTCACCAGGATGGCGTTGAAGCCCTTGGCGCGGCGATTCTGCAGGTACTTCTCGGCGTCCTCTTTGGTCAGATTGGCGATGAGCGACCACGGCGCGTCGGCCTGAAAGAGAGCGGGATTGCCCTGAGGGTCAATCAGATAGCGGTGATTCTCGCTGATTCGAAACGGTTTATCCTGCGCGAGGGCTGTCGCCAGGCACAGCGTGAGTAAGAACAGCAGGGTGGCTCTTTGCATCGCATCTCCGGAAATCGCGTGGCTTAGCCACAATGCTACACCCGGGCGTTGGTTTTGAAAAGGGCAAAACGCATGTATGCTCAATGTTTGCAGCGATTTTGTCTCATCGCGTTCTGTGCCGTGGCGCTGTCAGCGCAGGTTCGCGACCCCGACCAGATCTATAGGGACGCGATCGACCTCGCCGGCCGCGGCGACGCGCCGGCAGCAGCCGCGAAGTACCGTGAGTTTCTCGAGCTTCGCCCGGATTCTGTGGAGGCGCGGACCAATCTTGGCGTTGCGCTGGCTTCGCTGGGACGCTATGACGAGGCCATCGCGAACTACCAAATTGCGCTGCGCCAGGCGCCGCAGAGTCCGGTTGTCCGGCTGAATCTGGCGCTGGCGTGGTACAAGCAAGCTAACTACGAGAAGGCTGCCAGCGAGCTTGCGGAGGCACGGCGTCTGGATGCGGCCAATAAGCAGGCACTGTATCTGCTGGCTGACTGCCGCCTGCGCCTCGGCAGCTACAAAGAAGCCATCGAGTTGTTGCGGCCCGCTTTCGATGTGAGCCCGGACGACAAGGCGGTCGCCTACATGCTTGGAATGGCGTTAATCCGCGACGGCCAGACCGGTGAGGGTCAGAAAGTGATCGACCGCATCTTCGCGGGCGGGTCGGCGGAGGCGAATCTGCTGCTGGGTGCCGCGGCGCTCGAAACGCACGAGGACGCTAAAGCGCTCGATAGTCTGCATAAGGCGGCAGGGCAAAACCCGAGACTGCCCGCGGTGTGGTCGCT
>Ga0335085_10012611_pt1 | contig 12442 bp, 9 predicted proteins | sample Lox_Sample_45_FD_206712 | JGI IMG/M metagenome (GOLD analysis project Ga0335085, IMG submission 206712) | Soil microbial communities from Loxahatchee National Wildlife Refuge, Florida, United States - Lox_Sample_4.5 | ecosystem: Environmental > Terrestrial > Soil > Wetlands | place: USA: Florida...
CTCGCAGATCAACTCGACGTCCGCCAGGAACTGCATCTCGACGGTCACCGTGCCATCGCCCTGACACGTTTCGCAGCGCCCGCCAGGGACGTTAAACGAAAAATGCCCGGCCGTATAGCCGTGCTTCTCGGCGTCGCGCGTGGAGGCGAACAGCTTGCGGATGACATCAAAGGCCTTTAAATATGTGACCGGGTTGGAGCGCGGCGTCCGGCCGATCGGCGACTGGTCCACCATCACCGTGGTCGTAACACGCCCTGCGCCCTCGACCGTTTTGCACGCCAGCGGCTTCGCGGCTGTGTCCAACGACTCGGCGGCCTGTTCGATCTCGGCGTCGCGTCCGCTCTCCAGGGCTTTGTGCTGCGCCTCCATGGCGCGGAAAATTACGTCGTGGACCAGCGTCGATTTTCCGGAGCCCGAGACGCCCGTCACCGCCGTCATCAACCCGAGCGGAATCTCCACGTCGATGTTCTTCAGGTTGTGCGCCCGCGCTCCGCTGAACCGCAGCAGGCTGCGCCGGTCCACCGGACGCCGCGCGCGCGGCTGCGCCACCCGCAGATCGCCGCGCAGATACCGCGCGGTCAGCGATCCGTTGGTATCGGCCATCAGCCGTTCCAGCGGCCCCTCAAACACGATGCGGCCGCCATGTTCCCCCGCGCCCGGACCCATGTCGATGATGTGATCGGCGCGGCGCATCACGTCCGGATCGTGCTCCACCACCACGATCGTGTTGCCCAGCCCGCGCAACTCTTCCAGGATGCGGATCAGCCGGCCGGTGTCGCGGCTGTGCAGCCCGATGGAAGGCTCGTCGAGCACGTAGCACGCGCCCACCAGCCGCGACCCGAGCGAGGTGGCAAGCTGGATGCGCTGCGCCTCGCCGCCCGAAAGCGTCGAGGACAGCCGGTCGAGCGTGAGGTAGTCCAGCCCCACGTCGTTCAGAAACTTCAGCCGCTGGCGAATCTCCACCAGGATCTTATCGGCGATGGCGGCCTGCTCGGGCGCGAGCGCCAGCGAATCGAAGAACTGCTGCGCGTCGGCGATGTTCAGGCGAACCACTTCGCCCAGATTCTTCCCGCCCACCTGCACGTACAGCGCTTCCTTGCGCAGGCGCGCGCCCTTGCAATCGGGACACAGCGCGTATCCGCGATAGCGGCTCAGAAACACGCGCACGTGCAACTTATATTTCTTGCCTTCCAGGTGCTCGAAGAAGCGGCGGATGAAGTCGTGCAGGATTTCGCGCTGCGCGTCCGTCAGGTCGCAATACGGTACGTTGAACGGCACCTGCCCGCGCGCATTCTTCCTGAAGTTGCCGAGCCAGGAGCGGTATTGCGGCTTGGTCCACGGTTCGACCGCGTCATCGCCGATGGGCAGCGACTTATCCGGGATCACGCGGTCCATGTCGTAGTCGATGGTATTGCCGAAGCCCTGGCAGCGCGGGCAGGCACCGAACGGCGAATTGAAGCTGAACAGGATCGGCTCGGGCGCGGCGAACTCGCGGCCGCAGGTCTTGCACTGAAACTTTTCGTTGAAGCGCAATCGTTCTTCGCCCGCCGCGTTTTCGAAGATCACCTCGCCTGCTTCGCGGTAGCACACCTCGATGGTGTCCACCAGGCGCTGATGCAGGTCCGGACCAGGATCGCCCGCGGGAATCGCCAGGCGGTCCACCAGCACGAACACCGGTTTGGCGAAGTCGATGTCGAGCAGCGATTCGGGCGTCGAAAATTCGAACACGCGCCCGCCCTGAAACAGCCGATTGAAACCCTTCTTGCGGAGCTCGAACAGGTGGTCGCGCAGCGCCGCGGTGGTGGCATGCTCGCCGCACGGAAACAGCGCGTACCACCGCGATCCGCCCGGCAGGTCCATAAGCCGTGCCGCCACTTCATCGACCGTGTCCTTGCGCACCGGAATGCCGCAGTGCGGGCACATCGTGACGCCCACGCGCGCGTACAGCAGGCGCAGAAAGTCGTAGCACTCGGTGGAGGTCGCGACCGTCGAGCGCGGATTGCGGCTGGTGTTTTTCTGGCGAATCGCCACGGCCGGCGCGATGCCGTCGATCTCGTCCACTTCCGGCTTCTCCATGCGCTCCAGGAACTGGCGCGCGTACGCCGAAAGCGATTCCACATAGCGCCGCTGGCCCTCGGCGTAGATCGTGTCGAACGCCAGGGACGACTTCCCGGACCCCGAGACGCCCGTGATCACGGTCATCTGGTTGTGGGGAATAGAAAGCGAAATGTTTTTTAAGTTGTGGACCCGCGCACCGCGAATCCGGATTTCGTCTGGCACGGAAATTTTGGGTTGAACCTAAATTATCCCAGATTTCCGCCGGCGCCGCTCCGGCCGCGTCCTTGTGTCAGAGTGGGGCGGTCGCCCTCGTCCGCGGTGGACCCCAGGTCCGGCCGTCCGGACCCGCGGGGGTTCGGCGGCCCGCGTGACGGAATCGATGGGCTGTCCGCCGCTTCTGGGGAATTGGCCGGGGACGCAGCGAGACGGAACTGCGTTCTAGACCGCCCGCTCGTCCGCGCTCAGAACAGAATGGTCTGCTGCGTAAATCCGGGCAACCAGGCGGGCGCGAACTTCACGGTGCCGCCCGAAGCCGACGGCACGAACATCGAGAGCGCCGAGTTGAACTGGTACTCCGCCTGCACCTGTATGTCGGTGCCGGGCGTGTTGTAGCCGGATGGCGGCCACGCCGTAGTGTTGCTCAGGCAACTGTCCAGTTTGCAACTGACGGTGCTGGCCACGGTCGAGTGATCCGACCCCAGCGCATTGAAGGTCACGTAGACCGATGAGTTCGGCATGCCGTTCAGATAATTGCTGAGCACCTGCGCGGCGTTTTCGATTTTGATGGAGCAGGTGTTGGTGCCCGAGGAGCAGTCCGAACCGTGCGTCGCAATATACGATCCGGTGACCTTTACGGCATATTGCAGGGTGTGGTATTGCCACATGCCGATGGCCATTTGCATGATCGAGATCCACATGAACATGATGGGGATTCCCGTCATCGTGAACTCGAGAATGGTGGCGCCGCGTTGCGCGGTCTTCTTCGGTGGTCTGCGCATCGTCAACTCCTCAACCGGAACTGGGCCGTGTACGAAATCCAGAATTGCTTCTCCAGCAGGCCGGGGATGGGAATCAGGCTCAGCGTCTGATACGTCACGGTCACCTGCGAAGCCGGCTGTCCGTCGGCCCCCGTCACCGCCGAAGCCGTCACAATCAGCGGTGTTGAAGTACAGGCTGTGGTAGCCGAAACGTTGTTCGACACTTTCAGCTCATTGCGCGCATAGATGCAGGCTGTGGCCTGGTCGGCGGCGGTCGTCGAACTGGTCGAGGTATACAGAGCGGCCGAGCGCGCCGCCGCCTGCGTCGAAATCAGCGCGTGCGAATAGAAGCCCCAGTCGAACACACCCACGAAGAGGAATGCATACCACGGCAGAAGCAGGGCCATCTCGAGAGCGCTGCCGCCCTTGCATCGTTTGCGCCGGGGCAAACGGGAACGATTGAAACCAGACATGCTGTCCTCCTTGTGACGAATGATCATTGCAGGAATCCTATCGTGTTGCTGTTGAGGTTGGTCTGGGCCGCGCCGTTGATGGTGGCGACGGTGCCGCCGCTGATCGAAACGGTGTTGCCGACGAAGGTCGTATTGTTGTAAGTTCCGCCCGAAATCGTCAACGCGGAATCGATGGCGTAGACGGCGCCGCTATACGTCTGGGTGCCTCCGCTGAAAGCCACGGGGCTCGAATTCGTCCGCGACATGAACAGCAGGATGCCCTTCCAGGTGCCGCTGGTCGGCGCGTTCAAAGTGATGGTGCCGCCGCTCATCGAGAAGGGGCCGCTGGAAATGTAGAATGTCACAGGGCCAGTGGCTTGGATCGTGCCTCCGCTCACGCTGATACCGCTTTCCAGGTAATAGGTCCCCGAAGTGAGCGTCAGTGTCCCGCCTGCCAGGCTGATGGACCCGCAATAAGTTCCGGGGTTGATGGTTTGGGAACCAGAGGCCATGCTGACTCCGCTGTTGCAGGTTCCGGGGCTCGGCGCCGCCAACGAGGCAAACGGATCGCTCTGCGTGCTGGCGCCCAGGATCGGCGAAGGTGAAATCGTGCCGCCGGCATGCGTCCAGCCGCCCACGATGTTGGTTTTGGCCGTGCCCGTGGTGGTGATCGATCCGCCGCTCGAAAGCACCGCCGTAGAACTGCTGGAATCGACATAGATTCCGCAGTTGCTGCTGATGCCGCCGCCGCTCATGCTGATGTCCGTTCCGGTTGCGGCCATCACGTACAAACATCCGCCGCCGCCGGTCGAGGATCCAAATACCGCCGCCGTCGAGTTGGCCGAAATGTTGCCAAACTGCTGTCCCAGCACCGCGAGGAACGTCAGCGGCATCTTCTGCGAAACCGTGGCGCTGATCCAATACGAGGGCGAGGTGCCGGTGATCGGCGGCGTCGAGGTATTGGCCGCGACCGTCACGGTCTGGTCTCCGCTCAAGCCGCCGTTGGTAAAGCCGTTCTGTTTGGCATACAGGCACGCCGCCTGGATGGGATTCGTCGGCGTGGTCAGCGAGCTGGGACAGGCCGTGGCCGATTGGCACGTGACCCCCGAGCCGCAGGTGTAGTTGGAAGCGCCCTTGGCGGCCATGGCCCCGGCGATGGCGGCTGCTTGTGCCGCGGTCTGCGCCGATTCGCGCAACATGTGCCCGTATCCGGCATCCACCACAAGCCCCATCATTCCGAGCACTGGAACAAGCGACAACGTCGCAAACAGCGTGGTTTGCCCTCGCCGGCCGCGTTTCGATTGATGTTTCGAGTTCTTCATCACAGGCAATCCAACCTTCTCTTCCCGAGAGTAAGATCAATTCAAATTGAATACACCTCTCTTTGGTTAGGGTTAGTAGTGGTTAGGGTTCGGTAGCGCCTAGGGATAGCTCGGGAATTTCATGGCCCGTTTTCAGACTGCCCACGCGCGGTACAATCGGAATGAGATGCGCTCCAGCCTTTGTCTGCTGCTGTTGATGGGATTGGGTTTATGGGCCGCCGACAGGAAGCCCGCCGGGCCCGGCGAAGTGCTCCGCGGCAAACTTCTGATCCGCGACGGCCAGCCCGCGCAACTGGAGACCGCCGACCACAAAACCATGCTGCTGGAAGGCGACGACGATACTACCAAAATCCTGGGCGATACGCGCCTGAACGGCTTCGAGGTCGAAGCCCGCGGCCACTTCAGCGCTCCCGGCCGGTTCCAGATCGACCCCATCCACACGCACGCCATGCTCGTGCGCCAGGACGGCAAACTCAAGCTGGTCACCTACTGGTGCGACATCTGCGCCATCCGCGCCTACACGCCCGGCCCGTGCGTCTGCTGCCAACGCGAGACCACGCTGGATCTGCGCGATCCGGATCAGCAATGAAAGCCGCCAGACTCGCTCGATTACTTCCGCTGGTGATCCCCGTGTCTTTATTAGCCGCCAATTACACCGCTCGCAAGACCGTCGTCGATGGCGTAGAGGTGGTGCAGCTTGCCGATTCCGCGGGCCGCGCCGAAGTCTCCATCGCGCCGTCCGTCGGCAACATGGCCTACGAATACAAGGTTGCCGGAAAGAACTTTCTGTGGTTCCCCTATCACAGCCCCGCCGAGATGCGCGATGACCCGCGCTTCTGCTGCGTGCCGTTTTTGGCGCCATGGGCTAACCGCCTCGATCAGGACGGCTTTTGGGCCAACGGCCGCAAGTTCCTGTTGAACCCCAGCCTGGGCAACCTGCGCCGCGATCAGCATCAGAAGCCCATCCACGGCCTGCTCAACTTCTCGCCGCTGTGGAAAGTGACCGCCGTCGAAGCCGACAACGACTCCGCCTGGACCACCAGCCGCCTGGAATTCTGGAAGTACCCCGAGTTGATGGCGCAGTTCCCATTCGCGCACACCATCTCGATGACCTACCGCCTGCGCAACGGCGAACTACAGGTCGAGACCACCATCGAGAATCTGTCCAGCGAAGCCCTGCCGGTGGGCATCGGCTTCCACCCGTACTTCCAACTGCATGATGCCCCGCGCGATCAGTGGAAGGTACACCTGGCCGCGCGCGACCACATGGTGCTGAGCAACCTGCTGATCCCCACCGGCGAAAGCAAGCCGGTCGAATTCGCCGATCCGCAGCCGCTGAAAGGCACCGCCCTGGACGATGTTTTCTCGAACCTCGTCCGCGGCTCCAACGGCCAGGCGCGCTTCTGGGTGGAAGGCGCCAAGGAGCGCATCACCGTCAGCTACGGTCCGAAATACCCGGTCGCGGTGGTGTATTCGCCCGCCAACAGCGCGTTCATCTGCTTCGAGCCGATGACCGGCCTCACCAACGCCTTCAACCTGGCGCACGACGGGGTGTACAAGGAACTGCAAAGCGTCCCCGCGGGCGGAACGTGGAAAGAAGTTTTCACCATTGCGGTGACGGGCATCTGAGGTGAGGTAAGCGCCTCGCACTCTTGCTGCCGCTGGTGGCCAGCGGGTGGGCGCCGCCGACGGTCGAAATTCACCGCGTCACCGGACGGGTATCGGAACGCCTGACCGAAGCCGGGCGATACTGGCGGACGGCTCGGCAAGCGGCCTGGCGGGACATCGAAACTCCCGAAGAAAACCGATGTCGTGAGTGCGATGACCCGCGGCTTAGCGCACGTTTTTCCAGCCGGACCTCGGACCGGAGCCGCAGATCGTGACCCTTACCGATAAGGGCCAGGATACCCTCGCAGCCCGGCCGATTGGACCGCTTCCGAACAGCCGGTATCAAACATGAAAACCGCGGCGCCATCACGGCAGCGCGAACGCCATCACGTAATCCGCCAGCTTGATCCCCTGGATTTTGCCGTGACCGCCGGCCGCCACTACCACGTACTGGCGTCCGCCGATGCGCGCCCGGTAGGTCATCGGAGTGGCGGCGGCCGAAGCGGGCAGACCAGTGTGCCAGAGTTCCCGCCCGGTCTGCGTATCGAACGCGCGGAAGGTGCTGTCCATGGTTGCGCCGATAAAAGTGACGCCGCCGGCTGTGGTCAGCGGGCCGCCCAGAGTCGGCGTGCCCCAGCCGATGGGCAGCGGAACGGGAGCCAGTTCGCGGACCGTTCCGAGCGGCTTCTGCCAGCGAATCTTGCCGCTCGAAAGCTCCACCGCCGCCAGCGTGCCCCACGGCGGAGGCGTACACGGCAGACCCATGGGCGAGAGCAGCACCTTGCGCCGCATGACGTACGGGGTCCCCTTCATGGGAGCGTATTCCCAGCCGTCCTGCTCGCCTCCGGAATGCCTCCACCGCGCGGGCGCCTGCTCGCGCGGGATGAGTTGTACGATCGCCGCCAGGTTGGTCTGGTTGACCACGATCAGGCCGCGCTCCAGGTCGAACGAGACGCCGCCCCAGTTGGTCCCACCGGCGTAACCGGGATACTCCAGCGTCCCTTGCAGGCTGGGCGGCGTAAAGATGCCCTCGTTGCGTGCGCCGGCGATAGCGTTGCGACAGCCGTTCCGATCGCCGGGAGTAAGTGCCCAGGCATCCGCGGCCGCAAGGCGCTCGGGCACCAGCGGCGGGGGAGCCACCGGAAACGGCTGCGTCGGCGATAGCCACTCGCCAGGCACGCCGTTCTGCGGCACGGGCCGCTCTTCCACCGGAAAAACCGGCTTCCCGGTGTCGCGATCCAGGATAAAGAGGCGGCCCATTTTAGTCGGCTGCACCAGAGCAGCGATGCGCCGGCCCTCGCGCTGCACCTCAATCAGCGACGGCGCGGACGGCAGGTCGTAGTCCCACAGGTCGTGGTGCACCACCTGGAAACTCCACGCCACCTTCCCGGTGGACGCGCGCAGAGCTACCACCGAATCGGCGTATTGGTTGGCTCCCGGACGCTCACCGCCGTAAAAGTCGGGACTCGGACTGGTGGTCGGCAAGAACACCAGATCGCGGTCCGGATCGGCCGAGATAGGTCCCCACACGTTGGCCGCGCCCGTGCACTCGGCGCCCTTCTGCCACGTCGCACGGGCCGGGTCGGCGGGGTCGCGCGGCACGGGATCCCACGACCACACCAGCGCGCCGCTGCGGACGTTGTAAGCGCGCACTACCCCCGAAGGCATTTCGACCCGATCGCTGTCATTGATCGCCGAGCCGACCACGACCACGTCGCCGACCACCGCCGGCGCAGAGGTGAAGTGATATTCGCCCGCAATGAGATGGTCGATGCCGGATTGCAGGTCGATGCCCGCCGTCAGCGAAACCTGGCCGGCATCTCCGAAACGCGGGCACACTTTCCCGGTATCGCCATCCACCGCGATTAAGCGGCCGTCCAGGGTGGCTTCGTAAACGGACTTGCGGCAGGCCTGCCCGGGCGCCGCCGAGGCATCGATATACATCCCCAGCCCGCGGCAGGTAAAGTCGTCGCCGTAATAGCCGATGCGGTTGATTTGCGGGTCGAAGGTCCACTTCTCCCTGCCCGTCTCCGCGTCCAGCGCGACGATGCGGTTGAACGGAGTCGCGATGTACAGCGTGCCGTCGGCCATCAAGGGTGTCGCCTCGAAGGTGCTGCGGGCCCACACCTTCTTTCCGTGCCAGGTGCTTTTGCCATCCGACACGTCGCCGGTGCGATAGCTCCAGGCCACCTTCAGGCCATCCACATTGGCAGTGGTGATTTGGTCGAGCGGAGAATAGCGTGAACTTCCCGCGTCGTTCCCATAAGCCTTCCACTCCGCGACCGGAGCATGCGGATCGGGCGGCGTGGCAGGCCGCGTGCAGCCGATCAAAACCAGAACCGCGCTCGAAATCAGAATGCGCTGCATGGAGCACTCTCGTCTCCGCCGGTGTGCTGAAACGGCGGAGGGCCGGGTTAAACCGGCTCCATGTTAACGCCTGGCGGCGCTGGATTGAATGGTCACCGTGACGGTGCGAGGGCGCGCAGATCTTTCGAAGCGGCTTGGCTCGCTCGCACTGTCACCATGCTGGCATGCCTCAGCATCTCGTCGTTCCACTGCGGCTCGAAGAAAGTCGCCAGCCGATCCTGGGCGATCGCCACCACATAATACTCGCCTGGGCGCACCGCGGCGATATCGTAGCGGCCGGCTTCCGAAATCGTGGCGCCCGGCTGGCAGCGCTCCTTGTAAATGAGATCGGGCCAGCGCTGCGCGGGATCCTGCGGAACCAGCAGCACGCCGCCCGATCCGCAATCTTCCACCGAGCCGCGCACGCTGCCGCCATCGGAGCGGAACACCACCGTGATGGGCGGCGCGCCGGGCGCCAGTTCGAGCTTGGGCGAGCCAAGCTCCGCACCGCCCTGCCGGATGGCGGCGAGGTAGTATCCCACCGGCGTGAGCACGGTGATTTCGTAGCTGCCCGGATACGCGCCCGAGATGATGAAATCGCCGTTGTCTTCGAACTTCCCACGGGCTACCTCCGTGCGTCGCGATTCGCCCTCCATCCGCGACAGCATGACCGAGCGCGGGCGCAGCGGAGTGGCGCCCTGCGAATTTTCCGCAATGGGTTTCACGGTCACGGTGAAGGGCGCCTGGAGCCGCAGTTCGATGCCCTCGCGTGTGCGCTCTGCTACGTCGAGCGGCTGGCTCGCGCGCAGTTTCACGCCGGCGCTCACCAGCTCGGCCGAGAGATACCATTGCCCATCCACAACCGCCGGAAACTCGAAGGCTCCATCCGCCCTGGTGGTAGCCGTCAGAGGCGTGAGCGAACCCTTCAGCGCGACCTCCACTTTCGGCGCCGGCTTGCCATCGGGCTGGAGTAGAACGCCGCGCACGACATGCGCCGGCGCCGCCAAAATCTTGAGCTCGATATCGCGCACCTCGCCGCCCGGCGGCACCATGATTTCCTGCGCGGATTCCGGGTCGGTCACGCGCGGGTACCAGGTGCGCGTCCAGGCTCGCGGCGCGCCGGTTTCGGGGTCCGGATCGGGCGCATGAAAGCCGCGCTGCGGCTCCGCCGAAAGCCGGTAGCCGCCTGCGTATACGAATTTGTGGATGTCGAACCTGCCCAGCGGATCGGCGGTCAGCACCAACTGCATCGTCGAACCGCTCACCTCCACTTGCGCCTGAGGCACCGCCGCGCCGCGTTCATCCACCACGCGGCCCATCAGATGGCCCATCGGCATCATGTGGGCTTCCACTTTGATGCGCTTGCCCGCGGTCATCTGGATGGGCTGCACACCCTGAGGCCCTCGAAAGAAATCGTCCCATTCGTAATCCGGTGCCGAATAGCCGGCCGTGTACACGCCATTCTGCACGTGGTCGAAGAGAAAATGCCCCTGCGCATCCGACGTAGTGGAATAGGCGGTGTCGCCCGACCAGGACAGTTGCACTTTCACGCCCGGCACAGGAGCGCCAGTCACCGAATTGACCACCGTGCCTTCCACGATCTGGGCCCTTGCGCACGCCGTACACAGCAGCAGGATGGAGCAGATTCTGGTCACAAAGCTATCGGAAAGACGGCGCTGGCGCTGGAAGCGTTACCGGTGGGGCAGGCCATTGGCCTGCCTTGACAGGCTGAAGGCCTGTCCCTGGACTTTGGACATTTTGCGTTGAGAATGTTCTGGACTTTTGGGCCCAGATGTGTTTCATTGTAGATGATGAAACAGAAGGAGGCTCTCAAGCGTCGCCTGCGCCTGGCTGCGGACCTCCCTCCCGTCGCGGAGATCCTGCGGGGATCTTTGTTGCAGCGCACCATTCGGCATAAGAAGGGTTGTCCCAAATGTGACCGCGGCGATGGTCACCCCGTTTGGGTGCTCACCGTCGGATATCCCGGTGGCGTCACCAAGCAGTTCAGTATTCGGCCGGAGACGGTGCCGCAGATTCAGCAGTGGATCCAGAATTATCGGGATTTGAAAGCTCGTCTGGAAGCCATCTGCGAAACCAACCACGCGTTTTTGCGCCCCGAGGAATAGGGCTCTTTTTTTTGGCGCTCTTGTGTTTCATCAGTAGGAATGAAACATAGGAGGCCTCTGTGCTGCTCCGCACTTGGTTGGACATTCTGAACGGCTGGCGCCCTGCCTTCCACCAGCAGCGCTCACTCAACCGCGCCCTCCGCCAGGCGCTTGCCTCTCTGACGACCTTGGGGCGGCGCACTCTTTCTCGTCTCATCGCTTCACAGGGACGCCAGCAGCAAGATTGGAGCGCCGACTACCGCTTGCATGCGCGTGCGCCCTGGCAGGCCGACGACCTCTTCCAACCCATTCTCGAAAAGGCCCTGCCGCTCTGCCGCGGCCGTTATCTGGCGCTGGCGATGGACGACACGCGCATCCGCAAAACCGGACGCAAGATCCTCTCCGCCTTCTTTCAGCGCGATCCGCTGTCACCCAAATTCCGTTTCAACCTGATGTGGGGTTTGCGCTTTCTGCAGGTGGCGGTGTTGGCGCCGCTGTATCGGACCAGCAAACAGCCCGCACGCTCTCTTCCCGTGCGCTTCGTCGAGTGTCCGGTCGTGAAAAAACCGTCCAAGAAAGCCTCCCCGCAAGACTGGGACGCGTGGCGAGAATGCACCAAACGTTCGAACCTGTCGAGTCGAACCGTCGAGATCCTGCGCCGTCTTCGCCAAGCCTGTGATGCGGCCGGCGGCCAGCGTAAGACCATGCTGGCGGTGGGCGACGCCAGTTTCTGTAATCGGACTCTGTTTCGCTACACCTGGGATCGGGTTGAAATCGTCACGCGCACCCGTCGCGACGTGAAACTATGCCATCCCGCCGCTTGCGGCAGGCGAATCTATGATGTGGTAAAGTTCACGCCGGAGCAGGTCCGTCAAGACGATGCCATCTCGTGGCAGAAGGTCCGTGTCTTCTACGGCGGACAGTGGCGCAAGATCCGCTATAAAGAACGCGCCGGCATCTACTGGCAGAGCGGCGCCGGCCAAAGGAAGTTACGCCTGCTGATCGTTGCCCCTTTGCCGTACCACGCCCCGGGACGCCGGCGCAAATATTATCGCGATCCCGCCTTTCTGCTGACCACCGATCTCAGCGGGACCGCGCGAGAGATCTTGCAGCCTTACCTCGATCGCTGGCAGATTGAGGTGAATCATCGGGAAGAGAAAGACACTCTGGGGGTAGGGCAAGCCCAACTCCGCTCCACCCAATCCGTGCCCCGCCAACCCGCACTCGTGGTTGCGGCTTACAGCGCTCTGTTGCTGGCTGGTATCTTGGCATTCGGCCCCGACCGGGGCGACGCCTACCCTCAGCTCCCGAAATGGCGACGAAACGCCAACCGCCCGTCCTGTCTGGATCTGATTACCGTTCTCCGCAAAGAAATGGTTGAGAACCGGTCCACATTGAAGGCGCTCGCCCTCTCTCCCGAGCTGGAAACTCTTGTGATCACCGCGGCCGCCTAACCAAAAATGTCCAAAGTCCAGTGACAGGCTGAAGGCCTGTCCTACCTTCGGGCAATCGCGCGCAGATCCTTCGACGTCACCTCGCCCGCGCGCACCGTCACACTAGTGGCCAGGCGCAGC
>Ga0335085_10012612_pt1 | contig 12442 bp, 10 predicted proteins | sample Lox_Sample_45_FD_206712 | JGI IMG/M metagenome (GOLD analysis project Ga0335085, IMG submission 206712) | Soil microbial communities from Loxahatchee National Wildlife Refuge, Florida, United States - Lox_Sample_4.5 | ecosystem: Environmental > Terrestrial > Soil > Wetlands | place: USA...
TAACGAGCGGAGTAGCAAAAATCTCATCAATCAGGCTGTACCGCGATACCCGCATCGTCTGGGCAATGTTGGGAATCGAGTAGTAATCGACATCCCTGGCTATATCGAATACCTGCAAATCGTGTCCAGCCGTCTTCATTTCTACGGTCAGGCGATCGGAATCGCCAACGGTCTTGTAGAAATACACGGGCGGATTGCGGTCGAACTTCTTGGCGTAGCGGCTGTACACTTCAGCAAACCAGGGAGGCTGATTCGCCCCGCCATCTGACACGATCGCTATCCCGTCGATTTCAAGCTGGGCATCCAAAGCATACTGCATACCGCAGCCGATCGAAGTGCTGCCCCCGGCGCTCACATGCACGCTCTCCTTGGCGATCTGCTCATAGCTTTTGCCGGTTACCTCGAAATATCGCGCGGATGTGTCAAAGAAGATCAGCCATACCTTCCCCTGAACCATCTTGGCTAGCGTACCAGCCAGATGCCGGGCCACTTCGATCGATTGGCTCATCGATCCGGACTTATCTGCCAGGATCAGCCAGTTCCCATTGATCGAAGACACCTTGGCGATTTGCTTTTCTTGCAGCGAGCTGAGTTTCTCTTTGAGCCCTTCGTCAGCTACCGACTCTACCGCCTGCGCGGTCTTCAGTGTATTCTTTGTGCTGGACGCGGCCCGCTGGAGCGCCTGCTCATACGCCGCCCGTAGTGCCGGTACGGTCTTAATTCCTAGCTTCTCTAGCATCTTAGAATTGGTCACTAACTCAGTAGCGGACATCCTTCCAATGAGCGCCAGCACTAGATCCGGGTCCTTGGCCTTGGCTCCCAATGCCCCACGGGCGATCAGGAACGGAACCTTTTTCTCCAGGATCACGCCAGCCGCCTCGGTAGCCGACATGTTCTTCATCTCACGAATCAAGTCGTGGATCGTGCCCTTCGGGTAACGCTCATAGAAGATAATCTCACGCGCCCAAGGAGCCGCATTTATCCGGAACCTGGAATAGATCGTCTTGATCGATTCAAAGTGCTGTACGCTGTCCCGGTCCCACCACTTCCGGTCGTTCTCTCTCGCGCGCATATAGCGCTCAGCTAGCCGGTCGATCGAGCGATTGTAGCCAGGGATGCCGATCTCCATGGCGAACGAAGCGGCGCGCAAAAATTCGCGCGGATTGAGCATCGCGATATGAGCCAAGGCATTGTCCAGGAATTCTGGATCGATCTTGCCCGTAGACAGATTGATCACCGGCAGCGCCACTTTAGAATCGCGCACCTGCCCCTTTCTTAAATTCCACGCGATCAGGTGCGCGTAGAATTCCGGCTCCTGCGCTACCGCCTGCTTGCCCACGGGAACGTATTCAGCCAGCTTTCCGTGAGTGGACTTAGCCAGTTGGCTCACAATTTCGTTCTTGCCGATTCCATGCTCAATAACGGCCACGGAACACCTCCTTTGTTTTTGGTCTTGAATTCGAGCGAATTAACGGGACCGGACTGTAGCTACGCGCTGCGCCTGTAGCCTGGGAAGCTGTTGCACTAGATCCTGGTTGGCCTGCCTAACTTTAGGATCTAGACTTCCCGATACCTGGGCATAATCGGCTGAACCGATCCAGATACCATAGGGCGTCCTGCCGCGCAGCTTATTGCAGCGCCTGCACGAGGCCACTAGGTTTTGCTCCATGGTGGCCCCTCCGTCTTCCCATAAGTCGATATGATCGACCGTCAGCGGTGCCTTGTTGCCACAGTAGCGGCAGCGGTACTCATCGCGCTCGTAAACGCGCCACGCAATATGCTGATCGATCTGGCGGTTGGTCTTGCGAACGATCGCCTTCCCTGGGCCGACCGTATTGCGCAGGTCGGTCTGGGATAAGAATTTGGGACTTATATACATGACTACCTTATGGCAGCCTCGATAGATTTTGAAGGCTTGCGCCCGCAGCACTGTTCCCCAGCGCGAAGAATGTTACGCGCGGCGTTCAGATCCCGTCCCAGCGACAGGCCACAAACACCGCAAATATGCTGCCGATCCGCAAGCGTTTTCGGGACGGGTTCTCCGCATCCCGAGCAGCGAATCGACGTACCGCGCGGGTTGACTGCAAGTACATGCACCCCAGCATTCGCAGCTTTGTAGTGCAACTGATACAGCAGTATCCCCCAAGCGGCGTCCATGATCGAGCGATTTAATCCAGACTTCTGCGCCACGTTCTTGCCAGGGCTCTCTACTGTTCTCTTGGCAGACCGCGACATATTTCGGATGTTCAGTTTCTCGAACGCGATCAGATCGTAATTAGAAACCAGCCATTTCGAAACGTGATGAGTGAAATTGCGGCGAGCGTCACCAGCTCTTTGATGCGCCCTACGCAGTACTTCTTTGGCTCGCAGCCGATTCTTTGATCGCTTCTGTTTACGCGCCAAGGTGCGGTTCGCCTCCGCAATGCGCCGCTCATGCTTGCGCGTCCATCGCGGGTTTTCGATCACCGTTCCGTCGCTCAACGTGGCGAGTGCCGTCAGGCCGACATCGATACCAACCGCTTTCGAAACAATAAGCTTTTCGGGAGCTGGCCCGATGTCGCAGACCACCGAAGCAGTCCAACGCTTGCCGTCGCGTTTGATGGTGCAGAGCTTGGCTCTGCCGCTGATAGTCCGACCGCTGCGCGCCCGGATCTCTCCCAGGTTCGGAACTTTGATGCCACGTATCCCGAAACGCGGAAGCGAGTACGAAAAAGAATCGTAACGCGACCACGACCTGAACCTCGGGAATCCGGCTTTGCCTTGCCGTACCTTGCAGCGACGGAAGAAAGCCTTGAATGCTCGGTCCACGCGCCGTAGCGGATCGCGCATAATGTCGCATGCGATCTTAGTGAAGCGCTCATCCTTGCGCAACTCAGTGATCTGGTCCTGCTGATTGCGATAGGTGACGGACTTTTTTTCTAGCTTCCACGCTTCTCTGCGTTCGCTGAGAGCCGCATTGTAGCTCTCGCAGCAATCGGCGAGGATATACTCCAGCGCCGCACGCTGTGTAGCGTTGGGGAGCAACCGAAACTGAAAGGTTCTCAACATGTCAGGTACTTAAGTATATAATTCCCATATAGATCTTCCCCCTTCCGGAATACACCGCTCCCCACAAATCGATCTCGTTTCCGAAATCGAGCAGATCCACATCTCCGAGTTTTAATACAGACAGACTATCGATCATTACTTCGAGTGGCTGAGAGGTCTACAGTAGACAAAAGTTTAGAGCCCCCCATTGTTTTATGGGCGGGGGCTCCGCTTATCAGGCGGAAAACATGTAGCTGCTAAAAGTGCCCAGCCAGAAACTTATATGGCGAGAGGTCGCCGGTGGTGTATTGCGTATGCAACCTTATAAGGGTTGTGCCTTACCATTAGGCTAGTCCCCCGTTTGTTTTTAGGTGGGGGACCTCCGACTCGAACGGAGATATCATGTAACCGCCAACAGTGCTCGCCAAATCTACATTTATGCTCCCGAGTGGTCCAGTGTGTTTTAAGCCATTTCTGGCCCGGTTGGATTTGAACCAACTACCTTCTGTTTTCAAGACAGACGCTCTACCAGGTTGAGCTACATGTATACACCCTGAGTGCTCGGGAAGCTTTAAAACGTCTACATCACTACAAACTTTATAATAGGTGGTCCTGGTCAATCTGTCAACATTTATTTGTCAGACTTCCGGACCCTGCCGCTCGCGCCGCGTCATTCTTGGGGTCCCGCCGCGTCCCTTGGCTCCGATACCAGCCTCGACTTCCTGTTGGACTTCCTTTTCAATGCGATCGATCTCGGCATCGGGAATCTCTAGCATCCTGAGTAAGGCTTTCCTAGAGATTGCGCCCGCTTTGTAAAGTCCGATAGTCTGCAATTTTTGACGGTCTTTGTTGATCCCTAGCAGCGATCCAGGGGCGATCTCGAAGCTGAAGTTCTTAATGTGCTCCTCGCCAGGTATCCCGTCTGGGATCATATTGCCTGGGTTGTAGTTGAAATCCTCCCAAGTCAAACCGCTCGGACCCAGTATGCGCAACCTGCGGCTGGCTGTATAAAATTGGAATACGTTCGGCACGGCAATCTGTCCGGCGTCTCGCAAAAACGCCTCTATATAGCGGCCCTCCAGGCGCGATGCCACCGACTGCATGTCGCGCATCTGTTCTAATGATTCCCCGCCAGGTACCTGCTTTTTGCCTGTTAGCTTCTGGATATCCACCGTACCAGCCATGCGCTCGTACTCCGGACCTAAAAACTGCGCGAGCATCTGAAACACATAAGCCGGTAGCTGTGGAGGGTCCAAATAGCGAATGTCGGTCACTGGATTAGCGGCTGGCCCTAAACGCAGCTTCCCGCCCGGCATGTTAGGGAAGTAGTTCTCCCAAGCCGATTTCGGGACTCCACCTTCTTTGGTCACCGCCTGGGGATTCAAGGCACGCTTAACCATGTCGAGCGTACCAGCTCCGATCTCGTTCATCGCCTTGTTTAGCGGTACCAGGTTGCGATATTTCGATAAGCCCCAAAACGACCACATGACGGGGTTTAGGCGTAGCATCGCAAACGGGAATAATCCATGCCAATAGGGGCTCGGACCGTCATACATCAGCCGATTTCCTGCGAATATTACCAAGCGTTTGCGTGGATAGAGCCGCTTGCCAGGCTCCACCCAGTACGAGAAATTCTGCTCATCAAGCGGGATGTCGGGAGCCTTCATCAACACCGGCCTCGGAGACTCGTTAATCGATGGGTCGTCCACCCAGATCTCATTCAACTCGATCACCGGATACGGCGTACCGGCGGGCCGATTCGCACTCGCCTTCATGCCTACCTTCGAGCGCATCTGCGGCGACATTTGGCCCCAGGTGTATTCATCCACCCTAGGTGGCCGCGCGTATGTCGAGCCCTGGAATTCCTCAATCGCTATCGCTTCTTCTTCCAGATTTTCGGAACGAAACGGGAATCTCGATTTAAAGTAATTGATCGACTTATAAGTCCTGAACAGAATGGCGGTCGAATCCTGAATATGTAGACCAGGCTGCACTGGCAGAACCATATCCGGGCCACATGGAGTGAAGTTCATAAAGCCCGGCATCGACGCCCCAATCTTCCAGAACCCGTTGCCGAACAACTGCGAGGCGTCTACTACCGAAATAAGCGACAAATCTAGATTCTGGTTGAGCCACTCGTAGTGGATCACTCCCTGCGCTGCTACCGCCTGTTCCTTATAGGCATCTACCCGCGAATTCACATCGATGGTTGGCCTTAAGTCGGTTAGCGTCGATAGCGTTGCGTAGCGGGTAGATTCGAGCCGGTTGTCAAAGAAGGTCGATAAAAACCGGGGACGCCTTCGGTCCCACCATCCATCGCCCTCTAGGTATGAGATGTACTCTCTGACTTTTTCATATTCTGGAGAGAGCTTGACTGTATACTGCGCTTCCTCTAGCAGGCTCTCTCTCCACGACCGAACATCTGAGTTGTAGCGCTTGCGATACTCGGGCGTGTCCTCGGCGTTTGTGCCTGGATAGATCGGATGAGCTAAAATGGCCATAAGTGTTAATCAACCGGCTCTGGCATCGACGTGCCTGCCCACCTGCCATCTGCCGATGGGGTGAATTTATCGCCTACATCCTCTATCCCTACTAGTTTTTCCTCCTTCATAAATCTCCGCCGCTCCTCCCAGTTCGATATCCAAACCCGCTCAGGACTGCCATCTGGCTTAGTTGAGCTTCTGGTCTTCCAGGCATAAAAGCCATCCATATGGCGCTGCCGCTGGTCTCCCCCGGCTACGTCGCGATTGTACTTAGAGGCCGCCAATACCCCAGTGAATACGATGTTCGGTCTTGAGACTAGCCGCTTCATCTGGCAGCCGCATTCAGGACACATCGGTTCATGCTGGTCCCACGCGCCAAACCATTCCTGCGGTTTGTCGCTGGCAGAGCAGCCATCTGACGTACAGACTGATTCAAAGATAGGAATGGCACACCTCCAGCGCCCCTCAGAACCTAGGCATCAGGCCCCCTCGGATATCCCCATTCGTTCTCTCACTTCCTGGCGTAATTTGCTCATCTTGGCGTTCGGCTGGAGCCTTTCTTTGATCCACTCCATTAACGACGCTCCGGTCGTTATTTTTTGCTTGGTGATCGACTCCAATTCTATCCTCATTTCTTTTGTTAAATTTATAGTCATTCCATCAACCCGAATATCGTAGAGCCAACCATTGGTCAGGACCACATGGAACGCCTCCTGTACGATCGCCTCAACCGAGCGGCCTTGCTGCCTGCTCAACTCCTCTAGCGGCATCGCATACGCCGGATCGACATTATAAGTGACCGACAAGTAGCCTGCTGGCGAGTTCCGGTTCACTCCGCTTTCTACAATGTCCACCACCGTCTCCGAGGTCTTCACTGGCCGCCCGGCGAGCGTGCTTAAGTACCGGGCATGATCGGCCCGCACCATCACGCCCCCGTTGGCGTACTGCTCCACCATGAAGTTGGCCACCGAGGCAAAATCCTGCTTGGTGTCCATAATGCGCTTGTGATCCGCTTCTTTCATTCGAAACGTCACCAGAACCTCGACTACTCCGTCTTGCGTTACAGTCTCCACTTCTCTATCTCCCCCTTTTTTACGGGTATTATATACTTGACTACCTTGAGCTTCATTTCACTAGACGCTGAAGTGAATTGGCGAAATCTTTAGATCCACACTCTGATAGGGGCCAACGTGCGGACGTGTTGATTGGGACGACCACTCCTTGTAGCCCATACTGCCAGACGCCGTTACGATGACAGGCTTTTCGGGGTCAATAGTTGCAAGCGTTTGAGAAACCAAGGCGCGGACATTTTGTACCGTCTCCTGCTCTCCCTTATCGCTGCACTTGATCTTAGTGAACTGCTGTTCTAGCTGCTCAGCCGCTTTCGCCGCCGGGCCGCAAGCACTAACGCTCCATGACATAATTGATTCTCCTTTTTGTTGATTTTGCTAGGCCAAGGTAGTCAAGTATATAATACCTTTTTTACAGTAATTCGTATTCTGGCTGCTCTGACAGCTTGTCCGTTTCGTCCCGCTCTGACTGGCCTGTCATGCGCTCCCACTCTTTTTGGTTTCCCGCGTCGATTAACTGATGCCGCTTCGCGATTGTACGGATCGACATGCATTTACTACAGTAAGCGCCTGGATCGGTAGATCCCCACTTATGACCGCATGAGCCGCAGTGCATGATGAACGGATAGGCCGATATGTTACTCGATGCCTTATGCACCGGGATAAACCCGAGGTTATTGTCATAATCCATGTCGTGGGAACAGTACAGACTGATAAGGCTCGCTATCAGCACGTCATCATGCGCTCCCCGGTCATGCTCGGCTATCCGATCATCGTAATCGTCTTTTTGGAAGGTGGCCATCTCCTTGAGCATCTCGCGGCTACGTACGATCCACATCTTGGCTTTTAAGAATTTAATCGCGGTCTGATACAGCCTTGGCCGTGATGTTAGGTTTGTCCACCAACCCCACTTATTCGAGTTCACATTGGTGGAATCGATATGCTTCCAGCGGTATAAATTCGGATATTGGAGCTGGTTCCTGACCCAAGTGAAGGTCGTGTCGTATTTGTTGACCTCAATCGCCGCTAGCGCTTCCTTATACCACCGCCCTAAGTGTACGATCGGAAACGCAAATGAAATCGGATCGATCAAGTTCGAACGGAACTGGGCTACGATTTCATCCGGCTCGTTGAAGTTGCCTACCTTGTTAATCACTACTACCGAGTAATCTCCGCCAACTCCTTCAGCGACATCGGCTCCCAACGTGTAAGTGTAGTTGTCTCGCGGATAATCCCAGATCTCAAACGCCAGGTCGTCATACTGATGATCCATGTTGCAGGCTTCAGCAGGACAGGTGCCCGTTCTGTAATCAACGCCATGAAATCTGCCGCCATCGTCAAAAAAGCCTCGCGCGATCGGTTCACATACCGTTTGCTCGACAACATCGAAACACTCATGCGGGAAGACTTGTATACCCGAGACCTGCCACGCATCTTCGACCGTAATGCAAAGTTCTTGTTTGTAATTTTTTAATGACTCTATGTCCTTGCTCGAATTCAGCCGCTGTAACTGGAAATAATATAACTGTCCGTCTGCTAACAGTAACGGCCTATAAGTTCCATCTTGGCAGTCTAGGCAAGGCTTGTCCTGCAAGATCCTCCAACTCTTTGTGTCCTTGTAGCGCCCGCAACGATCGCAGCGCAACCATTCTCTCGATACTTTCTCCCGGACCCGCGCCTCGTATTCTTCTGGCTCCCATCCCGGCGTAGGCATCCTGGTGCGGCTCTTTTCCATGAAGGCCGGGAAAAACGTCGGCATCCAGTCGGCCTGCTCTCCCAGCTCTACCATCTTTTCCCAGAACTTATGGAAGTACCGGCCCTGACCCTTGGCCGTGGTTTCGATAAATGCCATGGTTTCCACGTTGTCGGCTAGAGCGTAACGCAAATCCGCTTCCATGATCTCCTTGGCTCTCCAGTCCTCTACATCGGCTAATTCACTGTTATGCACCACGCAATGCAGCGTGGTGAAATCATGCAAGCCAGACTCTACCTCCAGGTCCCAGAATTCTTCGCACCACTGCTCGCTTGCCTCCCGGATCTGGATTTCTACAAATTTCTGATCTGCGCTATAGCGCCAGTGAGACGGCGCTTCCCTTCTAGCTGGATCAAGCGACACCCCGCACAGGCATGCGAGCTTACGGCAAGTGCTGCCGTTGGCTTTTAATATCCACTGCTTCTGGCAGTTCCGGCCCCCGATCAGCCCAGCTTCTTCAACCGAGATCGCCGACCACCCGCAGCCAATCGACGCTATCAAATCGCGAAGCTGTAGCGTGATCGCCGGGCGAATCGACCGGCACACCAATTGGTGGATCTTTACCTTGAAGCAGCCATCGCCAAAGATGTATCCAGAGACCAACCCCTCGGCGAATTCCCTACCAGCAGCCCATACCCAATCCGGAATGCGTTTTTCTTCCTTGTGGCCGAACTGTTCGGCGGTAAACCTGGCAAGAGCGGCATAATGGACTCGTGCCATGCCGCTATTAGGTGTCCGCTGGTAGCTATAGCGATGCCGATCTGCCAGACAGGCGTCAAGCATCTGGTAGGTCCTTTCCATCTTTTTGGCATGATTATGAAAGCTAATCGACGCCGCCCCATGCCTTTTTCCGCCACCGTACTTGAATCCAATGTTTCCGTTTGCTAAAAACAGGCCAAAGAAAAATCCCCAGTCCCGGTTCAGCGGATAACGCTCCTCCCAGGTCACGTCACTTGCTCCGCCATCCCCACGGTTCTCTAGGATAAATTCCCGGATCTTGCTTTCAATCTCCCGTGCCGGGTACCTTACCCAGTCGTTCTTGTGAAGCTCGCCCGCTGGCATAAATCCGTCCGGCGTGAGAATCCTGTGATCCTTCGTGCATATCAGCGGATCTTGGTTTAGCCAGAACTTCAGCCGCGCCGCCATCTCCGGTCCCCTGGCACTCTTAAATACCTGCTTGACCCTTGCAATCTTACCGTCTGAGGTGTATATTGAGTCCGATGGTTGGATATCCTGGATTTGGCATACTGACGCACCAGTGGTGCGTATTTGGGTGTAAGTGCTTACGCATATATGAGCTGCGGATATTCTGTATCCCTGCGCAACTCCAGAATTTTGATTAGCCGCTTGAACGACCACGCGCGAGTTTAGTCCTGGTCTTGATCTGCCTGCTTCTGGGTCTACGTTCTCGAATATCAATCCTTCTTCTATCTTGTGAGAACGAATCATGGGGCATAGCCAGAATGGTAAGCGTTCGAGGAAGTGCTGCATGATTCCGAACAGGTATATGGAGTGGTGGGGAGCGTGGCTTACAATTACGCTGTTAACGTTTGAGTAAAATATGGTTCTCCAGGTTATCAGCGCTTCTATTAAACATGAAAAGCCTAATTGGCGAGCTTTCAGAACTAGCAGTTTTTGGGCTCTGCCCTTGGCTCTTAGTTCCTTGAATTTTTCATACAGTAACTCCTGAGATTCCCAGAGCGCGAAGGGAACGTCCCGGCGCTCTTTATCGGTGATCCAGAAGTAGTTCCGGGCGCAGTACTCGAAGTCCTCCCGGCATTTGCGAATCTCCTCAATGACTACTTTTAACTCGCTCGGCTTGTTGGCTAGCCGCTGCCAGCCGCCAGCGACGATTTCAGGCCGGTCGAAGTACTCGACTAGCTCCGCTATGCCTTGGTCCCGTCGGCCCCAGCCCACTTATAAAACCTTTCCGCTGGGCCGGTCGTTTTCTTCCATCTGCCGGATGATGTTCTCAAAATAGAACTTCTCCTCGGCTGAGATGTTGTTCTGCTGCATCAGGTTGTTGATTACGATGCCGCCCGAGGATTTTACCAGCCCATACATCTGCGCAACCAGCTCTGCGGTCTTGGGATTGTCCTTGCGAAGCTGGCGCTTCAGTGAGCGGTACATCGCATCTAGCAGCGACGTTGCGTTGCTGATATGCTTCTGCTCTACTAGCTCGGTCAGGTTGTCTTTGCTGATAATATCCGGGCTCAGCTCACCTGATTCTTCTTCGGCGGGCGGAGAAAGCTCGGGGAATATCAGTACTGGCCGGACTTGCTTGGTCTGCTCAGTTGGTTCCTGCTCCACTTTGCCCCCCTGCCATAAAGCGGCGGCCAGCCTCAACTAATACCGGGATCAGAAGAATCACATACTGGGTCACGTCCTGACCAAATATGACGTAGCGCTCCCCCATGAGAGTCGGAGCAATACCAATGAATCCACCGATCGCCTGAATCAGTAGATAACGGAGAATCTTCAGCCAATCGATCGAGTTCAGCGTGAACCGCTGGCTATTTGAAGCCGGTAATGATCCAAGGGGATTGCTCATGATGGGTATCCTTTTTCTGTTTAAGTCCAGAGATTCTTCAGTAGTAACCTACTGTATTACTTCAGTAAAGTCAACCAAAAGATTGACAACATGTATACTTAATAGATTTGTACACATTTACTTGACACGGTGGTTATAATCTAATAGAAAGGCGCTTACAGGGAGAGTGGTAGCGCGATCAGACTGTTCCGCCATCTACGTAGCGGATGGGTTGGGCGGCTATGCCTTGGCGAATTGGTCCAGTGCGCGAGCGGTACATCTTCCTGGCGTCTGATTTCATCTTGTCTACGGCCTGTTCTACAGCCAGGTTTTCATCCGTGACCCAGAAGCTCTGTTTTGGATACGGGACTTCAGGATCTACTCCGGCCAGCCGGTAGGATAGCGTCACACCCGCGTAAGTCCCCGCTACCTGTACCAGCGTTCTGATAAGTGTTATCTCGTCAGTGCGTCCTTCTGGAACAATCGAGATGCTCGGTGGGGCCTTTTCGCTTACTATCGAAAACAGATCCTCGACCGCTCGCCATACCCTTACTTTTCTGACAGCATCGGCTATTGCACTAGATCCGTTCGCTGGCACTTGGCCCCCTGGTTCCCCAATGGGAACTAGGTCTTCGATGATGGTTGGCCGAGGCGTGGGTTCGGGCGTGGCGAGGAGCGGTGCTGGCGCAGAATTCGCTCCCAGGTGCGCGGAATTCGCTCCCAGGTTCTGGTCTAGGACCAGCTCCAGGCATTCGATCATGATCCCGACGGCCTCGTCCATCGGGGTGTCTTTGGCTAGCTGGAGTCCTAGCCTGACCGCCCGCTCTAGTTTGGTCGGCATCCCTATCCCAGGGTGAATCTGCTGGCACGAGATGCTTGAACCTTCTCGCGCGCCTGCTGGTAGTTCATTCCGTTCTGGACCATCTGCTCGATTTCCCAGGCTTCATCGGCCTTGGTGTCATCGTAGGCGACAAACGCCTGGCGTTCAGCGCGTCTTTCACCCTCATTTTCTGGCCGGAACATGCTAGAATGAAACCGCTCGACCGATTGCTCCAGTTTGCTTACTTCGATCACAAACGAACCACACACTCGCTCTATTCCCGCCAAGTACTCAGGCATCTTCTCGATTGCCAACAACGATTCTATTGCGGTGGTCAACCTGGACATCGCTTCGATTTGTTTGGCATTCCGGTTGCGGATGTCTAAATACAGCACCGCGCCTACGCCAGCCAGCGTGATCACGATTAGAAAAGCTAATACTGATACGATCGCTACGATCATGGTCTGCATGATATCCAAGTCTATCGGGAGAAGCACTTGCAGTCAACAAGTAAACTCTGATAAAGTGTTTACATCGATATGACAACAGCGGAGGCTTTCGAGCTAGCAATCCCGGCGATTTGTGTATGGCGCGAAGCTCGTGGCGAGCCACTTGAGGCGCAGCGGGGTGTGTGGTGGGTCATTCAGAACCGGGCAAACGATGCTCTGAACCGGTGGCCCAAATCGAAGGCCGGAGTGGTGCTAGAGAAATTCCAGTTCTCATCGTTCAACTCAAACGACCCGAATGCGTCGAAGATCC
>Ga0335085_10012614_pt1 | contig 12441 bp, 11 predicted proteins | sample Lox_Sample_45_FD_206712 | JGI IMG/M metagenome (GOLD analysis project Ga0335085, IMG submission 206712) | Soil microbial communities from Loxahatchee National Wildlife Refuge, Florida, United States - Lox_Sample_4.5 | ecosystem: Environmental > Terrestrial > Soil > Wetlands | place: USA...
CTTGCCCGGCGCGCAGCGGTCGATCTCCGGTGCGAGCTCGCGCAGCATGCCGACATAGTCGCTGGTCTTGAACGAATCCGCGGTGATGAGCGCGCGGCCGCCGACCTTGTTGAGCGCGTAGTCGAGTTCCGACAGGCGGTAGGCCGGATTGATATTGACCAGGATGAGACCAGCCTTGGCGGTGGCGAACTGGGTCAACACCCATTCGGCATTGTTGGGCGACCAGATGCCGATCCGCTCGCCCGGCGCGAGCCCCAGCGCCACGAGCCCGGCGGCGAGCGCGTCGACCCGGCGCTTGAGCTCCGCATAGCTCCAATGCACGTCCTGGTGCGCCACGACGAGCGCATCGCGCTCCGCCCAGCGGCGCGCGGCGGCGTCGAACCAGGCGCCGATCGTCTGGCCGATGAGCGGCACGCTCGAGGCGCCGTGCACGTAGCTTTGCGTCAGTCCCGCCATCGCTTCCTCCGCTTGACCGGCCAACGGCCGGGGCCTAAGCACCGCACACCTCCAGAAGAGCACAACCAAGCCGATTTTCAATGTTCCGGCTCGGCGCCGACCGGCGCATCGTCCGCCAGACGGCGGAAACCCTGCTGATCGGCGCCGCCGGCGGAATGCTTCTGAACAGCGTCGGATTTCCCGCAGGGCTGATCTCGGGCTCGGTGCTTGCGGTGGCGGCGGCGACGCTGTTCGGCCGGCCGCTCGGCATCCCGTCGCCCTTGGCGCGCGTGATCTTCGTGCTGTCGGGGATCACGATCGGCTCGGCGGTCTCGCCGGAGACGCTGCACAGCCTCATCGACTATCCTCTCAGCATCGCGGTCCTGGTGTGCGCGACGGCGATCATGACCACGGCGACCTGGGCCTATCTGCGCTACGTGCATCGCTGGGACGGGCGCTCGGCGCTGTACGGTGCGAGCCCGGGGGCGCTCGCGCAGATCCTGGTGCTGTCGGCGGAAAGCGGCGCCGACGTGCGCGCGATCATCGTGGTGCAGACGATGCGGGTGGTCGGGCTGACGCTCCTCATTCCCGCCGGCCTCGCCGCATTCGGGCTCGTGGCGCAGGTCGCCGCGATGAGCGGCCGGCCGGTCGCGTCGCCGATCGAGCTTCTGGTGCTGGTGCTGGTGTCGGTCGCCTCGGCGCTCTTGTTGCAGAAGCTGCGCTTTCCCGGCGGCATGATCTTCGGCGCGATGGTGGGCTCGGCGACGCTGCATGGGGGCGGCTTCATCACCGGCGGCCTGCCCTGGGGCATCGCGGCGACGGTCATGGTCGCCCTCGGCACGGTCAACGGCTCGCGCTTTTCCGGCACCGATCGTCGGATGCTGCTGCATTATGTCGGCGCTGCGGCGGGTTCGTTCGCGGTGTCGGTGGGCCTCGCCGTGTGTTTCGCGACCTTCGCGGCAACGCTGCTGCCGGTGCCGGCGGCCGATATCGTCATCGCCTATGCGCCGGGCGCGCAGGACACGATGCTGCTGCTGGCGCTGGCCTTAAAGCTCGATCCGGTATTCGTCGGCGCGCATCACCTGGCGCGTTTCCTCACCGTGTCGCTGACGGTGCCGTTCATCGCCCGCGCGCTTCCGTCGTCGCGGCGGGGGATCTAGCGTGTACAGCCAAACAATCCGTTTGCCGTTTTCCACCACGGAGGCACGGAGGACATGGAGAATGACTTTTCCTCTGTGTTCTCCGTGTCTCCGTGGTGAAAACTTGACGGACTCGACGCTGGCTTCGCCGCGCGCGCCATGACGGTCGAGGAATTCCGATGAGCTATCCGCACCTCCTCGCGCCGCTCGAGCTTGGCTTCGTCACCCTGCGGAACCGCATGGTGATGGGCGCGATGCATACGCGGCTCGAGACGCTCGACCGGCCGCTCGAGCGCATGGTCGAGTTCTATCGCATGCGCGCGCAGGGCGAGATCGGGCTCATCCTCACCGGCGGTTTCTCGCCCAATGCCGAGGGGCTGATGGAGGACGGCGCGCCGCTGCTCGATCCGCGCGCACCGCTCGAGGACCATCGCGCGATCACCGGCGCGGTGCATGCCGAGGGCAGCCGGATCGCATTGCAGATCCTGCATGCCGGGCGCTATGGCCGGCACAAGCTGTGCGTCGGCCCGACCGGAGAGCGCGCGCCGATCAACCGCATCGCGCCGCGCCCGCTCGCCGCATCCGACATCGCCCGCACGATCGAGGATTTCGCCGTCACCGCGGCGCTTGCCCGCGACGCCGGCTACGACGGCGTCGAGATCATGGGCTCGGAGGGCTATCTCCTCAACGAGTTCACCGCGCCGCGCACCAACCGGCGCGACGACGAGTACGGCGGCGGGTTCGACGCCCGCGCGCGGCTGCCGGTCGAGATCACGGAGGCGGTGCGGCGCCGCGTCGGGCGCGACTTCCTGGTGATCTACCGCATCTCCGCGATCGACCTTGTGGAGAATGGGATCGCCGGCACGGAGGTCGCGGCGCTCGCCCGGCGCGTGGTCGCGGCCGGGGCCGACATCCTCAATACCGGCATCGGCTGGCACGAGGCGTCGGTGCCGACCATCGCCGCGTCGGTGCCGCGCGCCGCCTGGCGCTTCGCGATCGAGAACGTGAAGCGCGCCGTCGCCGTGCCGGTGATCGCATCCAACCGCATCAACGCGCCGGAGGTGGCCGAGGCGCTCATCGCCGAAGGCGCGGCGGATTTGGTGTCGATGGCACGGCCGCTGCTGGCCGATCCGGAGTTCGCGAAGAAGGCGCGGCTCGGCCGGAGCGCGGCGATCAACACCTGCATCGCCTGCAACCAGGCGTGCCTCGACCGCATCTTCACCGAGCGCGCGGCCACCTGCCTGGTCAATCCGCGCGCCGGCCGCGAGATCGAGTTTTCGTGGGCGCCGGCGCCGCGCGCCAAGCGCATCGCCGCGGTCGGCGCCGGGCCGGCGGGCTTGGCGTTTGCCCTCAACGCCGCCGAACGCGGGCACAAGATCACGCTGTTCGAGGCAGGGCCGGAGATCGGCGGCCAGCTTCTGATGGCGCGGGTGGTGCCGGGCAAGCGCGAGTTCGACGAGACGCTGCGCTATTTCCGCACGCGGCTCGCCGAAACGGGGGTCGCGCTGCGGCTGGGACATCGCGCCGCGCCGGGCGATCTCGGCGGCTTCGACGAGATCGTGGTCGCCACGGGCGTCATGCCGCGTCGGCCGGCCATTCCCGGCCTCGATCATCCGAGCGTGTGCTCGTATGCCGCCGTGCTGGCGCGCGGCCGCAGCGTCGGCCGGCGCGTCGCCATCGTGGGCGCCGGCGGTATCGGCTTCGATGTCGCCGAGTTTCTCTCCGGCGATGCCGAGGAGTCGCTCTCGCCGGAGAAATTCGCCGACGCTTGGGGCCTCGATGCGACGCTGTCGGCGCCGGGCGGCCTGCGCGCTCCCGCGGCGGCGGCGCCACGGCGCGAGATCGTGATGCTGCAGCGGCGCGACGAGCGGCTCGGCGGCAGCCTCGGCAAATCGACCGGCTGGATCCTGAAAGCCAAGCTGCGCCGCGCGCGCGTCGAGATGGTGCAGGGCGCGACCTATCGCCGGATCGACGAAGCCGGCCTGCACATCACGGTGGGTGGCGCGCCACGCGTCATCGCCGCCGACACGATCGTGATCTGCGCCGGCCAGGAGCCGGAGCGCAGTCTTTACGATGCGCTGCTGCGGCAGGGCGCCGCGGCCCACCTCATCGGCGGCGCGCACGAGGCCGTCGAACTCGACGCGCTCCGCGCGATCGAGGAAGCGACGCGGCTGGCCATGGCGATTTAGGGAAGGCTGCGTCCGTCGACTGCGCGCTCCGCGCTCCGCTCAGGATGAGGAACAGGTGATGATCGCACCTCATCCTGAGCGGAGCGAAGCGTAGTCGAAGGATGTTCGGTTATGTTTCCCGCGGCGTCGGGTCGGCGACGATGGGGTTGCGGAGCACGCCGAGGCCGGTGATCTCGACCTCGCAGGTGTCGCCGGGCTTCATGTGGGTGCGGCCGGGAATGCGGGGCGAATCCTGCGGCGTGGGCTGATAGCCGGGCGCCGGCTTCAGCGCGCCGGGCGTTCCCATCACGATCACGTCGCCGGCGCGCAGCAGATAGCCCGTCGAGAGATAGTGGATCACCTGCTCGACCGAGAACAGCATGTCCTCGAGCGAGGATTTCTGCTTCTCGACGCCGTTCAAGCGCGTGATCACCGTGTGCCGCGGCGGCGCGCCGAACTCGTCGGCGGTCATCATCCACGGCCCGAAGCTGCCGGAGCGCTCGAAATTCTTGCCCAAGCCGAATTGCCGGTTGTGGTTCTGGAATTCGCGCACCGAGCCCTCGTTGTAGCAGGCATAGCCCGCGACGTGCCGCAGCGCGCGGTTCGGCGCGATGTGCCGGCCCGGCGTGCCGATGATCACCGCAAGCTCGCCCTCGTAGTCGTAGGTCTCGGCGACCTTGCGGTCCGGGCACCACATCGGTTCGAGATGCCCGACCTGGCTGCACGGCATGCGCATGAAGATCTGCGGAAAATCCTTCGAGGTGGTGAGCCCGGTCTCCTCGATGTGCAGCTTGAAATTGAGCGCCAAGGCCCAGATCGCCTGCGGGTCGGGGATGACCGGATCGAGCGTTACCTGGTCGAAGCGGTAATCGGGCTCGCGCCCCTCCGCCGCTGCGGCGGCGGCCGACAGCGCGCCCGCCTCGATGATGCCTTTGAGCGTCGGCGGCAGCTCGGGCGCGGCGCGGTTCAGCGCGACGAAGCGCCAATCGTCGACCATGACGCCGACACCGGCATCGTCGCGCGTGTGGTAGGAGACGAGACGCATCGCTGCCCCCTCAGTTCATCGCCCGAACGGCTTGCAGCGACGGCCGGTCGCTCGACTGCTCCGGCCGCGGCAGGCCTTCCATCAGGTGCCATTCGGAGAAGTGGTTGACGCGGAAGTTCGACGGCTTCCACGCCTCGGTGACGTAGTCCGGGTTGGAGAAATACTCGATCGTACCGCCCAGCGGATTCTTGAAGTACCAGAAATAGGCCGACGAGATCGGGTGCCGCCCCGGGCCGACCGCGGTCTCGTACCCCGCGCCGGAGAAATGCATGCCGCCGCCGAACACCTCGTGGATGTCGTGCACCTCGAAGGCAACGTGATGCAGGTCGGTGCCGCCCGGCCGCTTCAAAAGGAACAGGTTGTGATGGTCGGCGCGCGCGGCATAGCGCAGGAACACCGCGGCGCCGCCGGCATAGCGGTCCGACAGCCAGAACCCCAGCCGTTTCACATAGAAATTTTCGCCGGCGCGCACGTCTGGCACGGCAAACACGATATGACCCATGCGGAACGGGCGGGCGCGCTCGTACATCGGGCTCGGCTTGTCGACGCGGCCACGCGCACCGGGCACGTTGAGCGGCAGGGTCGAGCGCGCCGGCTCCTTGCCATGGCGCCAGACGCGGAAGCCGATATTGACGCCGCAATCATCGACCGAATGCAGCGTGCCGTCCTTGTCCGCCGTGACGCTGCGGTCGCGCGACAGCTCCCGCTCGAGCGCGTCGAGCTCCTTGGCGCTGGAGACGCCCCAGACCACCTCGCGGAATTCCGAACCGCCGGAAAGCTTGGGCGGCAGGCCCTTGGCGTCCGACGGGCGGACCACGACCTCGCTGCCGATCTCGGTGGCGAAGGTCACGCCGGACTTGCCGTCCTTGACCTTCTTCAGGCCCCAGTCGGTGAAGAGCTTGCGCGGCGCCGCCAGGTCCGGCGCGCCGAATACCACGCTCTCGATGCCGATGAACCGCGCATCCGTCTTCGCCATGCGTTCCTCCGTGGATCGTTTGGCGACTAGACCATCGCGGCCGGCGGGGGTCAAGCGGCGCCGATCCCCTGACGCCGCCTGCGGTCCGCTACTCCGCGCGCTCGGTGGTCGGGTCGATCATCTTGCGCACTTCGGTGATCTTGGACGCGGGGAAGCCGCTGATCTCGGCGTGCTTGCGGATGATCGCTTCGTCCTTGGCGAGATAGACGCAGAACGTCTTGTCGGCGGCGACGAAGCTTTCGACCCACTGGATGTCGGGGCCGAGCTGGTTCAGCACGCTGTTCGACTTCGCGGCCGCGCCGCGGAGCTGGTCGCGCTCGAGCGAGCCGACCTTGGGGATGTCGCGTTCGATGATGAACTTGCGCAATGCCATGATCGCCTCCGTGGTTTTGGTGGAGCACATACTAGGTGGCGCGCAATGGCGCTGTCGACGGACGCGCCCTCCCCCTTTATGGTGCGGATGGGAGCCGACCATGACCGCACGACCGACCGAAGCCGAGATTGTCGCGCGCGCCCGGGCGATGGTGCCGATGCTGCGCGAGCGCGCGGCGGAGATCGAGACGCTGCGGCGGCTGCCCGACGACATCAACCGCGCCTTCGGGGATGCGGGCTTCTACAAGATCATGCAGCCGCGCCGCTACGGCGGCTACGAGCTCGAATTCGGCACCCAGACCGAGGTCGGCGTCGAGCTCGGGCGCGCCTGCGGCTCGAGCTCATGGGTCGCGACGGTGATCAGCGGCCATGCCGCGCTCCTGGGCATGTTCCCCAAGGAGGCGCAGGACGACGTATGGGCCGGCGATCCCGATGCGGCGATCGCGAGCTCGTTCTATGGCGTGGCGCCGAAGGCGGAGCGCGTCACCGGCGGCTGGCGGCTCTCGGGGCGCTGGAAGCTGTCGAGCGGCGTCGATCATTGCGGCTGGGCGATCGTGCTGGTGCCGCTGAAGCTTGGCGCCGGCGATTCCGCCGCGTACTACGTGCTTCTGCGGCTGGACGAATGCCGGGTCGAGGATGTGTGGCATGCGGTCGGGCTCGCCGGTACCGGCAGCAACGACATCGTCGCCGAGGGCGTGTTCGTGCCGGAGCATCGGCTGCTCGACGTCGACGGGACCAAGGGCGGGCCGACGCCGGGCAGCGCGGTCAACGACCATTACCTCTTCCGCATGCCCGCGCTCGCGCCCTTCACCTACAATCTGATCGGCTGCGTGCTGGGGGTGACGCGCGGCATCGCCGAGACCATCGTCGACGGTCTTGCCGCGCAGACATCGCGGCGCGGCGCGGCGGTCTCGAGCCACCAGAGCATCCAGCTCCGCGTCACCGAGAGCCTGAGCGAGATCGAAGCCGCATCGGCCTTGGTGTTCCGCACCCGCGACGAGATGGTGGCGCTGGCGAAGTCGGGCGCGCCCTATGAACTGCTCGAGCGCGCGCGGTGGCGGCGCGATGCGGCGTGGGCGGCGCTCGCCTGCGTGCGCGCGGCGGAGCGGCTCTTTCCGATCCTTGGGGCGCAGGGGCTCAGCACCGACCATCCGGTGCAGCGCCTTTGGCGCGACCTCCGCGCCATGTCGCACCATTTCGGCCTCTCCTGGGACATCCAGGGCTCGGTCTACGGCGCCATCCTGTTCGGCTACCCGAGCCCTGACCCGCGACTTTGATTTGTGCTCGCCAATGTTCAAAGACAGAACCGTATTCGTTCTCGGCGCAGGTTCTAGCAAAGAAGTGGAGATGCCGCTGGGTAGTGAACTTATTCCCAAGATATCACAGATGCTCAATTTTCACTTTTCCCGCGGGAATCGAGTACCAAACCAAGGAGACGCAACGATCTATGACACGCTTGTTCGTATCGCGAAGACGGATGTCAATTCCTTCATAGCTGCGTCGCGCAAGATAAGTGAGGGCATTCTCCTTGACACATCGATCGATAGTTTCTTGGACAAGCATAGAGACGACCCGCAGATTCAGATGTGCGGCAAACTAGCCATCGTCAAATCGATACTTGAGGCTGAGCGGCAATCGTCGCTTTACGTAGACGCAACGAACGCTTCCGCGCATTTGGACCCGAGCAAAGTTTCGGGAACGTGGTTTGATCGCTTCCTAAAAGTGTTGTCCGAAGGCGTGACCAGAGCAGATTTGGGTAGCTTGTTCAATGGCGTTTCGCTTATCAATTTCAATTACGACAGGTGCATCGAGCAGTACCTTGCGCATGCAATTCAAAAACTTTACGCGATTAGCTTTGAGCAAGCTGGCGAGGTACTCCGGAAACTGAAGATACTTCGACCGTACGGGTCCATCGGCCCACTTCCGTGGCAAACGCCCGAAACCGCATTCGCTTACGGCTCTCCGGACATCGGTCCCGAGGGCCTAGTGGCGCTAGCCGCAGAAATCCGAACGTATTCCGAACGAGTTCACGAATCTCAACCGCTTTGGGAGATACAAGGCGAGATCGCGCACGCGCAAACGATCATATATCTCGGATGCGCGTATCACCCGCAAAACATGCAGATCCTTACCCCAGCGGAAAAGCTATCCAACGCCGCCGCAAGAATCTTTGGGACCGCAAAAGACATATCTGAACCGGGGATACAGGTTGTCAAAAACCGAATCGCGACAATCGCCTCTGTGGGTGGACGAGGAATCGCCGGTTGCGAAATCCGTGATTGCACCTGCTCCAAGTTGTTTCAAGAGTACGGCATTCTCTTCAGCAAAGGATGATGCCTCGAAGAAGAACTCGCCGGTCAGTGGCGCCGTGGCATCGACGTGGAAGGCCGGGTCAAGCCCGGCGACGACGAGAGAGGGGAGATGTACCGGCCTACTGCAGCGCGGCGCAGGCGCGTTCGATGCGGGTGCAGGCTTCGCGCAGTTCCTCGTTCGAGGTGGCGTAGGAGATGCGGAAATGCGGGGCCAGGCCGAACGCCGTGCCCGGCACCACCGCAACGCCTTCGGCCTCGAGCAGGTAGGTCACGAAGTCCGTGTCGGTCTCGATCACCTTGCCCGCGGGCGTGCGGCGGCCAAGCGTGCCGGCGCAAGACGGATAGACGTAGAACGCCCCTTCCGGCGTCGGGCAGTGCAGGCCCTTGCAGCGGTTGAGCATCGACACGACGAGGTCGCGCCGCGTCTTGAACACGGCATTGTTCTTCGGAATGAAATCCTGCGGCCCGTTCAGCGCCTCGACCGCGGCGGCCTGGCTGATCGAGCTCGGGTTGGTGGTCGATTGCGACTGCAAGGCGGCGATCGCCTTGATGAGCTCGACCGGGCCGCCGGCATAGCCAATGCGCCAGCCGGTCATGCAATAGGCCTTCGACACGCCGTTGAGCGTGAGCGTGCGCGGGTAGAGCCTGGGCTCGACCTGGGCGATGCTGGTGAACTCGAACGCGTCGTAGACAAGATGCTCGTACATGTCGTCGGCAAGCACCCAGACATGCGGGTGGCGCACCAGCACCTCGGCAACCGCCTTGAGCTCGGTGCGCGTGTAGGCCGAGCCGGTCGGGTTCGACGGCGAATTGAGGATGAGCCACTTGGTCTTGGGCGTGATCGCCGCGTCGAGATCCTCGGGCCTTAGCTTGAAGCCGTTGTTCTGCGGGCACGGCACCGGCACCGGCGTGCCGTCGGCGAGCACGACGATGTCGGGATAGGACACCCAGTAGGGCGCCGGCACGATCACCTCGTCGCCGGGATTGACCGTCGCCATCAGCGCGTTGAACAGCACCTGCTTGCCGCCGGTGCCGACGGTGATCTGCTGCGGCGTGTAGTCGAGCCCGTTCTCGCGCTTGAACTTGCCGCACACGGCCTCCTTGAGCGCCGGCGTGCCGTCGACCTGGGTGTACTTGGTCTCGCCGCGGTCGATCGCGCGCTTCGCCGCATCCTTGATGTTCTGCGGCGTGTCGAAGTCGGGCTCGCCCTGGGCGAGGCCGATCACGTTCCGGCCCTCCGCCTTCATCTTCATCGCCAGGTTGGCGATGAAGATGGTGGGCGACGGCTTGATCCGCTGCATGCGGTCGGAGATGAAGGCCATGGCGGCGTTAAGGTCCTGGAAACCCCGGGAAAAGGGCCGGGCACCCTAGAGCATGTTGCGGCGCAGCGCAAGCCGCGGTGGGGCCGCCATGGCCGCCGCGGTCAGTTCGGTTCCTGGACGTGCGCCTCGAGGAACCACAGCGACTTGTCGAGCGCGCGCGAGAAGGCGGTGAGCAGGTCGGCGGTGTCGGCATCGCCTGCCTCGTCGGTCTCGTCGATGGCCGCGCGCACGGCGCCGGCGACCTTGGCGTAACGGTCGATCAGCGCCGCGAGATGGTCCTTCGAGGCGTGGATGTCGATCGGATAGGGCGCGAGCGTGGTCGCCTTCGCCACCGCCTGCGTCGTGCCGAGCGCGGTGCCGCCGAGCTGCACGACGCGCTCCGCCATTGTGTCGACATGGCCGTCGATCTCGGTGCGGAAGCCGTCGATCATCTCGTGCAGCGCGATGAACTGCGGTCCCTTGATGTTCCAGTGCGCCTGCTTGGTCAAAAGCGCGAGGTCGATCGCGTCGGCGAGCCGCGCGTTGAGCACCGAAATCGAGACCTCCTTGGCATTGGCGCTCACGTCGTTTTTCGTCTTGTACATGTCCAGCCCTCCTTCGTGCTTTGTGGTGTGCCGCCTGTCAGACGAATTCTCCCTCGGCTTCGAGCGCCACCGCGATGCCGTGCAGCACCGCGGCAATGCGTACCGCGTCCTGCACCGCCTCGCGCGGGAGGCCCTGTGCGATCACCTGCTTTTCATGCGCCTCGATGCAGATGCCGCAGCCATTGATTGCGGAAACCGCGAGCGACCATAGCTCGAAATCCACCTTGTCGACACCGGGATTGGCGATCGCCTGCATCCTCAGCCGCGCCGGCAGGCGACGATACTCCTCCTGCCCGACCAGGTGGGTGAAGCGATAATAGACATTGTTCATGCCCATGAGCGACGCGGCGGTCTTGGCTGCCGCGACCGCGGCCTCGGACAGATGGTTGCGCGCGGCGGCGAGCACCGTCGCGGTGAGCGCCGGATTGCGCGCGGCGATGGCCGACGCCACCGCCGTGCCCCAGCTCTGCTGCTGCGTCAGATTCTGCGACGCCATCACGGTGCCGAGATTGAGGCGCAGGTCCTTGGCGTAGTCCGGGACCATCGCGGCGACGGCCGCGAGCGGTTCGGCGGTGGTCGTGGTCATGGTCGGCTCCCTCAAGCGGCCTTCAGCGTATCCTGTCCGGCCTGCCAGTTGCAGGGGCAGAGCTCGTCGGTCTGCAGCGCATCGAGGATGCGCAGCGTCTCCTGCGGGTTGCGGCCGACATCGAGGTCGTTGACCGAGACGTGCCGGATCACGCCCTGCGGATCGACGATGAAGGTCGCGCGCAACGCCACGCCCTCGCGCTTGTCGAGAACGCCCAGCGCAGTCGTGAGTTCTCGCTTCACGTCGCTGAGCCAGGGGAACCGGACCCCTGCGAGATCCTCGCGCGAGCGCCGCCACGCGGCATGGACGAACTCGCTGTCGATCGAGAGGCCCAAAAGCTGCGCGTCGCGGTCGGCGAACGCGTCGTTCAGGGCGTCGAACCCGACGATCTCGGTCGGGCAGACGAAGGTAAAGTCCTTGGGCCAGGCAAACACCACCAGCCACTTGCCGCTATAGTCGCCATTGGTCACGGTCCGGAATGCGGCTATCGCATCGCCGCTCGATACGGCGGTCAGGGAAAACTGCGGGAAGCGGTCGCCGACGGTCAACATGGGGACAGGCTCCATTCTAGAATAATTCCAACTCGCGTTTAGATGGGGTCGCCCTGCCGGGGATCAAGGGCATCGGACGGGCGGCCGGGCTGGATCGGGGGTGGCTCGATGATTTCACGTCGCAGGTTCGTTGCCGCCGGTGGGGCGTTTTTTGCTGCGGCACCGCTCGCGCAGGCGCAGCCGGCGCCGCCAACCCGTCGGGTCGGCGTTCTGGCCCAGGACCTGCAGTCGGGACTGCTCGAGACCTTCCGGGACCGGCTTCGCAGGCTCGGCTATGTCGAGGGTGCCGGCATCAGCATCGAGGTGCGCAACGCCGCCGGACGAAACGATCGGCTTCCGGGGCTGGTGGCCGAGTTGCTGCAGCTCAAGGTAGACGTGATCGTGGCCGTCAACACGCCCGCCGCCCAGGCGGCCAAGAAGGCCACCACGACCGTGCCCGTCGTGATCATGCGCGTCGCCGATCCCGTGAAATCCGGGCTCGTAAAGAGCCTCGCTCGCCCGGGCGGGAACGTCACGGGATTGAGCTTCATGCCGGACGCGCTCGGGCCCAAGGGCGTCGAGCTGCTGCGCGAGACCGTCCCGTCGATCTCGAGGATGGCCGCGTTCTACCAGGGCGACAACGCGGGCGCCGTCGTCATCGTCGACGAAGTGGTTCGGAAGGGGAGCCAACTGGGGCTCAGCTTCGTGCGCCTGCCCGTGCACGACCCCTCCCAATACCCCAGCGCGTTCGAGACGGCGGCGCAGGCACATGCCCAGGGGCTCTTCGTCATGGACGACGGGGCGATGACGGATCACCGGCGGGAAATCCTCGAGCTTGCCGCCAAGCAGGCGCTGCCCGTCGTCTCGATCTACCGGGATTTCGCGTTGGCAGGCGGATTGATCGCCTATGGTCCGAGCCTCGGCGTCGTCTATCGCCGCGCCGCGGACTATGTCGACAAGCTCTTCAAAGGC
>Ga0335085_10012615_pt1 | contig 12441 bp, 6 predicted proteins | sample Lox_Sample_45_FD_206712 | JGI IMG/M metagenome (GOLD analysis project Ga0335085, IMG submission 206712) | Soil microbial communities from Loxahatchee National Wildlife Refuge, Florida, United States - Lox_Sample_4.5 | ecosystem: Environmental > Terrestrial > Soil > Wetlands | place: USA: Florida...
CGGGGACCGCACCGCCCGCCTCGATACCCGCCGCTCCGATGAGTTCGGGGAGATGAGCCGGGCATTCAACACCATGGCGGACGCCGCCCAGGCCGAGGAGGACCTGCGGCAGGGGTTCGCCGCCGAGGTCGCCCACGAGCTGCGCACCCCGCTGACCATCCTGCGCTCCCAGGTCGAGGACCTGCGCGTCGGCGTCCTTGAGCCCGGCCCCGAAGCGCTCGGCTCGCTGGATGAGGAGGTGCAGCGGATGTCACGGCTGGTCGCCGACCTGCAGATCCTCGGCTCCGCCGACGCCGCCGGGTTCACCTTGCAGCGCGCGACCGTCGACCTGGCCGCCCTGGCCGGGGAGACGGCCCGGGAGTTCGGCCCGCTGTTCGAAGGCGCCGGCATCACCCTGGAAACCCGGCTGCGGCCCGCCCCGGCCTGGGCCGACCCGGTCCGCGCCGCCCAGATCCTGGCCAACCTGCTCTCCAACGCGCTGAAATACACCCCGGCCGGCGGGCAGGTCCGCCTCGGGACCGCCGCCGACCCGCCGTGGGCCGTGCTGACCGTCGCCGACACTGGGCCGGGCATTCCCGCCGATGAGCTGCCGCACGTCTTCGACCGGTTCTTCCGCGGCCGCACCGCCCGCCCGGCCGGGTCCGGGATCGGCCTGACCGTCGTCGCCGAGCTCGCCGCAGCCCACGGCGGCACCGCCGAGGCCGCCAGCCAGCCCGGCTGCGGCACCACCTTCACGATCCGGCTGCCCGCCGCAAGCCACGCCACCGCGCAACCGCTCCCGAACAGGATCTTCACACCCGCTCCCTAGCGTGAAAACAGAAGTCAAAGAGGCGGCGGTACCGACCGGAGCGATCGCGCCGGTGCCAGGCCGGCCCGGCGCGGGCGATGACGCGGTAGGGCCCGCCGTACTCACCCATCGCCGCCCGGAACGCCCGACACCAAAGCCAGGTGCCGTCAGGCTTGATCAGCCGGCCGGGACGTCCGCTGCCGGATGAGCCGCCCGGCGGCCTCGCGGCCGGCGAGCTCAGGTTCGGTGGCGACCACCCTCTGGCCGTGGTACCGAAACGACGTGTCGACGCGGCCGCGTCCGAACGCGTCGATCCGGCCCCACCGTCCCGGGATGTCAAGGAGTTCCAACCAGCCCACGCTGATGGGCAGTGCCGGATCCACCACGAGGTTGTCCCCCACGGGTTCCAGGCCGAGGATGGCGCGAAGCAGCAGCAGGGGTGCCCCGGTTGACCATGCCTGCGGGCTGCAGGCCGTCGGGTACTGGACGGGATACTTGGTCATCTGGCGCGGATACCCGCCAAAGGCTTCGGGCAGGCACCCGTCGAAGTACTGCGCCGCGCCGAGGATGCCCTCGGCGACGCGCGCAGCTTCATCCTTGAAGCCGTATTTCCGCAGGCCCCAGGCGATGATGGAGTTGTCGAACGGCCAGACCGTGCCCACGTGGTAACCGATCGGGTTGTAGCGGCCTTCGCCTTCGGCCAAGGTCCGCACCCCCCAGCCGGAGAACAGTCGCGCGCTCATGAGGTGCCGGACGACGCTCCTTGCCTTGGACTTCTCGACGATGCCGCTCCACAGGAGGTGGCCGATGTTCGACGTCAGGGAATCGACCTGCCGACCGTCCGTGTCGAGGGCTACGGCGAAGTACCCGTGGTCCTCGACCCAGAAATCGCGGTTGAAACGCCGTTTGAGGTGGGCCGCCTCCTTTTCGAGCTTGTCGGCGAACTCAGGGGCGCGCCAGAAATGGCGGGCAAGCCGGGCGCCCCGAACTTTGGCATCGTATGCATAACCCTGCAGCTCGCAGGTGGCCCGGGGGAAGCCCGGCAGCGTTCCGTCGTGGTAGGAGACCGAGTCCCAGGAGTCCTTCCAGCACTGGTTCTCCAGACCGGTCTCCTCGTTCCGGCGCTGGTAGGAGAGGTAGCCGTTGCGCTGCAAGTCGGCGTACTCACCGATCCAGTTCAGCGCCGCCCGCGCCTGGGGTTCGAAGTCACGGACCAGCTTGGAGTCGCCGGTCCAGCGCTCGTACTCGTCCATGAGGACGACGTACAGGGGGGTGGCATCGGCGCTGCCGTAGTACGGCGAATGCGGGCGCTCCTCGAATGCTGTCATCTCGCCGTAACGCATCTCGTGCAGGATCCGCCCCGGATCCTCGTCGCGGAAGTCGTCGACGCGAGAGCCCTGCCATGTTCCCAGAACGCGCAACGTGGTTGCGGCGAGTTCAGGCATGAACGGCAGCGCCTGGAGGCTGGTGAAGATGCTGTCGCGGCCGAACATCGTCATGAACCACGGCAGGCCGGCGGCCGGCAGACTGTCCCCTGCTGCGAGGGCGGGCGAGAAACGCAAGGCGGCCAGGTCGACAATGCTGCGCTGGTAGGTCGTCTTCAAAGATTCGGCGCTGCTTTCAAGCTGCGGCGCCTTTCCTATCCACTTCTGCAGGCCGCGCGCCATGCTGGGGCGCCCTCGAGTATCAGGTAGTGCCGCTTCCAAGGCGCCCATGTCGGTGACGACGTGGAGTTCTGTCATCCATTGCCCGTGCGGTTCGATGCGCACCTTGAACACCAAGCCGTTTTCATCGATCTCGGCCGGTTTCGTGGCCGAGATGAGTGTCGCGCGCTCGTAGGTTTCCCGTTGGTAGCCGAGGACGAGGCGACCGGATTCGATCCGGTTCCGGTACGTCCCCTTCTTCTTAAGCGCATCCTTTACTTCGAAGAGATCGGCGAAGTCGCTGCTTGCGTCGATGCGGACCTGCAGCTCGACCGGCTTGTTCTCGTGGTTCAGGATGCTCAGCTCCTCATGGAAGCCGTCGCCGACCGCACGAACGCGGATCACCGAGAGCTTGGCGTCAACATAGACGGTGCCGGTTCCGGGAACCAGGAAGAAGCGCGCCTCGAAATAGTGGAGGTCGTCGGTCGACAGTGCGTTCAGACGCTGGCCGTTGACGGTCAGTACCCACTTCGAGAGGAAGCGCGTGTCAAAGGAGAATAGACCCGTCGGGTCGGTCGCCGAGGCCTCGATGTCGCCGCGCTTGTCGCTCACGACGAACGTGTTCCCTTCCAGGATCCGGACGAGGCCATCGGTCATCTCGTGCTCCTCCCACCGCTGCCCGGCCCGGCCTTCGCGCGCGAAACGGCCGGTCCGGGAAAGAGCCGCTGGAACGAGACGACGAGTGCGAGGTTCCCCCGGGGGACCAGCGCGCCGCGGAGCGCAGCGGCCATGGCATTCACCTTGCCTGCAGTCATGCCCTCGAACACGACCTTCACGGTCCGGACCACGGCGTCTGCCTCCGCATCGCTGCGTGAGACGGCGACGTCGCCGTTCTTGACAGTCAGATACCAGTGCTCGACGGCCTCTTCATCGATCAAGTCGAACCGCAGCGTGCCGGAGACGTTCGCCAGGAGCGGCTCACGACCACGCCCGGCCAATCCGCGGAAGAACTCGCCGACCGGGTCTGTGGCGGTCTCCATGTTCTTGGTCCTTCCGGTGGCTGCCCGCCTTTACCGTGCACGCCCGGAGTGTTCCCGCCCAGGGGCCAACGTCCCGGGAATGCGGCCAGCCGCGCCCTGAGGACGGTACATGGCCATGCCGCGGGAACAACGACCCGGCCGGAACGCTGAGCCGACGCCGAAGCTGCCACGCTAGTCCGTTCGGGGTGAAAAGCACTTCAATGGTCCGCGGGCGCGGTCACGGTGTGCCCGTTCCCGTCCGCGCCGGTGCTGACCGGCCGGGGTGTTCCAGGATGGCCCGGTACAGCCGGTCATATTCGGCGGCCATCCGGGCCAGGGAGAACCGCTGCTCGGCGGCGGCCCGGCACTGCCGGCGGTCGATCAGGCGCACGCGCGCGACCGCGGCGGTCATCTCGTCCTCGTCGCGGCACAGGTACCCGGTCCGGCCATGGTCGATGATCTCCGGTGCTGCGCCGTCGGGGAAGGTCAGGACCGGCGTGGCCGTGGCGAGCGCCTCAGCCATGACCAGGCCGAACGGCTCGGGCCAGGTGATCGGGTTGAGCAGGGCGGCCGCATGGCCCATCAGGTCCACCCGGGCGGTCAGCGGCTGCTCGGCCAGCATGTCGTCATCGGGCCCGAGCAGCGGCCGGACCTGCTGGTCGAAGTAGGCCCGCTCGGCGGGCGCGCGGATCTTCGCCGAGATGACCAGAGGCCAGCCGGCCCGCCGGGCGACCCGTACCGCGTGATGCGGGCCCTTGTCAGAGGACATCCGGCCGACGAACAGCAGGTAACCGCCGGTCCCGGGGCCCGGCTTGTGGACGTCTAGGTCGATGCCGTGATGGATGACCGCTGCCACCGGGATGCGGCCGAAACTGCGGGCATGCGCGTGCGAGATCGCCACGATCGACGCGTGCCGGGCGACCCGGGCCAGCCTGCGGCGGTTCGCGGCGGTGACCAGTCCGTGGATGGTCGTCACCACCGGCTCCCGGGCCATCCCGCGCCGCCCGGCCAGCACGGGGCCCAGGTCGGTGTGATCGTGGATGATGTCAACCTCGCCGGCCAGCGCCTCGTAGGCGGCCAGCACGTGTGCTGCCTCCAGGGCGGCCGCGCCCATCGGCTCGGCTGGCGAGCGGAACAGCCACTGCCGCGGTACCGGGCAGGTCGACTTGCCGACGGTGAACAGCCGCACGTCGTGGCCGAGCGCCGTCAGGCCGCGTGCGAGGTTGTCGATGACCTCCTCGGTACCGCCGTAGGCAGGCGGCGGGACGGGGATCCAGGGCGGGGCGATCAGTCCGATTCGCATGGCAGGGTTCCTCATTCCGGCCGCACGGGCCGCGGGCCGGCCAGCGCGGGAGGCACGAGACCGGCCGCCACGGCGTGCGGGACGGTGCAGACAGCCACAGGTCAAAGCCCATGACGGCGCCCGCCGGGACGGCAGGGCCAGAAGTCCGTTAATCCGCGGGCATTGGTACCAGCATCACGGGCACCCCGGCGTCTAGGATGGCGTGCCGCACGACGAGCGCGCGGCCCGGCTCAAGCCGCTGCGACCAGGCCAGCACGATCATGTCTGCCTGCTCCGTTCCGGCTACCTTCACCACGTGCTCGGCGGCGGCCCCGCTGCGCAGCTCGAGCCGGGCCCCGGGTAGCGCGCAATATCGGGCTAGGAACTCCTGTCCCCACGCCTGGCCGGCGTGGGCATGCTGGTTCCAGAACTTCGGGGCGGTCTGGGCGCCAAAGACGTACAGCACCACGATTTTGGCGCCACCGCGGGCCAGTCGCTCCGCGGTGCCGGCGACAGCAGAGGCTGACCGGGCCGTCCCGTCCAGCGGCAGGAGGACCCGCCGGATCGGGGGCGGCTGATCCGGCGCCTCGGCGGGCACGAGCACGACCGGCTTTGCCGACTGCTGTACGACGCGCTGCCACAACGGCCGCGACGGTTCGCCTGCGGCGAGCACGCCGGAAACCGCGCGGGACTGGTGCAGCGCCCGCACCACCTGCCTAGCCGCCTGCTGCGGGCTGAGGCCGGCGGACAGGTGTACCGGCCGGACCTCGCCGCCGACCAGCCGGGCGATCACCGCCGCCGTCTCGGTCACGCGCGGCCCTGCCTCGTCGTGGTGCAGTATGGCCAGGACCTCCGTCACGCCCGCGGGCTCTGTCGTGGTCATATCGGCCTCCTCAACCGGCCGCTCGGAGGGTGGCGGCGCCCGCCACTGTGCGTGGCGTCTGACCGGGCAGCGCTACCATCAGCGGGGCGTCGGCCCATATCTCGGTCCGGTCATGGGTGATGTCCAGCCGCACCTTGCGGCCCAGGCAGCGGAACCGCAGGTGCAGGCCGTCCCAGGCAGCGGGGAGCCGGGGATCGGCGGTCAGCACACCCGCCCGGACGCGAACCCCGGCCAGGCCGGTCACGACGGCCTGCCAGACGCCGCCGAGGCTGGCCATGTGCAGGCCCGCGCCGGTCATCCCGGTCAGGTCGTCCAGGTCCAGCGCGAGCGCCATCCGGAGCATCTCCAGTGCCTCATCCGGCCTGCCTGCCCGGGCGAGCAGCGAGGCGGTGATCGCGGGCGACAGTGACGAGCCGTGCGCGGTCCGCGGATCGTAGTAGTCCAGGTTCGGCCCCAGCGAGCCTGGTTCGACCTGGTCCGGGACCAGGTGATGCAGCATGAGCACGTCCGGCTGCTTGATTAGCTGCGACTGCGCGACCCGGTCCCGGCCCAGCAGCAGATCCGCCGCCACCGGCGGGGCGGCCACGTCGTTGATCAGCAGCGGCTCCAGGGCGAAATAGCCGGTGAACTGCTCGTACCGCCCGGATGCCGGGTCGTACCCGTCGACGAGCCGCCCGGCCAGTTCCCGCCACCGGGCCGTCTGCGCGGGTGCCATCCCGGCGCGGTCGGCGGCGTCGGCCCCGGCACGCAGGTTCCAGCGGGCCATCACGTTGGTGAACGCGTTGTCATCGACCCGCTCGTGGTATTCATCCGGGCCGATCACGTCGTCGATATGGGCGCTGCCTGCGGCGTCCAGGCGGCACCGTGAAGCCCAGTACCTGGCCGTCTCGATCAGCAGCGGCGCGACCGCCGGCGTGCCTAGCCCGGTCCAGCCGGCATAGTGCGCGGCCGCCCAGGCGACGTCGGCGGTGATGTGCTCTTCGAGCTGGCCGGTCAGGATCGGGATCCGGTGTCCGCCGAGCCGGGCGCTGGCCGGGGTGACATCTTCCCCGCCGGCTGCGGACTCCCACGGGAACCGGGCGCCGTGCCGCCCGGCCGCGCGGGCCCGCGCTCGTGCGGCATCCAACCGCCGCAGCCGGTAGCGGATCATGGCGGCGGCGGCCGCCGGGTCCATGGCCGCCACCGCGGGAAGCACGAACACGTCCGCGTCCCAGAACACATGACCGGCGTACCCGGCGCCGGACAGCCCCCGCGCGCCGACCGCCAGCTCACCGCCGGACCTGATCGCGCACCACAGCTGGAACAACGCGAACCGCAGCGCGAGCTGGGCCTGGGGGTCGCCGCGGACCTGGACGTCGACCGCGTCCCACCGCCGCGCCCAGGCCGCGCGATGGTCGGCGAGCAGTCGGCCGAAGCCGAGCCGGCCGGCCGCCTCGAGCGCGTCCGCGGCCATGCGCGGATCAGGCCGGTGACGCCCGCTGCCAGCGTAAGCGGCTACCCGCTGCACGGTACGGACAGGGCCGTCACGCCGGGTCCGCTGGACGGCGGCTGCGGCGATGCCAGCCCCGGTACCGGCATCGGTCCGCGCCCAGTACATACCGTCCTCGCGACCGACGGTCATCCTGGTACCCGGTGGGCGCCGCAGCGGACGGCCCGGCGCGAGCAGCCGGTCGGTCGGCGCCTCGGCGCGCATGGCGACCACGCCGGGGACGGTGATGCTGGCCAGCCGCACGGTCCGCAACGGGCAGCGGTCAGCCGTCAGCTCGATGCGCTCCAGGATACCGGTCCGCAGGTCCAGCACCCGGCGGTCGTCAACCGGGACAGCCTGCACGGCCAGGCCGGTCCACACCGGTCCCGGCAGTAGGTGCTGGCCGGAACCTGTGCCGTCATACACCCCGGCGACCAGGACCATCGGCTGCGCGCCCGGAACCGTCTCCTCCACTGACCCCCGGGTGGCCACTCCCCCGGCGCCCACCGTGAACAAGGATTCGGTCACCCGGCGGCGCAGCGGCCCGGGCTCGGTCTCGGACAAGATCCACGCCGGATCCTCATCCACCGCCGGCACGCGCTGGCGGGTGTGCCGCCGGACCTGTTCGTCCAGCAGCTCCAGTAGCATCTGGCACCCGCCGCCGACATGGATCACGCCGGCCGGCACCCCGCCTGGCTCCTGGCCGACCGACACGGCGGTCACCCGCGCCGCCTCCGGCACCAGCAGCAGCGCATCGGGGCCCGGCTCGCCGCCGGGTCGGCCGAAGTTGCTCCCCACCACCAGCAGCAGCCCCGGACCCACGCCCCGCCGGGCCAGGACCGCCAGGATGCCGCGCATCACCTCAGGCCCGCCCGTCCCCCGCGCCGGCCGGCACGCCGCCAGCACTTCAGCGGGAACGCCGCCGCCGCGGTCAATCACGGTGACATCCACGCCGTATGCGTGCAACGCTGCAGCACGGCGGCCAATGGCCGCCACCAGCTGGCGCCGATGCGGCGCGGCCGCCTTCCAGGTAAAGGCCACGGCCGCGAAGGTTCGGCTGGCCTGCCAGGCAGCCATGGCACTCAGAGGGCCGGGCTGACGTGAACCTCACCGATCACGTCCTCCCGATCGCTGTCATCCGCATGACGCGGCAGCTCATGACCTGGGATCGCGCGCACGCCGGTCACCCCTTCACGCCGATCACGTCGATGCAACCGATGATCATGCCCGGCACCGACCCCAGCCAGTGCCCAAGGGCCCGAAGACGAAGGCCCGGCAGCCGGGCCTCAGGTCACCGCGCCCTGGCCCGGCTGACCATACCGATCTACCCGGGAAGCAGGACCTTCGGCCCTGACCAGCAAGCCGACGCCGTGACCAGGCTGTGGGCGTGACGGAAGACGTTGCGCGCCTTGACATCGAGTCGGTTCTCGCACCACCCGGGCGGTGCCCGGGCTGCGGCTCCGGTGAGCTCGTGGCGATGACCGACGGGGAGCACACCGCCTTCATGTGCCAGTCGTGCGGGCAGTGCTGGCTGTTCGAACTTGGCTGGGCCCGCCGGGTCGACGGCCGGAACCTGCGCCCGGTGCCGGCCCGGCCGCACCGGACGGCCTCCCCGGCGCGGGTGGCTGCGATCCCGCCTCGCAGGCAGGGCATGAGGACTCCAGCTCGCACGGGCAAGTCCGGAGATGACGGGTGACCGGTCCGTGGTCGGCCGGGGAGAGGCCGGTGAGCCAGGGAATGCCAGGCGGCACGGTGACCCTCGTCGAGGGATCCACGTTCTGCATCAGCGAACCCGGCGGCGACATCGCGCAGGGACAGCCGCACGGGCTGTTCGTCCGCGACACGCGCGTGCTGTCGCACTGGGCACTCACGATCGACGGACGCGTGCCGGAGCCCTTGACCGTGCAGTGGTCCGAACCCTACGCCGCCGCGTTCATCGGCCACCTGCCGCACCGCAGCGCGCTCAGCCGTTACAACCTGCTGGTCATACGCCGCCGCTATGTCGGTGACGGCATGCGCGAGGACATCACCATCCGCAACACCGCCCCGCTTCCGGCAGCCTGCGTGGTGGTGCTCGCCGCTGCCGCTGATTTCGCTGACTTGTTCGAGGTCAAAGTCGGGCGCACGCACACTGGGCAATCCGCCAGCGCGGTCGCCGGGGCTTCGATGCTGACCTTCCGGACCCGGCAGGGCGGCCACGATCGCGGGCTGCTCATCCAGGGGGACGGCGAACCAGAGGCCACCACCGGCAGCCTGTCGTGGCGGGCGACGGTCCCGGCACGCGGCGAGTGGGCCGTCAGCGTCGAAGCGGCGCCTGTTATCGCCGACGTTCCGGTGCCGGTGCATCACCCGCGCGGCCAGCCGGTCGAGCAAGCTTTCCCCGCCCGCAGGCTGCGCAAGTGGCGGCACAGCGCCCCGCAGGTGCACTCGGCGGAACCGCACCTCACAGCGGTGCTACGCCGCAGCGTCGAAGACATCGGGGCGTTGCGCATCTTCGACCCCGAGCACCCCGGACGGGCCGTGGTAGCCGCGGGCGCGCCGTGGTTCATGGCCCTGTTCGGGCGGGACGCGCTGCTCACGTCATGGATGCTGCTCCCCTGGGACGACACCCTCGCCATCGGGACGCTGCAGACCCTGGCCGACCGGCAAGGACGAGTAACCGACCCGGCGTCAGAGGAGGAGCCAGGACGGATTCTGCACGAAGTCCGCTTCGGCCCGGCCGCGTCCTTCGCCCTCGGCGGCCGCAGCGCCTATTACGGGACTGCCGACGCCACGCCCCTGTTCATCATGCTGCTCGGCGAACTGCGCCGCTGGGACCGCCACAACGCGGCGGCCCAGGAACTGCTGCCATACGCCGACCGCGCCCTGGACTGGATCGAGCACTACGGAGACGCCGACGGCGACGGGTTCATCGAGTACTCGCGCAAGACGAGCGAGGGCCTGGCCAACCAGGGCTGGAAGGACTCCTGGGACGGCATCAACTTCGCTGACGGGCGGATCGCTGAAGCTCCCATCGCCCTAGCCGAGGTCCAGGGATACTGCTACGCCGCCTACAGGACCCGCGCCGCCTTTGCCAGCGAAGCAGGCGACGAGCGCGGCGCCCGGCACTGGGACACCAAGGCCGCCCAGCTCAAGCGGGCCTTCAACCAGGCGTTCTGGCTACCGGGCCAGGGCTGGTTCGCCGTCGCGCTCGACCGCGACAAGCGACCGGTGGACGCGCTCACCTCCAACATCGGGCACTGCCTGTGGACCGGCATCGCCGATGCCAGCAAGGCAGCCATGGTCACGGACCGCCTGCTGTCCGACGACATGTTCAGCGGCTGGGGAATCCGCACGCTCGCCACGTCGATGTCCGCCTACAACCCGATGAGCTACCACAACGGCTCGGTATGGCCGCACGACAACGCACTGTGCGTGGCCGGCCTGATGCGCTATGGCTTCACCGGGCACGCCCAGCGGGTCACCGAGGCCATCTTCGACGCCGCCGCGCACTTCGGCTACCGCCTTCCCGAGCTTTTCTGCGGCTTCCCGCGCGAGGAATACCCGGTCCCTATCCCGTACCCGACCTCGTGCTCCCCACAGGCCTGGGCGGCGGCAGCGCCGCTCCAACTGCTCACCACCCTGCTGCGGATCACCCCCCAGCCGCGCGCCGGGCGCCTATGGTGCGCCCCGGCCATGCCCGGCCACTACCTGCCGCTGCGGATAACCGGCCTGCGGCTCGGGCAATCGCACCTGGCCATCGATATCCGACACGACAGCTGGGACCTTACCGGCCTGGACGGCACCGGCATCGAACTCATCCGCGAGCCGCGGACCTACCACTCCACCGCCGCCACGTGATCCCCGCCCCACGATGAGCCACTCCCCGGTCAGCTCCGGGAACCGGCGAGCCTCGTCCGCTCCACGGCCGATACGGCTTCCTCTTGCCAGAGCCGTGACAGCAGCGTGCCCGATACGACGCCAGTGGTCGCGGAAGGACTGAAGACGAGCCCCGGTCAGGGTCAGCCGGCTGGCGCTATGAGGCCGTCACCCCTGCGATTAACGGGATACACGTCCCCGGGACTCGACGGTGCTGCTCGCCACCGCCCCCGCAAGTGAGGCATGCCCAGGGACGGGGCGCCGGGACCTGCCGACCTGGGTCTGGTGACAAAAGACCCTGTCCGGCCCCGGCGCAGGTCGGCATGCTGCATGCATGAACGTATCAGCGGACCCATCGTCAGCCGCCAAGGGCACCACGGAGCTTACCGAGCGTGTCCGCCGACTTGAGGACCAGCTGACAGCACTCACCGAAGCAGTCGAGGTGCTCGTGCGGGGCCTTGAGAGCAGCCCCATGGCCGAGCCGCCGAACCATCACATCGAGGAGGCAGCCCGGCGAGCGCATGAACTGCTGCTGCTCGCGAAATCGGCGTCTGCGGACGCTGGACCAGGCGAGATCGATAGGAGCATCTGACCAGCCGCCGGGCAGCGCTGGCGCTGCTGTCGGCCGGGGCAACTCCTGGTGTTCCGGCGCTGGCTCCAGCCCGGCCCGTTTCGGGGCCGGGCCGCCAGATTGCTACCGTGCTCGTCGGCGATTACCCGCGCAGGGCTTGCCCGGCAGCCGACGACGAGCCTCTGATCAGGTCATGACCGCTGGACACCCACTGGCGCGTTGGGGCCAGCCAGGGCGCCACTGGATACAGCCTCGCGGCATGAATTCCGAAACCACGGGATAGGCCAAGTGGTGGTCTGGCTGTCGGTGCCCCCCATCCCGTCAGCGCACTCGCAGGCACAAGCGAAGCAGGACCCATGGCCATGCCGGGCGGGAACAATGACCCTGATGCCCGGTCCACGCTGGTGCGATAGTTAGCGTGTGAAGAGGTGGTGGCCTCACCGGACGGCCGCCGCGCGCGAGCAGCTCATCGCCGAGCTGGAGCGAGCCGTACCGCTGGATGTTGCCGCGCGGGCTTGCTGCTGCCCGGCAAGGCCGGTGGTCACCGTGGTGATGCCGCCGACTCCCAGCCGCCCGCACCCTGTTGAGCTGCTGCTGTGCGGCCACCACTTCAGGGTCAGCCAGGCCAGCTTGCAGGCGGCCGGTGCCGACGTTTACGACAAGGCCGGCCTGCTGATCATGGCCGGAACCAGCACAGCGGATACGCCGCGCCCGGGAGCCGACAGCCTGGTAGGGACGGCCCATGGCCACCGGGACTGATGTGACGATCATGCGCGCCGGCGGCTCGGCGCGTTGGATCTTCTCAAGCTCACATGCATGAGCGGCTGGTGCCGGATGATGCCGTTCCGGCCCCTGGTGTTCCCGCATCGGCCGGCGGCGGGGAACCTGATCCGCGCCGGGGAATACCGGCAGGACGGCACGCTGGCGGTA
>Ga0335085_10012616_pt1 | contig 12440 bp, 13 predicted proteins | sample Lox_Sample_45_FD_206712 | JGI IMG/M metagenome (GOLD analysis project Ga0335085, IMG submission 206712) | Soil microbial communities from Loxahatchee National Wildlife Refuge, Florida, United States - Lox_Sample_4.5 | ecosystem: Environmental > Terrestrial > Soil > Wetlands | place: USA...
TCGTGGGTGACGGCGATGACGGTTCCCTGGAAGTCATGCAGGAAGCGCTCCAGCCAGGCTACCGATTCGGCGTCGAGGTGGTTGGTCGGCTCGTCCAATAGCAGCATGTCGGGGTTGGAAAGCAACAACCGGCACAGTGCCACGCGGCGGCGTTCACCGCCTGAAAGCTTGCTAACATCGGCGTCCCAATCCGGCAGACGCAGGGCGTCGGCGGCGATTTCCAGGGTGCGATCCAGTTCGTGGCCGCCGCTCGCATGGATGAAGGCTTCCAATTCGGCCTGCTTGGCGGCGATGGCATCGAAGTCGGCGTCTGGATCGGCATAGGCGGCATAGACTGCGTCCAGTTCGGCCAGCTTGTCCTTGATTGTCTGCACGGCTTCCTCGACGTTGCCGCGGACGGTCTTGTTGGGGTCGAGCTGGGGTTCCTGGGGCAGGTAGCCGATGTTGATGCCGTGCTGCGGCCGGGCCTCGCCGTTGAATTCGGTGTCCACCCCCGCCATGATACGTAGTAGGGTGGATTTGCCGGAGCCGTTCAGCCCCAAAACGCCGATCTTCGCACCGGGGAAGAATGAAAGGGAAATGTCGCGGAGGATCTCGCGTTTCGGGGGAACGACCTTGCTCACCCGATTCATGGTAAAAATATATTGTGCCATCGCCGATATCGGTTGGTTTCTTAAAATCGTTATTATCCCATGATCCCGCCGACTAAGCACGGCCGCGGCCGCTCGGCTGAGCGGGTGCGTTTTGTTGGCTCCGACCACAAGCCCGGATCCGCAAAGCTATGCGGCGCAATGTGAGTTCATCCGCGCAAGGACTTGTCGATGTTGACCATTCTCGATCCTCGTGAACGCAATCAGCCGTTTCCGGATGTGGGCGAGGCACTGATCGAGCCTAACGGGCTTTTGGCCGTGGGTGGTTGCCTATCGCCACAGAGACTGGAGAGCGCTTATCGTCGGGGCATCTTTCCTTGGTACGGTGAGGGTGAGCCAATTTTGTGGTGGTCGCCCGATCCTCGTCTGATCCTGTTTCCGGAGGCCCTGAAGGTGTCGCGGAGTCTAAGTAAGACTTTGCGACGAGGGGAATTCAACTTCAGTTTCGACACCCGTTTCGCCGAGGTCGTGGAGGCCTGCGCCGAGCCTAGGGCCTACGCAACGGGAACCTGGATCATGCCGGAAATGAAGCGGGCGTATCTGCAGTTTCACCGGCTGGGCTTCGCCCATTCGTTCGAGGCCTGGCGAGGCGGGCGACTCGTCGGCGGCTTGTATGGCGTAGCGATCGGGCGGGTATTTTTCGGCGAATCCATGTTCCATCGCGTCAGCGATGCCTCCAAGGCGGCGTTCGCGTTTGCGGTCGAATGTCTGAAACAATGGGGTTATAGACTCATCGACTGCCAGGTTTACACCGATCATCTGGCGAGTCTAGGGGCGACCGAGATTCCCAGGGCTGAATTCGTTCGTCTTTTGGATGACTATTGTTGCCAGCCGGCCGCGCTGTCAGCTTGGCAAAGGGAGGATGCAGGCGGATGAGAAAGATTCCGCTCTATCTCGGACATGAGCATGATTGCGGCTACCTTCCGGGACAGCAGGCGCGGACCGCTTATATCGGCCCCGAGACGAGGATGAGCGGTACGCTTTATTCAGCTTTGGCACAGCGGGGTTTCCGCCGCAGTGGCGATTTGGTTTATCGTCCCTATTGCTCGAATTGTTCGGCCTGCGTACCGGTGCGCGTTCCCGTGGCGCGGTTTGTCCCGAATCGTTCGCAAACCCGCGTTCTCAGGAGAAATGCCGATTTGGCCGTGAGCCTCAAGCCAGCGGCTTTCGAAGAAGAGCACTACAAGCTGTTTGCACGTTATCTTAAAGCCCGGCATGCGCAAGGCGGCATGGCTTCGTCTAGTCGGGATGAATACATCGACTTCCTCTCGGCCACGTGGGCTCAGACCTCGTTTGTCGAGTTCCGCACAGGGGATATGCTGTTGGCCGTGGCGGTCATGGACTATCTTCAGGATGCCTTGTCTGCTGTCTACACCTTTTTTCATCCCGATTTCGCAGAACGAAGCCTAGGTGTTCACGCGGTTTTGTGGCAGATCGAGGAGGCCCGGCGTTTGGGTTTAAATTGGCTATATCTGGGTTTCTGGATCGAGGGATGCAGGAAAATGGCTTACAAAGATCAATATCGGCCCTTGGAGGCGTTCATCGGGGGACAGTGGCGAGGCTTTGAAAAAGGCGAGAAGATTCGACCTTGATATGGTAAAGTTGCGGCTTTTTAATGTTTCGCCAAAGCGGTAGGCGTCGTTTGTTGAATGATATCGAGACGGAGTATATGTCTAAAGAAGATCAAATCGAGATGGAAGGCAAAGTGATCGAAACATTGCCCAATACGATGTTTCGCGTGCAACTGGACAACGGACACATCATCACTGCGCACATTTCCGGCAAGATGCGCAAGCATTATATCCGCATACTCACCGGCGATCGCGTGAAGGTTGAGATGACACCTTACGATCTGACCAAGGGCCGAATCACGTTCCGTCAGCGTTAAAATCGACTCAGGCCGTCTCCGGCGTCTGTTCCCGCAGACTCATGATTGCGAACGCCAGTTTGTCGTCTTCCACACTGATTCTCACCATGCCGCCGTCGGCTAATTTGCCGAAGAGGATTTCCTCGGCCAGCGGCTTTTTGATGTTTTCCTGAATTACCCGGGCCATCGGCCTCGCGCCCATTTTAGGGTTGCAGCCGTGCTGCGCCAACCATTCCCGCGCGTCGGGTTCCAGCGCCAGCGAAACGCGTTTCTCCGCGAGTTGCGATTCCAGTTCGAAAATGAATTTGTCCACCACCTGCCTGACGATTTCGATGTCCAGAGGTTTGAACTGGATGATCCCGTCCAGGCGATTGCGGAATTCGGGGGCGAACAGCCGTTCGATCGCTTTGAGGCTGTCGGTGGAGTGGTCTTGCGGGGTGAAGCCGATCGATGGTCGATCACTGTCCGCAGCCCCGGCGTTGGTGGTCATGATCAGGACAATGTTGCGGAAATCGGCCTTGCGGCCGTTGTTGTCCGTGAGGGTGCCGTGATCCATGACTTGCAGCAGCAGGTTGAACACGTCCGGATGCGCCTTTTCGATTTCATCCAGCAGCAGAACGGCATGGGGTAGTTTGCTGACCGCCTCGGTGAGCAGACCGCCCTGGTCGAAGCCGACATACCCCGGCGGTGCCCCGATCAGGCGGGACACCGTGTGGCGCTCCATATATTCCGACATGTCGAAGCGGATCAGTTCAATGCCCAGAACCTTGGCCAGTTGACGGCTGACTTCGGTTTTGCCGACGCCGGTCGGGCCCGCAAACAGGAAAGAGCCGATCGGCTTTTGCATTTCCCGAAGCCCGGCACGGGACAGTTTGATGGCCGAAGATAGGACCGCAATTGCTTCGTCCTGACCGAAAACCAGCATTTTCAGGTTCTTCTCCAGATCCTTGAGCTTATCCTTGTCGTTGGTCGAGATCGTCTTTGGCGGAATGCGCGCGATCTTGGCGACGATGTCCTCGATTTCCACCGTACCGATCATTTTCTTGCGGCGAGAAATGGGCAGCAGGCGCTGACAGGCGCCGGCCTCGTCGATTACGTCGATTGCCTTGTCGGGCAAGTGGCGGTCATTGATGTAGCGGTCCGACAGTTCCGCTGCCGTCCGCAGGGACGCCAACGAGTATTTCACTTCATGATGCTGCTCGAAGCGGGATTTGAGGCCTTTCAGAATGTGATAGGTTTCCTCGACGCTGGGCTCGTGAATGTCGATTTTCTGGAAGCGGCGCGCCAGCGCACGGTCTTTCTCAAAGATGCCGCGATATTCCTGATAGGTGGTGGAGCCTATACAACGCAGATCGCCGGAGGCCAGCACCGGTTTGATCAAGTTGGAGGCGTCCATGACGCCGCCGGAAGCCGAGCCCGCGCCGATGATGGTGTGGATTTCGTCGATGAAGAGGATTGATTTGGACTCCTTTTTCAGCTGTGCCAGAAGTCCTTTCAGGCGCTTTTCGAAGTCGCCGCGGTATTTGGTTCCGGCCACCAGCGCTCCCAGGTCCAGGGCGTAAATGACGCTGCCGCGCAGGATTTCCGGGACGTCCCCCTCGACGATTTTTTTCGCCAAGCCCTCGGCGATCGCTGTCTTGCCCACGCCGGCCTCGCCCACCAGCAGAGGGTTGTTCTTGCGGCGGCGGCACAAGACCTGGATGGTCCGCTCAATCTCGTCTTTGCGGCCAATCAGCGGATCGATCTTGCCCCGGCGTGCTTGTTCGTTGAGATTGGTGGCGAATTTTTCCAGCGGATTGGCGGCCCCGTTGGCTTCACCCTCTTCGTTTTCCGTCGCAGGACTACGGGCGGATCCGTCGACGTCGTCGCGCATTTTGGAAATGCCGTGGGAAATGAAATTGACGATATCCAAACGGGTGATGTCCTGCTTGTTGAGCAGGTAAACGGCTTGCGAATCCTGTTCGCTGAAAATGGCGACGAGGATGTTGGCACCGGTCACTTCCTTGTTTCCGGAAGATTGCACATGGAAGGCCGCCCGTTGCAGAACGCGCTGAAAGCCGAGGGTCGGCTGTGTCTCCCGTTTGACGCCGGGCGGGATGAGCGGGGTGGTCTCGTCTAGAAACTCTTCCAGTTCTTTGCGCAACAGTTCGATGTTGCAGTCGCAGGCGCGCAATACTTCTACCGCGGTGGCATTGTCGAGTATCGCCAGCAGCAGATGTTCGACGGTGATGAATTCGTGCCGTTTTTCATACGCCTTCCGGAAGGCGGCGTTCAACGAGGATTCAAGTTCTTTACTTAACATGGGATCGATCCGCCTAGGCTTCTTCCATCGTGCATAAAAGGGGGTGCTGATGCTTGCGGGAATAATCGTTGACCAGCCTGACCTTGGTCTCTGCCACATCCTTGGAGAAGACGCCGCAGATTCCAATTCCGCGCGTGTGGACATGAAGCATCACCTGAGTGGCCTGTTCCTCGCTCATGCCGAAAAAATTTTTCAACACCAACACGACGAAGTCCATCGGGGTAAAATCGTCGTTCAGCAAAATCACTTTATAGAGAGGCGGCCGTTTCAGTTTCGGCTGCGCTTCCTGGATAGCAAGCTCATCGTTGAGTTGGCGATCAGGATTCTGGGGCATCAAAAGACCTCGTCAACCTTCAATCGTTGTACGGATCCTAATATAGCATTTGCCTATTCTGATATGTTAGACCCGTTTTGGAAAGCAGAAGTGCCCTTGTCCGGTTGACCGGAATGAGAAACCGATGCCAGTCTTGGCAGGACGTGTCAGCCGCGCCGCAATGCATCACGCCGGTCCGGGAACGATAGTTTTCCGGGTAAGACCCACATTTCGTACATGGATACGACCCACATGAATACGAAGGCCATGGCCAAGCCACCGCCGCCCAGGATTACGAGCAAGGCGAAATGAGAGTTGAGCTTGGTTAGCCACCAGGACGTGATATCCAGCAGCAGAAAAATGTAAGGCATGATGATCGCCGCACATTTCAGCTTGAGCGGAACCCCCGAAGACAGGGCGAAAATGCCGCCGACGAACATGAAAATGAAGGCGATGCCGAACAAATGGATATGCGAGACTCGGGTTAAGGAGGCGAAGGTCGCTCCTTCGTCGGATTTCGTATACTGATGCAGGTTTTCGAACTTGCTGAAATCGGGCAACCCGCCTGCTTCGGCGTTGTGACAACTTATGCAGTGCTTTTCGGTGATCGGCTTGATTTCGACCTCGTATTGCTTCTTGCCGGCCCCATCACGCACCCACTGGATGATTTTGAAGCGATCCTCGTCCGGGGCGTTGGCTTTCATGGAGCCGTTCAGCTTGCTTTCCAGCGGCGAACCGGAGCGGTTGCCGTAATAGCTGTAGACAATATCCTCGATCGACAGGCCGAATTTGCCGTCTGCCAGCCCATGGGTGAACAGGATCTGAACCAGGGCCATGCCGTAGCCGATTGCGATGACCATCAAATAACCGGAAAATAACAATTTGACGGAAAGGCCCATGTTGCTAAGGTTCGACGGCATTGACGCGGCTCCAGGTTCGTACGGCGCGGGGTGGACGCGGCCCGAATCATATTCTTGGATAGCGCGCCCGAATAAACAACACCATTTTCGAAACAATCCATATCCCATGGCTAACGATCAAGTCCAGAGTTTCACGGGCGCCAGGCCTCGCCTCACGGTAGCGGCCATTGCAGAGCGAAACGGGCGGTTCCTGGTGGTAGAGGAACGCACGGCTACCGGCGCTCTGGTGATTAACCAACCCGCGGGGCATGTGGAACACGGCGAAACCCTGCTGGAGGCCGTCAGTCGCGAGGCCTTCGAGGAAACCGCCTGGCGTTTCACCCCGGAACTTCTGGTTGGCGTTTACCTGTGGAAGCATCCCGGGGGCCAAAGCAGCTACGTGCGCGTCAGTTTTGCCGGCGCCGTCGACGAGCATGACCCCGAGAGTCCACTGGATGAGGGCATCGAGCGGGCGCTGTGGTTGTCCCGGGACGAACTTGCAGCACAAGCCGAGCGTTTGCGCAGTCCGATGGTGCTCAGAACGATCGATGATTATCTGGCCGGAGAACGCTATCCGCTCACCGTCCTGAAATCCCTGTTGAGCTAAATCGTGATATGAGCAAGAAAGTTGTTGTCGGCATGTCGGGCGGCGTCGATTCTTCCGTCGCAGCACTGACGCTGTTGGAGCAGGGCTACGAGGTTTCGGGTCTGTTCATGAAGAACTGGGATGAAGACGACGGCACCGAATACTGTACCGCCCTGGCCGATTTGGCCGATGCGCAAAAAGTGTGCGACCGGCTGGACATCCCACTCGGTACGGTGAACTTCGCATCCGAGTACTGGGACTACGTGTTCGAAATTTTTCTCGCCGAATACGCGGCGGGCCGGACGCCCAACCCCGATATCCTGTGCAACAAGGAAATCAAGTTCAAGGCGTTTTTGGAATACGCTCAGGACTTGGGCGCCGACCTCATCGCCACCGGACATTATGCCCGGGTCGAATCTTTCGATGGCGGATACCGGTTGCTAAAAGGCCTGGATCAAGGCAAGGATCAGAGCTATTTCATCTATACCCTGGGCCAGTCCCAGTTGTCACGCACTCTGTTTCCCATAGGCCATCAGGAAAAAAGCGAGGTTCGCCGGATCGCCGCCAAAGCCGGATTCGATAACGCCCGCAAGAAAGACAGTACCGGCATTTGCTTCATCGGCGAACGCCGTTTCCGCGAATTCCTCCAGCGGTATCTGCCGGCCCGGCCGGGCGAAATCCGCACGCCCGAAGGCGAGATCATCGGCTGCCACGAGGGGCTGATGTATTACACCCTCGGCCAGCGGCAGGGTCTTGGCATCGGCGGAGTCCACGGCGCGGCCCAGGAGCCGTGGTACGTGCTGAAGAAGGATCTGGAGAGAAATATCCTGATCGTCGGGCAGGGGCACGACCATCCCTGGCTGTTCTCTGATGCCCTGGAGGCCGGGACCCTCGATTGGGTCAGCAATCACCCGCTTGAAACGCCCCTGCGCTGTGTAGCGAAAACCCGCTATCGTCAGCCCGACCAGTCCTGTACCGTCGAAGTCCTTGAAGACGGCCGCTGCCGCGTCACCTTCGACCAACTCCAGCGTGCGGTGACACCTGGTCAGTCGGTGGTGTTTTACCGGGGAGAGGAATGTTTGGGCGGCGGGGTGATCGAATGTACGCTGAATATTGAGCAGCATTCCGAGCAGGATTTATTGGCGGTGGCTTGATGATTGAATGGTTGAATTGGAATCGGGTTCAATACAGACAATGGCCGAACTAACCTCGTTTGAAAAGGTGCAAACTGAACTATTTGAGTTTTTCGAGAAGCTTGGGGAACTTGCAAAGGAAGAAGCATGGAAGCGTGACCGTGACTGGACGCTAGGAATAAATAAGCATATAGCCGACTTCGGACACAAGTACGGTTTTGGTGTTTTTGCGAGTCGTTGCCAAGGCGCAGATGGGGCCGAGTGGCTTTACGATCACCACTGGCGTGTGATCGGGCCCAACGGTTACTTAAAACGCCTGCCCCTCGTTATGGAAATTGAGTGGGGTTTTGGCAGTAATGGGCTTTTTGAAAATGTGCGTGACGATTTCCTAAAACTGGTTCAGGCACGAGCTGACTTGAGAGTCATCGTGTTTCAAGGAAACAGAATCAATAACATGGTCGATCAGTTAATCAACGAAGCAATGTGTTTCGCCGGAGGTCAAATTGGCGATCGCTATCTACGCTATCTATTTGCAGGCTGGGGCTGGGATACAAGTCGTATACACTGCCGCTTTTGGTCGAACGGTCCCGCAGTTGAGCCGGGATAGCGTAGGCAAAAGAGGCGTTTGCTCACACAACAACTTGCAACTTCGCAATTGAAACTTCAACGATGACCGGTTTAACCAATCTCTCCCCCATCGACGGCCGTTACGCCGACAAGGTCGACGCCCTCCGTCTCATCCTCAGCGAATATGGGTTGATCCGTTTTCGCGTATTGGTGGAAATTCGCTGGTTGCAGGCCTTGGCTCGTGAGACGGCCATCCTTGAGGTGCCGCACTTGTCCGAAGCCGCCAATGCGCATCTTGAAGGCATACTCGCTGGCTTCTCCATCGACGACGCCGAACGGGTGAAGGAGATCGAGAAGATCACCAATCACGACGTCAAGGCGGTGGAGTATTTCCTGAAAGAACGCGCCGCCGATCAGCCGGAGTTGGCGCGCGTGAGCGAGTTCTTTCATTTCGCCTGCACTTCAGAGGATATCAATAACCTGGCCTACGCCCTGATGTTGAAGGAGGCGCGAGCAAATGTGCTGTTGCCCCAGATGGGTGAGGTGATCGAGTCCGTGAAGACACTGGCCCATGAATATGCCGCCCAGCCCATGCTGTCGCGAACCCACGGCCAGCCCGCGACGCCGACGACGATGGGCAAAGAATTCGCCAATGTCGCGGCGCGTCTGGAGCGGCAGTGTAGCCAACTTGGGGCGGTGGAGCTCTTGGGGAAGATCAACGGCGCGGTGGGCAATTATAATGCGCATGTGGTTGCTTATCCGGAAGTCGACTGGGAACGTTTGACCAGGGGCTTCGTCGAATCGCTCGGGCTGACCTTCAATCCTTACACCATTCAGATTGAGCCGCACGATTATCTGGCCGAGTTTTTCCACGCGCTGGCGCGTTTCAACACCGTGCTGATCGATTTCAATCGCGATGTCTGGGCTTACATCTCGCTGGGTTATTTCCGGCAGAAGACCGTGGCGGGGGAGGTGGGATCTTCCACCATGCCGCACAAAGTGAATCCGATCGACTTCGAAAACGCCGAGGGCAATCTGGGGCTGGCTAACGCTCTGTTCGGGCATCTTGCGGAAAAGCTGCCGATTTCGCGCTGGCAGCGCGATTTGACCGATTCCACCGTGCTGAGGAATATCGGCGTCGGCATTGCCCATACCAGCATCGCCCTGCAATCGACCCTGAAGGGCCTATCCAAGCTGCAACTGAATCCGGAGGTGCTAGAAGCAGACCTCGACGCCAATTGGGAGGTGTTGGCGGAGCCGATTCAGACCGTGATGCGGCGATACGGAATCGAAAAGCCCTATGAGAAGCTGAAGGAACTGACGCGCGGCCAGCGGATCGAACCGGACGTTCTGCGGGCGTTCGTCGAAAGCTTGGCAATTCCGGCGGAGGCGAAAAAACGCTTGCTCGAGCTCACTCCACGCGCTTATATCGGGCTGGCGGAATCCTTGGCGAAACGCATCTAACCCTGACGAGAAGATTTGATGTCCAAACATCGATTGATGTGGTTTTTCTTGCTGCTGGCCGCGGCCGGGCAGGTGCCGGCAGACGAGACTTCCATCCAGCGCCTGCGCGCCTTTCTGGCCAAAGCGAGCAGTCTTACGGCCGACTTCAACCAGGTAATGGTCGATGAAAAGGGCATTCCAGGCCAAAAGACCAGCGGCGTGTTTTATCTGCAAAGGCCGGGCAAATTTCGCTGGGATTACCAGAAACCCTACCATCAGGAAATTGTTTCCAATGGCGGCAAGGTTTGGTTTTATGATCTGGACCTGGAACAGGTGACCGCTAAACGCCTGAATCAGGCGATCGGTTCGACACCCGCCTTGTTGCTCAGCGGCGAAGTGGCGTTGGAGAATAATTTCACCATCGAAAGCCAAGGCACGGATGAGGGCCTTTACTGGATTAAGCTCCTGCCGAAAGAGGAAGACAGCGGCTTCAAATACGTGCTGATCGGACTGGACGGTGAAAATCTCGCTGGCATGGAGTTGAATGACAATTTCGGCCAATTGACACGCATTTACTTCTCCAACGTGAAAACCGGTGCGCGGCTGGAGAGTTCGCTATTCGAGTTCAAACCGCCGACCGGGGTGGACGTGTTCGAAGAGAAATAGCCTTAACGTGTTCCCCGAATCGCACCAACCGCTGGCCGACCGCCTACGGCCGCAAAGTCTGGATGAGTACGTCGGCCAGACCCATCTGATCGCACCGGGCAAACCCTTGTATGAGGCGATCAAGGCCGGCCGGCTGCATTCCATGATTTTCTGGGGGCCGCCGGGCACCGGTAAGACCACGCTGGCGCGCCTGATCGCCAATCATGCCAATGCCCGTTTTCTTCCGCTCTCGGCAGTGCTTTCGGGCGTCAAGGAAATCCGCGAAGCGGTGGCAGAGGCGAAGAAAATCCTGGCCGGGCAGAACCGCCGTACTGTCCTGTTCGTGGACGAGGTGCATCGTTTTAACAAATCGCAGCAGGATGCGTTCTTGCCTCATGTGGAAGATGGCACCGTTTATTTTGTTGGCGCCACCACCGAAAACCCCTCGTTCGAGTTGAACAACGCCTTGCTGTCGCGGGCGCGGGTTTATGTGCTCAAGAGCTTGGGCGAGGACGATCTGCTGCAGGTGATCGAACGCGCGCTGAATGACCACATGCGGGGGCTCGGTCAACTCGCCATCGTAATTCCACCGGAACTTCGGCGCTGGTACGCCGCCGCGGCTGACGGCGATGCCCGCAAACTGCTCAATCTTCTGGAAATTACCGTCGATCTTATTCAGGGCGAGTCACGGACAATCAGCGAGGATATTGCCCGCCAGGTGCTTGCAGGGGGCGGCATCAGGCGCTTCGACAAGCAGGGAGAGGATTTCTACAATCAGATTTCCGCTCTCCACAAGTCGGTTCGGGGTAGCGATCCCGATGCGGCGCTTTACTGGCTGTGCCGGATGCTGGATGGCGGGTGCGATCCGATTTATCTGGCCCGGCGGATCGTCCGTATCGCGTCGGAGGATATCGGCAACGCCGATCCGCGCGGCCTGCAACTGGCCCTGAACGCCTGGGACGCCCAGGAGCGTCTGGGTAGTCCGGAAGGCGAGCTCGCGCTGGCTCAGGCCGTCGTCTATCTGGCCTGCGCACCCAAGAGCAATGCGGTCTATCTGGCCTATAATGCCGCGCGGCAGGACGCGGCCGGCAGCGGAAGCCTGGAAGTTCCGCTGCATCTTCGCAACGCGCCGACCAAACTGATGCATAACCTGAATTGCGGCAAGCAATATCGTTACGCCCATGACGAGCCCGACGCCTATGCCGCCGGCGAAAACTATTTCCCGGAAGGCATGGGCCGACGGGAATATTACCGACCCGCGCCCCGGGGATTGGAAATCAAGATCGCGGAAAAGCTGGGCCGTCTGCGCGAACTGGATAAAACTCGCTAGATGTTCGATGATAAGTCAGGTTTTCCCCTCGGCGAGGAGGCCAACGTGTCTTTGACGGACAAGATCAATGAGCGTCGGCGCTATTTCCGCATCGACGACGATATCATCCTGTTTCCCCGCGAAGTCGCGGCGGATCAGGTACCGCAAGGCGAAACCTTTCAGGAACATGCCCTGGATTCCTTTTCGCTGTCATCCAGGCTCGATCTGTTGACGGTAGAGTCGCGCTCGCATTTACGAAGAATTGAGCGGGATCATCCGGCGGTGGCCGATTTTCTGAAGATATTGGAGCAGAAGATCGATCTCGTCGCCCGTGCCCTGCTTTCCAGCGAAACCGATATGGCCAGCCAGCGGACCAGCCACGTCAGTCTGAGTGCTTCGGGACTCGCATTCGACGTGGACACGGGCTTCAATGTCGGCGACGTGTTGGAGTTAAAGATGATCCTGCCGCCGGCCCTGGTCGGTATCATCGCTTTTGGCCGTGTGGTGTACTGCAAGCAAAACAGGGACGAGGTTTTGCCGCCTTTCCATGTCGCCGTCGATTTCATCGGTCTCAGAGAGCGAGACCGGGAGCTGCTGATCCGCCATATCGTCAAGAAGCAATTGCAGCAACTGCGCGACAAGAAGCAGGATCCATCCTGAATTGCGCGCCGCCCGCCGCTAACGATCTCCGTTCGCCCGTCTCCAATTGTCGATGCAGTTTCCACG
>Ga0335085_10012617_pt1 | contig 12439 bp, 9 predicted proteins | sample Lox_Sample_45_FD_206712 | JGI IMG/M metagenome (GOLD analysis project Ga0335085, IMG submission 206712) | Soil microbial communities from Loxahatchee National Wildlife Refuge, Florida, United States - Lox_Sample_4.5 | ecosystem: Environmental > Terrestrial > Soil > Wetlands | place: USA: Florida...
CAGCGGTTCGGCCATGGTCAATCGAGAAACCATCGTCGTGGGCATAATCGAGAATGTCGTAGTGTGATTGATCCTCGAAAATGCCATCCGCCTCAGGATAAAAGGCCAGAAGTTCCTTGCATTGTTGCTCCAAATAGCCCGCCCACTCGCTTCCGGGGCGAGGGTTAAGAACTGTGTCTTCGTACCACGCAGGAACCAAATCGCCCGCAGCGTTATGAACGGCATCAGCCGCGAAGTGTTCAGCCGCGTAGCGGTCCCAACACTCGCTGGGCTGAAAATACATCAGGGCTTTGATGTTGTATTGGTGAAGAAGGCGAATAAAGGCGCGGACCTTTTCCCCGGTCTCCCAGGGAGAAAGCACTTTTTCCAGATAGCGGCTAATCACCCCAAAAGGAGCGTCCCAGGCGGGCACGTTCGGCCCCTGCCGGACCTTCTCAAACGCCCAAAAGTCGTCCATGGCGGGAACCCATCTCGAGCTTTCGGGAAAATACTTGCCCAGGAACGGGTAGGTGAAATGTACTTCGACCCATCGCACACCCTGCTCATGCCATTGGCGGACCTGTTCTTCCGGCGCTGTGGGGCTCCAGAGGAAGGGTCCGTTGATTTCTACTGCCGTGGGATTGTGCGCCCTAAAGTGCTCGGGATACTTGCCGCGGATGAAAGCCAGTCCGGGCCGCCAGTCCGCCTCATGCAGGCCAAGGAAAACCTGGGTGGTTACTTCACCCTGGGGCTCGATGCGTAAATCCGTTCTCCCGACCATTGGTCCCGTGGATGATGGGAGCCGAACCTGAAACCCCTGGACGGGGATTGCCAATGGGCTTAGAAGGGTCAATCCCGTCCCAGCCCCTTGGCTGAAAAGGGTCACCGCCGGGATGACCAATGGCAGGCCATTTGAACGATATCCGTAAGTAAATTCCCGTGTGCTGCTTCGGGGAGGATGAGGAAAAACGCCCGGGAGGAAGGCGCGGTAGTCACGGGGCAAACCTCCGAAATCAAACCATATGCTAAGGTCACGGCGCGCGGCCAGCTTGTTGTGGAGCTTGATCATAAGGCTTAGGTCGCGCCCCGCAACGTAAGTGGTCTCCATGTCCACGTCAGGGCTGTGCTGGGAGAATGAGAATCCGGAGGGCTTTCGTTCGATGCGCTCAATGGGAGTGGTGAGCGTTTGAACCTTGCCGGTTACCTCATCGCGAATTGATACGGCGACGGGCCGCACCAGGAGATTCGATCCGCCTTCCCGGGCGAGCGAAGTTAATTCCCCCGTCTGGGAAGAAATCCCGGCCTGGAAGTGGTCACCCGTCAGGGTTACCTGCGCCAGGGCGGGACAAGTGCAGGCCAGCAGGAATATACCAACGATAATCTTCAAAGTGATAATGACATTCTTCATGATTAGACCTTTTCTGCGAGGGCCATCCCCGACAGAATCGACTCAATAGCATTTACGAGTTGCGTAGCGTGGAGGCGTTGCATGGGTGAGGTGCGCTCTTCCAGGAGGGGGAAGCCATCCTTGACCCATTTCTTTTCGATGGCATCGTACTTCTGTTCAAGCTCGGTGGTGTTGTAAATAATGCGTTGGTCCTGTTTGAGCGCGTCGCGGAGCGCCTGGATATACGCCGTCGCACGCGGATGGTAATACCCCCCGACGAGCTCATAGTAGTCGCGTGACGCGTAGTCCCGAATGACGTCGGCCCACAGGGTATAGATGTCACGCACGCGTTGATCCACATCCGTGGGAGCGCCGGGCAATTTCTGAGCCTTCCGAATAACCGGGCTGAGCCAGTAATAATCATCGTGACTCAGGAGCGCCTCGACCGCCACCATCAGCGACTCCAAGAGGCCCGCCTCACGCTCGAAGGCCCCTGGGTCCAACGCCGCCAGTGCTTCTTGAATCTTCACCACGTGGGCATTGAACAGCTCGGCCAAATATTGCCGGCCGATATCGTTCAGGTCGTGGAGGTAGAGACGGTTGTCGATCAGGTCGTGCTGCACATCGAAGGCCAACTCCAGCGCCTTGTGCAAGTGCGGGATGAAGGCACGGCGATTGGCCACCTGAAGGCGGAAATAATCCCTGCCCGTTCCCAGGCGATGCCAATAGAGCGGTTGCGTCAAGTCGTCTGAGCCATACACGCTGGCAAGTAGTTCTTCCAGCACCTTGGCCATGACGGGGGCTGCGTTCTCTCCGTAACGCTCGCGGGCATAGTCCCGCATGTACGACGGCAAATCAACTTCCCTGGGATTCCAACCCAGCCGGCAGAGAAAATCGTAATAAAAATAATTGTGATGGATGGTTTCTTCGTTGGGGTAGAAACCCACGCATTGCTTGGCGCGCGGATCATCAACCACCTTGTGGAACTGCTTTTCGATAAACGCCATGTTGCCGTGCAGGTTGGTATTGCCGCCAAAGGAATACACGACACCGAAATGCCACGGCCGCCCGTTGAAGTAATCTGTACGCTTGTCTTCAGGAACCATCTCCGCCCACTGGTCGAGAACCCGAACTCGCTCGGCGGGCATGCGGTCAAGGCTTTCTTTGATGAGTTGGGGCGTCCAATATTGCCGCTTGAAGAGGAAGCTCCAGGCAGAGTAGATGCCCACTCCATGGGCGTCCACCTCGTCCACGACCCGGAAGTTCGCTCCGGCGATTTCCCTTCGAACGTCACTCTGAACATCGTCGGGGCCTTGCACATCGCACTCCAAGTAATTCTCCAGCCAAAAGAGATGGTCGGTGCCGTACAGCGCTAGGTACTCTTCGAGGAAGGCTTTGCCCAGCTCATGGTACTGGGGGCTCATTGGATGAAGGTACTTTTGCTTCGGCAGGCCGGCCCAGGAGATTTCGAAGGTTCGTGCCTCAGGATGGGCGGCTGCGTATTCCGGGGGAACAATTCCCGGCACCGCCGGCGCGAGAGAGCGCATACCGCGCTGGCGGGCGTATTGAGTAATTTGCTTGTTCAGCGCACTCTGACCTTCCCGCCAAGCTTCGGTGAGGGGCGGCCTGACTCCGTACTTGATCGGAGCAAAGATTCCGTAAGGGGGGCCGGAAAAGGAGTCGTCCGAAATTTCCACGCCCAAGCGCTTCCAGGCATTCTTCCATGCCAAATCCTCGCCTGGGGTGTCCCACAGACTCAGGATATTGAATCGCGCCTTCAGCGCCCAATCGACATAACCTTTCCAATCTTCCCATTCCCACCAGGGAACCGAATACCAGTAGAGGGTCAAGTTCATGCACATGCGCTCGCGGAAGTGAGGTTGCGATGATACCTTGAAGCCCTGTACGGGTAAGGTTTCGCGATGCGGCACATGGTCGCCATCCCAGTAGAATCCACAGCCGCATACCTTCTCCAGGTAATGATAGACTGCATAAAGAGTGGCGATTCCCGTGCCGCCCAGAAACGCGACTTGCGGTATCCCACCCGACGTCGTGGGCTGCACAACATACGCTTCGGCGTTCCTCTTAGCCGGGTCCTCGATCTTCCCTGATGTGATCAATTCCTCCACGGAGGGAGTGCGCCCGACGAGAAATGCCGTCGTTGCGGGGCGAAAACCCCCTTCGGGTCTATCACTGACCATGCGCGGTAAGACTTGGGTCATCCCGCTCACAAAATGTTGTAGTTCGTGGGCGGCGGCAGCCTCTGCCGGATCCTTGGAGTTATAAACAATAATGGCATCGCGAGGCGTGACTCCACTTTCCGAAGGCCTGACTGCCGTCTCGGAATCAGGTGTCCACGCCGAAACGCCGGCTGGCATCATTGAGGAAAGAGTAGCCGCCAGAAAATTTCTCCTGCGCATCGGAAGCTCCTCTCAAATTGGACTCTTGCTTATCAAATCACTTGCTGCGAAATCAGTGTAGTGCAAGGGGCCTTGCGCCGCCATAGGGTTAGGTCATCTCGCCGCGAGACGGTCAAATTGTCAGCACCGGCTCAAAAAACGGCCATTGTCGCCGGTTTAGTGGGATCCAGTTCGGGATTCGTCATTTCCCTCACAACTTGGTTGAATGTCTACCTTAGGGATGGTAGAGTGTCTACCATGGGAAGCGAAGAAGCAAAAAGCAGGCTTGATCTCATGCAAGGCACACTGGACATGCTCATCCTGCGAACGCTCATGCCGGGCCCCGCCCACGGTCACCAAATAGCCAAGCATATCCAGCGGACCACCGAGGACGTTTTACAGGTGGAGCACGGCTCGCTCTATCCGGCCCTTCATCGCCTCGAACGCAAACGCTGGGTAAGTGCCAAGTGGGAGACGCCCCAGGGCGGCAAGCGCGAGTTCAAGTATTACCGGCTCACTCCCGCGGGCAAGAAGCAGCTTCTGGCCGAGCACTCCAAATGGCGGCAGTTGGTGGCCTCGATTGGCCGGGTGATGGAGCGGGCTGTGGAGAGATGAAATGGCGATCTGGCGCAGGCTCCAATCATGGCTCTCCTGGTTTCCCGGGTATCGCCGCCGGGCGCGGGAAGCCGACCTCGATCGTGAGCTGCGAGACCACCTCGATTTAGAAGCCGAGGAACAGAGAGCGGTCGGGCTGTCGCCGCAACAGGCGGCCTATGCTGCGCACCGGGCATTGGGCAACACATTGAAGATCGAAGAAGACGTGCGCGCCGCGTGGGGATTCCAGTGGTTTGAAACACTTGCTCAGGATGTTGGCTTCGCCTTCCGCATGCTGCGCAAGTCCCCCGGCTTCACCGCCGTCGCCGTCCTCACGCTGGCCCTCGGTATCGGCGCCAATACTGCCATCTTCAGCGTCATTGAAAATGTTCTCCTTCATCCCCTTCCCTACGACCACCCTCAGCAACTCATCGAAGTTTGGAACACTTACCTGCCCGCTGTGCCCCTCGGCGGCATTACTCCCGGCGATTTTCAAGACTGGCGCACGCAAGCCACTACCGTCTCCGCCATGGGCGGATTCTCCTGGTCCGAATCCGGCGCGAATCTTACCGGTGATGAATCTCCCGCGCGCGTCAAAATCAATTACGCGAGCGCGAATCTATTTCCCCTGCTCGGCGCCAAACCCGTCGCCGGGCGCTTTTTCCTTCCCGCCGAAGACCGCCCCGGCAGCGCGCCGATCGTCATTCTCTCTGATCATTTCTGGCAAAGCCGTTTCGGCTCTGATCCTGGCGTGCTCGGCCGCGTCGTCACGCTCGACGGCCTCCGTTACACCATCGTCGGCGTGCTTCCCGGCAATTTCGGCGTACTCGATTCGTCCGATCTGTGGATGCCCCTCGGCCAGTACAGCGACAACTTACTGACCAACCATACCTATCATTCAATTGCAGCCATCGCGCGACTCAAGCCCGGCGTACCCATCGCGCAGGCCCGCGTGGAATTTGAATCGCTCAATCGCCGGTCCGCCATCGCCTATCCCGCGCAGCACAAAGGCTTCGGCGTCCTCGTTCGTCCCCTGCAAAATCCCGCCGCCGCGCCAATGCGCCCAAGCCTGCTCGTTCTGTTCGCCGCTGTCGGCCTCGTCCTGCTCATCGCCTGCGCCAACATCGTCAATCTGCTCCTGGCGCGCAACGCCGCCCGCGAAAAAGAAACCGCCCTGCGCATTGCTATCGGCGCCAATTCGCGTCGCCTCATGCAGCAGCTCCTCACCGAGAGCCTACTTCTCGCCTTAGCTGGAGGTGCACTCGGCATCGCCCTCGCCGCCGCGGGAGTGAAACTTCTCGGCACCCTTGCTCCCGCGAATCTCTCTGCACTTCAAACGTCGCATCTCAATCGGGTCGTTCTTCTTTTCACTCTCGCCGTATCCGTCCTCGTCGGAATCGCCTGCTGCCTTTTGCCCGCGCTGCAAGTTCGCAAAACCAATGTCAACGCCTCGCTCAAGCAAGGTGGCAAGGGCAGCGGCACTTTTTCCGGCCGCAAACTTCACAATCTCCTTGTCGTTTCTGAAATCGCGCTCGCTCTCGTTCCACTCATCGGCGCCGGATTGCTTTTGCGCAGCCTCCACGATTTGCTCAACGTGAGCCCCGGCTTCCGCGCGGACCACCTGCTCACCCTGCACGTTCCCATCGCCAGCATTTCCAGCGACGCCTACAACCAAATGACACGCGCGCAGCGGCAAGACGCCACGGAAAAGCGCGGCAACGAGTTTCTACAAATCCTCCAGCAGGTAGAAGCTCTTCCCGGCGTGAAATCCTCCGCCGGCGTCAGCGTCCTGCCTCTCGCCTCCCAACTGCAATTTCAATCGGCCTCGCGCTTTGTCATCGAAAATCGCCCTATTCCCGACGCGGGCGTTCGTCCCATCGTCCAAACGCGCGTCATCACGCCCGCTTATTTTTCCACCGTCGGCGTCCCGCTCTTTCGTGGACGCACCCTCACGCAAGAAGATTGGAACAGCTCGAACATCGACATCGACGAAGCCATGGCCCGCCGCTTCTGGCCCCACGGCGATGCCCTCGGTAAGCGCATCAATCTTTGCTCGCTCGAACGCAAACCTTGCTGGTTCTCCATCGTCGGCGTCGTCGGCAACGTGCATCAATTCGGCCTCGACGCCGCCCCCACTTACGACGCCTATTTCTGCGGCGGTTGGACCGATTATCTGCTCATTCGCACTTCTTCCGACCCGCACCTCATTGCCTCCGCCGCAACGAACGTCATCCACAAGATCGACCCCATGGTTCCTGTCGATGCCGTTAGCACCATGGACGAAATTCTCTCCGCCACGCTTTCGCCGCGCCGCTTCTCCGCACTTCTCATCAGCATTTTCGCCGCCCTCGCTCTCTCGCTCGCAGCCATGGGCATCTACGGAGTCATGAGCTACATGGTCGGCAAACGCGCCAGCGAAATCGGCATTCGCATGGCTCTTGGCGCGCAGCCGCGTGACGCCTTGCGTTTGATCGTCGGCCACGGAGCGAAACTGGCTCTCTGCGGAATCATCGTTGGCGTCGTCGGCGCGCTGCTACTCACGCGACTCATGACCAGCCTGCTCTACGGCGTCCACGCCTCCGACCCGCTGACTTTCATAGCCGTGTCCGCGCTTCTCCTGCTCGTCGCGCTCGCGGCCTGTTACATTCCCGCCCGCCGCGCCATGCGCGTCGACCCCATGACAGCGTTGAGTTATGAGTAGTTTCGGACGGCTTCCTCCCGCTCAATCGGCACCAAGCGGGTAGCACGGTGCGGCGGAGCCGCAACCAAAGTAACCCCTCAGCGGCCGGCACATGGCCGACACCCGCTCCCCACGGGAGAGGGAAAGGCCTTCATTTGCAGCGGCGGTCTCCGACCGCCGACGTCGATCGGAGATCGACGCTACAATCGTTGTCACCCTGCAACCACCTTTCCTTCCCCTTCGTCAAGATGGGACTTATAACCACTCCGGGAATAATTGTTCTTGACATTTACCCCATAGTATGTTAGCCTAGCGAACCGGGCGGGGGTAGGCGCACGGCGGGGGGGAGACCCGAAGAACAGCCAGAAATGCCCCTGTTTCTAGAGATGATATAGAAAGGAAAGACGGTTAGAGTGTTTTGTAGGAGGGAATCCCTGGGAGTGCAGCGGTTTCTAGAGATGTTGTAGAAAACACATATGCTTAAGCGTTTTCGATCATGGTGAGCTCAAAAATCATTTTATTGAAACATAAGGAGTTGCTTCGCTCCGAGGAGGCGATCGAGATGGGAAAAAGGGGGGCCCCAAAAATGAAGGTATTTCTAGAGATGTGTATGAAAACAAAGGACCGGAAATATGATTTGTCATAGGTCTAGAGATGTATATGAAAACAAAGAACCTATGGGTTCGTCTAGAGATGTGTATGAAAATAAATGGGGTTAGCCTAAGCTCCCTGCGTAATCCGGCGCGGACGCGAGGGCGAAATTCACAGACTGCTGATCGTTGCCACGTGCTCCGGACGCCTGCTATGATTCGCGCAAAGACTATAATGTCGCCCCGCTCAATGCGAGATGAAATTAAATCCCATAGGGGCTGAGGTTAAACGTTGGTGACGGATGTAGTGCGGGGATTCCTAGCGAGGCGCGTGACTCGCCCGGGCAAATGCGTGAACTCAAAGTTCAGCATGGGGTTGTTGGTTTGGATTGCGGTGGTGGGCCTCTTGAGGCCGAGCCAGGCGTTGGCAGCTAGCCCCTCGTTAGCGGCAGGACAGCTGTCGCCGTCTATAGTCTTGATATCCATTGACACTTTGCGCGCTGATCGATTGAGTTGTTATGGGTCACGCCGCACCCCGACGCCGCACATTGACGCCATAACCCAGGGGGGCACGCTTTTCACCGCCATTGATTCCCAGGTTCCCCTGACCTTTCCTTCCCATGTTTCCCTCTTCACTTCCACCTACCCTTTCTTCAATGGCATCGAGGACAACGCGGAGTCTCTGCGGCCCCATGCGGTGACGCTTGCCACGGTTTTGAAGTCGCGCGGGTACGCGACCGGCGGATTCGTGGGCGGCTTCGCGCTTGACCGCCGATTCGGATTGAATCAAGGGTTTGACACTTACGACAGTACCTTTGCCCGCCAACGGGAAGGGGATTCCGACTCTGGCGACGTCAAGCGCCTGGGGGCGGAGGTGGTTGCTGCCGCGCTGCAATGGTTGTCGGCAAATTCCGGCCGCCCTTTCTTCCTCTTCCTTCACCTTTATGACCTTCACACTCCTTACAACCTTCCGGCTGCCTACCGCGCACGCTTTGGAACTGGATATGACGCTGAACTCCGCTACGTCGACGAGCAAGTGGGGGTCTTTTGGGACGCCATGCGCCAGCGCCACCTCCTGGATAAGACCCTGGTCGTTTTCGTCTCTGACCACGGTGAAAGTCTGGGGGATCACCGGGAGAAAACCCACGGTTACTTTATCTACCAAAGCACCGTTGCGGTACCCTTGATCATTCACTGGCCTGAAGGAAGCTCGCGCTTTGCGGCAAGGGTGGTCGACCCGGGCAGCCTGATGGATGTTGCGCCGACCATCCTTCAGTTTGCTGGCATTCCTCTGCCACGGGAGTTTCAAGGGCGCAGCCTCATGGAAATGTTGCGTCCAGGGGCGGCGGGAACCACGCGTGATGTTTACAGCGAGAGCCTTTACGCACGCAATCACTTTGGATGTGCCGCCCTTCGCAGTTTGCGAGTGGGACGCTACACGTATATTCAGGCCCCCAAACCGGAACTCTATGACCTGGTTGCAGACCCCGGCGAGACCCAAAACCTTTATGAGCAGAAACGGGCGTTGGCACTCGCCGCGCAGGAAAAACTGCTCGCACTTCGTAGCCGGTTCCGGAACGACCACCCACTCGGCGGAAAAGCGCTCGACCCCGAAGCCATTGCCCGTCTCAGCTCGTTGGGGTACGTTGCCGTCAGCACGCCGCATTCCGATGCTCTCGACACGGGTGCTGACCCCAAAGACCGAATCGCAGAGTATGAAGAATATGGGCGAGCTATCGTCCTTGCTTCCTCGGGCCACGTCGATGAATCGAGCGTGATCCTTGACCGGGTCCTGGCAGAGCATCCCGACCTTTTGGATGTTCGCATGAGCTTGGGATTGAATGATCAGAGATTGCATCGGCCCGTCGACGCGGCTCGCGAATTCCGCCAAATCCTGAAAGCCGATCCGCTCAACGTTCAAGCGCATTTTGACTTGGGGCTGAGCCTCCACGAGCTGCGCGAAGAGGCCGAAGCCACCAAAGAATTCAAGGCTGCCCTCGCCATTGCACCTTACTATACGCGCGCCGAGGAACTATTGGGCTCTCTCGCTCTCCAAACGGGCGATTACGCCCGTGCGCGTGAATATTTTGAGCACATCTTGACGATTGATCCCGACAATCATGGTGCCCACTACAATCTGGGCGCGTTGGACACTCTGCAAGGAAAATGGGAGGAAGGGGAGCAGCATTTGAGCGCGGCGCTCAAAGAGGACCCCAACGATCCTGGCGCCCACAACGTGTTGGGAAGCCTCTACCTTAGGAAAGGTGACCTGGACAGAGCGGTGAGGGAATTTCAAGAAGTGATCCGCTTCCAGCCGCAGATGGCTTCCGCCCATTACAACTTAGGGCTGGCCTTTCGCCAGGAAAACCGCGAGAATGACGCAGTCAGCGAGTTTCGCCGGGCGTTGGCAATTGACCCGCAGTTCCGTCCAGCGCGGCAGGCACTGGGTGATGTGGCAAATTCACCGAATTAGGTTCGCAGCATGAATTTCTGGTATTACTTCTGGACAGCAAACTTTATCTTGGCGGGATCCGCCTTCCTGGTCATCACCTTGATTGTTGCGGTGCGGGGAACCAAAGACCTGCGGGATATGTTCGCCCGCTTGAAAGGCAGCGGCGCGGCCCCGGGACCTAAGCCGGATAATTAGAGACCCAGCTTATCCATCTTCGGCTTCTCGTATACATCGTCCTCGCCGGGATAACGGAGGAGAGAGTCGAATCTGCCCGTGGCCTTGGCGAGTGACCATACAATGCTCTCTCCGGCAGGAACGATATCGGGTTCCAGTTGGAACACCGGGTCCTGGAATGCCTCGCGCGCTGAAATGATGCGCCACCCTTTCGACCTAAACATCAAGATGAGGTCGTTCAAAAAGAGGGCGTTGAGCTGCGTGTGGTGAATCAGCAGAGTGTGTTTGACGCTGCGCCCCAAGACCTTTTGCGACAAGCCATCATAGAACTGTGCGCGGTCCCAGACATGCTGGAGATAAAAATCGCGGAACCCGCTTAGGTCTGCCTTAGGATCGCGCTTCAGGCGCTCTACCAGCCTGCTATCAACGTACCAATCGGAAGTGTCGATCGTAACGTAGCCATTGCGATAACCCTGTGCCTTCAGGAAGGCGCGCATCCGGTCGCGCTTCTCACGGCTTTCACCTTCCGCCAACATGGGGAAGCGGAATAACTTCTGCGAGTTCCGGTAAGGAGCAAGGGCCTCCTGTGTCTTAACGATCTCCTGGGAAAACTGAACAAAGCTCACACTGTCGTACAGTGGGTGAGTGTAAGTATGATTCCCGATCAAGTGTTGGTCGCGGTCCCAAGCGGCCAATTTCTCTCGAGCGAGAGGCTGTTCCAAGACACTGCCAATTACGAATAGGGCAATTTCAATCCTGTTCTTCTTGAGGGTATTCAATATCCGTTCATCCTGTTCCTTACCGGTCATAATGGGACTGTCAACAAACCTGAAATCGTCCATGGTAATGGCGACATCCGCAGCTATGGCCCCATGGGAAAGGATGAGGAGAGAGAAGATGGCGGAAAGGAAGCTTTTACGGCGTAGCACGTATAATCCCAAATAGTCCTCCAGAGGCGCTGGTCCGGTACAACTTTGTGGCCTCAGGCAGTTGACAATATACCATTTCTCCACGCTTATCATGCCTGGTCGGACCTTTGTCGACAAGCATCACGCCATTCGAATGCCGAATTCGTGCGTCCGCTGCGCTACCGAGTAGGCCATCACACCATAGATTCCCACTCCTGCCAGAACCAGGGCCAGCACGGCAAAGACGCTGAGCAGCGTCATCAGGAATTGCCTCGGGGCTGCGGGCTCTCCGGCGATTTGATCAAGGGGGCGAACGTCCGAAATCGGGACCGCGGTATCGAGCGCCATGACCTCACCCCGAATGGCTTGCGCCACGCCAAGGGATCTCGTGCCGTGCGCACCACCAAATTCCGTGGATCAAGCAACCAGGGGTACTGCGTGTAGGGGATGTAAAGTTCCGGCTGGAATTCCGCGTCCGGGCCCTCCGTCCGAACGTTTCCGGCGACCCCCGTGCGCGGAATACCCCGCTATCATGAGGACCGGCGGGAACGCTACTTGTCGGCTGACGAAATGCACGCCTTCATCGCCGCGCTGGATATTTACGGAGAGGAAAACCCGAACGGAGCAAACGCTCTACGGCTGTTGCTGTTGACCGGCGCGAGGGAAGGTGAAGTGCTGAAAGCCGATTGGACGCAATTCGATTTGGAGCGCGCTGTCCGGACGAAGCCAAGCTCACACACCAAGGAGAAACGGACGGAGCACGTTTCCCTGAACGATCAGACGGTTGATGTTCTCCGCGCCATAAAGCCAGAGGGGGCCAGCGGCCCGCTGTTCCCTGGCCGCGAAAAAGGGACGCGGGTGACGCTGCGGCGGGCTTGGGTCCAAACCTGCAAGCGGGCGGGAGTTGCCCGCGAAGTGACTTTGAAAGGCAAGCGGCGCACGATCACTCGTTACAAGCCCCTGTTGAGAATTCACGATTTGAGACATAACTTCGCGTCCTACGTGTTGAGCGAGGGCGCATCACTGTCTACAGTCGGAAAACTGCTAGGCCACACGCAAGTGGCGACCACGGAGAGGTACGCGCATTTGTTGGACAAGCCGCAGCGGGACGCGACTAATGCTTTCGGGCGAATCTACGCAAACGCCAAGGCGGAAGGGGCGCCAAATGGCACCGGCCAAGGGAGCTAAGTAAAGAGGCGGGACGGGCGCACCAATAATCTGCGATTCTGTTGACTTCGTGATCTTCGGCCGCTGCACGCATGCTGATGTCATTTGG
>Ga0335085_10012618_pt1 | contig 12438 bp, 16 predicted proteins | sample Lox_Sample_45_FD_206712 | JGI IMG/M metagenome (GOLD analysis project Ga0335085, IMG submission 206712) | Soil microbial communities from Loxahatchee National Wildlife Refuge, Florida, United States - Lox_Sample_4.5 | ecosystem: Environmental > Terrestrial > Soil > Wetlands | place: USA...
TTCTTCACGCCGCGTCCTCGACGTCGTACCGGTGGATCGCCTCGTACCGCACCTCCGCCTCCGTCAGCGCCCGCTCGACCTGGGGCTCCTGCTCCCACTCCAGGAGAGCCGCACCGTCCCTTCGGGCGCCGTGCCCAGGCTCCGGTGCGCCACAGGCGAGCAGTGGAGGCCGGCGCGGGTCATCACCGCCCCACTCGGCGTCCAGGTACCGAGAGACGGTCGCGCAGGGGATGCCCTCGACGTTGAGCGAGAGGATGCCGAAGCCGCGCGCGGGATCGGCGGGGCCGTTCATCACCACCCCGTCGATATCGGCGAGCGCGTCTCGGAATCGCGTCCCGAGCTCCAGGAGCCGGCGGTGGACTCTGTCGACTCCGGTCTCGAGCAGGTGCTCGGCGGCGGCTCCCAGCCCGACGATCCCGAGGGAGTTGAGCGTGCCGCTCTCGTAGCGGTCGGGCGCGAAGTCGGGCTGCACTTCGAGCTCGGACTGGCTGCCGGTCCCTCCGCGCAGCGGCTCGACCGCGACGCCCGGAGCCGGGATAGAGGAGGCCGGTGACGGTCGGGCCGAGCAGGCCCTTGTGGCGCGGCATGGCGACGGCAGCCGCGCCGAGCTCGGCAAGCGCGAGCTGGACGTGGCCTTCGCTCTGCGCAGCGTCCAGTGTCCCCGCCACGACGAGCCCGTGGACGGCGACGTTCAGGCCCTCGGTCGCATTCTTCGTGAAGACGAGCTGATCCGGCGTCTCCGCGCCGAGGAGGTCGGCGAGACGCTCCCGGGCCTGGCTGGCGGGTCACGACATTCATGGTGCCTTACGAAGACCCACACTCGCCAAAAGTTCGCTCTACGAACCCTTCGCCATACGCACCACAAGGTCTGTCTGAGCATGGAGAAGAGCCGAGGTTCAAGATCTGGCGGTGGCTCGACACCCCGTGATCCTCGAGGTGTTCGCGTGGCCGTGGCTCGCCGCGCTCTCGGCCGAGGCAGGCAGGGCGATCACCCTCGCCGAGGTGCCTCACGAAGCCTGGGATGCGCTCGCGCTCCCGCAGCCGACCGCGGTCTGGCTGATGGGCGTCTGGGAGCGGAGCCCTGCCGCTCGTGAGATCGCACTCACCGATCCCAGCTTCGCGGCCACGACCGCTGCCGTGCTTCCCGACGCGGCGGCGGCCGACGTCGTCGGCTCGCCGTACGCGATCCGGAGCTACGAGGTCGACGAGCGGCTCGGCGGTCGCGACGGCCTCGCCGCGGCGCGGGAGGCGCTCGCCGAGCGCGGGTCGACGCTCGTGCTCGACTTCGTGCCGAACCACGTCGCCCCGGATCACGCCTGGGTGGCCGCGCACCCCGAGTTCTTCGTCCACGGCACGCGGGAGGACCTCGAAGCCGATGCGGCCGCGTGGCTCGAGACGCGGCAGGGAATCCTTGCCCGGGGCCGCGACCCCTTCTTCCCGGCGTGGCCGGACGTGCTCCAGCTCGACCCGATGTCGCCCGGACTGCGTGAGGCGGTCGTCGAGACGCTGTCGGACATCGCTTCGCAGTGCGACGGCGTTCGCTGCGACATGGCGATGCTCGTCCTCGACGACGTCGCCGAGCGGACGTGGGGCGAACGGCTCGCACCGCGGCGGCCCGAGCCGTACTGGCGCGAGGTCACGACCGAAGTGGCACGCGCGTATCCGGAGTTCCTGTTCATCGCGGAGGCCTACTGGGACCGCGAGGCCGAGCTCTTCGAGCAGGGGTTCGACCTCTGTTACGACAAGCGGCTGTACGACCGCCTCGCCGGCGGAGACGCGGCCGGGCTGCGAGCCCACCTCCGCGCCGACCCCGCCTGGCAGTCGCAGCTCGTGCGCTTCCTCGAGAACCACGACGAGCCGCGCGCGGCCGCCGTCTTCGGCCTCGACCGCCACCTCGCCGCCGCGGTCTCGCTGCTGACGCTTCCCGGCGCCGTCCTGCTCCACGAGGGGCAGACGGAAGGCCTTCGCACCCGCCTGCCCGTCCATCTCGGCCGGCGGCCGGCCGAGCCCGCCGACGCGGCGGTGTCCGCGCTGTGGAACCGGCTGCTCTCGCCCGTGCCGCTGCACGGCGTCCGCTCCGGCGAGTGGGCGCTGCTCGAGGTCGACGGCGACCCCTCCTTGCTCGCCTGGCGCTGGCACGAGCATCTCGTCGCGGTCAACGTCTCCCCTGCGACAGCGGCCGGCTGGGTGCACGTGGGCGAGCAGTTCGCAGGGAACGCGTGGCGCCTCGTCGATCTCCTCGACGACACCGTCTTCCTCCGGGACGGAGACGAGCTCGCCGCTCACGGCCTCTACGTCGCGCTCCCGCCGCACGGGGCACACGTCTTCCGGCTCGAGGGACGCAGAGACGCCCGTACCGCGTACAAGATGGTGTGACGTTCGAGCAAGCCGATGATCGCACGCTCGTCCATGCCGCCCGCGCCGGCGACCGTGAGGCGGCGGGCGAGCTCTTCCGGCGGCACTGGCCTGCCGCCTGGCGGACGGCGTACGGCGTCACGGGGCGTCGCGCGATGGCCGACGACATCGCCGCTGACGCGTTCGAGCGGGCGTTCGCCGCGCTGCAGCGGTTCGACGACCGGCGGCCGTTCGTCCCGTGGCTCCATCGCATCGTCGTGAACCGGGCGCTCGACCTGCTGCGCGCCGAGCGGCGGCTCGTCGGAGGCGATCCGCCGCCCGAGCCGCAGGACGATCGCGGGCTCGGCTCCGGCGGCGATCGCGCGCTACTCGACGCGGTCAACTCGTTGCCGTTGCAGCGGCGGGTCGTCGTCGTGCTCCGGTACGGGATCGGGATGGGGCCGGACGAGATCGCGAAGGTGCTCGACCTGCCGTCGGGGACGGTGCACTCGCGCCTCGCACGAGCGCTCGAGCAGCTCCGGGAGCGATTCGAGATGAGTGATGTCCAGGGAGCTTGAGCAGCATCTGGAGCGGTTGCTGCGCGTGCCGCAGGCGAGCGACGAGGTCGAGCGCCGCGCGCTGGGTCTCGCCCTCGCCGCCTTGCCGGCGCCCGCGGGCGCAGATCGGAGCCGCCGCTTGCGCGTGCTCCTGCTCGCAGCCGCGGCAACGCTCGCGCTGCTGGCAGTCGCAGCCGCGGCGCTCGCGACGGCGGGAGCTCTCCACGTCACCCTCGGGACCTCCTCTCCCGGGGCGCCGGTCCTCCCGCGCGAGCTCCACGTCCCGGCGGGTGCGAAGGCGGTTGCGGCCGTCGTCGACGGCAGGCTCTGGCTGACGACGCGAAGCGGGCTCTCGATTCGGGGTCTCCCCGTCCAGTCGGCGACGCTCTCGCCGCACGCCTTGTACGTCGCCGCCGGGATCGGGAGCTCGCTCGTCGCGATGGCCCCGGACGGAGCCCGTGCGTGGTCGCGCGCCGCGGGCGGCCCGGTGGTGGCGATCGCGTGGGCACCCGACGGCCTCCGCATCGCGTACGTCGTGCGGCGAGCCGGACGGTTCCAGCTGCGGACGGTCGAGGGCAACGGAGCGCGTGACCGCCTTCTCGACGGGAACGTGCGCCGCGTGACGCCTTCGTGGCGAGCCGACTCCCTCGCGGTGGCGTATGTCGGGGGCGGAGGTCGAGCCGTCGTCTACGACTTCGCGCACGACTCACACCGTGTCGTCGCCGGGCGGCCGGGCGCGGGCGCGCAACAGGTCGCCTTCGCACCGGAGGGCACGACGCTCGCGATCGCCTCGGCGCGAGCCGTCACCCTCGACGGCGCAGGGTGGACGACTCCCTGCGAAGCATGTGACCTCGCGTGGACGGGCAGCCGCCTGGTCGCCGCCTCGAGCACGAAGCTGGCGCTGTTCCGCGTGACGCCCGACGGAAGAACGACCTCCCTCGAGCCGCTCGCCGTCTCCGGCCGCGTCGAGGCGCTCGACGCCACCGAGAGCGCGATCGTCGTGGCGGTCGCGCGGCCTTCGGGGACGCGGATGCTCGGAGCCGCCGCGGCCGGCAGCGGGGCGCATCCGCCCCGAGAGGTCCTGCTTCAGCTCGCCGCCACGACGCCGATCGATGCGGTCTCGGTTCGCTGACGCAGCGGCGCTGGCGGGGCTTGCGCTTCTGCTGGCCTGCTCGCACGCCGGCGCGGCATCGGCCTGGCACACCGTGAAGAGCCCGCTCCCGGGCTTCGAGCTCCGCGTCCCGCCGGGGTGGCAGGCCAGGCTGCGCTCCGACCACGGTGTCGTGGTGAGCACCTTCCGAATTGCGCACCCTGGCAGCTTCCCCGCCCGCCCGGCCGGCTCCGCGTACATCGTCGTGTTCGACTACGGCCGGTTGGCGAAGCCGCTTGCGGGCCGACCGGCCCACCTACGAATCCCGGCGGTCCGGAGCTACGAGGGCTTCGGCAGCGGCTCGATGCTCGACTTCCGACAGGCCGGGCACAACTTCCAGGTCTTCGTCGCGTTCGGCCGCGGCGCGACCCCGGCCACTCGGGCGCTCGCGCGGCGCACCGTTGCGAGTCTCAGCACGACCGCGCCGCCGCTGCCCAACGACCACAAGGCGGTCGTCCTGGGCCGCTCGGTCGAGGGGCGACCGATCAGGGCGTACCACTTCGGCGACTTCGCGAGCCGCCGCACGGTCCTCGTCGTCGGCTGCATCCACGGCACCGAATGCGCCGGCATGGCGGCCACGCTTCAGCTGCTCGACGACGAGGAAACGCGGGCGAACATCTGGGTGATCCAGGACCTGAACCCCGACGGGCTCCACGCCGGCATAAGGGTCAACGCCGACGGGGTCGATCTCAACCGCAACTTCTCCTCCGGCTGGCGGCCGATCGACCGGCAGGGCGACCCGCAGTACTCCGGCCCGGGTCCGTTCTCGGAGCCGGAGACGCGGATCGCCCGCGACCTGATCGAGCGGATCCGCCCGCGGATCACGATCTGGTTCCACCAGCCGGCCGACCTCGTGCGCGCCGACGGGCAGAGCATCCCGGCCGCCCGCCGCTACGCGAGCCTCACCGGGCTCCCGTTCCGCCGCCTGCCGTGGCTCGCGGGGACGGCGCCCAACTGGCAGAACCACCACTTCCCGGGCACGAGCTCGTTCGTCGTCGAGCTTCCGCCCGGCCCGCTGAGCCTCGCGAGCGCGCGGCGCTATGCCACTGCTGTTCTTCGCCTGGCCGTGAGGTAGTGCATTACGGCACGGCCGTCTCGAGCTTCGTCGCGAACAGCATCGCCTTCAACGTGACGGGATCGACCCGGAGCAGGTCGACGGCCGCAGACGGCCGGCCGATCCACAGCGCGCCGTCTCCGAACGACATCCCGCCGACCGGCCCCTGAAGCGGAGCGCGCCCGACCACGCGCTCGCGCGACGGATCGATCGCGAGGAGGGCGTACCGCCCGCCCGCGCTCGGATCGGTCAGCGCGATCATCCACACGCGCCCGCCCCCGACCGCGAGCGTCGCCGCGGCGCTCGCGATCCGGATCGTCGACTGGACGTGTCCGGTGCGCGGGTCGAGCCGGTAGAGCGCCTCGCGGCTCGAGGCCCAGACGCTGCCGAGTCCGACGACGGCCGGGCTCTCTATCTGCCCGGTCATCGCCGTCCAGGCCCTCGTGCCGTCGGGGTTGATGCGGATCGCTCTTCCCATCCCGGCGTCGACGCCGAAGAGCCCGGGCGTCTCACCCGTGTCGTCGGCCGCGATCCAGCCGACGCCCTCGATCCGGTGGAACGTCGTCCGGCGGGTGGCCTGGTCGATCGCTGCGAGCTCCGTCGCTCCCCAGGGCCCGACGAGCGCCCAGGTCGTGCCGCTCCCTACGGCGAGCGAGTACACGGGCCGCGAGGGAAGCACGAGCGGGCGGGTGACGCGACCGCGACCGAAGGGGATGCGCGTCACGGCGCCGGCCGTGAAGGCGTCCTCGACGCTGCTCATCCAGACGTTCCCGTCGCTGAGGCCGAGGTCGAGCGAGAAGAACGGGTACGGCGCCGGAACGCGCCGCTCGACGCGGCCGGACCGAGCATCGAGCTCGACCACGCCGTTCCCGGTCGTCACCCAGACGTGGCCGGCGGTCGCCGCGACGGCGACGTTCGTCCCGCCGGCCTGCACGGCGGGCGCAGTGCCTGCTGCCACGTAGGCCAGCACCAGGGCGAGACCGGCTCGGCGCATACCTCCTCTACGTACGGCGGCGACCTCCCGGTCCCGTCAGACGTGCGGCTGCCCGAGCAAGTCGATCTGTCGAACGAAGCGCCATGCGTAGGGCGGGCAGCGCTTCCGCGGGAAGATCGCGACAGCGCGCTCCGAGCTCAGCACGTGCCGCACCTACCGAAGACGAGGTCCGTTCAGCTGCTGTGCTTCTTGCGCGGCGGACGGTAGGGCATGTAGCGGATCATGAACTCGTTGGAGCGCGGCACGGTGAAATCAACGTAGCCGTAGTCCTCGGTCGGGTAGATCAACCCCTTGTCGAGCAGCCGCTGCCGAATCACGGATACCTCGGTCGTCTTCCGGCCGAGCTTGGCGGCGACCGCTCCCGACTTGTACGGGCCTTCGCCGAGCTCAGCCATCGCGCGCATGTAGCGGCGCTCCTGCTCGGTCGCTCGCTGGATCCGCACCTCGTAGGTACTCGCATCGAGTCCTGCTTGGGCGGCTGGCATCGCTGCCTCCACGTCAACGAGCGTGATCGGCGACCGTGGGGCGAGGTTCCAGGCGTGCTTTCCCAACTGCTGGATGTAGAAGGGGTAGCCGCCGGTCCAGGCGAGCGCCCGCTCGACCGCGACGGCCTGGTAGTCGGTCTGCTGCTGACGGGCCGGTTCGACCAGCGCCGCACGCGCGTCGGGCCGATCCGCACGCCTGGCATGGGCCCGTCGACGCGCTGACTGGCAGAACGACTACCTGAGCGGGAAGAACCTCGCCGAAATCGAATTCTGGCTCGGCGGCGAAGACGCCTGAGCCCGTGGCGTTCGCGCCCCGTCCGGAGACGCTCCATGGGGGGTCAGGCCGCTGCCACCGTACGGACGGGCCGGACGTCCGACTCGTCTTGCCTTCTTAGCCTCGGCACCCGGTCGCGGTCCCAAGCGCGCGGCAGGCAGCATCCATCGTCGTTTGACTCGCTCGTCCGAGGCGACGCACGAGTCGGCTCCGAGCAAGCAGGAAGGTGTTATCGAAGTTCGCGACAGACTCGTGGACCAGACCTACCTCGGGCCCCAGCACGACCTCGGTGGCGAGCCCGCGTTTCCGGGACGTGATCGGCGCGCAGATCACGGAGCGAAGGAGGCGCCCCATTGGATCCCGCGAGAGAACGAGGATGGGTCGCTTCTTGCCCGGCACGTCCGCGAACCAGACCTCGCCGCGACGAGCAGCGGGATCACCGCTGTTCGCCATACAGCGCCTCGTAGTCGACATCGTCGTCGTCGAGATCAAGATCGAGCGGCACGTCGGCGAGTTCGAGCTCGTCCGCCGTCAGAGGCTCTCGTGCGTACGCCGCCACGTCGCGCCGCAGCTGCTCGCCTCGGATCAGCCGATCGAGGGCGACATCGATCGTCTCGGACATCGTCCTTACCCGAATCAGCGCCTTTGCCAGCTCGAGCTTGTCGCGATCGATCGTCACGGTGGCCTTCTCACGAGCCATCCATTCATACTACCATCGAGCGGTGTAAAAACAGGTACCGGACCTACCTCGGCCGCGTGGCCCGCGTCTTGACACTTCGCACGAGGGGGCCACAGCCCCACAGCCCTCGAGGCGCCTCCCGACGCGGCTTCGTGACATCACCATGACAGCACCACCTTCTTGGGACTTGACGTGAGAAGCGTGCTTCAACCGCAGTTTGGACGCCAGCTACCACGCACGAGGAATGAGCGTCCAAGCCGTTTGAGAACCGCGGGAAACAGCATCAACAAACGACTTTCGAAACGCCGCGACGGACCTCTACATGCCCATCGCGTGGTACCCGCTGTCCACGTACAGCGTGGTGCCCGTGACGTTCCGCGCGTCGTCGCCGAGGAGGTAGGCCGCGGCGCCGGCGACATCCGTCGCATCGATGTGCCGGTGGAGCGGCGCTCGCTCCTCGACGATCGCCTCCATGGTCGGGAAGCCGGCGATCGAGCGAGCCGCGAGGGTACGCACGGGCCCGGCGGAGACGGCGTTGACGCGGATGTTCTTCTGTCCGAGGTCCCAGGCGAGGTAGCGGACGCTCGCGTCGAGGGTCGCCTTGGCCACGCCCATCACGTTGTAATGGGGCACCGCCCGCTCGCCGCCCAGATAGGTCATGGTCACGATCGAGCCGCCGCCGCCCGCCTCCATCAGCGGCTCGGCGGCGCGGGCGCAGGCGACGAGCGAGTAGGCGCTGACGTCGAGCGCCATCCAGAAGCGCTCGCGCGCAGTGTCGGTGAAGCGGCCCTCGAGATCCTCGGCGGCTGCGTAGGCGACCGAGTGGACGAGCAGGTCGAGCCCGCCGAGCGCTTCCGCGGTCTCGGCGAACACGCGCGCGATGTCGTCGTCGGACCGTACGTCGCACGCGGTCACGAGGGGGCTCGAGACCGTCTCCGCCAGCTCGCGGACGTTGCCCTCGATCCGCTCGCCCTGGAACGTGAAGGCGAGCGTCGCGCCCTCGTCGGCCAGGCGCTGCGCGATCGCCCACGCGATCGAGCGGCGGTTCGCGACGCCGAGCACAATACCCCTCTTGCCTTCGAAGCGCCCTCTACCTCCTGGAACCACGGGCGCGACTCTAACGGGGTTGCGGGTCGCGGTCGTCACGGGAGCGTCGTCCGGCATCGGGGCCGCGCTCTGCCGCGCACTGCGCGGCCGCGGCCGGCACGTCGTCGGCCTCTCCCGCTCGCCCGCCCCCGACGCGGACGAGTACGAGCCCTGCGACGTCTCCGACCGTGCCGCGGTCGACGCGGTGGCCGCGCGGGTCCTCGAGCGCCACCCCCGGCTCGAGCTCCTCGTCAACAACGCGGGCATCGGCGGCCGGACGACGTTCACCGCCGCCGATCCCGAGCTGATCGAGGCGCTCGTGCGCACGAACTACCTCGGCTCGGTGTGGTGTCTCCGCGCGTTCCTTCCCGGCCTCGGCGCGGGCTCGCACGTCGTCAACGTCGCCTCGGTCGCCGGCCTCGTCGCCGTCGGCCCGTACTCGGCCGCGAAGCACGCGCAGGTCGCGTTCTCGCGCTCGGTCGCGGTCGAGCTCGCCGGCCGCGGCATCTCCGTGCACACGGTCAACCCAGGCTTCGTCGAGACGCCGGGCTTCCCGCAGCGCGGGCGCTTTCGGGGCGCCGCCTACCGGCTCGTGGCGCAGCCCGAGCTGGTCGTCGAGCGGATCCTCGCCGCGATCGAGCACGACCGGCGCGAGGTCGTCGTGCCCCGGTGGTACGCGCCGTCGGCCTGGCTTCAGGCGGTGGCACCCGGGGCACTCGCGCGCCTGCTCGCGCGCGCGGGCCCGCGAGGCGTCTAGGGAAATGCGGCCAGGTCACGCCCCTCGCCCTCGAGCGCGCGCTGGATCCCGGACAGCAGATCCCCCGCAACGAGCCCGGCCTGCGGCGAGACGAGCCTCGACGCGACGCCGTGCGCGACCGCACCCGCGCCCGCGGCCAGTGCCGGCTCGAGGCCCTTCGCCAGGAAGGCGCCGATCACGCCGGCGAGAACGTCGCCGGTGCCGGCAGTCGCGAGCGACGGCGCGCCGTAGGGCGCGACGAGGACTCCGGCGCGAGGCGAGCCGACGAGCGTGTCGGGGCCCTTGAGAAGCACGGTCGCGGCGAAGCGCCGCGCGGCCCAGGTGACCGACTCGAGCCGGTGGGCGTCTACCTCGGCGGCCTCGGTCCCCATCAGCCGCGCGAGCTCGCCGGAATGGGGCGTCATCACCGTAGCCCCGTTCCGCGCGAACGGCTCGAGCTCCCAGAGGGCGTCGGCGTCCAGCACCACCGGCACCGGCAGCCGTTCGAGGAGCGCGAGCACGAGGTCGCGCGTGCCGTCGCTGCGGCCGAGGCCGGGCCCGACGACGACCGCGTCCGCACGCTCCGCTGCTTCGAGGATCGCCTCGGCGGTGCGCGGGAGGAGCCGGCCGGCCGGATCCTCGGGCAACGGGCGCTTCACGGCCTCGAGGAGGTGCGCCTCGACCGCCGCGAGCGCCGATTCCGGAACGGCCAGCGTCACGTAGCCGGCATCCGCGCGGAGAGCTCCGAGGGCCGCCAGGACCGGTGCGCCGGTGAGGCCGCGCGAGCCGCCGACGACGAGGACGGAGCCCGCCCGGTACTTGGTGCTGCGCTCCGTCTTCCCCGGCACCCGCTCGAGCACGGCCGGCGTCAGGAGTGCATGCTCGTGCTCGGCCGCGCCGAGGCCGATGTCCACGACCCGAACGCTCCCGGCGTGGAACCGCCCCGGCGCGACGGCCAGCCCCACCTTGGCCTCGCCGAAGGTCACCGTCGTGTGCGCGCGGATCGCCGCGCCCGCCACCTCCCCCGTCGAGGCGTTCACCCCCGACGGGACGTCGATCGCGACGACGGGCTTGCCCGAGCCGTTGATCCGCTCGATCATCCGCGCCACGTCCTCGCGCGGCGCGTCCTTCAGGCCTATGCCGAGCAGCGCGTCGACGACGACATCCGGCTCCCCGAGGTCGCCGAACTCGACGACGTCCACCTCGCGCCCGCGCTCGCGCAGCACTCGCGCGCAGACACGGCCGTCGCCGCCGTTCAAGCCCTTGCCGCAGACGACGGCGACGCGGCCCGGGTAGCGCTCGGCGACCAGGTCGGCCACCGCCGTCCCTGCACGCTCCATCAGCTCGTCGAGGGAGCCCTGATACGAGCCCTCGGCCTGCCGTGTCTCGTCCGCCGTCGCGAGCGGGATCCGGTCGTTCATCTCGGCACGACGACGGCCACCGCCGCGGCGAGCTCGCGCGAGTGCGTCATCGAGAGCTCGATCGCGCCGGCGCCGACACGCTCGGCCCAGGCGGCGGTGCCTCCGCTCAGATGGACGCCGGGCTTCGGGCGGCCGCGGATCTCGATCTCACGCCAGGTGAAGTACACGCCCTTGCCGAGCGCCTTGCCGACCGCCTCCTTGGCGGCGAACCGGCCGGCGTAGTGCTGCGCGGGGTTCGGCTTCGAGTCGCAGTAGGCGCGCTCCTCGGGCGTGAAGCAGCGCTCGCGGAAGCCGTCGCCGTGCCGCGCGAGGGCGCGGCGGACGCGCTCGATCTCGATCAGGTCGACGCCGACGCGCACCGGCGAGCTCACGGGTTTGCCTCGAGCCACTCGGGAAGGTGGGCGATCGAGGAGACGATGCCGTCGGGCACGACCCGCGCCAGCTCGAGCTCGTCGGGGCGGAATTTCCCCGTGCGGACGAGGACCGTCCGCATCCCGAGTCCCTGGGCTCCGACGACGTCGCCCTCGATGTCGTCGCCGACCATCCACGTCAGCTCGGGATCGGAGTCGAGCGCGTCGAGTGCCGCGCGAAAGTAGGCGGGGCTCGGCTTGCCGAGCACGGTCGCCTCGATTCCCGATGCGTACTCGAGGCCGGCGACGATCGCGCCGGCGTCGAGCCGGGGCCCCGCCGCGGTCTGCCACCAGCGGCCCTTGTGCAGGCAGTACAGCTCGGCACCCGCCAGCAGCTCGAGGAAGGCGCGGTTGAGGTTCAGGTACGAGAAGATCCGTCCCGGCTCCTCCGTTTCGTCCGCGCCGCCGACGAGGACGGCGTCCGCGTTCATGCCGATCAGCTGCAGCCCCTGCAGGTCGTCGAGGATCCCCGGCATCGTGAGCGCGAGCACGCGCTTGCCGGCGAGGACCCGGGAGGCGACGTCGCCGGTCGTCTGGAGCTCGGTGTCGTCGACCGAGAAGCCGAGCGACCGGAGACGCTCGCCCAGCTGGCGGCGCGACATCGTGGTCGAGTTCGTGACGAAGCGGATCCGGTGGCCGGCCGAGCGCAGCCTGCGCACGGCGTCGACGGCACCCGGGATCGGCTCGCCGGACACGTGCAGCACGCCGTCGACGTCCAGCAGAATTGCGGCCATTGGACGCCGAGTCTATTCGGTCGGAAGTCCGCTTCCGCTTCTCCCGGTCGAGCGGGCCGGGCGGCCAGCACGCGCAGAAGAGCTCGACCCGCGTGGAGGCGCTCTACGACGTCGAGGCATCAGCGGCGCTCACCGAGAGCGAGCGCAAGCGCGTACTCGAGCGGCTCGGGCCGCTGGTGCGGGCGGTGTCGCAGGACGAGCGCTCGCAGCTTCGGAATCGCGAGCTCGCGACCGAGCGGATCATCGAGCAGGTGGCCGGTGCGGCGCGGCCGCGGCGCCGCAGGAAGGCAACCGAGCCCACCGAGGCGTCACGCGAGCGAAGGCTGGACGAGAAGCGGCGCCAGTCGGATCTGAAGCGGTCGCGGCGGGCGCCCGCCGCTCCCGACGAATGAGCCGCCAACTCCGGCTCAGAAGTTCGAGCGGTGCCGGCCGTTCTCGTGCGGCCGCGAGTCGTGTCCGTAGATGCCCGCGAGGACGATCAAGAGGGCCACTGCCGAGATGAAGATGATCGATGTCATGCGCTT
>Ga0335085_10012619_pt1 | contig 12435 bp, 11 predicted proteins | sample Lox_Sample_45_FD_206712 | JGI IMG/M metagenome (GOLD analysis project Ga0335085, IMG submission 206712) | Soil microbial communities from Loxahatchee National Wildlife Refuge, Florida, United States - Lox_Sample_4.5 | ecosystem: Environmental > Terrestrial > Soil > Wetlands | place: USA...
GCCGCGCTGCGCAATCGGCTGAGGCCGGTATTAATAAGGGCGAGTCCCGCCAGGGCGAGCGGAAGGAGAAGTATAAATAGGATGCAGAGGGCTTGGCAAACTTCGGACAGCGCCGGAAGCGGCTGGGGACTCACTCATTCCCCCTTTTGGCCGTCAAATGTGAGCGCGTAAACAGAACCAGTCCCAGGATTTCCACTCCAAGGCCGGCAGCGATGAACATGTTCTGCGCCAGGAATGCTCGGAGTAGCACTAAAGCTGCCAAGACAATAAACCAACCTGCTGGCATCAGGAGGAGTCCGGTAATTTTCATTCTTCCACCCCTGCAAGTTTATCAGAATAAGCGCGGTACTGACGGAAAGCCTAGTGTCCGGCCATGGGCCCGTCCAATTGATTATTTTTATCGCACCTAGAATTAATTGCCGGGCTTACGCCATCTTACTCTCCCATGCCTTGGGAGTATTCTCCCCGCGAAGTGATCCGTGGTTGCGGTTGGCCTTTGCGGCGGGGCTTATATTTCTTGGGTTTCCAGCCTTTGGCAGTCCCCTTTCGCCGGCCAGGCGGCGTGGATGGGGACGATTGCGGAAAAGAATTACTTATGGTTCCAAGAGTGATTCCTTAGGTAACCAATTTTTATGGGTGTCACAAAATCTATTACTTTGACCTCATGCGGAGCGATTGCGTAAGGTGAGTGTGCTGGTCACCGAAGCGGGGGGCGATAACACTCAAACTTGAGGATTTGCCGCCCCCGCCGAAAAAATCCCATGGGGATTCTCGCGGCGGGGGGAAAGTCGGCGACAAGGATCACGGAAGCAGTTTCGCCCGATAGGTTTTCTTAGCCGCACAGCATCCGAAAGACCAAGAGCTTACAGCAAATAAAACTAGGAGGATTAAGATGGCGGAGAACACCGCACCTGAAATGAAACCCACACTGGGTTTAACGGGATTGACCATGAATGCCATGGCGCTGATCGCGCCGGGAGCTTTTCTTTGGCTGACTTTCCTCCCTCAGGGAACCGAGGGCACGACCGCGCCGGCCATGTGGCTGGGCATCTTCGTGGCCTTGCTCTTGTGCCTGGCCACCGCGGTTTCCTACGCCGAGCTGGCGAGGTTGTATCCGGGTCCGGGGAGCTCGTATTTCTTTGCCGAGCAAGCTTTCCTCAACCACGACAAAGCGTGGCCCTATGCCCGCCTCTCCAAGTTCATCATTGGCTGGGCTTCCCACCTTTACTACTGGATATACCCAGGCGTCATGGTGGCGGTCACCGGGATCTTTGTCGGTTACATCGTGGGGACCCTCTGGCCGACCTTCATGAATGCCTCGAATCCGGGACCGGCGTTCATGATGTTGGTCGCCATCCTGTTCTCTTTTGGAGTCTCCTACATCGCCTACCGTGGCGTCGTGGGCTCGACGGCGGTCAACATCGCTATCAACGTTATCCAGATCAGCGCCCTGCTGGTGTTTTCGATCATGGCCCTGAGCTACCGCATGAACCATCCGCCGGGGACCGTTGCCTGGCAGTTTGATTCCACTTCCGGTGAAGCTTACAACTATGAGTTCGCCACCGAGAAGACGACGGCGAACGGGCAGACCACGGACACCATCGTGCGCGACTCGGCGGGAGTCCCGAAGCCGAAGCTGGATGCCTCCGGCAACCCCATGCCCTATCACATCGATTACACCACGCATGACGCAACCGGAAATTTTCTGGCCCATGACAGCGCCTCGTCGGTCATCAAAGCCCACAATTGGGGCTGGGTATTTGTCCAGGCTACGGTCGCGATCCTGATTCTAGTAGGGTTTGAATCCTGTACTTCACTGGGCGGGGAGGCCAGGGATCCCAAACGCCACATCCCGATTGCGGTGATCACATCCTTGTTGGTTCAGGGGGCATTCTGCTACCTGGTGGAATATTTCTGTGCCAACTATTTCCTCAATAGCGGGTATACCATGCAGAATGCCGTGACCTCCGCCGCTCCCATCGGCGACATGATGGTGACGGTAGGTGACGCCCTCTTCGGCCCTGGCCGGGGTCGAACCTTTATGTTGTGCGAGGCGATTACAGTGTTCCTGGCCCTGATTGGCACCACGCTCTCGTGCATGAACACCGGGGCGCGGGTCACTTACGCCATGGGGAAAGACGAGGAAGTGCCGGAGCACTTCGGCTTGCTGCACGGAAGCAACTTGACCCCTCACCGCGCGATCTGGACATTGGCGGTGATTTCAGCGGTCATAGGTTGCATTTCCCTTCTCGCCGTCTTCGGCGACGCCTCCGCTCCTACCGACGCCGCGATCCAGGCATTACCACAAGGTTTCTGGTCCAGCTTCGGGTACATGAGCCACGATAAATTGGCGGCCCTGCCGAATTCGCTTTTGTTCATCACCCTGGCCTCGAATTTCGGCACCTTCTTGCTCTATGGGATGAGCTGCGTCACCTGCATTGTGGCATACCACAACCACCCCAAATTCACGTTCGTGCGCCACCTGGCGATACCGGTCTTCGGAGTCGTAGCCAATCTCGCCTGCATGGCGTTTTACCTGATTGGACCATTCATGGGTTATGGCACCAAGATGGAACCGCTGCTGGCCTTGGGCGTCGCGCTGGTCTGGGCCATCTTTGGCGGAATCTACTTCGTCCGTTCGAGCAAGAAAAAGAAGCGAACGACATTTATTGAAAGCAAGGCAGAAGCTTCAAGGATTGCATAGAAGGCCAGCAGGGGATTCGGGAACGACTCTTCCTTGGAAAGGATGCTGCGGCGGCTGGGTAGGCGGTCGCCGCAGCGCACGACCCACATGCTTCAGGCCAATCTGAAAAGTCTCAATGAATTTGTCACGTCATGCCGAAAACGCCAGCACTTGCAATGAATCAACATGGCCGCCACCGCACGTTCCCTAGATCGCATCCGCAACCATAGGCCGGAACCGCTCATGTGGCCTCCCCTCAGGATCGGCGTTAAGGCTCTCGGCGCAGAAGTGTTACTGCCCCCCTGGAAGGCGGCCTCGCGATCTTTCATTCGCCGGGCGCACCGCGCTTCTATCCTGGTAATACCCTGGACGGTGAATAGCCAGCTTCAAATGCGCCGAACGATCCTGGAGGGCGTGGACGGGATCATTACGAACTACCCGAGGAAGCAGACCGAAACCGTGGCACGCCTCCAGAAGACCGCGTGCCCTATACGTCCTAAGCAGGCAACCATCGCCCAATAAGGAGATGTTATGATTGAAAACGCTGCGGAGATTTTTCCGATTCGTCAGGTACCCTTGACTCCGGGAGAGCGGGCCGCGCAGGCTTCCATGCTGGACGTGGATTTTAGCGAACAAACCGACGTTGGAAAGGTTCGGGACCAGAACGAGGACGCGCACGGGCACGTGGCTCCCGTCAACCCCGCGCAGGCACGTTCGCATGGATGGTTGTTCGTGCTGGCAGATGGCGTGGGTGGACATGAGCGCGGGGAGGTTGCCTCCCGCCTCGCGGTGGACTGCTTGCTCGAGGGTTTCCGCGAATCCCGCGCCGGCGAACCCCACACCACGCTCCTGCCGCGATTGGCGGAGAAGGCTAATCTTCGTGTTTATGAGGCAGGCCACGCCGCCGCGCCGGGCGGGGCGCGCATGGCTACCACTTTGGTTGCCTGCGGGTTGCGCCACGACCGCGCCGTCATTGCCCACGTGGGCGATTCGCGCTGCTACCTGATCCGGCGAGGCCGCGCCACACTGCTCACGCGCGATCACACCGTAGCCAATGAGCACTTGCGCATGGGCCTGATATCGGCGGGCGAGTCTTCCCAATCCCCCAATCGCCATCTCCTGCTGCGTTCGCTGGGCAACAACCTTTTCGTGAATGTCGACGTCGATCAGACGCAGGTGGTCCCGGGTGATGTGCTGTTGCTTTGCTGCGATGGATTGCATGGCGCGGTGGAGGCGGCCGATATGGCCCGCATCGTCACTCAGAATAAAGATCTGCAGGAGGCCGCCCAACAGTTGGTAGCGCTTGCCAATGAGCGCGATGGCAGCGATAATATCAGTGTTCAGGTAGTTCGCATCAAGGGCGTCGAACGCGTGGGAATGTACCGAGGGAGGCCCTACAAGCTTCGCTAAGGCCGCGCAACAGTGAGTAGTGAAGGGTGAACCACGAGGTTTTCCCATTCGGCGACCGCGAGGCCGGCGGTTGGCTGCTTACTGTACTCAATTCACTGTTAACCATTAACTATTTATAGCCCTTGCGTATCGACTAACTGCTCACTTCATGAATCCTGTCCACGTTGGTGATCTACTCGATCACTACCAGGTCGAACAACTCGTCGCCCGCAGCGGCATGGCCTCCATTTACAAGGGCATAGACGCGCGCACGGGAAAACCGGTGGCCATCAAGATTCCGCACCCTGAGATGGAGTGCGACCCCATCTTCTTTGAGCGCTTCCAACGCGAAACGGATATCGGCGCCAAGCTGGACCACCCTGGCGTGATGAAGGTGTTTGTTGATGAAGATCGCGAACGCGTCTACATGGTGATGGAGTGGGTGGATGGGCAGTTGCTGCGCCGTGCGATGAGCGGGCGAAAATTTTCTCCCGAACGTGCCGTAAAGATCACTCTGAGAATTCTCGATGCGTTGGGTTACATTCACAGCCACGGCGTTGTGCACCGCGATCTGAAGCCCGAGAACATCATGATCGACGCGGATGACAACATCAAGTTGATCGACTTCGGCATTGCCGCCAATGCCGGCGCGCGGCGTATCACCTTTGCCAAGCTCAGCAACACCATGGGGACGCCCGATTACATTTCCCCAGAACAGGTCAAAGGAAAAAGGGGAGATGCGCGCAGCGACCTTTACTCTATGGGCGTAATGCTATACGAGATGCTGACGGGCAAGGTGCCGTTCCAGGGGGAGAATCCTTTCGCCGTCATGAACGACCGCCTGCTCAATAACCCCATTCCGCCGCGCGAGGTCGACCCGTCCATCAGCCCGCAACTTCAGGAGATCATTTACCGCGCCCTGGAACGCGATCCCTCCAAACGCTATCAGAACGCAACGGAATTTGCCCATGACCTTCACCACCAGGACGAGGTAGGGGTCGCTGACCGCCCGGAACTCCGCGACTGGAAAGAGCGGCGCTCACCCCTCATCCGGCAAATCCTTTTCTACATCATGCTGGCGTTGATCCCCATCGTAATCTTCGGCGTGCTCCTCTACGTTGCCAAACATACCTAAGGGCAAGTGGCAAGGTATCACGTGCTGGTGCGCGATTCATTTGGCAAAAGCGGCCTTGGCCGCTTGCATGAACGCGTCTCGGCTTTTGGCGCCGTTGCCGGGGAAGTTCGCTTGCTGGGCCATCCAGACGAAGGCCGGCCGTGCTGGGTATCGATGGTCATGTTCGTGGCGTATGCGCCGCCGTGCCCGAACTCTCCTTTACCCACACTCCACCCGAAGCCGTAGCTCGTTACGAGGGCGTCAGGCGTTTGCCTGCTGGTCATTTGCTCTGCAGAAAATCGACAGTTTACTCTGTTCACAGATTGCCGGGAACTGCCGTGGTCCTTCGCTTTGCTCAGGATGACAACAGCGGGGCGCTATTCCGCGACATGTTGGATACCGCCGCCTCAGACCAGCGTCAACGTGTAAAACCGCTGGGGTGCTTCCGGCGGGGAGGTAAGGGTTTTCTGGCCGCCGTCCGCTTCGACTTCCGCCGCGACGTAATAATCAAGCAATGACCCTGCGGACTCGCGCGATTGAAGCTCGGCCGTGTAGGTGCGCCTTTGGACCAACTTCATGGGTAAAGGGCTCCAGGGTTGCGTTTCCTGCGATCGGGTGAACAGGGTTGCGCGCACCACCTTTACCTTGCCCGGAACTACCACCGTGATTCGCACGCGCTCGCCTTTGCGGAGCAGAGTTGGGCGCGTGGGCACAAAGGCGCGCGGCGCGGCCTTGTCATCAGACCTTCGCGTCCCCGAAAACGATTGTTCCACTTCTGGGGGCAGTTCTTCCAAAAACTCCTTCATCGAGGCGCGCAGCCGGTAAAGCGCCAGCCGCTCGTACTTGTTGTGCATGGAAGCCAGTTGTCCTTGATCTTCGCGGGTGCTCACAATTTCCTGATAGTCCAGAAAGACTTCCCTAACCTTGGGGGCCAGTTGCAACCAAAGTGGGATCCCGTCCGCCAGGATGAGTTGGCGCGCCTCGTCGGCCTTGTTTTGCTTCTTCAATTCACCCGCCTGTTGCAGCTTCAAATGTAAATGTTGGGCCAGTACCCATGACTCGGAATAGGGAACCAGGAATTCTACAAAGCGCGTCAGGTAATTCAGCCGCTCGTATTCCGCCGGGCTGGAAGCAGCGTCCGCGAGCACGCGAAGTTGCCGCGCCACCTCTGCTTGTGACTTCTTGATGTTTTCCGAGGGCTCGTGCGTGTCCCAAAACTGGAATCCTTCGTCATAGTCACCGCTGTACTCATCGATTTCGCTGTGACCATTTTTGATTTGCCCTGTCCACGAGCAGAGAATCAGGCGATCGCGGTCGGTATCCTCCAGGGTTTTAGCCAGCGATGAAGCTCTTGGCGCCCGCGCCTGTGCAGAGGCGAAGCGCTGGAAGAATTGGGTGGGAGTCAAATCCTTATTCCACGAGTAGCTGGATTGAAAACCCGCGTCAATATCCATGATCCGATGCCGCCAGTGAATTCCCATCAGCCCCTGGCAACCGTATTGTTCCGCCAGATCCATGTCTCGCACAAAGCGGGCCACGTGGAACTGCGGCAACCACATCGCCGGATCGTCCTCCAACCATGGAATCGGCCAGCGCTCGCGGCCTTCGAGTTTGCCGTACTCCTCGCTGGTCGGGTCCCAGCCCAGGTTGTCGCCTAAAGAAGAAAAGACAATGTCCTCCGGCAGCGCTTTATGAAATTGCTGAAAGTGCCGCACCACTCCGCCCCAGCCCGAAATCACCAGGCGCTTCTCGGGCGCGTGACGCTTCAGGAAATCGTACGCTTGCTTAAAGGGGGTAACGGAAAGGGGTACCTTCGTCTTTTGGCTGTCCCAGCTCATCCCTTCGTCTTCCCATAACCACACGTAATCCACCATGGGATAGGCTTCCAGCAGGTTGGCCAGGCGCGATTCCAGGATATCCTTCGCCGCTACCGACTCAGGGTCAATGCGGGAACCAGGAATCTTGGAATCAGCCGCAGGGTGTGATTCGGGCGGCGTGGCGCGGTAAATCTCGTCGGGGATTTGATAGGGTTCAAATCCCACGCCTGTCCGGATGCCCAACTGCCTGGCATACTGAAAAGCCTCAGCCCAGAGCCGCTGCGCCAATTCCTGCGCCTCCCAAGTGTTGTGCGCCTTGGTGGTGGCCTCCGCCCCAAACACCTCGTCCGCAAAAAAGTCCGCGCCCCCCATGCCGTAGCGCGAGGTCCGTTCCGGCAGATATCCCCAGCGGTTCGTCGCCGTCGTATCGGTATAAGCGATGTGGCCGGCCCCCGCGTACTCAAAGGAAAGGAATGACTCCGCCCACTGGTTCCCGGTGGAATAAACATGCACTCCCAGGGTGTTGAATCGCATCCGCACCATGGCTTCCAGGTAAGCGCGCCAATCTTCCCGGTTGTAGACCGTCACACAGTTCAGAAAGTCCGGCCACGGCACCAAGCCACGAGTGCCGAAGCGGGGCTGTGCCTTCGAAGCGTTTCCGGCGGCCGGCAGAATGAGGGAGCGTGAAGGCTCGAGAGGGTAGACTTCTCCGTCCAATCCAAAGAACGCTCCCTGGCGCTCCAGAAAATCGAACACACTGTACAGAACTGCTTGGGGTGTAGCGCCAGTGAGATGAATGCGCGAAGCCTTACCAGAGTCGGCTTGGTGAGAAATTTCGTAGGCTTCTGGGTGCTTGAATCTCTGCCGGTCCGTCGAAAGAGAGAAGACCAGGGTTGACGGAGGCGATTCCCCTCCACCCATAACCGCCTGCATGGGGTCCCGGGCAAACCCCAGGTTGCGAAGGCCGCGCGCCAGCTCGCGCGATGCCAACTGCTCCTGGAATCCGGCGTTCGGCTCGCGCACAATCCATACCGGGTGCCCAATCGCAGCCCGCATCATCAGGGCAGTTGAGTCCGGCGCCGGGCTGCCCGTCTTTAGATCCGCGCGCGCCGATGGGGAGGAAGATGAAATCAATGGCGCGACTCCCAACCCGAGGGCCGAGTCACGAAGGAATTTACGGCGTCCAATACGAAGGAATGGATACATGTAGGACTCCTGAGGAAGTTTTCAGCCATCAGCCATCAGCATTCAGGACGTTTCTACTGACGACTGAAAACTGACAACTGATGACTGGTCAGTGCAACAACTTGATTTCCTGCAAAGTCATTCCATAGCCGCCGCCCGGTGGGATGTCGCGGTAGTGAGTATTCCAGTTGCGGTTGCCATTGGAAAAGTTTGCCGCATAGCAGAGCCACGCCGTCCGGCCGTCGGCGCTGATGAACTTAGAGGGAATATTTACAAAGTAGGCCTGTTCGCCGAATTCGTGCATGTACACGACCAGCTTCCAGGGGCCGACGACGTGGTCAGACTCCAGGATATAGGTATTGAACTTGGAAATGGTGTTGCCGCCGTCGGTAATGCACATCAGGAATCTCTTCAGCGGCGCATTATAAGTCATGGTCACACAACCACAATTGTTGTTCCAATCCACCAACGGCTTGATTCGGGAAAAATCCCGGGTCCAGATGGGGCGCCGATTGCCATCGTAACCGGCAAAGAATTCATACTCCGCACGATTATTCATATTTTGAATACTGGGCTTAACACGGGCCATATAGATCTGGTCCCCGGTAATCCAACTGAGATTGGCAGGCCGGGGGCTGGGGTCCGGATCGGTGGCGCCCTGTCCGACCAGGTAAGCTTTCCCGTCAGGGGAATACTGCATGTTCTTGCCGAAGTCCACAATATGCGGGGATCCCATCTTTACGGCACCGCCCGGCGCGGCAGGCTCGCCAAACAAGGGGTCGGCCGGAGTGTGCGGTGTGTCGTGCCATGTCTTTCCATAGTCGAGTGAGTAGCGAAACCCCACAAAGGGACCCAGAATGTCCCAGTTCAAGCCCTTTCCCGGGTCATGGTCGGAGTCCAGCAGGCAATAGGTTCCGTAGTACCACACGCCGTTATAAACAAGGCTGCCGCAAGGATACCTCCCCTCATACGGGTTGGGGTCACCAGGGTAAACAGCGGCGTCGGTGAATTCCAAATGCAGAGGGTCGTCGCCCAGGATGGTGGCATAGCCTGTGGTCGCCTTTTTGCCAAAGGAAGTGGAACTAACGCTGCCGACACTGCCATCCGTCCAGGGAGAATACAGGTTCCCGTTTGCGGACCACGACGGATACCAGGTGTCCGCGTTGGCATAACGAATGTGCCGTCCGGTGAAGGCCACGCCGGTTATGTCGGTGGATCTTTGAAAAGGACAGCCAGTCGGCGGCTCGGAAGGCCATACCATATAGGGGAAGGGTTCGTCCTGTCCCGCGCACACGCGTCGGTCGCGGAGGTTCCACAGAATTATGGCCGGACCCATGATCACGAACCCCAGGAAAATCCGGGTGACAGTCGACATACGAAAACGCTTTACCAGCATGTTTTAAGACCGTTCCCTTCTCACCGGGCCATCAAGCGCTGCGAATACTCACGGTTCCTGAAGTAAAACCTCCCGGGAGAATAATAGACCCATCGGGGCGGTGCATGAGTTTCTTTCCGTCGAGCTCCGCATGCTTTATTTTTCCGCTGCCTTCGACGCTAAGCCGCAAGCGGCCTTTCCGGAACCGCAGGTCGGCAGAGACCGGCGGGCTCTGCGGATAGAGCGCAGGTTTTATAACCATTCTTGCGCCCTCGAAGCGAACTCCCAGAACATGGCGCACCACAAAGAGCGCGATCTCTCCGCTGGTCCACGGAATGATCCCGCAATACTTGGTGTTCGACCGCAGCGTTGGAATCTCTTCGAACCAGAAACCCGTCCTCCCCCCCTGCACGGAATTCAGCCATTCCAGAGCCCGGCGGCTCTTTTCGAATTGGCCGCCGTCATGCAATCCCCGCAGGATAAAGCAGGTGGCGAAGGGCCACGGGCCCGGCGTGTCCTGCTGCGAGCTCGAATTGTACCGCTCGTATCCTCCCCCGAACCAACGCGAGTTCCAGAGTCGCTCAAGGTCGTCGAGAGTTTTCTGGGCGAGGGGGGAGCGGGGATCAACCAATCCCAGAGCAATCGTTAGCGCTGCCGAAGCATCAGGATTGAGGCGATTGTTTTTTTCCGTCCGGAAGGGTATGTCAGGAAGCGAGCCCCGTCCGGTGGGAATCAGATCGGCGATTTCACCTGTAACATTCCGCCTCTTGATGAGATGGCCGTCCGAAACCAGAGCCCGCGTGGGATGCGAAAGCATGGCTTCGAGCGTGCGGTTGGCCTCCTTCGTCCATCTCTCCACGCGGTCTTGGGCATTCAGCAGGGGCGCCAAATCAACGGCATCCCGCAGCCCCCGGACCACGTAAGCCTGGTAAATCAGTTCGTAGGCATCGTCGAAGGTCCGTTCCCAGAATTCCCGCCGGTTGTGAACCATGCCGGTTTCATCACGGAAGACGGGCTGCAAGGGCCGCTCGATGAGAGCGAGGAGCTTCGCCCGATGGTCCCGCACCAGCGACTCGTCTCCGGTCCAGTCGCGGTAACTCTTCAAGACGTGGATCAATTCTCCCATCTGGTCCAGTTCTTCTTGATCCGGTTTGTCATACTGGCTGGCGATGGCGGTGGCCCCTTCGTCGCTGACCAAGTCGGTCAAGACTCGCGTCAGTGCCGCCCTCGCCAACTCGAAGTGTCCGGCATGCAATGCTCCCAGGGCGCTATTCGATGTGTCGCGCACCCATTGACGGCCATACTGAAAAATCCCCGCGTCCATCGTGCCGTCGTCAGCAATCATGCCGGGAAGGCCAAAGCGCGCCTTATCGTAGATGTCCTGGAGGGTCTTGTCCTGAGTTACAAGCGCGGAATTCGAATCCCAAGTCGCCTTGGTATTCTGCTGTTGATTCTCAACCCCGCTGGCTAGAGATCGGGCCTGATCGAATAGGGCGTCGGTGCCGCGTGAAGGGATCTGGAAGAATCGTAAAACCTCAACCGAGGCCTTGGTTTTGGGACCCACCGCAAGGGGCCCGACGGTGAGGGAGCCTTCTGCCTCGTTCACCCGCACCTTCGCCTCACCCCTTACGGCGACTCCGCTCCCGTACTTCTCACTTGTTTGAACAAGCACCGATTCGTTCGTGCGAAGTTGCCCGCGTGGTAGCAAGAGCTTGAGGCTTACGGCGTCGTCTCCGGCCAAACCTGATCCTTCGAGTTCAATTGTTTCCAGAAGGGCTTCCGCGCCAACCAGCGCAGTAATGCGCTCCGTGACCCTTACCCCCCCAGCCCACCAAATCGCTTCGATGGCCGGAACGCCATCAACATTCACCCAGTGAGACTCTGTTTGCTCCCCGAAGGCTGTAAATGCAAAGCCCCCAAGCTCAACGCGGAGAGCGGTGCGGGAAAATCCCAGTACCGGGTCAAAGTTGAACGCGCGCACTTTCCTTTCATTCTGCGCGGCGACTTCGACATCAAAGAGCATATGGGTAAACGCCGGCCCCAGATCGGCACGATCCACTTGGAAAATCACCTGCGCGCGGCCGCTACGTAAAACAAAATATTCCCGCCCATTGAAGAAGGGAAGATTGTTCAACTCCACAAGGTCAGAGGGCGCAGGAGTAGCCACAGCCGGCCGCTGCGGCGACACCTCGGCACTCGCAGCCGGGACGCCCAGAGAAAGGGCAGATGCTCCCGCCATCTCCATAAATTCTCTGCGCTTTATATTCATGTGGTCTTGTCCTTATACCTCAACTCTTCTTCTCCAGCACGAGCACCCAATCGGCGTATGTCGGAGTGATGGGAGCCGGCCATGCACCCGCGGAATCCGCCGCGATGGGGACGGACCCTGCCGCCAGCGTCACTCCGGCCCTTTCCAGAAAAGATCGCCGACTGACTTTGGCCATCACATCCTCTTTCCTTGGGCAGAACCCAATACATTGAAGTCGACTGCGAACGCGCCGGCATTCCAGACATGAGGGCGCTGCGCTCACACTGGTCGGAATTCTCCTGCTGGGGCGCTGAAACCTTCTTTCTTGTCCCCATGGAAAGGTGGGATTGTAGCCCGGTCACTACCCGCAAGCAAACAATCTCTAAAACAATTCACGCAAAGACGCCACGGCACAAAGGGTCGCGAAGAATAACTCCCTTGTTCTCTCTGGGCCCTCTGTGACTTCGCGCCTTTGCGTGAATTGCTTTTGCTCGTTCAGGGAGTCTTTCACAGCTTCCCCGCCTTTCCGGGCTCCCCCCCCCATACTCCCCTATTCCCGCGAGTCTGCGCCTCGCCCCGGAGTTTCTACGTTCTTGAGGGCGCCTTCCCCTGATCGGACCCTCA
>Ga0335085_10012620_pt1 | contig 12434 bp, 10 predicted proteins | sample Lox_Sample_45_FD_206712 | JGI IMG/M metagenome (GOLD analysis project Ga0335085, IMG submission 206712) | Soil microbial communities from Loxahatchee National Wildlife Refuge, Florida, United States - Lox_Sample_4.5 | ecosystem: Environmental > Terrestrial > Soil > Wetlands | place: USA...
CCCGGTTGAGCGGCCAGCAGAACGCCACCCGCACCATGGCGCTTTATGGCAACAGGCTGTTTTATCCGGCGACCGACGCCAATCTTTATGCGCTGGACGCGCGCACCGGCAAGATCGACTGGAAGATCAAGTTTTCCAGCTTTGGCAATGACAAAATCGGCGGCTTGATGGTGGCAGACGGCAAGCTCATCGCCGGGCTGGGACGCTGCGACGAACGTACCACGCAGGACCGCTGCTTCATCGCAGCCTATGACGTCAATGACGGGCACCAGATCTGGAAATTCTCCACCGTCGCCTATACCGGCGAACCGGGCGGCGACAGCTGGGGCTCGCTCACCAATGGCCAGCGCGCCGGGGCCGACGCCTGGATCGCGGGCACTTATGATCCCAAACTGAAGCTCGCCTATTGGGGCACCGGCCAAGCCAAGTCCGGCGTCCGCGGCGTCGGCGACCAGCTCTACAGCAATGCAACCCTGGCGCTCGATGTCGAGACCGGGACACTCAAATGGTATCACCAGCCTGCGCCGGACGAGAATCTGGACCTCGATGAAGTTTTCGAGAAGGTGCTGGTCGATGAGGGTCCGCAGAAGATTCTGCTTTCGGCCGGCAAGAAAGGCATCCTATGGAAATTGGATCGCGTCACCGGCAAGTTCATCGGTTATGTGCCAATGGTGTTCCAGAACGTCTTCACCAGCATTGATCCGGTCACCGGCCGCGGCACCTACAGGCCGGATATTGAATCCTCGAAGCCGGGGGACACAAAGCCTTCCTGTCCCAGCCCTGCGGGCGGCAAGAACTGGCCGGCCTCGAGCTATGATGCCGAGGACGATCTGATCATTATGCCGCTGGATCAGATTTGCGTAAGTTCCGGCAGCATGGCGGGCAATTACGAAGCCCCCGCGTCGGATGGTTATATCGCGCGCATGAGCGCCTACCGGGCACGGGACCTCAAGCCCGTATGGACGTTCCAGCAGCGGGCTCCGTTCCTGACCAGTGTCATGACCACCGCCGGCGGGGTCGGTTTTGTCGGCGACTGGGACCGGACGTTCCGGGCCTTTGACCTGAAAACTGGAAAGACCCTGTGGACCACACGGCTTGGCACCACCGCGCAAGGCTACCCCACTACCTTCAGTGTCGATGGCGAACAGTTCGTCGCGGTTCCCACCGGCTATAATGGCGGCAGTCCGGAAGTGCGCCCGGTCACGCTCCTGGCCTTTGAGCGCAACCGCCCCTATTCAGGCCATGCCGTCTACGTCTTCGCCTTGCCGAAGAAGACGAACTAGGGCGCTTCAGTTCCCTGGCGGCTGGTCGATCTGGAAATAATGAACCTGACCCTCTTTGCTGCGCGGGGTGATGGCCATGCGGATGCTCCTGCCGGTATTGGGGCAGCTGGTGGCGCGGTGCCAGCGTTCTTCATTGGCATTGATCAGGTCGCCATATTCGCCGTGGACCACGCCGACACCTGAGATCAGGGCGCAGACATTGCCCCACACGTCGAGCCAGACCTCCTGCATGTTCTCGTGATAATGCCCCCAGCTAGTGGAAGGCGGCAGTTCGGTCAAGGGCGGGCCGATATTCAGATTGGAAGAAGTGTGGCCGTCGTAAAGGAAGCGCTCGCCGGTGCGGGTCGAGGCGCCATATTCATCGACATTGAAGAATGGCACGTTGAAGGAATCATAGCCGCCAGTCGAATTGATCTTGACCTTCTCATAGGTGTAACCGGGGACAGGCGTCGGCGTCTCGTTTTCCGGATAGGACGGCACTTGGCCCGCGGGCGTGGTGATGTAGAAGATCACCGGTTGGCTGCCCACCGTTTCCAGACAATAGGACAGGCGCGGCGCCACATTGAACACCCAGCCCTTGGGCAAAGTCTTGGGCTCCTGTCCGTCGATGGTGACCTTGAGCTGGCCGCTATAGACCCAGCCCCAGGCGCGGTCATCAGCATAAAACTTGCACTTGCTCTTGTCGCCCGGTGCCATCTGGACATAACGCCCATCGAAATCGCGATTCAGCAGCACCCTCTGTTCCCAGCGTGGCTGGCCACTGTGCGATTTCAAAACGTCGGCGATATGCCAGATCGGCTTGTTGATGGGCCCATAAGGTGTTTCCGGACTCTTGTGCGCAGCCCAAACGATGCGCGTCGGGCCGTTCTCGCCGCCGGCCTGAGACCACCAGTTCGTCTGGCGGATTCGCTCCCTGACGGGTGCAGCCGATGGAGTCTCAGGCTGTGCCAGGACAGTGGTTGTGCCCAAGACAAGTGCCAATGCAACCCACGCCGATGTTGGCGATGCCATGTTTCTCTCCCTGATTCTCGAATAGGTGGCGCTCATCCGCCTTTGTTGCTGGCCTGCCGGTTGTGCTCGCGCTCAATGCGGGCTTCCACCGCCTTGGCATCGCCGATGGCGAACTGGTTGCTGGTCTCGATCAGTTTGCCGTCTCGGAAGGTCATGGCCAGCACCTTCTCGACCGAATGGATGGGGCGGCCATACTCGTCTTTCAAGGTGGCGATCACGCGGTGGGCGCGCACGTCAATGACGCTGCCGTCTCCGACAAAGGCGGTCTTGCCGTCATTGGTCATGGAAATCCAGCTGGAACCGATGCCCGGCTGGATCGGCACGGTCTTGGAGGGATTGTAGACCGGGTTGCGGCCGTCGCCGGGATTGTCCCAGATCTGCCAGGCATCGTTTGCGGCATCGGTGACCCAGATCTCGCTTTCATCAGGGGTCATGCCGATGCCGTGGCTAGGCAAACCGTGGCCGAAATGCTGGTGATTGGGATCGGCCCATTTGGCCTTCCACATCTCGCCGGGCAGCTCGACCCGCTTGATCATCTGGCCGGTTTTGGTGTCCGCGATCTCGAAGCCGTCCAGATTGTTCACGTTGGCATAGACCAGACTGCCGTCATGATTGATGGTGATGGGCCTGACCGCGTCGCTGAAATGGATGTATCGCAACACTTTCTTGTCGGGCAGGTCGACCACGGCAACGCCTGCGGTGCCTTCCTTCGGGCCTGACAGGGTGGCCAGGATGGCAAGCTTTCCGTCGGCGGTTACTGCCAGGTTGTGGGAGCGCGGCGTCTCGGGTGTGTCTATGCGGCCCAGCTGCTTGCCGGTTTGTGCATCGATCAGATACCACCAGGCGTTATAGGCGGAAGCCACCAGCAGGGTCTTGCCGCCCGGCAAAGTATAGGGACGCTCGCAGCAGCCATCGGCCGCAGAGCCCCGGCGCTGCAGCTTCACCGGTGTCTTCTCGCCCCTGAACGTCCAGGCAATCTTGTCGGTCTTGAGATCGAAGGCGATCATGCTGCCGCCATCGGTGGTGACATAGATTTTGTTTGCGGGAATGCTCGACGTCATGCCGGAAATTTTGGGGCCGGGCAATTCGCTTGCGGCCAGTCCGTAGGGAATGCGCTTGACGAACCGATAGTCGTGGTCGGCATCCAGCACGATTACACCGGACTGGTCGTCGGCGCCTTCATCGCCTGGGGTGGCGATGTAAATCAAATGTCTGAGCGGACTTTGGTAAGGTTGCACACTCGCGTCGGCGGCGGGGCCGGTATTGCGTGGCATCTTGTCTTGCGCGGATACCCCGCCCGCCACACAGGCCATGATGGCCAGGCTTGCGGTGGTCATAAGCGTTTTGCGCGTTTGCATGGTCTACTCCCTGCATATTCTTATTGGGGAACGATGTGACCTGCGCCGCGCGCACCGCGCGGCAGTGGTGCGACTCTACTGGTCCTCCGGCAGGGGGTCAAACAACAGCCGTGGCTTGATGGCCTCGATCCGGCCCTTGTTCACGCCCGGCACCGCTTCCACGTCGGCGGCGCTCTGGAACCGGTGGTCCGTGCGGCGCTGCACCATGGCGATGGCGGTTTTTTCATCCACCCCTAGGATGGCCGAGAGTTCATCCTCGTCGGCATGGTTGACGTCGATGAAAGTGAGGCTCTGTTGAAAATATGTATAGATGTGGTCCCATTGCTGCTGTGTTCCGGCGGCGCCATAGCCCCGCATCTGATTGAAGATGCCTTGCCATTGCGACCAACTGCGGGAATGCAGAAACATTTCCGGGGTGTGACAGCGGGTGCAGACGGGCTGCACAAAGCGGTAGTCCTGCGCATCCAGAGCCGCGGCGCGGGCATTGAGCGCGGCCAGCTCCTGGTCCTGCGCCTGGGCGAGGTCCACCAGGCCGGCGACACAAAGAAGGCCCATGGCGAGGCCCAGTGCGTGAGCGGCCGGGCACATCAATTTGCGGTTCATGTCCAGGGTGCGTTCTCCTCTCGGCACCATCATGGGACACTTCGGGCGGCGAGGGGTCAACCCCTTCACGCTTTGCAGCTATGATAGGAACGCTCATGGCCCGTTCCGCAAATTCGTCATCGCAAGAGGAAGCGCTCAGAGAGGCGCTTGCCGAACACCGCGCCGGACGCCTGGCCGCGGCGGAGAAGGCGTATCGCATATTGATCGAGGCCGAGCCCCACCATGCCGGCGCCCATCATCATCTGGGGGTGCTCCTGGTCCAGACCGGACGGGTAAATGATGGCCTGGCGCACCTGAAGTTGGCGCTGGAAGCTGATGGCGGCGAGCCGCTCTATTATTTTTCGCTCGCAAAGGGGCTGCTGGCCGCGGGCGATCCCGCGGCGGCCGGAGCCGTGCTGAAACAGGCGATGCAGCGCGGCCTGGCGGACCAACGGTTCGAAGCGCTCAAAGCCGAGATTCGAGACAGGGCCGTGACGGCCTGCCGCCAGGCGCTCGCCCAGCGACCCCAGGATGCGGCGCTACTGGACAATTTGGGAAGCGCCTTTGCGATGCAGGGTAAGACCCAAGAAGCCATCGCTTGTTACCGCCAGGCCTTGGTCCATGCCCCTGACTTTGCGGAGGCCCATTTTCATCTGGGGGCTGTGCTGTCTCAGGGCGGCCAAGTGGCCGAAGGGTTTGAGCACTATATGCGCCGCGCCGCCATAGTCTTTGGAAAAGTTCATGGCACTGGAAAAGCGGCGGCGGATAGTCCGGACCCGCCGCACAAAATCAAACACGACCGGGCCCAGCGCGATCATCTCTGGGGCGGCCAGGCGCCGCCGGATGCGCCGCAAGTCGCGGACATTTTCCAATTGGCGGACGGAAGCCGGGTTGAGGGCCTCGCGGTTAACCCGGGCAAGTTGACGCCACGGTTGCTTGATGCTTGGCAAAAAAGCCGGCCCCAGATGCTGGTGATCGACAATTTCCTTACTGATGCCGCGCTGGAGAAACTCCGCATCTATTGCGCGTGCTCGACCGTGTGGCGGAAAATCTATCCTGCAGGCTATCTCGGCGCGGCGCCGGAGGACGGATTTGCCTCTCCGCTGCTGGCGCAAATCGTCGAGGAAACCCAGTCTGTATATGGCGCGATTCTGGCGGGCGAAATGTTTCGCTATCTGGGGGCTTTTAAATACGACAGTGAGCTTTCAGCGGGTACCAATACCCATGCCGACAATTCCAATGTGAATGTGAATCTCTATATCGCTCCGGACGACGCCAATCTGGACCCTGAGAGCGGGGGCATGGAAATCTGGGATGCGGCCGCGCCTGACATCCAGGCCATGCGCCGTTTGAACGGCAGCGAGGAGATGGTGCGCGCCTTCCTGGAGCGAAGAGGCGCGAAACGCTTTGTGGTGCCGCACCGAGCCAATCGGGCGGTAATCTTCAGGTCGACCCAGTTCCACAAAACCGACAGATTCCGATTCAAGAGTAATTATCTATCACAGCGGATCAATATTTCGCTGTTGTTCGGCCGGTTCGGCGAAGAAGAGTGACCGGAGCGGCGTCGACACTCAGAGTTTCACTTTGACGGGGTCGGTATAGCCGCATCTGGTGCAGACGCGCCGATACTGTCCGGTCAGCCATTTCAGCCAGGTCGGCCGATATTGCATGCTAGCGCCACAGACTGGGCAGGCGCGCCGGGAGGTGATAATCCAGTTCTTGGGCACCATGATGCGCGACAGCTGAACCCGCGGATAAGGCGGCAAGGTGGCAGCCGCGCCGCGGATTGCCCTAGAACGGCTGCTCGCCAATATAGTTTCCAGCTGCGGCATAACGGCATACCAGAATGTCTTCGTGTATGCTCGTGGCTTTGGCGCAGCCCACTTGAGTGGTGGCCCGCCACACTATCTGCGTGTAGTGACCAACATCTTCTACTTCACCGGTGGTGCTGTTGTTGGGAAACAGGCCCGGCTGGAAGAACCGCTTTTCCCGCGCCCAGGCGTTGACCATCGCTTCGGGGGAATAATAGCCCTTGGTGCCGGCCCAAAGATTTTCACCCTGCGGGTCGGACCGTTTTTCCGGGGCATGCTCAAACCGCCCGCTCGCTGCCAGATAATCGGCCCAATTTTGTGCCGACCGGGTGAGCGCATCGTTCCAGATCAATGGTTCTAGCCCGAGCTCCAGACGTTCCCCATTCTGAGCCGCCAGGATACGCTGGTCGAAGTTGGCGGGGAAATCCGCCGAGCCCATCACGAACGTCGTGACAAGCAAAACCGCACTCGCTGTGACTAGCGATTTCCAGCGGGCCATCGACACCGAAACTCCTGCCTCCCGGCGTGAGTGTCCTGTCCCCGAGGTTTAGATCGTGTGGAAAGAGCTGGTTAACTCTTGTCTAAGGATATCGCTCGAATCGGATGCAAAGCGCGCGCGCTGTCGTTGCGCTCATGATTCCGCGGGAATGATAAAGACTAGATCACCCTTGCTGGCCTCGGCAAAAAGCAGCCGCGCAAAATCCAGCGGGACGCCGATGCAGCCATGCGTGGCCCAGCCTTCGCGCACATTGCTGCCGTGAATGGCAACGCCATCCCTGGTTAGGCGAAGCATGTACGGCATCGGCGCGTGATAGGTGTGCGAATAATAGTGCGCGTTCTTCTCCAGTATTGGGAAGCTTCCCACCGGGCTGCCTTTGCTGTCGGCGCCGTAAAGGATCACGGCCGAGCCGATCTCATGCCCGCTGCGAAACACCGACAACAATTGGCGCGACAGGTCCACGCGCACCCATAGCGGTCCTTCAGGAATACGAGTCTCGTCCCACACATAGTCCCCGAAGTGCATGGGGTTGGTGATGTTGAGCAGGCTGCGCACAGCTTCATGGTATCCGCCCGGCAAGGCGAGTTCGGGATAATGCCCGGCCGGATACCAAATACGTGTTTCGGAAGACGAGGCGCTTGCCACCAAAGGCGGGGCGATATTCTGTGCGCCAACAACCTGCGGCACTCCCCCGATGAGCCCCGCGGTTAGACTTACCATCATGATGATCGATCGGCGGCGGCTCGGCATTCAGGCATTCCGCCGCCGTTGCTTCCGGCGCATCCTCGCAAGGACAACCAGGCCAAGGATCATCAACGTCCAACTTGCCGGCTCGGCAAGCGTGGTGGCTGGTGGTGTGTCGGGAGGACCAGGCGGTGTGTCGGGTCCGCAGCAAGTTCCGGGTGGCGTGTCGGGTGGGCCGGGTGGTGTGCCGGTGCCGCAGCAAGTGCCTGGCGGAGTGTCTGGGCCGGGAATGTCAGGCGTTATCTCGGGTCCTGCGGGCGGCGGACTGTCCGTGATACCAGGCCCGCCGGGCGGGTTCGACGTGCCGGGTCCGCCAGGCGGTATGTTGGAAGCGAACGGGCCAACGAAAGGATTGGTGAAGAAGCCTGGGAGGCCCAGAGGCGAATCCATGGAGCCAAGCACGAGCGAGCCACCGGCTGGGCTGAAAGTGACTGCCGGCGAGACGTCGGAAACCGCGTTGGGCGGAGGCGCAAATATGCTGGGACCATTTTCGTCGGAGGCGGCACTATGGTCGGCGAGAGCGGGACCGGCTTGCGGTGGCGCCAAGAAACCGGGTGGAATATCGCGCTGGCGTATTCCGGCAAGCACGCGCTCATGCGGCAGGGTAGCCGTTTTGGTGTTGTGCAGAATGCCGGCGCGCCGGCGCCCCGGCGAGCGGCGGTCAAGAAGTGCAAAAGGGTCCGTCAGCGCGGCAACGACTTGGTCCTTGAGCGCCGTCATGGCGCGCCCCGTATTTGTGATGTCCAGATGACCGTCTTGCGCCGCCGCCGCAAAAATCAAGCCGAATTCCGCTGCCGCCGCAAAAAACAGGAGGAACAGCAAAAGCGCGAACGGGAATGGTCGTCGCCGCCTTCCGCTTCGTTTGGCGAGTGCGGGAGCGCTTCGAATAGGATGATCGCCAGAACCGGAACGCAACTTTGAGCCAATCAACGCGAGCGCACAGAAAAGCCATGCTCGCCGCGCACGAGCGAACATGTGTGCCAGCAGGAGATTGCCCAGCCCGCAAAGTTTTGTACGAGAATGGCAAAATTAATCAACGCCCCCCGGACTCCGCGGCCGATATGCTGACGCTGTAACTTCCTCTTCCGGCTGAGAAAAGCTGGCAACCTTGGCGCTGCAAAGCCCAGCCCAGTTGCATCTGTAATCAAAATTCATCTGATGGAATTTGCCAGGCGCGAGACCCGTCGCCTTTGTGCGAAAGGGCACGAAGGTCAAATCGCCAAAGCGCAAGCCGGGAATACTTCGGATTTCGTCCCCCTAGGGTCACAACCGGCTTCCAGGATTCCTGTTTCCGGATTGCGTTCGGTGGCGCAGAGGAAACCCTCGCTCCAGGAGGGACCGACATCAATATCGTGGCCGCGGCCGCGAAGCGCGGTGATCACGGATTCTCCGATTTCCGGTTCGGCGCGGAGCCGGTTGAGGAAAAAGTCATGGGGCGCAAAAAAACCGGGAAAATGTTCGCTGCTGAACTTTGGGGCCTCTATCGCCTTCTGCAGCGGCATGCCGAAGACCAGCCGGTTCAGCAGGAACTGCAGCTGCCACTGGTCCTGCTGGTCCCCTCCCATGCTGCCGAATGCCAGCCAGGCCTTCCCATCCTTCTTCGCCAGCGAAGGACTGATCGTGGTTCGCGGCCGTTTGAACGGGGCGACGATATTGGGATGGTTGGCGGGTGCGAGATAACAGTTCGACAAACGCATGGAGAGCGGAAAGCCCAGGGCCGGTATGGCTTCACACGCCCGGAGCCAGCCGCCACTAGGCGTGAAGGCGGCAGTAAAGCCGTCACTGTCCATGGCATCGACGTGGACTGTACCCGCACCCCACCCGGCACCGCCAAGACGATCCTGTGCGGGCAAAAGACCCGCATTGCGCAAGGGATCGCCGGGACGAATCTCCGCATTTGCCCTCGTCCCGATCAGCTTCGCCCGCAGGGCGCCATAGCCGTCTGACAGCAGCGTCGTCAGCGGCACCCGCACCTGGGTGGGATCGCCGTAAAACTGCTCCCGGTCGGCAAAGGCCAGCTTCATGGCCTCCACCACCAGATGAATGTAGTCGGTCGAGTTATGACCCAGATCGCGCAGATCGAAATTCTTCAGAATCGTCAGCGACTGCAGGAGCGCCGGCCCCTGATTCCAGGGGCCGCATTTGTGGATTTCCGCCCCGGCGAATTGGATATGCGCGCTGGGTTCGATGGGAATTTCAAAGCGGTCGAAATCGGTTCGTTCCAGAAGGCCGCCGCGGTCTTTCACAAAACGCACCATTTCCGCGGCAATGTCGCCGCGATAGAATTCCTCGAACACGCTGCGCAACCTCGCCTTGCGATCGCCGGAGCAGGCTTTCTCCGTCGCCGCAAGGTGTAGGTACATGGCCGCAAGCGCGGGGTTGCGGATCAGAGATCCTTCATGGGGAATGCGCCCGTCCGGAAGATAGATGCCGGCTGTTCCCGGCCACCCCAGGAATTTCTCATAATTGTCTGTGATGCCGGATTTGTACTGGCGGACCAGGCCGGAATGGGCGGGGAAACCATCCCTGGCCAGTTCGATAGCGCGGGCCGAAATGTGTTCAAAGCTGAGGCGGCCAAAGCGGGAAAGCGCTTCCAGGATCGCTCCCAACGCGCCCGGTACGCCGGCCGCCAACACGCCTTCGGCCGGAATCTCGCTGTGGCCGAGTTCGCGGAAAGCCTGCGGCGTGGCTTTTCCCGGAGCCGCCATATTGCCGTTGATGCAGACCACATCGTCGCGGTCCGGCGCGGAAACCAGGATAGGAAGCTCGCCGCCGATGGTGTGCATCTGCGGATTGACCACGCCTTCCACGAGCGCCGCCGCGCAGGCCGCGTCCACCGCATTGCCCCCCTGGCGCAGTATTTCTATGCCGGCGAGCGCGGCACTGTAATGCTCCGCTGCCACTGCGCCCCGCCGGCCGAACAGGCGCGGATAGATGGTGACGTCCCCGGTCGGGGCCAGACGGAAGGGCCTGGTGCTCTGTCTTGCCATGCTTCTATATAGCCAAAAACCTGGTTCGAGAGTCTAGACCGCAAGCCGGTCGTCCGGGCGCGCCACCAACTGGTAGAGAACCGGCATCAGGAAGACGCTGATCAATAGCCGCGAGAACAATCCGCTTACGATCACCAGAGCGAAGGGCTTCTGGGAATCCGAATCCACCCCGGTGGCAATGGCCGCCGGAAAGAGGCCCAATGCCGCCAACAGTGCCGTCATCATGAAGCCATCATTTGAATGATTTGGCCTGCCCTTTTTCCGACGGCAAACCAAGATGATATTCCGAGTGCTGAACTTATCTTGGCTGTCCGGCCCGGGTGCGCCGTGCCACCGCTAGGGTCATTTCGCAGGCGCAGTTTCAGGATATTCCGTCATCAGCCGCTCCAGGACACCATTGGTCCAGCCGAACCCCGCCTGAAGCGAATATTCCCCGCCGCCGGCGTGACTGGGTGCGGTGCTGTCGATGTCGTATTTTTCCACCAGGACGCCATCGACGGCGTAAGAGTGCAGGACTTCACTGACCCAGCGGTGGGCGATGGTCCTGGCAAGGCCGTCTTCGCCATAGCGTTTCAACCCCTCGATCGCCAAATATTGCAGTGGCGCCCAGCCATTCGGTTTGTCCCATTGCTGTCCTGTCATCACGCGTGAGGTCGCCAATCCGCCGGGCTCCAGGAAGTCGCGACGCAAGCGGGTGGCAATGGCATGGGCTTGCGTTTCCGTGGCGATACCGAAATAGAGCGGATAGACGGTCGCGGCCGACAGGAACGGGCTCTGGCTTTGCGGGCGCCAAAGATAATCGACATATAGGCCTTGCGCCGGATTCCACATCAAGCGACGGATTACTAGCGTGCGGGAAGCTGCCTTGGCCCTGTAAAGATGCCTCTTTGCCTGATCTCCGGTGACGGCATAGGCCTTGGCGAGCACAAGCTCCAGGTGCTGGATCAGGCAATTGAGATCAACCGGCACGATGTCGGTGGTGCGAATAGTGTCGAGCCGCCGGCCGTCTGCCAGCCAGCGTGAACTGAAATCCCAACCGGACTCCGAACCCGCCCGAAGGTTTCGATAAACCTCCTCCGCTGGCCGGTTGGAATGGCGTGCAGTCAAAACATCCTCACGCCAAGATTCGTCGCGCGGCGCATCACGGTCGTCCCAGTAACGATTGAGAAGAGTGCCATCCTTCAGCCGCACCAGATGGCGGTACGCGGCACCGGGCTCAAGCGCTGAGGCACCTTCCATCCAGAAATCATATTCCGCTTGTAGCTCAGGCAAATATTTACGGTAGACCTGATCACCATCATGGCCCGCCACAAGATCGACCATGGCGGCAAAAAAGGGCGGTTGCGAGCGGCTGAGATAGTAGCTGCGGTTTCCGTTGGGCATATGACCATAGCGCCGGATAAGCACGGCGATGTTGGCGAGCATGTCCCTTGCGAGATCAAACTGGCGGTCCTGCATCAGGCCCAGCATTGTGAAGTAGCTGTCCCAGTAATAGATTTCTGAAAAGCGTCCGCCCGGCACGAGATAGGGAAATGGCAGGGGCAAAAGCGACGACCCGGGCTCTATCTTGTCCGGCGCCCGGCGCAATATGCGCCACATGTTGCGGATGTAGGCGTGCACGTCTTGGCGCGGATGGGGAACCGGATTGTCCGTCAGGCGGTGGAAGGTGAAATGCGCAGCCACAAAGCGGCGCAGGGAGAAACCGGTCCGGTCTTTTTCCCGCTTGTAGTCTGCCAAAATGGCGGCAGCGGGCATTCGGCCAATGGCATCGGCAAAGTACTTCTGGTCAGGGAATAGGCGGGCCATCTCGACCGCGCGGTAAAGCCCGCCATAGGCAATTGACGGTGGTTCAGGTGTCGGTGCACTGGCGGCCAGTGTTGGCAGCAACAGGACCAGCAGAGCTACGATAGCGATTATCTGTCTCATCCCTCACCGGACGAACGCATCGCCATCATAGTTCGCGGGCCGGTCAAAAGTTCCCGTCGCTAGTCCTGGAGGTGGGTCTGGCCGGTCACTCGGAGGGATCGTGACAGAAAAGATTCTGTGCCTGTGTACACTGATAATCCATGACATCTTTTTCGACCCTGAGCCGCTGGATCACCCCATCGCTGGTTACCATCAGGTAACGCGTCGAACGCCAGCCCAGGTAGAGATGT
>Ga0335085_10012621_pt1 | contig 12434 bp, 10 predicted proteins | sample Lox_Sample_45_FD_206712 | JGI IMG/M metagenome (GOLD analysis project Ga0335085, IMG submission 206712) | Soil microbial communities from Loxahatchee National Wildlife Refuge, Florida, United States - Lox_Sample_4.5 | ecosystem: Environmental > Terrestrial > Soil > Wetlands | place: USA...
GCACGGAAGGCCCCCGCCGGTGGCGATCACGTCGCCGTGCTTGAGCGCGAGCAGCCGCACCACGTCGCTCTCGAGCTGCCGGAAGTGCGCCTCGCCCTTCTCGGCGAAGATCTCGGGTATGGGACGACCCGCGGCGGCCACGATCATGTCGTCGGTCTCGACGAAGCAGCGGCCGAGTCGCCGCGCGAGGAGACGCCCGACCGAGCTCTTGCCCGCTCCCATGAACCCGACGAGAATGACGTTGTCCACCATCGTCTCACCATCGTACCATCGGCGCCCCGGCCGGCCCTACCGGCGCACCGTCCCGAGCGCCGGAGCGCGCCGGTACGCGCAGTCGCGCATCCAGCAGCGGCGGCACTGGGTGAAATAGTGGTCGACCTTCGCGGCGGCGCCCACTCCGACCAGGAACGAGATGCTCTTGCCGGGCGTCATGACGCAGGCGGCGTTCAGCTCGACGTCGATCGGATCGCCCGGGCAGAGCTCGAAGAGCCGCGCCTGCTCGGCCGTGTCCCACCCCGCGTAGCCGGGGCTGATGCGGTTCGTCACCTTGACGCCGGAGCCAACGGCCGCCTGGCAGAGCAGGTCGTTGACGTACTCGGCGAGACTCTCGACGGCGGCTGACCCCACGCTGTCCAGCATGACCGCCAGCGGGAGCTCGCGCTCCTCCCAGAGACGGCGCACGCGCCTCTCGAGCGCGTCCCCCACGGTGCAGAGACCGGCGCCGACAGCCTCCACGCTGCCCCACCAGCGCCCGATCTCCGGGATGCGGAGCGTCGTCCCGGCCGCCTCGATGCGATCGGCGTACTGGGCGGTCACGGCCGCCGCGCGGTACACGACCCGGGGCCGAATCAGCGATTCCCCGAGCGCGAGCGCCTCGTCGAAGAGCGCCAGGACGGCTGCATCCGGCACGTCCACGCCTTTCTTGTAGCCCTGGAAACGCAGGACCTCGTCGCGGTCGACCAGGAGCGGGATGTCGTCGAGGACGGCGGGGCGCGGCGAGCGGACGTCGAGCGCGGCGCTCACGTGCGGCGATAGCGGGCGCGCGTCACCTCGGCGATGAGACGGATGTGCTCGGGACCGGATCCGCAGCACGCGCCCACGATGTTGCAGCCGGCATCCAGCAGCGCCGGATAGTCCTTGGCCATGGCCTCGGGCCCGAGCTCGTACGTGGTCGTGTCGCCCCTCGTGATGGGCAGGCCCGCGTTCGGATAGGCGATGAGGGGCGCATCGGTCGCCGCACGCATCTCGCGGATGATCACGATGGCGCGGTCGGGGCCCCGTCCGCAGTTCATGCCCACGATGTCCGCGCCGGCCCCGAGGAGTGTCGTGGCGACATCCGCGGGGCTCTCTCCCCACATCGTCCGGTCGCGATCGTGCAGCTCCTCGTACTGGAAGAACATGGTCGCCATCACGGGGAGGTCCGTCGCCCGCTTGCACGCCGTGATGGCCGCCACGGCTTCCTGCGGGAACATCATGGTCTCGACGGCGAAGATGTCGACGCCGCCTTCCGCGAGCGCTTCCGCCTGCTCGGTGAAGGTGGCCACGTACTCCTCGTCGGTGGCCACGTTGTCGCCCACGCCGTAGTCGAGCGGCAGGCAGCTGGTTGGGCCGATGGAGCCCGCGACGTAGCCGCCGGCGGGGCAGACCGACCGCGCCAGGCGCGCGCCCTTCTCGTTGAGCTCGCGCGTGCGGTCGCCGATCTTGTACTCGTTCAGCTTGAGCCGGGTGCCGCCGAAGGTATTGGTCTCGACGAAGTCCGAGCCGGCGCCGAAGTAGCCCTGGTGGATGCCGCGCACCACGTCGGGGTGCGTGTCGTTCCACAGCTCGGGGCAGGCGCCGTTCAGAAGGCCCGCGTCGAAGAGCGCGGTGCCGTAGCCGCCGTCGAAGACGAGGCGCTCGCCGGCCTTGACGCGCTCCACGATCTCCCAGCCGCGCGGGCGCGCCATCAGGCGGCCATCGTCACGCCGAGCAGCTCCTTGGCGCGCACCACGGCGATGGTCGAGTCCTTCGCGTAGCCGTCGGCGCCAATCTCGTCGGCATAGGCCTGGCTCACGGGCGCACCGCCGATCATCACCTTGACGCGCTCGCGCAGCCCGGCCTTGGAGAGGGCGTCGATGGTGCGCTTCATGGCGGGCATGGTGGTCGTCATGAGGGCGGAGATCCCGACGATGTTGGCGCCGTGCTCCTCGACCGCGGCCACGAACTTGTCCGGGGCCACGTCGCGCCCCAGGTTGTGCACCTTGAACCCCGCGCCCTCGAGCATCATCGCGACCAGGTTCTTGCCGATGTCGTGGAGATCGCCCTGCGCCGTGCCGATCACGACCACGCCCAGCGACTGGCCGTCGCCCCCGGCCTTGGTGATGAGCGGCTTGAGGAGGTCGAGGCCGGCGTACATGGCCCGGGCCGAGAGAAGCACCTGGGGCACGTAGTACTCGTTGCGCCGGAATTTCTCGCCGACCACGTCCATGCCGGGGATGAGGCCCCGGAAAATGAGCTCCTTCGGGTCCATGGAGAGCCCGAGTCCTTCGTGCGTCTTGCGGGCCACGGTGTCCTTGTCGCCCAGGATCAGGGCCCGCGCCATGAGGGGATAGTCGAACTCGTCGCTCATGTCCCGCTCTGGCTTCCGCCCGCCTTGACGGTGCCGTAGCCGGCCTTGCTCCACTCGCGCATGCCGCCCGCCACGTTGTAGAAGCCGGTCATGCCGGCGCGGAGGAGCGCGCTGATCACCGAGCTCGACCGGAGCCCGCCGGCACACAGCACCGCCTTGGGCCCGTCGGCGGGAATCTCCCGCATGCGCTCGACGGCCTGTCCCATGGGGATGTTGATGGCTCCCGCGATGTGGCCGTCGTCCCACTCGGAGGGCTCGCGCACGTCGAGCACCACGAGCCCCGCCTGCTCCTCGCGCATGGTCGCCAGATCGTGCACCGTGATCTGCGGCACGCGGGCCTCCACCCGCCCCTCGCTCTTCCAGTCGGTCATCCCCCGCTGGAGATAGCCGGCGATGTCGTCCATCCCGGCGCGGCTCAGCCCCTGGACGACCCGGGTGAGATCGGACGGTCCGGTCGCCACCAGGATGAAGCGGCTGTCGAACGGCGCCATCATGGCTACCCGGGCCGCGAACGGGTTGCTCTCGACCCACACGTTGACGGCGCCCGGAATGTGCCCCTCGCCGTACTCGGCAGGGCTCCGGGCATCCAGCACCACCGCGCCCTTGGCAATGGCCTCCTCGACCTGGCTCACGCTCAACGGCTGGGGATCCCCGGAGGACGGGAGGGCCTGAGCCCGGTTCTTTGCGATGATGCGATCGAACCCAGGGGGCTTGGGAGGGATCCCCGTCATCAGCGCCCGCACGAAGTCGTCCACGTTCGTCGCGTGAAGCGCGGGATTGAAGCGGCGCTCGAAGCCGATCGTCGAGCCCGGCTTGGAGGACATGGCGCGCCCGCAGGACGAGCCGGCCCCATGCGCCGGATAGACCTCGACGCTGTCCGGCAGGGTGAGCACCCGGGTGGTGAGGCTCTCGTACAGGTTGACGGCCGCTCGCTCCCCCCCGAAGTCGGGCCGGCCCACGTCGCCCACGAACAGGGTGTCGCCGGTGAGCACGAACCACGGCTCCTCGCCGCGCGACAGGTCGGTCACGAGCAGGCAGATGCTGTCAGGGGTGTGCCCCGGGGTATGCATGGCCTGGATCCGGGTCGTGCCGATGGTGATGGTGTCGCCGTCGGCGATGGGCGCGTGGGCAAAGGCGGCCTCGGCCGCCGGGTGGACGTGGATGCGGGCCCCGGTCTTGGCCGCCAGCGCCTGATTGCCCGACAGATGGTCGGCGTGGATGTGGGTCTCCACGATGTGGGTGATCGCCAGCCCCTTCCGCCGGGCCCAGCCTGCATAGTCATCGACCCGATCCCGGCCCGGGTCGACGACGAGGGCTTCACCGGCCTGGCTGCACCCGATCAGATACGCGATGCACCCCGCATCCTCGTTGACCATCTGCTGGAAGATCATGGCTCGCATCTTCCCACACGGGCTCGGTGATCTGCAAGGCCGCCTGGGATAAGGGCTCGTCCGATAGCCCCAAGGGAATGCCGATACCGCGTAACTTGACCGTCGATTGGCTGATAGACTAGACTCCGTAAAGTTTAATCTCGACCGGAGCGGAGGCCCCAAAGGGTCGCATGAAGATCAAAGTCCTCGGCTCGTACGGCAGCGAGGGGCCGGGGCAACGCCCCTCGGCCCTCCTGGTGGACGACCGGGTCCTGGTGGACGCGGGCACGGTCGGCGGAGCCCTCTCGACCGCCGAGCAGGTCGAGATCGAGTACGCCCTCGTTAGCCACGCCCACTTCGACCACATCGCGGGGCTGTGCTTCCTTACGGACACCTTGGCCATGGTGGCCCCGGAGCGCCGGATCACCGCGTGCAGCCTGGCTCCGGTGCTCGACAGCCTGCGAAGCCACGTCTTCAACGACATCGTGTGGCCGAACTTCGCGGCCATCCCGAACGCCAAGGATCCGGTGCTGGGCTTCCGCCCCATGCCCGAGGAAGGCGAGGCGCGGGTGGGCGAGCTCTGGGTGACGCCGATCCAGGTCGAGCACACCATCATCACCGCGGGCTTCATCGTTCATGACGGCGAGACAGGCTTCGTCTTCAGCGGTGACACGGGTCCGACCCAAAAGCTCTGGAAGACGGCGCGCGAGATGCGCGGCCTCAAGGCGGTGATCGTCGAGACGTCCTTCCCGAACCGCATGCACGCGCTGGCCAAGATGTCCGGCCACCTGACGCCCGAGATGCTCAAGCGCGAGCTCGACAAGGCGCCGCCCGACGTGCCGGTCTGGGTCTACCACGTGAAGCCGCAGCTCTACCAGGAGACGGCCGAAGAGCTCGCCAAGATCGATTCCACCCGCATTCACATCCTCGAGCAGGGCAAGACCTACACGCTGTAGCCCCAGTCCTTATTGCTCGCCGGGCCGACAGGCCTCAGCGCGAGGCGCGGGCGAAGAGAAAACCCGTCAGGCAGGCGTTGACGCCGTCCGCATGCTCGACCTGCGGGAAGTGACCGCAGCCGTCGAGCCAGCAGGGCTCCGGCAGGCCCAGCCCGTCCACGACGCGGAGCGCGTGCGCCATCGGCACCACGCGATCCTGACGGCCGTGGATCACGAGCACGTTCGGCCCCAGGCGCGCGAGCGCGGCACGATACGCGGCCGCCCCCGTCGTGAAGTCCTCCCGCACCGTCCGCAGCAGCGAGAGGTAGGCGGCGCGGCCCTCGACGGACGTGCGGGCCTCGAACTCGTGCTCCACGAAGAACCGGATCTCGTCCGCATCGGGACGGTCGAAGCAGCGCTCGAGGCCCCTGGCGCAGAGGCCGCGCGTCAGGAATCCCGAGAGGAGCTCGCCGACGCCGGGCAGCGACAGGGTGCGATAGATCCACGACGGGCGCAGGTCGAACCCGGGCACGGCCGCCCCGATCAGGGCGAGGCGCTCCACCTGGCCCGGGTGCTCGAGCGCATACCGGGCGGCCACGGCGCCTCCCAGGGAATGGCCGACGAGCCGCACGCTGCCGACGCCGAGCCCGCGCAGGAAGGCGCCGGCCGCCTGAGCCAGAAACGCCGTGGTGTAGGGACGGCGCGGCTTGCCCGAGCGCCCGAAGCCGGGCAGGTCGACGGCGATGACGCGGCCGTGGCGCGCGAGCTCGGGAATGTTGTGACGCCACGACTCGGCAAACCCGCCCAGGCCGTGGATGAGCAGGATCGCGGGACCCCGCCCGGCCTCGACGTAGTGGAGACGAAGCCCGTCGAGCTCCCCTCCCGTGAGCTGCAGCTCGGCCACGTCAGGCGTCGAGCAGGCGCGACAGCGGCTCGCGGAACGGGAAGAGGCTGAAGATCCCGCCCGTGTGGATGAAGCAGACACGCTGCCCGAGCGCCTTGGCGTCGCGCTGGAGCGTGTCGAGGAGGCCGCCGAACGCCTTGGCCGTGTACACGGGATCGAGCATGAGGCCTTCCTCGCGGGCCAGCTGGATCAGGAGGGAGAGCTCGGCGTCGTCGACGCCGGACCGGCCCACGCCCTGATAGCCGTCGAGGATGTGGATCGTCTTCGGAACCTCGAGGGCGAAGCCGTAGCGCCGCGTCGCCCGCTCGATGGTCTGGGCGACGTAGCTCCGCACGTGGTCGGCCGCGAACGCGATCGGCACGCTGACGATCTCGGACGGAAGGCCGGCGAGCTGCTTGCCCATGAGGAGCCCGGCCTGGCTGCCGCCGCTGAAAGCCGCGATCGCCACCGTGTCGAAGCGGGGCGCCCCGTGCCCGATCTGCTCGGCCAGCTCCACCGCGCACTCCAGATAGCCGAGCGCGCCCGTCTCGTTGGAGCCGCTCTCCGGAATGACGTACGGCCGCCCGCCGCCGCGGCGCACGTCCTCCGCGATCGCCTCCAGGGCGACGGGATAGCTGGCGAACTCCTCGTCGGTGAGATAGCGGACCTCGGCCCCCAGCATGCGATTGAGCAGGAGGTTGCCGTCGTAGACGGCGGGCTGCGCGCCCTTCACGGCCACGACGGCCCGCAGACCGATCCGCGCCGCCACCGCGGCGACGGCGCGGCAGCAATTCGACTGCATGGTGCCGACCGTGATGAGCGTGTCCGCGCCCTGGTCGAGCGCGTCGGCGACGAGGAACTCGAGCTTGCGCACCTTGTTGCCGGATTCGAGCAGGCCCGTGAGATCGTCGCGCTTCACGTAGAGCTCGACGCCCAGGCGGCGGGACACGCGCTCGAGCTTCATGATCGGCGTGGGCGACAGGGCCAGCTCGATGCGGGACGGCGGCTTCTTCACGCCCCCATCCTAGCACCGCGGGCCTTCCGCCTACGAATGCTGCGTCTCCACGTGCGAGGCGAGCGACGCCCTAGCGCGCGGAGAGAGCGCCGCGCCGGGAGCGTTCTCCGGGCTGGCATATACTGCCCCGGTGTCCCGCCCCGCCGAAAGCCTGGCCAATCCCCGTCTCTGGCTCGCCTTTGCCACCATGCTCCTCATCTCGGGCTTCCCCAACTCGTACGTCCTCTTTCTCCCGCCGCTCCTCGAGGAGTTCCACGCCTCGCGCGCGGCCCTGGCCTCGCCGCTGTCCTTCACCTGGATCGCGGCCGCCGGCCTCGGCCCGGTCGCGGGCTGGCTCGTCGCGCGGCGCAACCCGCGCCTGGTCGTCATGACCGGGCTCGCGGTGACCGCCGCGGGTCTCCTGCTGGGTGCGCAGGCCCGCTCCCTGTCCTTCATGGTCCTTGCCGTCGGCATCACGGTCGGTCTGGGCCTCGGCCTGACGGGCCTCTCGACCCAGGCGGCGCTCCTGGCCGACACGTATAGCCGCCGGCGCGGACTCGCCATGGGCATTGCCTTCTCCGGCGCGATGGCCGCCTACATGCTGAGCCCCATCACCCAGCGCCTCATCGGCCTCATCGGCTGGCGCGGCGCCTTCGTCTGCCACGCCGCCGCCGCCCTCGCGCTGGTCCCGGTCGCCTGGCGGGTCCTGCCCGCACGCCTCGGCGGTCGAACACCGTCGGCGGGGCCCGCCACGACTGCTCCGCGCGAGCGATCCCTCGGGCGCATCGTGCTTTCCGTGCCCTTCTGGAGCCTGATGGTGGTCTTCACGGTGCCGCCCCTCTTCGGCAGTCTCGCCACCACCCAGCACGCCCTGTACTTCCCCGCGCGCGGCTTCACGCCGGCCGAGGCGTCTCTCATGCTGGGAGCGGGCGGGATCCTCGCGGCGAGCGGACGCATCCTGGCGGGCCTCCTGGCCGATCGCGTCGGGGCGCCGGTGGCGGGTCTCGTCTCGTTCAGCCTGTCGACGATGGGCGTCCTGTGCCTCCTCGCGATGGAGGCCTGGCCGTCCCGCGCCTTCGCCTACGGCTACGTCCTCTTCCTCTTCCTGCCGCTGGGGTCGCGGGCAACCATCGTGTCGGTGCTTCTGGGCCGCATCACGGGGCCGCGGAGCTACGGGCCCATCTTCGGCCTGCTGGGCATCGGGAACAGCCTGGGATCGGCGACGGGCCCGTGGCTCTCGGGCACGATCTTCGATCGCACCCACTCCTACCTCTCGCTCTACCTCACGACCCTGGTGGTCGCCGCCACCGGGCTCTCCGCGCTCGTGGTGTTCCTGCTCACGGTCCGTCAGCCCGCCTGGGAGCGCGACGACGTCTCGAGCCCCGCCGCCTGATCCTCCGGGCTTCCGGCTCTAGCCGACCTTCCTGGCCACCGCGGCGTACTGGTCGAGCAGCGGCAGGACCACGTCCCCGGTGGCCGAGGGCACGAAGAACACGGCGCGCGTCACGCCGGCATCGCGCAGCGCCGCCAGGCGGGACTCGTTGGGCGCGACGCCGAAGATGGTCACGGTGAGCGTGGCTGGATCGCGCCCTGCCTTCTCGGCGCGGGCCCGGAAATCCGCCAGGGACTCCGCGATGGGCTCGCTGTACTCGCGTCCGCCGATGGGGATCCAGTGCCCGTCGAAGTCCACGGCGCGCTGGCGCGCATGGGGCCCGGCCCCGCCCATCAGAATGGGCGGATAGGGCTTCTGCACGGGCTTCGGGAAGGACCACATCCGGTCGAAGTTCACGTACTTGCCGTGGAACTCGGCCTCCTCCTGGGTCCAGATGGCCTTCATCGCGTTGATGCGCTCGCGAAGGATCTTCCAGCGCTCCGGGAAGGGCGTGCCGTGATGCTCCATCTCCTCGGCGTTCCAGCCGCCGCCAATGCCGAAGAGCACCCGCCCCCGCGAGATGTGATCGAGGCTCGCCACTTCCTTGGCCAGCAGGATCGGGTCCCGCTCGATGACGAGGCAGATGCCCGTCCCGAGCTTGATCGTCTTCGTCACGGCCGCCGCCGCGCCGAGGGCCACGAACGGATCGAGGGTGTGCCAGTACTCGCGCGGCAGGTCGGGCCCGCCGGGCCACGGGCTCTTGCGGCTGGCCGGGATGTGCGTGTGCTCGGGGAGCCAGATGGACTCGAACCCGCGCGTCTCGAGCTCGCGCGCGAGGTGCTCAGCGGCGATGGAGTAGTCGGTGCAGAACATGGCGACGCCGTATTTCATGGTCGGACCTCCCAGACTAGTCGAGGGTGCCGGACGCGTGGCGAGCGGAAGCCGTGACGGCGGCGCCCACCGGCGCTACCGCGGCCGCTGGCGCGAGAGGTGGGCCGCCAGGGCTTCCGACTCGCGCGCCTGGAAGGCCACCGCCACGCGGAGCTGCTCGAGATACTGCGCGAGGGTCTTGCCGCCCAGGTCGATCTTGTTGTCGGCGAAGAAGGCGCGCACGTCGCGCTCCCAGTCCGCGCTCACGAGCGCGGCCACGCCTTCGTACATGCGCGTGTAGGCGCTCTCGGGATACTGCCGGGCCATCGCCTGCCAGTGCTGCTTCACGAAGTCCCACGCGAGCCCGCGCCCGTACACGCTCGTCAGGAGGCTCCGGATCACGTACGGCGCGTCCTGGCTCCTTATCTCGCCGTTCAGCGTCATCTCGAGCGTGCGCCCGAGCAGATCCGCCTTCCGGAAGCCCGCCAGCGCATAGAGATAGCGCTGCTCCTCCTGCGGCGTGCGGGCACTCTTGAACCGGTCGCGGAACTCCGTGTACTCCGCTTCCCCCCCCGCGGCGCTCAGGATCGCGATGACGGCCGGCAGCACGTTGGCGTCCACCGAGGCCTCGTCCTCCCGGTACCGCGCGTACACCTCGCGGGCGCGCGCCTGCACTTCCTCGTCGTCGCCCAGGGTGCCGATGGCCCGAAGCAGGTCGCCGCGAAGCTGCCGGTCGAGCTCGGTCTCTCCCTCCTGCACCTCCCAGCTGAGCAGCGTGACCTTCTCGGCGAGGCGGTGGCGCACGAGGGACGCGAGCCCTCCCCGCTGCTCGTCGCCGATCACGCGGTTCACGTAGGTGAGCGAGGCGATCAGCGCCGTCCACACGTTGCGGTCCGTCTCCTCCGTGAAGCGGGCCGTCAGGTCGAGATGATCGACGGCGGATCCCAGGCCGGCCTGGGCCAGGGCGAAGGAGTCGCTCAGGAGGTTGAACCGCTCGATCGGGGCGATCTTTCCGACGGCGCCCGCCAGCTTCTTCAGCAGGGCGGGCGCGTAGCGCACGCGGTAGAAGCCGTGACCGCCCGAGTTGACCACGATCCAGTCCGCCTTGGTGGGCAGGGCCACGGTGGCCTCGTCGCCGTCGAGCAGGAGCCGCCGCTCGACGTAGCCGCGCTTCACGGCGGCCCGCAAGACGATGGGAATGCGCCACCGCTGCCCGCCTTCCGCGTCGCCCGCCACGTACCGGAAGCGCTGCTGCGAGAGCTTGAGCCCCGCGCCGTCCGGCTCCACGGTGACCAGGGGGTAGCCGGGCTTGAAGATCCAGCCATCCATGACGGCGGGAATGGGCTGATGGGACGCATCCCCGAGCGCCTTCCAGAGATCGGTCGTCTCGGCGTTCGCGTAGCGGTGCCGCTCGAGGTAGAGCCGCACGCCGGCGCGGAAGGCGTCGGCGCCCAGATGCTGCTCGAGCATCCGCAGCACGGAGGCGCCCTTCTCGTAGGTCAGGAGATCGAACATGGCGCGGCAATCCTGCGGGTCGCGCACCTCGTACTCGATGGACCGCGTCGCCTCGAGGCCGTCCACCTGCATGGCCGCCGCCCGCGAGACGCCGAAGGTCGTCCAGCGCCTCCACTCCGGCTTCCAGGCGTCCACCGCCATCAGCTCCATGAACGTGGCAAAGGCCTCGTTGAGCCAGATGCCGTTCCACCACGACATGGTCACGAGGTCGCCGAACCACATGTGCGCGAGCTCGTGGGCGACGACGTCGGCGATGCGCTCCAGCTCGGTGTGGGAGGCCGCCGCCTCGCTCACGAGCAGCGCGTTCTCGCGGAACGTGATGGCGCCCAAGTTCTCCATCGCCCCCGCCGCGAAGTCGGGGATGGCGAGGAGGTCGACCTTGTCGCCGGGATACGGCATCCCGTAGTAGCGCTCGAAGAAGTTGAGCGAGAAGGCGCCGGTCTCGAGGGCAAACCGCGCGAGATGCTTCTTGCCGGGCACGCACCACACGCGGAGCGGCGTCGCGCCCACCATCACGGGGTCCGTGGCCTCGAGCTCGCCCACCACGAACGCTACCAGGTACGTGGACATGCGGATGGAGTCCGCGAAGTGGACGGCCCGGCGCCCGTCGCCCAGGAGCTCTTCGCGCACGATCGCGCAGTTGGACACGGCGGCCAGATGATCGGCCACCACCAGCGTGACCCCGAAGACGGCCTTGAAGGCCGGCTCGTCCCAGCAGGGGAACCCTCGCCGCGCATCCGTGGCCTCGAACTGCGTCGAGGCAAGGGTGTGCGACGTGCCCGCGGCGTCCTTGTACGTGCTGCGGTAAAAGCCGTGCAGGCGATCGTTGAGGGTGCCCGTGAACCGGAGCGTCAGCTTCCACTCGCCCGGCGCGATGGCCGCCGGGAAGACGAAGCGCGCCCGCTCGCTCGGCGCGTCCAGCGTGATGGAGCCATGGATGGGCACGCTGCCGTCGCGGGTGAGCGCGGCGCTCTGGATGGCGAGATCGGCGGCGTTGCAGACGATCTCGGTGACGGTCGTCTCCACCTCCACCGTGATCACCACCTCGCCCGCGAAGGTCGCGGCCGCGAGATCCGGCTCGAGCCGTATGTCGTAGCGCTTGGGCACGACAGTGGTGGGGAGCCGGTGGTCCATGGCGGCCGATCATACCATCGTCGCCCCGGTCAGACACTTGACATCCCTTCGCTTCCGGCGCGACACTCGGCGGGTCCGCCCACAGGGAGACCCCATGGAAGATCTTGCAGGCAAGACCGCGGTCGTCACCGGCGGGGCCAGCGGCATCGGACGCGCGCTATGTCTCGCCTTCGCGGGCGCGGGCGCGCACGTCGTCGCGGCCGACGTCGACGAAGCCGGCATGGCCGAGACGGTCGCGGGCGTCAGGAAGGCCGGGACCAAGGGCCTGGCCGTCCGCACCGACGTCACGAAGCTCGCGTCCGTGCAGGCGCTCGCCGAGCGGGCATGGACCGAGATGGGCGGCGTGCACGTCCTCTGCAACAACGCCGGAGTCGCGATCCACGGCGGGCTAGAGTCGGCCACGCACCGCGACTGGGAATGGGTGCTCGGCGTCAATCTCTGGGGCGTCATCCACGGCGTCGAGGCCTTCGTGCCGCGCATGATCGCGCAGAAGCAGGGCGGTCACATCGTCAACACGGGGTCCATGGCCGGGCTCATCGCCTCCCAGGGCCTCGGCGTGTACAACACGAGCAAGTACGCGGTCGTGGGACTGAGCGAGACGTTGCAGAAAGACCTCCGGCCGTACAACATCGGCGTCTCCGTGCTCTGCCCCATGGGCGTGAGCACCAACATCCGCACGAGCGAGCGCAACCGGCCGGCCGATCTGCAGAATCCGAGCGGGCCGGAGGACAGCGACTGGTTCCGGCTGATCGG
>Ga0335085_10012622_pt1 | contig 12432 bp, 9 predicted proteins | sample Lox_Sample_45_FD_206712 | JGI IMG/M metagenome (GOLD analysis project Ga0335085, IMG submission 206712) | Soil microbial communities from Loxahatchee National Wildlife Refuge, Florida, United States - Lox_Sample_4.5 | ecosystem: Environmental > Terrestrial > Soil > Wetlands | place: USA: Florida...
GCCGGCCGGGCCGCCATCCGGGGGCGGGTGCCGAGCCGAGGAACCTGGCCTGGGCCATCGCCGACACCTCACCGGGGACCGTGGGCATCTTGTGGGGGTACTGGCAGCGTCCCGCCGACCTGCTCGGCCTGGACCTGGCCGCCGCCGTCCCCACCTGGGCCGGCGAGACCGGCCCGCAGCGCGTGGCGCTGGTGTGCACGAACGGCAAGCGCGACCGGTGCTGCGCGGTCCGCGGCCGGCCGGTGGCAGCGGCCATCGCGGACGCGACCGGCTGGGACGCCTGGGAGTCCTCCCACCTCGGCGGGCACCGCTTCGCGGCGACGGCGCTGCTGCTGCCCAGCGGGGAAATGTTCGGCCAGCTCGAACCGGAATCGGCGGTCGAGATGCTCAGGCAGTTCGACGCGGGCCGGATCGTGCCTGCGCACTACCGCGGCCAGTGCGCGCAGCCGCTCGCGGCGCAAGCCGCCCTGCACACGGCGGCGGTCAGGCTCGGCGACTTCCGCCGCGGCGCGATCGAGGTCGTCGCGCTGCGCCCCGGCCTGGCCGGGGCGGGCACGGGCTGGCCGGAGGCGGCCGCCCCGGGCCGGCCGGCCGCGGCGGCCGCTGGATGGCCGACCGCCACGGGCACGGGACGGGCGGCCGCGGACCTGTGGGAGGCCGAGGTCGTCCACCGGGCCGGTGACGGCGGACCCGAGAGCGGCCCCGAGGCCGGCTACCGGGTGACGGTGGCCGGCACCCGGCTCGCGCCGGCGCTGCTGTCCTGCGGCGACACCGAGCCGAAGGCCGAGGTCCGCTACGAGGCGATCGCCTTCACCCGGATCAGGTAGCGAGCCGGGGAGGCGGCGCCGGGCCGGCGGGCAAACTGGCCCGGCTTCGCCCTGACCTATGTCGCCCGTGCCAGGTACGCGCGAATTCCGCCGCCTGGTTATCCGGGGCTATTCACGTGTCACCAGGATTAGGTTAGGTTTGGCTTACTTGCCTACATCTGGCAACTTATTACGGATACCTTACCTGCCGCATATTCTATTGCCTCGATAAAACCGCCCTGATAAAAGGCGCGCAAGGTCTTCTCGGGACCATCACGAGCGATGACATTTTTGTAACAGCGGCCTTCCCTGATGCCTCGTGAACAGCCGTTGAGCGGCCGTAGAATCACTACTGATGGCTTCGGTAAGTTCACGAGAGGCAAATGGCTATGCATTCGGGTCATTGCTGTATCCCTGCACCGCGCGGCGCCCGGTACTGACAAAAGTGCCTCGATCAAATATGCCGTCCGTGGTGAAGGAGCCGAGAATGAACCAGCTCGACAGCCGTGCCGTTTCGATGAGCCTTGAGGCTTACGCGGCCGGTCTCCTCGCCGAGAGCACCTTCTTCTCCAGCCTCGCCGCCGGGGAGGTGCATCCTGCGCACGTCCGCGACGTGTTCGGCCAGTACTACCTGTGGCGAAACCGGTTCCACCGCTGGTTTGGCCTCTGCGTCGCCAAGAGCGATCCCTACGACGAGGCCAGGGGCGTCCCCCGCGTGCTCGGCGAGCTCCTGACCTGCCTACGGCATGAGATCAAGGGCGATCACCACCGGCTGGCCTGGTCGTTCCTGGCCGCGCTCGGCATCGACGACCCGTCCCGCATCAAGGCCCTGCCGGTGACCGACTCCTACGCCGAGTCGTTCCTGTGCTGCTACGCCCCCGGCGACCGCAGCGGCGACGAGGCGCTCGCCGCCCTGGCCGGCCGCGGACTGGTCGGGCCCGGCCGCGACCAGATCATCGCCAGCGCGCTGCCCCGGTATTACGGCGTGACCTCCGGCCTCGAATTCTTCGGTCAGCAGGACGACGTCGAGGCCAAGCACTTCCGGGCCATGTGGCGAGCGCTCGTCCGGGGCCGAAAGGCCGACACCGGGCGGCTTATCGAGGCGGCCAGGCTCGAGATCTGGGAACACATCACCTTCTGGGACGACGTGTATTACACGCTCCTGGGAGCGGAGAACGAGCTTGCCTCGTAATAGCCCGGCGGACATTCCGCACCGACTGCCTCCGGCCAGGAACCTGACCTTCGCCCGTGCGAGGAGCGCCGGACCCCGCACAACCCATGAGCGAAGACGAGGTGAGTGACGTGGACGACGACTTCGACTACCTCCCGGGCGAGCAGCGGCCGCCCGCCGGAGCGCGGGTCCAGAGCTACCCGTATGGCGGCCCGCCCCGGACGGGGCACACGGGCCCGCAGCCCCGGATCAACGGGACCGGCTCGCAGCCGCGCGTCAACGGGACCGGTCCCCTGCCCCGGGTCAACGGGACGGGCCCGCTCCCCCAGGTCAACGGCACCGGGTCCCAGCCCCGGCTCAACGGCACGCACGCTCAAGCCAACGGCGGCTACGCCCCCGCCAACGGCGGGTATGCCCAGACGGACGGGAACGGCCGCCCGGCGCCCCGCTACCTGTCCGCCCCCGGCTACCCGACGATGAGCGGACCGGGTATCCCCGGATACCCGCTCAACGGCCAGGCCACCGCCGGGCGTCCGGCGACGCTCAAGCCGCCCGCGCCCGGGTATCCCCCGGCCAGCAGCCGCGCCTACCCCGCGTACCCGCCGGCCAACGGGCACGCCCCGCCCGGCTACGGGCCGGCGACCGGCCAGGCCCGTCCGGGCCACCCGCCCGCCGGCGGCCGCCAGTACCAGGGTGACCAGTACTCCGATGGCGAGTACCCCGGCTACCCCGCGTCTGACGACCGGGACTACCGCAGGTACTACGAGACGGACGACGGCCGCGGGTACGCCATGGACGACGGTCCTGACGATCCTGAGTACCTGCTCGGCTACGACCGGGACTACCCCGCGTCCCTGATCGCCGACGAACCTGACGACTATCCCGGGTACTCCTCCGTCAGCCGCACCTCCGCTGGCCGCCAGGCCGCGGCGAAGGACCACGCGCCGGCCGGCAAGCGGGTCATGGGGCGGCTCGTGCTCCTGCCCAAGGCCCTGCCGCTGCCGGGCCAGGCCCTGCGCGAGCACCGGGACGTCTCCGGCGGCTGGCTGCGCCCGGCCGTGTTCGGCGCGATGGACGGCCTGGTCACCAACTCGTCCCTGATCGCCGGCGTCGGCGGGGGCGGCGGCGCCCGCGCCGCGATCGTGCTGACCGGCATCGCCGGCCTGATCGCCGGCGCGTTCTCGATGGCGACCGGCGAGTACATCTCGGTGACCTCACAGAACGAGCTCACCCAGGCGGAAGTCGAACTCGAGCGGATGCAGCACCGCCAGGACCGGGCCGGGAAGCTGGGTCGGCTGACCGAGATCTACATGGACAAGGGGGTCTCCCCCAACCTGGCCGAGGCGGTCGCGCGGCAGATCTCCGCCGACGAGGACCGGGCGGTCGCCACCCATGTGCGCGAGGAACTCGGTATCGACCCGGAGGACATGCCCTCGCCGCGGACCGCGGCGGCGGCCTCGTTCGCCGCGTTCACCGTGGGCGCGCTGCTCCCGCTGAGCCCGTTCCTGCTCGGCGTGCCGAACCTGAAGCTGGCACTGGTGATAGCCGCGGTGGCCGCTATCGTCGGCGGGGCCGCGGTGGCCAAGCTGACCGACCGGTCGATGCTGCTCGGCGGCCTGCGCCAGTTCATCGCGGCCTTCCTGGCCACCGGGATGGCCTTCGCGGTCGGCCACCTGATCGCCGGCCATATCGTGTGACCTCCGGGTCTGGAGGGTCCCGGCCGGGGTCAGTCTGACGCTCAGGCTTCGGCCGGGTCCGCGAGGATCTCGGCTGGGTCTTCGGGGATCGCGGGCAGCATGATCTCGAACTCGCTGCCCGCGCCCCGCACGCTGCGCACGCGGGCGGACCCGCCGTGCGCGTGCGCGATCGCGCGCACCAGGGACAGTCCGAGCCCGGTCCCCCGCGGTCCCCGGGGGCTGCTCGCGGTGCGGAACCGGTCGAAGACGCGGTCGAGCTCGCGGGCCTCGATGCCGCTGCCGGTATCGCTGACCGCCACCCGGACCTGGCCGTCCCCGCCGCTGACCGACAGCTGGATGACGTCGCCATCCGCGGTGTGCCTGATCGCGTTCTCCACCAGCGCGTCCATCGCGAGGCCGAGCCGTTCGGTGTCCGCCAGCACCCGCACGGGCTCGAGCGGCCCGAGCTTCCACTGCCGCGGCGCGGTCTGCCGCCACCGGGTGAGCACCTCGACCGCGAACTCGTCCAGCAGGACCGGTTCGGTCCGCAGGAAATCGGGATCCTCGGCGGCCGCGATGACGAGCAGCCGCTCGCTCAGCCGGCGCAGCCGGATGATCTCGCTCACCACCAGCTGGATGTCGCGCAGCTCGCGGCCGTCCAGGTCGCGGGCGAGCAGCTCGGCGTGGGTCAGGGCGATCGTGATCGGGGTGCGCAGGTGATGCGAGGCGTCCTGGAGGAAGCGGCGCTGCGCGTCGAGCAGCCTGGTGTTCTTCTCGCCGAGGAGCTGGCGTTCGCGGTCGGCGCTTATCCGCCGGTTGGCATGCCACACGGTCACCACGAACATCGTCGCCAGCAGCGGTATCTCGGCCGCCTCCTCGATGTCGTGGTTGTCGTGCAGCAGGTCCAGGCTGATCCCGGCGAAGCTGGTGATGACCACGATCCCGAGCCCCCACAGGAGCGGGTCGGCGGACCACAGCCGCAGCCCGTAGAGCAGGGCGAACCCGATCGAGATGAGGTGGAAAGGGATCGTGTCCCAGGACGGCCAGGCCGCGATCGCGACGAGGTTCAGCACGACCAGGACAATCCAGGCCGCGTCGGCGGCGCCGTTTCCTGACGTAAGCCAGCCCCGCCGGTCCTGCCCTACCCGCCACGCAGCAGAGTGCTGGCCGTGCCGCTCAGACGGGGGAGCCTCAGCTGACGGCAAGTGAGTATCCCTCGCCGCGCACGGTCTTGATGAGGTGCTCGCCGATCTTGGCCCGCAGGCGGCGCACGCACACGCCCACGATGTTGGAACCGGGATCGAAGTCGTAGCCCCAGACCGACTCGAGCAGCTGCCCCTTCGACACCGCCTGCCCGGCGTGCTCCATCAGCTCCTTGAGCACCAGGAACTCAAGCCGGGTGAGCGGCAGCGGGCCATGCCCCATGTCCGCCTCCATCCGGGCCACGTGCAGCGTGATCTCCCCGGCCCTGATGACCCGCTCGAAGCCGTCGCCGCGCAGCTGGTTACGCACCCGGGCCAGCAGTTCCTCCAGCGAGAAGGGCTTGGTGAGGTAGTCCCGCGCGCCTAGGTCGAAGCAGTCCACCTTGTGCCGCACGTCGGCCAGACAGGACAGCACCAGGACCGTCTGGCCCGGACGGTCGCGCAGCAACTGCCGCAGCACCGCGAAGCCGTCGGTGCCGGGCATCAGCAGGTCGAGGATGACCAGGTCGTAGCCCTCGTCCAGGGCTCGCCGCAGCCCGTCGGCGCCGTTCTCCGCCAGCTCGATCAGGAGCCCCTCGGCGGCCAGCGCCCGGCTGACGGCGGACCTAATCGCCTCCTCGTCGTCGACGACCAGGACACGCGGCCTGGTCACCGGGCGTGTCAGGATGTCCGCCGCACATGCTTCCTGCTGACCGATCACGGCATACTCACCGTCCCGGACCGGGCAGGCCTCCCGTGTCCCCGCTTGTCCCAGACGCCCCATCCTGACGGCGAATGGCCGCTCCAGCCGTCCCCGCGATGGAACACGATGACCATACCTTCAGTACGGATTCCGCAGCGGGCGGTTTGATGTCAGGACGTTACGTATTTCTTACGGAGCGATCCGGTTGCTACCATCCGCGGCATGGCCAGCTGGGACGAGCTGAGCATCACCGTGACCCGGCTGGCAGGCCAGGATCCGCGACCGCTCACGCGATGGCCTCAGCCGGACTCCAGGCCAGACCAGGCACCGCCGTTCCGCATCGGCCTGGCCGCCTGGGCGGCCACCACCGCCGAAGAGCTTCACCAGCGCTTCGGCGCCGACGTCGAGCTGACCGTGGGCGCCCTGCGCTACCCGCAGCGCACCCTAGCCCGGAACCCGGACCCGCTCGGCCGGGCCGCGCTGCTGCCGCTGCTGGACCCGGCCCACCTGCGCGTCACCCTGGACGGCCCGCTCACGGTCCCCTCAGGCCACCGGGTACGGCACGGGCTGCTGGTTGCCAACCTGACATCGCGGGCAGCCCAGATCAACACCAGCGGCTCCCTCATCGCCGACGTCGTCGATCCCCGGACCGGGGCGGTGACCGGGGGCTACTCCGGTTTCGTGTTCACGATGCTCAAAGCCTTCACCGTGCCGGCCGGCCAGACCACGCGGGTGCCCCTGTTCGTGGCGACCGACAGCTTCCTCCCCGACCTCGGCTACGCCATCCCCGCCGGCCGCTGGGGCGTGCAGGCCACCCTGGACCCGGCCCTCGGGCAAGCCGTCCTGACCCCCATCCTGCCGATCACGGTCGAGCCGTAACCGGCTCGGCGACCGAATTGGCGGGCCCCGGGCCGGGTGCGCCCTGGGGAAGACACCACCTGTCCCTGCCGTCACTAGTGATCTTCAATGGTGGGCGGTTGCGGTCATTCCCGGGTCCCGGCTGCCGCACCGGCCCCGGTGGCCCCGCCAGTCACCCGCCCCGGTCCCCTGTTACTACGACATCAGTGCCACATCCATGTCGTGATAGCGACATCAGTGCCACATTCATGTCGTTACGGGCGGCCGGGCCGGCGGCTGCCGGTGCGGTGTCCGGCAGCCGGCCTGAACCGGGCCCGGCCCGGGACAGCTGCCGGTGCTGCGGACCCGAGGGGTATGGTGCGGCTGTGACCAACCGTTCGCTGTCGTCCGACGATGTCCGCCGCGCCTTCCGGGAAGAACTCGGTCCCGGTCAGCGGTCCGCCCTGATCAGCTGGCTGGCTTTCACCGGCACGTTCGCCGGGCTGCGCGCGGTCACCTACAGCATCCGGGACGGCAAGGGTCCCTTCCGCAACATCAGCGTCGGCGGTGAGCACCTGCATCACTACATGTGGGGCATCGGCCTGCTGTCCGGCGTCGGCGCGATCGCGGTCCGCGGCGACGAGGAGCACCGCCGCCACCCGGGGGTCGCCGTCACCTACGGCAGCGGCCTGGCCCTCATCGTCGACGAGTTCGCCCTGCTGCTGGACCTGAAGGACGTCTACTGGGCCAAGCAGGGCCGGATCTCGATCGACCTCGGCATCGGCGGCATCGCGCTGGCCGGGTCCTACTTCGCTGCGCTGCCCGTGCTCCGCCGGCTGCGCCGGGAACTGCGAGGCTGAGCCATGGACCTGCTCGTCGAGGACGCCACCTTCGTCACGATGGCGGAACCGGCCGGACCGGCCGGACCTGCCGGACCGGCCGGACCTGCCGGACCGGCCGGACCAGCCGGACCGGCCGAGGCCATGCTGGTCAGGGACGGCCGGATCGCCGCCATCGGCCCGGCCGACCAGGTCCGCGCGGCCGCGGACAGCGCCCAGGTGGTGCGGCTCGACGGGGCGACCGTCATCCCCGGCCTGATCGACGCGCACTGTCACGTGACCGACGTCGGCTACCTCGCCGCGGCCGCCGACTGCAGCCAGCCGTCGGCACCCGGCATCGAGGCGATCAAGGCGCGGCTCACAGAGGCCGCCGGGCGGACCCCGGACGGCTCCTGGGTGACCGGGGGCGGGTACGCGGAGTACAAGCTCCGCGAGAACCGGCACCCGACCCGGGCGGACCTGGACCAGGCCGTGCCCGGCCGGCCCGCGGTCCTGTACCACACATCCCTGCACGCCTGCGTGCTGAACACGGCCGCGCTGCGGGAGGCCGGGTTCGCCGACGGGCAGCCCGACCCGCCCGGCGGCGCGTTCGGCCGCGACCGCGAGGGCCGACTCGACGGCGTGGTGTACGAGGCGCCGATGTTCGCCTTGTTCGCCCGGAACCTGCATCGTGACCTGGCCCGGATGAGCGACGACACGGGGTCAGGCTTGATCGGTGCGGCGGGGCGGAAACTTAGCTCGTTCGGTATTAGCTCTGCTTGTGATGCTGACCTACGGCGGGAAACCTTTGCCGCCTTCGCCGCGGCCGACGCGGCCGGGCACCTCCGCCAGCGGATCTACGGCCTGATCGTGCATGACCAGGCCGATGCCGTCCCGCGGGGCCGCCATTCCGGGCGGCTTGCCACCGAGGCCGTCAAGATCTGGGCCGACGGCGGGATGAGCAGCCGGACCGCGGCCATCCACGGCAGCTACCCGGTCCCGCCATACGGGTCCGGCATCTTGTCCTTCGAGCGCGACGAACTGACCGCGATGGTCCGCGACTTCGACGCCCGCGGCTTCCAGGTGTGCATCCACGCCCAGGGCGACCGGGCCATCGAGACGGTGCTGGACGCGTACGCGGCAGTGCTCTCTCCCCGGCTGGCGGCGGGCGGGGAAACCCCCTCCGGCCTCCGGCCGTTGGGGGGCAACCCGCGCCGGCACCGCATCGAGCACGGCGGGGCGATGTATCCATATTTGACCGAACGGGCCGCCGCTCTCGGGATCGTGATCGCCAGCCAGCCCGGGTTCCTGTCCGGCCTCGGCGACGGGTTCGCCGCGGCGTTCCCCGACCGCTGTGACGAGTTGTACGCCTTCGCGTCCTGGCAGCGGGCCGGGATCACCGTCGCGGGGTCCTCGGATTCGCCGGTGATCACCGCCGATCCGCGCATCGGCATCCGCGATGCCATCCTGCGCCGGACCGGCGACGGCCGCGTGCTCGGTCCCGGCGAGCGCCTGCCCGCCCGTGCGGCGCTCGCCCTGTACACCACGCAGGCCGCCATCGCCTGTCACCGGGAAGACGAGATCGGCTCGCTCGAACCGGGCAAGCTCGCCGACTTCACCGTCCTGGACGGCAATCCGCTCGAGATCGAGCCCGAGCGGATTCCCGGCCTCGGCGTCCTGGCCACCGTCCTCGACGGGATTCCGGTCTACCAGTCAGGCGACATCTTCCCCGGCGGGTGACGCTAGCTGCCTGCCCGCGCGGTCAGGAACTGCTGACGTTGGTGTAGACGGTACCCGGATTGCATTTCGACTTGGCTATATTCACGGTCGCGGTGCCGCGCCATGAAGATGTCGTCCACGCCTGCCCGGTTACGCCCGCGTCCTGGACCTGGACCCGGATGCTCAAGGTACTCGGGATGTACGCCTTAGTCAGGCTGCAATAAGCCCAGTGGGGCAGCGGCGCCGTTCCGGCGTAAACTCCCCCGGCCCGGGTCAGGCTGGCGGTGAAACTCGACCCGTTGAATTTCCCGGCCAGCGACACGTCGCATGGCCCGGTCCGGCAGGCCGGAGTGAATACCCAGCTATCCGACCAGCTTTTCGCGCCTTTCCAGGTGAAATGGTTGGTCGAGCTCAGGGTGTAATGGGCGGTCCAGGTACCGCCCAGGACGGCGTCGGATACCGGCGGGGTGACGGTGTCCATGTCGAGGGCGTGGGAGCGAGGCGAAAGCTTGCCGCCGCGCATGGCGACCACCTGGTACTCGTAGGAGGAGGCGGGGGCGAGCCCGGTGTCGTGGTAGAAGGTGATGTTCCCCGGGACATGCCCGACCAGGCGGCCGTCCCTGAAGATCTCGTACCGGTCCGGCACCGGGCCGGACGCGGGGCCTGACCAGCGGAACGCCACCCCGCCGACGGCGGCGGAGTCGCCGGTGAGCCCGGCCGGCCGCAAGACGGGAGCGGGTTTCCCCGGAATCGCGATCAGCACTCCGGCGACCGCGCCGAGGACCGCCACGGCGGCGATGCCGACGACCGCCCATCGCCGTCGGCGCTGCCCGGCCAGCGTCCGCCCGGCCGGGGCCGGCGGGTGCTGGGTGGCCGTGGTAAGCGTCGGCGTCCAGGCGCCCGCTGGCACCGGCGCCGGCGGGCCGGGCCAAGGCGCGGGCGCGTCAGGCGGGGGCGCGGGCGGGCCAGGCGGGGGCGCGGGCGGGCCAGGCGGGGGCACCGGCGGGCCTTCCGGGTCGGCTGGGGTGGCCAGCGGCGAGGTGGCAGGCAAGATCGCCGGCGGGAGCCAGTCGCTCAGGTCGGCCGCCGACGGGCAGGCCGCGGTCAGTTCGGCCAGGAACTGCGCCGCCGTGAGCCGGTGCGCGGGGTCCTTGGCCAGGCAGCGCTCGACCAGCGGCCTGAGCTGGCCGGGCAACCGGTCCAGGCGCGGCGTGGCGTGGATCACCCGGTACAACTGCGCCCCCGGGGTCCCGACACCGAACGGCCCTTCTCCCGAGGCCGCGAACACCAGCACCGCGCCCAGGCTGAAGACATCGCTGGCGGGCCCGACCGGATTTCCCTCGGCCTGCTCGGGCGACATGAACCCCGGCGAGCCGACCACCATCCCGGTGCTGGTCAGCACGGTGCCGTCGGCCGCCTGGGAAATCCCGAAGTCGATCAGCCGCGGCCCGTCGGCCGCCAGCAGCACGTTCGACGGCTTCAGGTCGCGGTGCACCACGCCCGCGGCGTGCACCGCGCCCAGACCTTCGGCCAGCCCGGCCGCCAGGGCCAGCACCGAGGCAGGCGGGAGCGCCCCGTGCTCGGCCACGGCCTGGGTCAGTGACGGGCCGTTCACGAAGTTGGTGACCAGCCAGGGCAGGCGCGCCTCCGGGTCGGCATCCACCACGGCCGCGGTGAACAAGCCGTTCACCTTGCGCGCGGCGGCGACCTCGCGGACGAACCGGGCCCTGAACTCCGCATCGGCCGCCATCTCGGCCCGGATCACCTTGACCGACACCAGCCGCCCGCCTGGCGAGCGGCCCAGGAACACCTGGCCCATCCCGCCCGCGCCCAGCCGTCCGAGCAGCAGGTACTGCCCTACCCGCTGGGGATCGCCAGGCTGCAATTCTTCCAACTCGCCACCCCCCAGCGGACCTGCAGTCCTCAGATTTTAGGACATGCTGTCATTACAGTCCAGAATTGGACAGTGTTACCCGATAAAGCTTTACTGGGTTGTTACCGGATAAAATTATCATCCCTATGCAAAGGTGATATTCGGCAGAAATATCTCGCGGTAATTGCGCTGTCCTGGCCCGCGGCTGGCGAGGATCATCGCGGGCAGGCGAGGATGGTGCCATGGCGGTCAGCGGACAGGTTGATACGCGGTTCGGGCCGGTGCGCGAGTGCTTCGCCGAGGTGATCCGCGGTCAGGCGGGCACCGGCGCGGCCTTCGCCGCGTTCTGCGACGGCCGGCTGGTGGCCGATCTCTGGGGCGGCTGGGCCGACCAGGAGCGGACCAGGCCCTGGGAGGAAGGCAGCCTGGTCCAGCCGTACTCGGTGAGCAAGCCGTTCGTAGCCATGTGCGCGCTGCGCCTGGTCGAGGCGGGCCGGCTGAACCTGGACGCGCCGGTGCAGCGGTACTGGCCGGAGTTCCGCGCCCAGGCGACGGTCAGGCACATCCTGTCGCACCAGGCCGGGGTGGTGGCGCTGGACAAGCCCGCGCCCACGGAAACCTTCTACGACTGGGACCGGATGTGCGCCCTGCTGGCCGGTCAGCCGCCTGCCTGGGAGCCGGGGACGGCGCACGGCGAATCGGCGCTGTTCTACGGCCACCTGGTCGGTGAACTCGTGCGCCGGGTGGCCGGGCGCGGCCCCGGACGGTTCCTGCGCGACGAGGTCTGCGGCCCGGCCGGGCTGGATTTCGCCTTCGGGCTGAGCCCGTCCGAGCAGGCCAGAACGGCCGACCTGACCGGCCTGGACGCCGCCTGGCGGGCGGCCGGCGTGGCCGGCCGTCCGGCGCTGTACCAGCGGGCCATCGCCAACCCGCCGGGGGCGCAGGACGGCGAGGTCGTCAACTCCGCCGCCTGGCGGGCGGCGGAGATCCCCGCCGTCAACGGGCACGGCACCGCCCGGGCGGTGGCGGGCTTCTACCAGGCCCTGGCCACGGGGGGATTGCTGAGCCCGGGGATGCTGGCCGAGGCGGTGACGCCGCAGTGTGCCGGACCTGACCTGGTGTTCGGGGAGAAGAACGCGTGGGGGCTCGGCTTCGGGATCGACGACGACAGCTACGGCATGGGCGGCCTGGGCGGGAACTACGGGGGGTTCTGCCCGGGCGGCGGGTACTCCGTCGGGTTCGTCACCGGCAGCGTGGGGAGCTTCGACCGGGTCGACGCGCTGGAGAACGCGTTGCGGTCCTGCATCGGGCTGCCGCCGCTGCCCGCCTGATCCGGCCGGGCTGTTTCCGCAGACGGCCTGGTTCCGCGGGCGGCCGTAACGACATGAATGTGGCACTGATGTCGCTATCACGACATGAATGTGGCACCGATGTCGTTACCGGGGACCGGGGCGGGTGACTGGCGGGGTCACCGGGGACGGTGCGGCAGCCGGGACCCGGGAATGACCGTAACCGCCACCATTGAAGATCATTAGCGGTAGTCCGTTGGATCAAGGTGGCAGGTAAAGGTCGAGGCCGTGGCCTGCGGTGACTGAGCTGATCAGGGCTTGCAGCTGCGGGGGCGGGGGCGCCTTGGACCATGCGGTCC
>Ga0335085_10012623_pt1 | contig 12432 bp, 11 predicted proteins | sample Lox_Sample_45_FD_206712 | JGI IMG/M metagenome (GOLD analysis project Ga0335085, IMG submission 206712) | Soil microbial communities from Loxahatchee National Wildlife Refuge, Florida, United States - Lox_Sample_4.5 | ecosystem: Environmental > Terrestrial > Soil > Wetlands | place: USA...
GAGAAGGGCTCAAGCCGGCGCTCAACGTCGCCTTCCGCGCCGGCTCGGTGACGGGGCTGCTCGTCGTCGGGCTCGGGCTCGGCGGCGTCGCCGGCTACTACTGGTTCCTCACGGCGGGCCTCAACCACACGCCGCACTCGGCAATCCACGACCTCGTCGGGCTCGCGTTCGGCGGCTCGCTGATCTCGGTGTTCGCACGTCTCGGCGGCGGCATCTTCACCAAGGCCGCCGATGTCGGCGCCGACCTGGTCGGCAAGATCGAGGCCGGAATTCCCGAGGACGACCCGCGCAACCCGGCCGTCATCGCCGACAACGTCGGCGACAACGTCGGCGACTGCGCCGGCATGGCGGCGGACCTCTTCGAGACCTACGCCGTGACCGCGGTGGCCGTGATGCTGCTCGGGACCGTGGCGGGTCTCTCGGGCGCCCAGCTCTACCTCCTTCCGCTCGCGATCGGCGGCATCTCGGCGGTCGCGTCGGTGATCGGCACGTTCTTCGCCTATCTCGGCCGCGGCGAGAACGCCGTCATCAACGCGCTCTACCGCTCGGTGCTCGCGGCGACCGTGCTGTCCGCCCTCGGCTTCATCCCGGTGATGAAGGCGTACGACCACGGCAAGTACAGCTTCACCGACCTCTACGTCTCGGCGATCGTCGGCCTCGTCGTCACGTTCCTGCTCGTGGCGATCACCGAGTACTACACGGGAACGCGCTGGGGCCCCGTGAAGAGGATCGCCAAGGCCTCGCAGACCGGCCACGCGACGAACATCATCGAGGGCCTCGCCGTCGGCATGCAGGCGACCGCGGCGCCGGTGATCGTGATCGCGGTCGGCATCCTCGTCGCCTACCACTTCGCCGGCCTCTTCGGCATCGGCGTCGCCGTGATGGCGCAGCTCTCGATGACCGGCCTGATCGTCGCGCTCGACGCGTTCGGGCCCGTCACCGACAACGCGGGCGGCATCGCGGAGATGGCCGACCTGCCCGAGTCGGTGCGCGGCATCACCGATCCGCTCGACGCGGTCGGCAACACGACGAAGGCGGTCACGAAGGGCTACGCGATCGGCTCGGCCGCGCTCGCCGCGCTCGTCCTCTTCGACTCCTACGAGACGGGTCTCACCGACCAGGCGCCGGCGGGGTCGTCGCTCTCGCTCGGGCATCTCCACTTCGACCTCTCCGACCCGTGGCTGATCGCCGGGCTCTTCATCGGCGGCCTGATGCCGTTCCTGTTCGCGTCGCTGGCCATGGAGGCGGTGGGCCGCGTCGGCGGCGAGGTCGTGCAGGAGGTGCGCCGCCAGTTCCGCGAGCACCCGGGGATCATGGAGGGCACCGAACGGCCGGAGTACGGCCCGGCGATCAGCATCGTCACCGGCTCGGCGATCAAGGCGATGCTGCTGCCGGCCCTGATCCCGATCGCCTTCCCGATCATCGTCGGGTGCATCAACGCCAAGATGCTCGGCGGGCTCCTCGTCGGCACGATCGTCACCGGCCTCTTCCTCGCGATCTCGATGACCGCCGGCGGCGGCGCGTGGGACAACGCGAAGAAGTCGATCGAGGACGGGCTCTACGGCGGCAAGGGGACCGAGGCCCACGCGGCGTCCGTCACCGGCGACACCGTCGGCGACCCCTACAAGGACACTGCCGGCCCGGCGATCAACCCGATGATCAAGATCACGAACATCGTGGCGATCCTGATCATCCCGCTCATCGTCTCGATCCATACGTGAGCGCTCGGCAGGCGCCGCTGCGGCGAATCCGCAGCGGCGCCTGCCGCATAGATCTGGCGAGCAGCTCCCCACCGAAAAGGAGCTCCCATGTTCCAGCACTTCACGGTCAGCTGAAGGCCCCGCGTCCGGCGCCGGTAGACCGGCGCGACAGTAGATTCCGACGGTGCCAAGGCGGCGGCGGCAGTCGCACTCCCTCGAGCGGGTGCTGGGCACACCCGCGCTGTTCGCCACCGCCTACGGCAACGTCGGCTCCTCGATCTACTACGCCCTCGGCGTCACCGCGGCGATCGCGCTCGGGCTGACGCCCGTCGTCTTCGTCGTCTCCGGGGTGATCTTCGCCTGCACCGCCGCGAGCTACGCCGAGGGGACGGTGAACTTCCCCGAGGCGGGCGGCTCCTCGAGCTTCGCGCGCCACGCGTTCAACGAGGTCGTCTCGTTCGGGGCGGCCTGGGCGCAGATGCTCAACTACGTGATCACGGTCGCCATCTCGGCGTTCTTCGTGCCCCACTACCTGTCGATCTTCTGGGGCCCGCTGAAGACGAACCCGTGGGACGTGATCGGCGGCGCGATCGTCGTCGTGCTGCTCGTGGGGATCAACATCGTCGGCGTCAAGGAGGCGGCGGCGCTGAACGTCGGCCTCGCCGTGATCGACTTCGCGACGCAGCTCCTGCTCGTCGTCCTCGGCTTCATCCTCGTCTTCAACCTGCACGTGATCAAGGCGAACGTGCACTGGGGTGTGGCGCCGACGTGGCCGAACTTCGCGCTGGCGATCCCGGTGGCGATGATCGCGTACACCGGCATCGAGACCGTGTCGAACCTGGCCGAGGAGGCGCGCGACCCGCGGCGGACGATTCCGGGCTCGATCCGGCTCGTCGCGATCGCCGTGTTCGCGATCTACTTCACGCTGCCGCTCGTCGCGCTGTCGGCGCTCCCGGTGCACCTGGACGCTGCGGGGCACTACGTGACGCGGCTCGGCCTCGACCCGCCGCAGGGCTTCAAGAACGATCCCGTCCTCGGTCTGGTCGAGAACCTCGGCCTGCACGGACTGCTGCTGTCGGCGGCGAAGGTCTACGTCGGCGTCCTCGCGGCGACGATCCTCTTCATCGCGACCAACGCGGGCGTGATCGGCGCCTCGCGGATCACCTACTCGATGTCGAGCCACCGGCAGCTCCCCGAGCTCTTCCGGCGGCTGCACCCGCGCTTCAAGACGCCGTACATCGCGCTCGTGGTGTTCGCCGGCGTGTTCTCGATCGTCTTCATGCTGCCGGGGAACGTCGACTTCATCGGCCGCATGTACGCATTCGGGGCGATGCTGTCGTTCACGATCGCGCACTCGGCGGTGATCCAGATGCGGCGGAAGCCGCCGCCGGTCGAGGAGCCGTACCGCGTCAGGCCGAGCTTCCGTTTCCGCGGCGTCAGCTGGCCGCTGTTCGCACTCGTCGGCGGGGTCGGCACCGGCCTTGCGTGGCTGGTCGTGATCGTGCAGGACGCGCCGACGCGGTACGCCGGCCTTGCGTGGCTCGCGGCCGGGTTCGCGTTCTACTGGCTCTACCGTCGCCGTCTCGGCCTGCCGCTGGCCGAGACGGTGCTCGCGCCGCTCCAGTTCGGCCCGGCGGTGGCGCTCGAGTACCGCTCGATCCTCGTCCCGATCGTCGCGGGACCGGAGTCGCACGAGGCGGTCGACCTGGCGGCGCGACTGGCGGCGGAGCGGGGCGCGACGATCGTCGCGCTGCGCGTCATCGTCGTGCCGCTCGAGCTCCCGGTCGACGCGCCGATGCTGGAGGAGGAGGCGGAGGCCGACCGGCTGCTCGACGAGGCGAGGCTGGCCGCGGAGACCTACGGCGTGCGCACCGTCACGCGCCTCGTCCGCGCCCGCCAGGCCGGCCGCGCGATCGTCGACGAGGCCCGCCGCCGCCAGGCGGAGATCGTCGTCCTCGGCGCCCCGCGCGGCCGCCACAGGGCGATCTTCGGCAAGACGGTCGACTACGTCCTCAAGAACGCGCACTGCCGCGTCATGGTCGCGGCCGGCAAGAAAGCGGCATGATGCACGTCGAGTCGATGATGTTTGTGGTGCACGCCACAAGCTGGCAACGCTTGTGCCTTGCACCACAAGCGGAAGGGGCAGCGTGACCGGCCGGCGCTCCGGGATCTCGGTCCTGCTGGCGTACGTGATGATCGGGCTCGGGATCGCCTTCCTCGCTCGGACGGCCGCCGCAGGAGGGGGCCAGGTCGGCATCCTGCTCGGCCTGGCGTTCCTCGCCGCCGGCGGCGGGCGGCTCTACGTCGAGAGGCGGCGGCCCTAGTGGCCCGCAAGCTCCCCGGCCTGCGCCGCGAGCTCGACGCCCGCTCGCTCTACTCCGTCGCCTACGGCGAGATCGCCTCGTCGATCTACTTCGCGCTCGGGATCATCGCGCTGCACGCCGTCGGGTTCACGCCGATCGTCCTCCTCGGCGTCGGCGCGCTCTTCCTGCTCGTCGCGCTCTCGTATGCGGAGGCCACCTCGGCTCTGCCGGAGACAGGCGGCGCCGCCACCTTCGTCCGCCGCGCCTCGAACGACTTCTGGGGCTTCCTCACCGGCTGGGTGCTGTTCCTCGACTACCTGATCGTCATCGCGCTCTCGGCCCTGTTCGTGCCCCACTACCTCGCCGGCGCCTTCCAGGTGAGCGCGCTCGAGAGCAACCCGTGGGACGTCGTCGTCGGCGTCGGCGTGATCCTGGCCGTCGGCGGCATCCGGCTGGTGCGCCGCCCCTCGCTCTACGCCTTCAGCACGATCGTCCCCGCGCTCGACGTGCTCGTGCAGATCGTCCTCATCGTCTTCGGCTTCGCGCTGCTCTTCGCGCCCGGCTCGGTGATGAAGGGCACGCACCTCGGCACCGCGCCCACCGTGCACTCGCTCCTGTTCGCGATCCCGCTCGCGATGCTCGCCTTCACGGGGCTCGAGACCGTCGCCAACCTGGCCGAGGAGGCGCGCCGCCCGGGAGTCGACCTGCCCCGCTCGCTCTTCCTCGCGATCGGCACCGTCATCACCGCGTACGTCGCGATCGCCGTGGTGGGCCTCTCCGCCTTCCCGGGCCCGCGCACCGAGCTCGGCACGGTCTGGCTGCGCGCGCCGCTCGTCGGCATCGCCGAGGCGATCCGCGCCAACACCGCCACCGGCCTCGGCGACGTGATCCGCTTCGTCGTCGGTGCGAGCGGCGCGCTGATCCTGATCGCCTCCGTCACGACCTCGATCTCCGGCTTCGGCCGTCTCGCCTACTCGCTGGGCGAGCACGGCCAGCTCCCGCGTGCCTTCGGGCGCCTGCACCGGCGCACGCTCGTCTCGCCCCACGCGATCGTCAGCGTGATGGCGATCTCGAGCGGCATCGTCATCGTCTCCGCGTTCATCAAGCACGACGTCGCGTACCTCGCGAGCATCTTCTCGTTCGGCGTGCTGCTCGCGTTCACCGCCACGCAGCTCGCGGTGATCAAGCTGCGCATCACCGAGCCCGACCTCCCGAGGCCGTACCGGACGCCGCTCGACGTGACGATCCGCGGCGCCGAGGTGCCGCTGCCGGCGATCGTCGGCTCGGTCCTCACGATCGGCGTCTGGGGCCTCGCGATGGCGACCCACCCGGGAGCGCGCTACATCGGGCCGATCTGGCTCGCGGTCGGCGTCGTGCTCTTCGTTGCCGTCCGTCTCTCCCACGGCGAGGGGCTCACCGAGAAGGTCACGGCGCCGGACACGGTTCGCTTCGACGACGTCCCGCGCTTCCGGCGCATCCTCGTCCCGATGAAGCTCGGGATCATCGGCGAGGAGATGGCCGCCACGGCCGTGAAGCTCGGAGCCGAGCATCGCGCCACCGTCGAGGCGCTCCACGTCGTCGCCGTGCCGCTCGACCGCGCGATGGACGCCGACATGCCGGCCGCCGACGAGCAGGCGACCGCGTCGCTCGACGAGGCCCGCGCGCTCGGCCGCGAGCTCGACGTGGAGGTGAACGTCGTCACCATGCGGTCACGCGCGATCGGACGCGCGATCGTCGACCGGGCGCGAGAGATCGACGCCGACCTGATCGTCCTCGGCTCCTCGCCCCGCTGGCGCCGCCAGTCGCGCTTCTTCTCGCCGACCGTCGACTTCGTCCTCCGCCAGGCGCCGTGCGAGGTCCTCATCGTTGCCTTCCCGCAGAACGTGCTGGACGAGGAAGCCGCCACTCTGTGATCACCGATACCCTGCGGACATGAAGGCGCTCGTCGTCGGCTGCGGCAGGGTGGGCAGCTCCGTCGCACTCAACCTCAAGTCCGCGGGCTGGGAGGTCAGCGTCATCGACGAGCGCGAGGACGCGCTCGTCAGGCTCGGCGACCACTGGACGGGCGAGTTCCACGTCGGCCACGGGATGGACATCCTGCTCCTGCGGCAGGCCGGCATCGGGGACGCCGACGCGGTCGTGGTCACGACCGACGGCGACAACTCGAACATCGTCATCGGCCAGATGGCGCAGAAGAGCTTCAACGTCCGCTCCGTCATCGTCCGCATCCTCGACCCGGCCCGCGCCGAGTTCTTCAAGACGCGCGGCCTCGACGTCGTCTGCCCCACGCAGAGCGCGATCGAGACCCTGACGGCGGCCGTGCGCGCCACCGAGCACGCGCTCGCCTAAGCTCAGACGATGTACCTCCTGATCGCAGGCGGCGGCAAGGTGGGCTCGAACCTGGCGCGCGCACTCCTCCGCGACGGGCACGAGGTGACGCTCATCGAGCAGCGCCCGACGCGGTTCGACATGCTCGAGGCCGAGTTCGAGCACCAGGTGCACCGCGGCGACGCGACCGAGCTGTTCGTGCTCGAGCACGCCGGCATCAAGCGGCCGCCGGACGTCGTCGTCGCCGTCACCGGTGACGACGAGGACAACATCGTCATCTGCCAGCTCGCGCGCGACCTCTACGGCGTCGAGACGATCATCGCGCGCGTCAACGACCCCCGCAACCAGCCGTACTTCGACCTGATCGGCATCACGCCGACGGTCTCGGCGACCGCCTCGATCATGGGCCTGATCGAGCACGAGGTGCCGCAGCACGGGCTGATCCACCTGCTCGAGCTCCGCCGCGAGAACCTCGAGATCGTCGAGATCCAGGTCGATCCGAACGCCATCTGTGCGGGCAAGACGATCAACGAGGTGGCGCTTCCGGAGGGTTCGCGCGTCATCTCGATCGTCCGCAACGGCAAGGCGGAGTCGCCCGACTCGATGACCCCGCTCGAGGTCGGCGACTCGGTGCTGGCGATCCTCGAGCCGGGGAAGGAAGACGAGCTTCGCAAGGCCCTCGTGCGCCGCTCTTGAGGCGTACGCTCGCAGCCATCCTCGCGGCGGCGGTCGCCGGCCTGACCGCGGGCTCCGTCAGCGGTGCCCCTGCCGGCACCGACTGGCCGATGTTCGGCTTCACGCCCGCCCGCACGAACACGGGCCCCGACTCGACCGGCATCACCGCCGCGAACGTGGCGCACCTCCGCCGCCAGCAGGTCAGCCTCCCCGGCACGGTCGACGCGTCGCCGATCTACCTCCACGGCGTCCAGGTGAAGGGCAAGGCGCACGACGTCTTCTTCGTCACCACCACGTACGGGATCACGCTCGCGATCGACGCCGGCAGCGGCCGCATCCTGTGGCGTTACACGCCGCCCTCGTACGGCTCGCTTGCCGGCTCGGCCCAGATCACGAACATGACGCCCGTCGCCGATCCCGATCGCACCGCGATCTACGCGGGGGCACCGGACGGCGAGATCAGGAAGCTGTCGATCGCGACCGGCCGCGTCCTCTGGGCCACGTCGATCACCCGCGACCCGACGCACGAGAAGCTCGCCTCGTCGCTGAACTTCTCCCGCGGGCTCGTGCTCGCCGCCACCGACGGCTACATCGGCGACGCGCCGCCCTACCAGGGACACGTCGTGTCGCTCGACCCCGCGAACGGGCGCATCGTCGGCATCTGGAACTCGCTCTGCTCGAACCGGCACGAGCTGATGCAGCCCTCGACGTGCGGCGCCAGCGACTCGGCGATCTGGGGCCGCTCCGCTCCGGTCGTCGACCCGGCGAGCGGCGACCTGCTCGTCGCGACGGGCAACGCCCCGTGGGACGGAAGGACGAACTGGGGCGACAGCGTCCTCGTCCTCTCGCCGGACGCGAAGCGCCTCCTGAAGCACTGGACGCCGACGGATCAGCAGGAGCTGAACCAGGACGATCTCGACCTCGGCTCGACCGCGCCCGCTCTCCTCTCGAACGGGTACTTCGTCCAGGGCGGCAAAGACGGCAAGCTCCGGCTGCTCCGACTGTCGAGCCTGCCCGGCGTGAACGGCAGGCTCGGCGGCGAGCTGCAAACCGTGGACGTCCCCGGGCCGACCGACCTCTTCTCCGAGCCCGCAACCTGGCAGGGCACGTGGGTCTTTCTCGCTACCTCCGGCGGCACCGCCGCCTGGCGCCTCGCGGGCGGGCGCCTGCACGAGGTGTGGTCGAACGGCACGGGCGGCTCGAGCCCGGTCGTGGCCGGCGGCCTCCTCTACGTGCAGTGGAGCGGCGGCATCACGGTGTACCGGCCGACGACGGGCCACGTCGTCGCCCGGCTGCCGCTCGGCGAGACGCACTGGCAGAGCCCGATCGTCGCCGACGGTCGCGTAGCCGCGGCAGAGGGCAACGCCAACTCGCACTCGACGAGCGGCATCTTCGACGTGTACCGGCTCTAGCCGGCTCGGCGGCGGCGGTGCACCTGCGGTCCCGCCTGGCCGAGCGCCGCATAGGCGATTGCCTGCAGCGACTCGTTGAGGTTGCGCAGCTCGTGGGCGACGACGGCGAGGTCCTCGCGCGCCTCCTGCCGGCGGTTGAACCGGTCGAGCTCCGCAACGACGCGATCGAGCCGCTCGAGGATCGCCTCGAGCTGGCGGTCGGTGAACTCGTGACGCCCCTCCATGTTCACACCTCCAAGTCTGCCAAAGCCCGCACTGTGCGAGTGTCGGGTCCTAGCCGTTCGATCAGCCGGTCGAGCGACCCCGGCCCCGCCTCGAGTGCCTCGATCCGCCGCGCGGCGCCGAGGTGCGCGACGGCCACCCTCGCGAGCTCGTCGGGCGCCTCGGTGAAGACCCCGATCCGGACGCCTGCCGCCTGCAGCCGCCGCAACGCTGCGGTCGCGGGCGCGCTGGGACGGAGATAGACCGGCGCGTGATCCTCCGCGAAGCGCTCGAGGAGGGGGCGCCAGTTCGGAAGCTCCTCGTCGAGCCGCGACGGGTCGACATGCGCACGCCGCGAGACGTCCGCGAGCCAGGCGTCGTAGAGCGGTCTCGTGTCGCCCAGCACGGTGTCGAGTTCGATGGCCACCGCCGGCACCCTCGCGATGCTAGAAGGCGACGTTGACGGCACGGACGAGCGGGCGCTCGCCGAACCACTCGACGGTGCTCGCCGCGCCGTGCGCGAGGTCGAGCCTGAACATGCGGTCGAGCTCCATGCCGAGTGCATCGGCAAGAACGGCGCGGAGTGTAACGCCGTGGGAGACGACGACCGCCGTCTCGTCTGCATGCGCCGCGGCGATCGCCCGCACCGCGGCGACGGCTCTCCGCGCGAGCCCCGCCACCGTCTCGCCGCCCGGGAAGGCGACCGCGGCGGGCGCATCCGTCCAGTGCAGGTAGGCGGCGTGCCGCGACTCCACCTCGGCGAGCGTCAGCCCCTCGAGCTCGCCGAAGTCGAGCTCGCGCAGGTCCGGGACGACCGCGGGCTCCAGGCCGAGGCGCCGGGCGAGCGGCCGCGCCGTCTCGAGCGCCCGCGCGAGCGGGCTCGTGTAGACGGCGGCGACCGGCTCCGCCGCCAGCCGCTCGGCGAGCCGCTCCGCCTGCGCGCGCCCCTCCTCGTTCAGCTCCTCCTCGAGCCTCCCGATCACGCGCACACCGGATGCCGCGGTGAGCGCGTGCCGGACGAGCACCAGGCGCGCCGGGCCGGTCACCGGCTTCCCGTCAGCGCCGCCGCCGTGACCAGGAGCAGCGTCTCGGAGACCTCGGTGGCCGCACCGAGGAGGTCGCCGGTCACGCCACCGAGCCAGCGCCGGTAGAAGAGCGCCGCCGCGGCGGCCAGGATCGCAGCGGCGCCGACGAGCTCGCCGCCGTGCGCGGCTCCCGCCACGAACGCAAGCGCGACCGCGACCGCGATCCCGGCTGCCGCGCCGGCGCGCGAGACGCGGATCGAGGCGCCGGCGCCGTCCTCACGCACCGGCGGCAGCACCGCGCCGATCGCAAGCGGCACCGCCCGCGACAGCGCGCCGGCCGCCGTCGCCGCGGCGAGCGCGTGGCCGTGCGTGACGAGCGAGGCGAGCACGGCCGTCTTGACGATCAGGTCGAGGACGAGCGCAGTCACGCCGTACGGGCCCGCCGCGTGGTCGCGCATGATCTCGAGCGCCCGCGCGCCGTGCTTCGTCAGCGCGTCGGCCGCGTCGGCGAGCGCATCGAGGTGCAGCGCGCCGGTGAGCGCGGCTCCTACCACAAGGCCAAGCGCCGCCGCCGCGAGCGCAGGCAGAACGTGCTCGAGACCGGTCGCGACCCCCGCGACCGCGGCGCCGATGCCGGCGCCGACGAGCGGGAAGAGGGGCGCGCCCCGTGCGACGTCGGCGCCGTCGAGCTCGGCGAGGCGGCCGACGGGAAGCCGCGTCAGGAAGGCGACAGCGCCCGCGGCCGCCCTAGCCCGAAGTTCCCACACTGATTGAGCCCGGATCCGGCTTTCGTGCTGGATTCGAGCTCTTTTTCGGTCGTCTTATGTAGCCAAGAGTGTTGGTGGTCTGCTGTCCGGTCTGTGTGCGATGATGCAGTGATGGGGCGGCAGACTGGGGCGATGCACGTAGCCACGATCAGGCGGCGTCATGGGGAGCGGGTGTACGAGTCGCACCTGATCCGGCGTTCGGTGCGGGACGGGTCGCGGGTGCGGCACGAGACGATCGCGAATGTCTCGAAGCTGCCGCCGGCGGCGCTGGAGGCGTTGCGGCGGGCGCTGGCCGGGCAGACGCTGATCGACGCGGAGGCGGCGTTCACGATCGAGCGTTCGCTGCCGCACGGCCACGTCGCCGCGCTGCTTGCCGCGTGCCGCCGGCTCGAGCTGGCGCGGCTCTTGGACCGCTCGCCCTCACGTGAGCGCTCGCTGGTGCTGGCGATGATCGTGCAGCGGCTGCTGGAGCCTGGCTCGAAGCTCGCCTGCGCCCGCGCGCTCGCCCGCTCCACCTTGGCGGAGGAGCTCGAGCTCGGCCCGGTCGACGAGGACGAGCTCTACGCCGCCTTGGACTGGCTCGAGGCGCGGCAACCCCAGATCGAGAAGCGGCTCGCGGCGCGGCACCTGCGCCCGGGCGCGCTCGCGCTCTACGACCTCTCCTCTTCCTACTTCGAAGGCCGCAGCTGCCCGCTGGCGGCGCTCGGGTACTCCCGCGACGGGCGCCGCGGCACGCTGCAGATCGTCTACGGACTGCTCGGCGACCAGGAGGGCCGCCCGGTTGCGGTCGAGGTGTTCGCCGGGCAGACCCAGGACCAGCAGACGATCCCCAGCCAGCTGAGCAAGCTCAAAGAGGAGTTCGGGCTCGGCGAGGTCGTGCTGGTCGCCGACCGCGGCATGGTCACGCGCGCCAACCTGAAGGCGCTGCAGGACGAGGGGATCGACTGGATCACCGCGCTGAAGGCGCCGCAGGTGCAGCGGCTCGCCCGCCAAGGCGCCTTCCAGCTCTCGCTCTTTGACCAGCAAGACCTGGCCGAGATCACGAGCGAGGAGTTCCCGGGCGAGCGGCTGGTCGTCTGCCGTAACCCCTTGGTCGCGGCCGAGCGCGCCCGCAAGCGCGAGGCGCTGCTCGCGGCGACCGAGGCCGACCTCGCCCCGATCCGCACCCGCGTCGAGCGCGGCACACTCAGCGGCGAGGCCCAGGTCGGGCTCGCGGTGGGCGAGGTGATCAAGCGCCACCGCGTCAAGAAGCACTTCGCGCTCGAGATCAGCGACACCAGCTTCGCCTACCAGCGCAAGCACGACCAGATCACCGCTGAGGCCGCGCTCGACGGGATCTACATCCTCCGCACCAGCCTCCCCGCCGAGCGGCTCGAGGCGCCCGAGGTCGTGCGCGCCTACAAACAGCTGAAAGAGGTCGAGCGCGACTTCCGCGTCCTCAAAGGCCCCGAGCTCGAGATCCGCCCCATCCACCACCGCCTCGAGCGCCGCGTCAAAGCACACGTCTTCCTCTGCATGCTCGCCCTCTACCTCGAGTGGCACCTCCGCCAGGCCTGGCGCGAGCTCACCTTCTACGACCCGACCCCGCCCCCGCAGCCCAACCCCGTCACCAAAGCCCGCCGCTCCCAAGCGGCCGACCGCAAAGCAGCGACCAAGTCCACCCCCGACGGGCTACCCGCACACAGCCTCCACGATCTGATCTCAGAACTCGCAACACAAACACGAAACACGATCCGGCTCGCCGACAGCGACGCCACCTTCACCAAACTCACCGCACCCACCCCGATCCAGACACGCGCACACGAACTCGCCGACGGCATCACCGTCCCATAGCCACGAACCAGACAGCAACGATGCCTGTCCAACCAAGCAGACAAGCCGAATCACGGCGACCTACGGCCGGAACTTCGGCCTAGGTTCGTTCGGCCCAGACGGCGCGCCGCGCCGCCGCCGACCCGGCGGCGCGGCCGGACACGATGCACTCCGCCAGGAACGCGCCGTTCTGGAACAGGTTCGCGAAC
>Ga0335085_10012624_pt1 | contig 12431 bp, 19 predicted proteins | sample Lox_Sample_45_FD_206712 | JGI IMG/M metagenome (GOLD analysis project Ga0335085, IMG submission 206712) | Soil microbial communities from Loxahatchee National Wildlife Refuge, Florida, United States - Lox_Sample_4.5 | ecosystem: Environmental > Terrestrial > Soil > Wetlands | place: USA...
GTCACGAGCTTTGGGTCATCCTCCTCGAGGCGGACGAGCTCGTCGTAGGCGCGGTCGTACTCGGCGTCGGTGACGGTCGGCGCGTCGAGCACGTGGTACTCGTAACCCCACCGCGTGAGGAGCATCTGCAGCTCGGCCGCGCGTGCGCCGGGCTCAGAGGGCGGCAAGGAGCTCCTCCGGCGTGTCGACGACGACGTCGGCCCGCTCGAGCAGCGCCCGCTCGTGGACGCCGCCCCACGTGACGCCGATCGCGGCCATGCCCGCCGCCTTCGCCGCCGCCATGTCGAACGGCGAGTCGCCGACGTAGGCGGCGTCCGCGGCGTCCGCGCCGAGCCGCTCGAGGGCGAGCAGCAGCGTGTCCGGCGCCGGCTTTCCGCGCGGCGCCTCGTCGCCGCCGACCACGACCTCGAACAGATGCCCGATCTCGGTCGCCGCGAACGCCAGCTCGACGGTGCTGCGGCGCTTGGCCGAGACGAGCCCGAGCCGGCGGCCCTGCTCGCTCAGCCGCAGCAGCACGTCGTCCATCCCGAGGCAGAGCTCGAGCCCGTCGTGCAGCGGCTCGTTGTGCGCGCGGTAGACGCGGATCAGCTCCTCGACGTGCTCGTCGCCGCCGAACGCGCGCATCTGCGCCTCGAGCCCCGGCCCACCCACGGCCGCCATCAGCGTCTCGTCGGGGATGTCGCGCCCGAGCACGGTGCGCGTCGCGTGCCGCATCGAGGCGAGGATGATCCCGCCCGAGTCGACCACGGTCCCGTCGAGGTCGAAGAGCACGACCGGAAAGCGCACGCGTTCGATCCTACTCGCGCCCCTCCGGCGCCCCGCCCTGCCCGGGCGAACACCGCTTGTGGTGCAAGTCACAAGCTGACAACGGTCGCAACTTGCACCACGAGCAAGGTGTGCTCCCTTCGTTGCGAAGTCGTCACCCGCGTGTCACGGGTCGTCCGCCACCGTCCGGGCATGGCACCGCGCCCGGGGATCGATGCGGCCTTCGTGAAGGCAACTGTGAAGCTCGCGCGGCGGGGGTTGACGAATGCCGAGATCGAGCGCGCGCTGCAGCAGCTCACCGCGCGGATGGGGAAGCCGGCGCCGAGCTACTCCGCCGTCCGGCGCATCGCCAACGAGGTTCGGCGGCAGCACGTGCCGAACCCGTACATGGAGGAGATCGCCCTCAAGCTGGCGACCGGCCGCCTCCCCGATCTCTACTGGGCCGACGTTGTCGCCGAGCGCCGGGAGGAGGAGGCCAGGCTCGAGGCGTGGCGCAGGAGCAAGTAATGCAAGTCACGACCTGACAACGTTCGTGACTTGCACCACATGCCTCGTCAGTAGCCGACGCCGACGAGGTAGAGCCCCGCGGCGGGGGCGGTCGAGCCGGCGGCCGAGCGATGGGCACCTCGGAGGAGGTCGACGACCTGGTCCGGCTCCTTCTCGAGCATCGTCCCGACGAGCGTCCGCACCATGTGGCGCAGGAACGAGTCGGCGGTGATCTCGAAGTCGATCCAGTCGCCGTGGTCGCGCCAGCGGGCGTCGTCGACGACGCGCACGAAGACGTGGTGCTGCGTGTCGGTCGGCGTGAAGGCCCGGAAGTCGTGCTCGCCGACGAGCATCGCCGCGGCGGCGTCGAGCTTCTGGTGCTCGAGCGGCCGCGGATGCCAGAGCGAGCGATGCACCTCGAACGGGGAGCGGGTGCGGCGGCACCAGACGCGGTAGCGGTACGACCGCGAGCGTGCGGAGTGGCGAGCGTGGAACCCGGACGGCGCTTCCTCGGCGTCGACGACGGCCACATCCTGCGGCAGCGCGGCGTTGAGAGCCTCCGCAGCGCGAGCGAGCGGCGGCCCGACGCCGACCTCCACCGAGACGACGTTCCCGAGCGCATGGACGCCGGTGTCCGTGCGCCCGGCGACGGCGAGCTCCGTCGGCTCGCCGTAGACATTCTCGAGCGCCTGGGTGAGGACTCCCTCGATCGTCCGCTCGCCCGGCTGCCTTGCCCAGCCACGGAACCCGGTGCCGTCGTAGGCAACCGTAAGCTTCAGCCGCATGTCAGGCCCGCCTGCGCCTTCTTGTAAGGAATCCCATATGTTCTACGTCTTTGCATCTTGCTCGGTACACTATAACTAGATGCCGGATCGCACCTCACAGGAGTTTCTCCTCCAGCGGGTGCAGCCCGCGATGGTCGGGCTGATCGACGGGTCGCTGTCGACGCTGGCGCCCATCTTCGCCGTCGTCCTCGTGAGCCACAAGCCGTTCTACGCCTTCGTCGCCGGCCTCGCGACCTCGATCGGCGCCGGCATCTCGATGGCATTCTCCGAGGGGCTGTCGGACACCGGCGAGTACACCGGCCGCGGCAGCCCGTTCGTCCGGGGCGGCATCACCGGCCTCGGCACCTTCATCGGCGGCATCCTGCACTCGCTGCCGTTCCTGATCCCGAGTTACCACGCCGCGCTCGTCACGGCGCTGGTCGTCGTCGCGTTCGAGCTGATCGCGCTCGCCTTCCTACGGGCAAGGTTCTTCAACACGAGCTTCGCGACCTCCCTCGCCGCGGTGTCGCTCGCCGGCGCGGTGATCACCGGCGTCAGCGTCGCGCTCGGCGCGACGGCCTAGCTTTCGCTAGGCCGCCTCGTCGAGCACGTCGGCGAGCGGCAGCTCCGCGACGGGCGCCGGGGCTGCGGCCCGCCGGCCGACGGTGAGCGCGAGGACGCCGAACACCGACGCGGCCACCGACACGTACATGGCGGCGTGGAAGCCGTCCAGCACCGCCTGCGGGCCACCCCCCGCACCGATGTAGGCGTTGTTCACCGCGGTCACGATCGCCAGCACGAGCGCGCCGCCGAACTGGAACGACGTGTTCAGGAGCCCGCCGGCAAGCCCTTGCTCCGCGGCCGCGACGCCGCTCGTGGCGGCGACGTTCAGCGGCCCGAAGGCGAGCGCGAAGCCGACGCCTGCGAGCACGAACGTCGGCAGCATGTCGGCGACGTAGCTCGAGTCGAGCCCGATCGGCAGGAAGAGCGCGTACCCGGCGCCGGCCGCGAGGAGCCCGGCTGCGATCAGCCGTGCCGTGCCGAGGCGCGCGATCAGCGGGAGGATCACCGGCGACAGCAGGACGACCAGCGCGCCACCCGGGAAGATCGCGAGCCCCGTCTGGAGCGGCGACCAGCCACGAAGCCCCTGCAGGTAGAGCGTCGTCACGAACTGGAACCCGATCCAGCCGCCGAAGAGCGCCATCGCCCCGAGGTTCGCGCGGACGAGCGTCCCGGACCGCAGGATCCCGAGCCGCACGAGCGGCGAGGCCGCGCGGCGCTCCCGGGCCACGAAGGCGGCCAGGATGACGCCGACGCCGGCGAGAGAGCCGAGCGTCCGCAGCGAGAGGAAGCCCGCGGACGGCGCCTCCACGAGCGTGAAGACGAGCAGCAGCATGGAGGACGTCATCGCCACCGCACCGAACACGTCGAGCGACCCGGCGGCGCGCGCGAGTCGGTCACGCGGCACCAGGTTGAGGCCTGCCAGGAGCACCACGAGCGCAACAGGCGCCGGCAGGAAGAAGACCCACCGCCAGCCGATGTCGGTCAGGAGCCCGCCGAAGACGAGACCGAGTGAGAACCCGATCGCTCCCGTGGCCGTGAAGACGGCGAGCGCCTTGTTGCGCGCGCGGCCCTCGGCGAAGCTCGTGGTGATGATCGAGAGCGCCGCAGGCGCGGTGAACGCCGCGCTGACGCCCTTCACCAACCGGCTTGCGATCAGCAGCGTGCCGTCGTTCGCGATCCCGCTGAGCGTCGAGGCGACAACGAACACGCCGAGCGCGATCAGGAAGACCCGCCGGCGCCCGAGGAGATCCGCCGCCCGGCCGCCGAGCAGCAGGAAGCCACCGTACCCCAGCACGTACGCGCTGACGACCCACTGCAGCGAGCTCGTGGACATGCCGAGGTCGGTCTTGATCGACGGGAGTGCGACGCCGATCATCGACACGTCGAGCGCATCGAGGAAGAGCGCGCCGCAGAGCACGAAGAGCGTGCCCCACATACGCCGTGTGAATGTGTCGGTGGCGCCGAGCTGCGCCACTGCGGTTCCGGTAGCCATGCGAACCCTCCTTCGCTATTGTTCGATTGCTACCGTACAATCATGTTCGACGGCCGTCAAATAAGACATTTATCGAACAACGATCAGAAAGTGCGATGATGGCCGTCCTCGAAGCTCCCAGCCTCGACGAGATCGACGGGCTCACCGTCCTCCAGGCGCTGTCGGACCCGGTCCGGCTCGAGATCGTCCGCCAGCTCGCCCGCTGCGAGCTGAGGTGCGGTCAGATCGAGCTGCGCGTCACCAAGTCGACGGCCAGCCACCACTTCAAGATCCTGTTCGCCGCCGGCGTCGTCTCCGAGCGCGAGCAGGGAACGAGCAAGTACATGCGCCTGCGGCGCGACGAGCTCGACGCGCGGTTCCCGGGGCTGCTGGACTCGGTGCTGCGAGCGACCGACGGCTAGGCCGGCGGGGCCTCTTCGGCCTCGTCGCCCTCTTCGGCGGCCTCGTCGGCCACCTCGGGCTCCTGCTCCTCGTCGCCCTCGGCGACGGCCTCGGGCTCGGCGGTCTCTGCCTCCGCCTCCGGCCCTCCGGCCTCCGCGGCTTCCGGCTCCTCGGCCGCCTCGTCCTCCTCGAGGTCCGTGTCCTCGTTCTCGGCCACGGCCTCGGCGACCTCGGCCTCGGGGCCCGCAGCCTCGGCAGCCTCGGAGAGGCGCGTCTTGAAGACGAGCGGCGTGTCGACGAGCTCCAGGTAGACCATCTCGGCGCTGTCGCCCGGGCGCGGGCCCAGGCGCACGATGCGCGAGTAGCCGCCCGGCCGCTCCGCATAGCGCGGGCCGAGCTCGGCGAACAGCTTGTGGACGATGTCCTTCGAGCCGAGGAACGCCACCGCCTGGCGGCGGGCGTGGATGTCGCCGCGCCGCCCGAGGGTGATCATCTGCTCGGCGATCGGCTTGACCGCCTTCGCCTTGGTGACGGTGGTCTTGATCCGCTCGTGCTCGATCAGCTCAGCGGTGAGGTTGGCGTACAGCGACCGGCGGTGCGCCGAGTCGCGTCCAAGCTTCTTCCCCGACCGCTGATGACGCATCGTCTAGAGCTCCGAGGGGCCGCCGTTGTCGCCGCGGAGGCGCAGCCCGTGCTGGCCGAGCGTCTCCTTGACCTCTTCGATCGACTTCTTGCCGAAGTTGGGGATCGAGGCGAGCTCGTTCTCCGTCTTCGTGACGAGGTCGCCGATCGTCTCGATCCCGACGCGCTTCAGGCAGTTGTACGAGCGGACGCCGAGCTCGAGCTCCTCGATCGGGAAGTTCTCCATCCCGTGCGCGAGCGAGACGTCGACCATCGCGCCGCCGTCGAGCGGCGTCGCCTCCGCACCGAAGCCCTCGATCTTGTCGAGGTCGGTGAAGATCGCGAGCTGGCGGATGAGGATCTCGGCGGCCTGCGCGATCGCGTCCTTCGGATCGATCGAGCCGTTGGTGGTGACGTCGAGGATCAGCTTGTCGTAATCGGTGCGCTGGCCGACGCGGGCCGCCTCGACGTCGTACGCCACGCGGCGGATCGGCGAGAACATCGAGTCGACCGGGATCACGCCGATCGTGTGCGCGTGCCCGCGGTTGCCCTCGGCCGGCACGTAGCCGCGGCCACGGCCGATCGTGAGGGTGATCTCGAGCCGGCCCTTCGACGAGATGTTCGCGATCTCGAGCTCCGGGTTCAGGATCTCGAGGTCGGCGGGGCACTCGATGTCGGCAGCCGTGACCGTTCCCTCGCCCTTCGCGGTGAGGCGCACCTCGACCTCGGGCGAATCGCCGTGCAGCACGCAGACGAGCTGCTTCAGGTTCAGGATGATGTCGGTGACGTCCTCGCGGACGCCGGGAAGCGTGGTGAACTCGTGCGCGACGCCCTCGAGCTTGACCGAGGTCACGGCGGCGCCCTCGAGCGACGAGAGCAGCACGCGGCGCAGCGAGTTCCCGAACGTGTAACCGAAGCCGCGGTCGAGCGGCTCGATCTGGAAGACCCCCCGGTTCTCCTTGACCTCCTCGTGGACGATCTTCGGGACCTGGAAGTCCATCACAGTAGAACGACTAGCCAAATTAAGTCCCTTCTCTCTAGGGAAATCGCGAAGCGATTTCCCTGCTATTTGCTGTAGAGCTCGACGATCAGCTGCTCTGCGACCGGCGTGTCGATCTCCTCGCGCTCCGGCCACTTCAGCACCTTGCCCGTCAGCCCCTCGTGATCCGCCTGCAGCCAGGGGGCGACGGCGGCGGTGAGATCGGTCGCGTCACGCACGACCTGCTCGGCAGTGGAGCCGGACTTCATCGTCACGACGTCGTCAGGACGTACACCGTAGCTCGGGATGTTCACCCGCCGCCCGTTCACGAAGAAGTGGCCGTGGCGGACGAGCTGGCGCGCCTGTGCGCGCGAGGCCGCGAAGCCGAGGCGGTACACGACGTTGTCGAGCCTCGTCTCGAGCATGCGCAGGAGGTTCTCGCCGGTGACGCCGCCCTGGCGGCTGGCCTTCTCGTAGTACGTGCGGAACTGCGTCTCGAGCAGGCCGTAGTACCGGCGCGCCTTCTGCTTCTCGCGCAGCTGCAGCAGGTACTCGGACTGCTTGATGCGGCCGCGGCCGTGCTCGCCCGGCGGGTAGCTGCGGCGCTCGACGGCGCACTTCTCGGTCAGGCAGCGCTCGCCCTTCAGGAAGAGCTTCATGCCCTCCCGGCGGCACTGCTTGCACTTCGGGGAACGATCCCGTGCCATGAACTACACCCTTCTCCTCTTCTTCGGTCGAACCCCGTTGTGGGCCTGCGGCGAGACGTCCTTCACGCCCAGGATCTCGAGCCCCGCTGCCTGCAGCGAGCGGATCGCCGTGTCGCGGCCGGAGCCCGGCCCCTTCACGAACACCTCGACCTTCTGCAGGCCGTGATCCATGCCCTTGCGGGCAGCGGCGTCGGCGGTCACCTGCGCGGCGAACGGCGTCGACTTCCGCGACCCCTTGAACCCGGCCGAGCCGGCGGACTCCCAGACGATGACGTTTCCCTGGGGGTCGGTGAGCGCGACGATCGTGTTGTTGAACGACGTCTTGATGTGCGCCTGGCCGATCGCGATGTTCTTGCGGACACGGCGGCGCGCGCGACCCCGGGTCGCAGCCTTGCGGGGAGGTGCCATTACTTCGCCTTCTTGCCGCGCCCGACGGTCTTCTTCGGGCCCTTGCGCGTGCGCGCGTTCGTCTTGGTGCGCTGGCCGTTCACCGGCAGGCCGCGGCGGTGGCGCAGGCCGCGGTAGGCGCCGATCTCGGACAGGCGCTTGATCGCCTGCGTACGCTCGCGGCGCAGGTCACCCTCCACCTGGTAATGCTCGTCGATGTAGTCGCGGAGCTTCGTGACCTCGTCCTCGGTCAGGTCGCGAACTTTCGTGTCGGGGGAGAGGCCGAGCGCCACCGCGATCTGGTTCGCGGTCGGGCGGCCGATGCCGTAGATGTAGGTCAGGCCGATCTCGAGCCGTTTCTGATTCGGAAGGTTGACTCCGGCAATGCGTGCCATCTAGCCCTGCCTTTGCTTGTGCCGGGGGTTTGAGCAGATGACGATCGTCCGGCCGTGGCGCTTGATCACACGGCAGCGCTCGCACATCACCTTGACTGAAGGACGGACTTTCATGGGTTATGACCTGTGGCGGTAGGTGATCCGGCCACGCGTGAGGTCGTAGGGAGAGAGCTCCACCTTGACCTTGTCGCCGGGGAGGATGCGGATGTAGTGCTTGCGCATCTTCCCGGAGATCGTGGTGAGGACGTCGTGGCCACCTTCGAGCTTGACGCGGAACATCGTGCTCGGCAGGGCTTCCGTGACCTCGCCTTCGACCTCGATCTTCTCTTCCTTGCTAGCCAATCACACCTTTCTTGTTCGCCTCTTGTTCGCAAACCACACAGAAACACGGCTTTCGCCGCGGTCGATCATGGTACCAGGACCGCTTTGGGCCGGGTCAGGACGCGAGGGCCGCGCGACGTGATCGCGACGGTGTGCTCGAAGTGCGCCGCGAGGGAGCCGTCGACGGTGGAGATCGACCACTCGTCGTCGTGGGGGTAGACGTCCGGGCCGCCGGCGGTGATCATCGGCTCGATCGCGATCGTCATGCCCTCGAGCAGGTCGGGGCCGCGGAAGGCGGTGACGAAGTTCGGCACCTGCGGGTCCTCGTGGTAGTGCTTGCCGACGCCGTGGCCGACGAGGCTCCGGACGACCGAGAAGCCGGCGTCCTCGACGACGGTCTGCACCGCCTCGGAGATGTCGCCGACCTTCGCGCCGAGCTGCGCCGCCTCGATGCCGGCCTCGAGCGCGGCGCGGCAGACGTCGAGCAGCCGCTGCGCCTCGGGCGAGATCTCCCCGACGGGGAACGTCGCGGCCGAGTCGGCGATCAGCCCGTCCTTCGTCACGCCGACGTCGACGGAGATGATGTCGCCCTCCTTCGCCTCGTAGCTCCCGGGGATGCCGTGGACGATCATGTCGTTGGGCGAGATGCACGTCGCGGCGGGATAGCCCTTGTAGCCCTTCGAGGTCGGGACGGCGTCGCGGGAGCGGATGTACTCGTCGGCGATCCGGTCGAGCTCGATCATCGTGATGCCCGGCTCGAGCCGCTCCTCGACCAAGGCAATGGTCTCGGCCACGACGGCGCCGGCCGCCGCCATCAGCTCGATCTCCTTCGCGCTCTTCCGGATGATCACTCTGCCACCTTCAAGCCCGGCGGTCCTCCAGGGAGCTGAGTGCCTCCTGGATCTCGCTGTAAACCTCGTTGATCGTGCGCTCCGCGTGGAGCGGCACGAGGTTGCCCGTGAGCCGGTAATGCTCCACTATCGGCTCCGTCTCGGCATGGTAGGTCGCGAGGCGCCGCGCGATTGCGTCGGGCGTGTCGTCCGCGCGGCCCTCCTCGGCGGCGCGCCCGAGCATCCGGTCGGTCGCGACGTCGTCCGGGAGGTCGAGGAACAGGATCGCGTCCAGCCGCCGGCCGATCTCGCCGAGCATCCCGTCGAGCGCCTCCGCCTGCGCCGCGTTGCGAGGGAAGCCGTCGAGGATGAACCCGCGCCTCGCGTCCTCGTAGCCGAGACGCTCGCGGATCAGCGCCACCGTCACCTCGTCCGGGACGAGCGCGCCCGACGCGAGGATCGGCTCGACCTGCTTCCCGAGCTCGGTGCCCGCGGCGATCGCCCCGCGGAACATGTCACCCGTCGAGATGTGCGGGATCGCGTAGTCGACTGCGATCCGCTTTGCCTGTGTCCCCTTGCCGGCCCCCTGCGGGCCAAGGACGAGCAGGTTCAACGCAAGAAGCCTTCATAGGAGCGCATCATCATCTGCGACTCCATCTGGCGCATCGTGTCCAGGGCGACGCCGACGACGATCAGCACGGAGGTGCCGCCGAGGGCGCGCGAGGTGGCTTGTGAGAAGTTGAACTCGTTGATGAAGATCGACGGGATCACCGCGACGATCGCGAGGAAGAGCGAGCCCGGCAGCGTCAGCCGCGTCAGCACGCGGTCGAGGTACATCGCCGTCGGCGGCCCGGGCCGGATGCCCGGGATGTAGCCGCCGTACTTGCGCAGCTCGTCGGCCTGGTCGACCGGGTTGAACTGTACGGCGGTGTAGAAGAACGTGAAGAGGATGATCAGCACCGCCTCGACGATCAGGTACGTCCACGAACGGGGCGAGAAGTGGGCGTTGATGAAGTTCTGCGTGGCCGGCGCGAACGAGCCGACGGTCTGGGGCAGCGCGAGCAGCGTCGCCGCGAAGATCACCGGGATGACGCCGGCCATGTTCACGCGCAGCGGCATGTAGGTGGAGCCGCCCGAGGTCTGCCGCCGGCCCATCATCCGCTTCGCGTACTGGATCGGGATCCTCCGCTGGCCCTCCTGGACGAAGACGACCGACACGACGACGCCGAGGGCGACGATCGGGAAGAAGAGCTTCTCGACCGGGCCGCCGTTCACCCACGCGTGAATGCCCGCCGGGGCCGAGGTGAGGATCGAGGCGAAGATCAGCAGCGAGATGCCGTTGCCGATGCCGCGCTTCGTGATCTGCTCGCCGATGTACATCAGGAGCGTCGTGCCGGCGCACATCGTGACCACGATCAGGACGAGCCGGCCCGTGTCGAGCTTCAGGCCGCCGCTGCGATGGAAGAGGTACGCGTAGCCCGCTGCCTGGGCGGCGGCGATGCCGACCGTGGAGTAGCGCGTGTACTGCGTGATCTTCGCGTAGCCGGACTCGCCTTCGCGCTTCAGCTGCTCGAGCTTCGGGACGGCCACGGTGAGGAGCTGGATCACGATCGACGCCGTGACGTACGGCATGATCCCGAGCGCGAAGATCGAGAAGCGCGCGAGCGCGCCGCCGCTGAAGAGGCTGAGGAGACCGAGCACGCCGCCGTTGAAGAGGCCCGAGAGCGCCGACGCGTTCACGCCCGGCGCCGGGATCCAGGAGCCGAAGCGGTAGGCGGCGAGCATGGCCGCCGTGAAGAGCACGCGCCGCCGGAGCTCGGGAACGCGCCAGGCGTTGGCGAGCCAGCTCAGCATGGGCGGTCAGTCGTCGTCATTCGTCGGCAGCGGTCTCTTGGGTCGCCTCGTCATCTTCTACATCGGCTGCCGGAGCGGCGTCCTGACCTTCTGCCTCCGCTTCACTAGCCGTTCGGTTGAGGCGGAAGTCGCGGCGAGGCTTGTGCACCTTCGGCTCCTTGAGGAGCGTCAGCGTGCCGCCGGCAGCCTCGATCTTGTCGCGCGCGGCGGCGGAGGCGGCGTGGACGGTGACGGTGAGCCTCTTCGAGACCTCACCGACGCCGAGCAGCTTCACGTCCTTGCGAATCGACCGGATCAGGCCCTTCGCCTTCAGCGTCTCGGGCGTGACCTCCTCGCCCGCCTCGAAGCGGTCGAGGTCGCGGATGTTCACGGGCTGGCTGTACGTCCGGAACGGCCCGATCGGCATCGCGTCGCGCGAGGTGCTACCCCGCAGCTTCGGGATGCGCATCGCGAGCGGCATCTGGCCGCCCTCGAAGCCGGCGCGCATGCGGTGCGATCCGGCGCGCGACTTCTGGCCCTTGATCCCGCGGCCGGAGTAGCGCCCCTTGCCGGAGCCGAGCCCGCGGCCGATGCGCTTGCGCTCCTTGCGCGGCTGGGCCGGGCTCAGATTCGAAAGACTCAGCTTCGAGGGGTTCAAATTTTCGGCCATGTCAGATCTCCTCCACCTTCACGAGGTGGCGGACCTTACGAAGCATGCCTTGGAAGGCGGGCGTCACGTCGTGCTCGCGCGACTTTCCGATTCGGCCGAGGCCGAGCGCGCGCAGCGTCCCACGGTGGCGTGGCGACTGCCCGATCGTGCTTCCGGTCTGGGTGAGCTTAAGCCTCGGCATCAGCGGCGGCCTCCTCATTCGCGGCAGGTGCCTCCGAAACCTCCTCCGGCTCGGCGGGCTCCTCCTCGGCGGCGACAGGTTCGGCCGCCGGCTCGGTCTCCTCCTCCGGCGTCACGGCCGGCTCGGGCAGCACGTCGCGCACGGCCTTGCCGCGCGACTTCGCCACCTCCTCGGGGCGGCGGAGGTCGCGGAGCGCCGCCTCGGCAGCCTTCAGCATGTTGATCGGGTTCGTCGTGCCGAGCGACTTCGCGAGCACGTCGCGGATGCCGCCGAGCTCCAGCACGGCACGCACGCCGCCGCCGGCGATGACGCCGGTGCCGGGCGAGGCCGGCCGCAGCAGCACCTTCGCGGCGCCGAAGCGGCCGAGCACCTCGTGCGTGATCGTCTGGCCGTGCTTCGGCACGGAGAAGAGGTTCTTCTTCGCGTCGTCGACGGCCTTCGAGATCGCGAGCGGCACCTCGCGCGCCTTGCCGTAGCCGACGCCGACGCGGTCGACCTCGTCGCCGATCACGACGAGCGCGGTGAACGAGAAGCGCCGGCCGCCCTTGACGACCTTGGCGACGCGGTTGATCTCGACGACGCGCTCCTTGAGCTCTCTGGTCTCTGCAATGTCGACTGCCATCAGAACTCGAGTCCTCCCTCGCGCGCACCCTCGGCGAGAGCCCTCACGCGTCCGTGGTACAGGTAGCCGGCGCGGTCGAAGACCACGCGCTCGATGCCCGCCTTGCGGGCGGCGTCGGCGACGGCCTTGCCGACCTCACGCGCCTGGGCGGTCTTGTCGCCGTCGTGCTTGACGCCGGTCCAGGCCGCCGACACGATCGTGCGGCCGGTGTCGTCGTCGACGAGCTGCGCGAACATGCCGCGGTTGGAGCGGTAGACGAAGAGACGGGGGCGCTCGGCGGTGCCGCGGATCTTCCCGCGCACCCGGCGGTGTCTGCGAAGACGGGCCTCGCGAACGGTGAGGGAGCTCATGCCAGACCGTTCCGCTCCGGCGCCGTACAAGCCGGCGCCTGCGTCCACACGCGGTCGACTTGGCGACTCGCGGCATTGTCGGA
>Ga0335085_10012625_pt1 | contig 12431 bp, 9 predicted proteins | sample Lox_Sample_45_FD_206712 | JGI IMG/M metagenome (GOLD analysis project Ga0335085, IMG submission 206712) | Soil microbial communities from Loxahatchee National Wildlife Refuge, Florida, United States - Lox_Sample_4.5 | ecosystem: Environmental > Terrestrial > Soil > Wetlands | place: USA: Florida...
TATCGCATAGGTGTAGTACTTTCTGTCGGTCAGGTTGTTCGCAGCCATGGTCAAGGTCCAGGGTCCCGCGACGCGGCTCAGCTTGGCGTCCGCTGTCATGAACGAGGCCATCTGCCCGGGAAAGGTATTGGCCTGGTCGTTATCGAAATACTGCCTGCCGACGTAGCCGAGCGCGGCGCCAAGGTGCGTCTTGTCGTCCACCCTCCAGTTCGCGCCGAACCTGGCCGAGACGCGCGGCACCAGGGGCACGTTCCTGCCGCTCAGATCGATGCCGGCGCCGGTCAGCGCGTCGACATAGACGCCCTCGCGGAACAGCGCGCGCGCGCGGGTGTAGCTCGCGAACAGCTCGACGCTCTCGCCGAAACGCCTGCGCCCCTCGAGTTCCAGCCCTTCGCGCCGCGTCGGCGACAGGTTCATGTTGGCGAACGTAAGCGCGTTGAAATGAATTTCATTGCGCAGGTCCATGCGATACAGGCTTGCGCGCAGGTGGCCGCGCTTCGATTTGTAGTCCACCCCGATTTCATGATCGCGCGAGGTCTGCGGCTCCAGCGGCGTCACGATGGAATCGAACATCGGGCCGCCGAACTGACTGTAGATCTCGTCCACGGTCGCCACGCGAAAGCTCGCGCCGAGCTTGCCGTACAGCGCGAGCGCGGGACTCAGCTCATGCCGCAGCGCGAGCTCCCAGGCGCGCGGGCTGCGGGTCTGGGCGGCGCTCGCGTAGCCCGCGGGGTTCGCGCGGTCATTGGCGGATATATCCACGCGCTGCAGGCGTGCGCCCAGCGTGAGTTTGGTCGCGGCGCCGATCATGGTGCCGTTTTGCGCGTAGAAGGCCCGATCCTTCTGCGTCGCCACGAGATCGGCCTGCGGCGCGCGCAGTTGCGCGAGGCTGGCGGCGCGCAGGCCGCGATAGTCCCAGAAGTCGGCATCCATGCCGAATACCAGAACGTGGTCGCGCCCGAGGAACGTATAGGATTTCTTCAGGCGCGGAGTGAGCGCCCAAACGGCGGAATGGGTGTCGGTGTAGGTGCTGAAACCGGCGCCGCTGTAATCGTCATAAAACGCGTTGCGCCTGGTGTCTCGCCAGGCGAGGTCGACTGCGAACTCGGCCGCGTCGAACGCGTAGCGTCCTGAGAGCGTGGCCTGCCTGCCATCACGCCCGCTGTAATCGCGCGGCGTGGCGCTGCCGCGCGGATCGCTATCGAGCTGCGCCGCAGTGCGCGCGCCGGGCAGGCGCAAGTTCTGGTTGTCGAGTCCGAACTTGAACACCAGGCCGGCGCGATCCCCGGTCCAGCGCAGGTCGCCCAGCAGGCTGCCCTGCTCCAGGCGGTTGTTCACCCGGTAGTTGTCCGATTCGTCCTGGTTTGCACTCAGGGAAAAGCCGGTATCGGTACCGGCAAGATTGAACGCGGCGTGCGCGCCGCTGTTGTTGTATGAGCCGTGGCTGGCCGCGAGCGTCGCGCTCTTCGCGCCCGCGATCGGCGAGCGCGTGATGATATTGATCGTGCCGCCGCTGGCGCCGCCACCGAACAACACCGCGCCGCCGCCGCGCTGGATTTCGACGCGCTCGATCGCGTCCAGCGGTATCGCCGACCAGCTGACTGTCGTCAGTTCGATGTCGTTCAGGCGCTGGCCGTCGAGCAGCACCAGCGTGTTCTGGTCGCCGCTTGCGCCAAAGCCGCGCAAGTCGATCGCCACGTCCGGACTGCCGCTGTTGTTGCGCGTATTGACGCCGGCGTAGCGCGACAGCAGGTCCGGCAGGGTCGCCGCGGTGCTGCCGGCAATCTCCTCGCGCGTGATGACCGTGACTCCGATCGGATGCGCGAGTTGTTTTTCCGGAAAGCGCGTGGCCGTGACGACCACCGCGTCGTCCTCGGCAAACGCCTGCGCCGCCAAGGCAAGCGCGATGGCGGTAATGACTGGCCTGGAGTGCATGATTTTCCCCGCGCCGCCGGCGTCCCCGCAGGCGGCACCACAATTGCAGCAACGAAAACGCGCGGGGAATTCAGGACCGCAACCGGCGCACCGCGTCCCCGCAGCGTTTCCACCTGTCGCGCAAGGCCGGTCTCCGGGCTCGTGGAACTGGATCTGTCGCCTTCCCGCAAGCGCTCGCCTGCAGTGGCGTCGTGACAGACCCGCACTCACATACCGTTGCGGGGGCAGCACAGGCTTGGGCACATTCGCGCGCCGTACCTGTTTCCCGTTTCACCCGCCGGCGGAATGGCCGGCGGACACCTCGAACGAGTGCCACGATGTTACACGCTATCGAAGCAAAACAGAACTCGCACGAGGGAAACTGCGGCAGATGGCCAGCCGGCAGCAAGGTCTGCGGCGGCCCGGCCGCGCACGCCAGCCGCAGGGCAAAGCGCAAAGCGGAACACCACACGAAATTCCGCGCCGGCTCAATGAAATAGGCCGGCATATTCATCATGGAAAGAGCTTTGAGAGTTGCCTGTTATTACTTGACTTGTCACGATTTTTGAAACTATAGTGTGGCGATGGATGCGGAATTTGATTCCCTTGACAGCAAGATCGACCAGTTCTTGCAACTGTGCCAGCGCCTGAAGAGTGAGAACCGGGAATTGAGGCTGAAATTGGTCTCGGCACAGAACGACGTCAAACTCCTCGAGGGCAAGGTTGACGGTGCCAAGACTCGCCTCGAAGCGCTGTTGCGCCAGATTCCGGAATGAGCACGAAGCCGAAGACCCTTGATGTCAGCATCATGGGGCGCACCTATCGCGTCACCTGCGCCGACGAGGAACGCGAGGCGCTGCTCGCCGCAGTGGCCTACGTCGACAAGAAGATGACCGAAATCAAGGCGGCGACCAAGGCTGCCGGCACCGAGCGCGTCGCGGTCATGGCCGCGCTCAATATCGCCAACGAACTGCTCTCGATCAAGATCGGCAGCGGCTTTGACATCGCCGAACTAAAGCGTAGAATGAATTCAGTGCAGTCGAAGCTCGATCAGGCGTTGTCGCAGCAGGATTCTCTGTTCTAGGCCACACCGAAGCGGGCAAGACCGCAGCAAGTTTCCCTGCGATGCTCGTTAAGGCCATATATTCCTTGAGCCAATATATGTGCTGAGGTTGCGGACCATAGCGCTGCTTTTGTGCGCGTCCCTGCGCCTTGTGCGACTGCGGATGTACCTACGGCGGCCGGAAAGCGACCACTCTGGACTGCAGGTTCAGAGGATGCCGGCCTGACGGCATTTGCGGGGAATCCCATCCGACCGCGATCGCAGGCCCGAAGCCTGCGATTCTTGTTTGCGGCGCCCCTCGAGCCGGCGCGCGCCAGTCGCCTGATATATGCGGAATCCTGATGGCGCCGGTCGATCCATCCGCCCGCATCCACGTGCCGGCAAGTGAGCCGGGCTGGCGCCACGGCTTTCAGGCGCGTATCCCCAGCTCCTCGATCGCCCGATTTACCGCACTCGCCTCGATGGCGTCCATGCATGCGCCGAGGGAGACGCAGGTACGTTCGCTGCGACCGCAGCGCCTCACCCAGGCGATCGTCCGCCTGAAAAATACGCGCTGATCGCGGCATGGAAAATCCTCAACCGTGACTGCGCGGTAGGGACTGTTTCGCCAGAATTCGCCCGCGCCGCACAATACCGGCGAACCGGGACCGAACAAGGTCACCGTCGGGATGCCGACGATGCGGCCAAGGTGTGCCGCGCCGGTGTCGGGGCAGACCAGCAGGCGGCCATGGGCGAGCAGGCGCCACAGTTGTGCCAGGTCAAGCCGGCCGGCGAACGAAAGGTATCGCCGGTCCGGGTCGATAGCGTCGACGACACGTTGCTCGCCCGGACCGCCGCTCCACACAATCTGGAACCCGCGTCCACTCAGGAATTCGGCCAGACCGCGCCATTTTTGCGGAGCCCACTGCTTGAGTTTCGTGCTGGCCCCTACATGCAGAACGCAATAGGGTCGCGGCGGCAGTTCGAAGGGTCGGCACTCCGGCGCAGGCCAATCACCGGGTTCATAGGGCGACGGCGGGCCGCCCTCTACAAGACCGGCCGCGAGATCGCCCCACATCGCGGGTTGGTCCGGATACGGGGTGAGCCCATCCATGAGCCAGTTTTTGCTGGCGGGCCGATCGCCCGCGAAGCCCACGATCCAGCGCGCCCCCAGGGCGCGTGCGAGCCAGCTGTAACGATTGTCCCCGGGAACGACGGCAAGATCAAATCCGCGCAGATGCAGCAAGGCGCGCAGGCTGTGGCGATCGCGCGGTTCGTAGGCGACCGCTTTCACGCCGTAGGGCCGCTTCTCGTAGAGTGGCGCGGCGGCGGGCGAAGCCGTCAATACGATTTCAGCTTCGGGATAGCGCGCGCGCAACTTGGCCAGCAACGGGGTGAGCAGCAGCGTGTCGCCGAGCATTTGCGGGTGGTGGGTGACCAGGATGCGGCGCGCGCTCCCGGGCGGGCGGCGCTGCCCCAGGGTGAGCAGCGATTGCCACAGCGCCAGGACGACGATCTGCGCGCGTACCGGGAAGCGGGAGGACATCGTCGTCAGGGCTTGACGACCTGCAGTTCGAACCGAAGTGTGCTCGCGCGGAAAACGAAGCAGTATTTCCTTTCGAAGGCTTCCGGGCTCAACGCGAACAGCGCGCGTCCGACAAGCCCTCCCAGGCCGCCGCCGAAAGACAAGCTGCGCTGCACGACTCTCAGGCCGCCGCCGACGTAATGGCGCGCCGACAGTTTCTCGAAGTGGTCGAACGAAAAGTAGGATAGATGATGCAAATGGGTCGGGTCTTTCCAGGACGAAAGCGATGTGAAGTGCGGCGTGACCACGACGACTCTTGCGCTGTTTCTCGCCGCGCGCACGATTTCCGCCATCAGAGCCGGGATGTCCGGAATGTGCTCGATCAGGTTGTCGAGCATGAACTCGTCGACCGAGCTGTCGCGAAACGGCAGGGCGCGGGTGACGTCGCACAGGACGCGAGCGGCCGCGCAAGGAAAGCGGTCGACGCCGATGAAGCCTTCAACCTGCTTGTTGCCGCAGCCAAGGTTGACTCTGAGCTGATCTGCCGTCGATGCGGTCATTTTGCCAGCATGATGGGGAAGGGCGACTCGGCCGGTCGAAGCGCTAAAGGGTAGCACACCACGCTGATAGACGCGCCCGGGGCGCCATTGGAACGTATAATCCAGGCGTTCGTGTTACTGACTCTCCGCTTTCGATTTATGCTGAACGACCCGCAATTCGGCGCCACCCCAGCGCAATCGCGCACCGGCCGAGCATTGGCCGCGGCCGCCGAAGTCGCGGAACGCAGACCGGTCTCCTCGCGCCCACCGGGTTTCGATCCGGTTGGGCATCCTGAACGCGATCTGACCGCTTTGGATCGTCCATGCGCTACTGGCTGATGAAATCCGAACCGGCCGAGTTCGGCATCGACGACCTTGCGCGCGCCGGCGGGCGCGGCAGTCCCTGGATCGGCGTGCGCAATTATCAGGCGCGCAATTTCATGCGCGACCAGATGCAGGCCGGCGACCGCGTGCTGTTCTACCACTCGAGCTGCCCCGAGCCCGGCATCGCCGGCCTGGCGGAAGTATGCAGGAAAGCCTATCCGGATGCGAGCCAGTTTGACCCGACGAGCAAGTATTACGACGCGAAAGCGACGCGCGATAATCCGCGCTGGGTGAACGTGGACGTGCGCCTGCTGCAAAAGACCCGCCTCGTCGGCCTGGCCGAACTGCGCGAGCACGAGGCCCTGGCAGGCATGCGCGTGCTCGCGCGCGGCAACCGCCTGTCCATCACCCCGGTCGACCCGCGCGAATGGAAGTTCATCACCACCAGGCTGCTCAAGACAAAATGACCAAGCTGAAGAACGACACGCTGATACGCGCGCTGCTGCGCCAGCCGACCGAGTACACGCCGGTATGGCTGATGCGCCAGGCCGGGCGCTACCTGCCTGAATACAACCAGACGCGCGGCCGCGCCGGCAGTTTTCTCGGCCTGTGCAAGAATCCGGGCTACGCCACCGAAGTCACGCTGCAACCGCTCGCCCGGTTTGAGCTCGATGCGGCCATCCTGTTTTCGGACATACTGACCGTTCCGGACGCGATGGGCCTGGGTCTTTATTTCGCCGACGGCGAGGGCCCGAAGTTCGAACGGCCGCTGCGCGACGAATGGGCGATCCGCGACCTGGCGGTGCCGGACCCCGGCGCCGAATTGCGCTATGTTCTCGACGCCGTCAGCGAAATCCGGCGCGCGCTCGCCGGCAGCGTGCCGCTGATCGGCTTCTCCGGCAGCCCGTATACGCTCGCCTGCTACATGGTGGAAGGCGGCGCCAGCGACGATTTCCGCAACGTCAAAACCATGCTCTATGCGCGACCCGATCTGCTGCGCCGCATCCTCGAGGTCAATGCGCAGGCCGTCACCGACTATCTCAATGCCCAGATCGAAGCCGGCGCGCAGGCGGTGATGATTTTCGACACCTGGGGCGGAAATCTGTCGCATGCGGCCTACCGCGAATTCTCGCTCGCCTATATGCAACGCATCATTGCCGGCCTCAAGCGCGAGCAGGCGGGCGCGCGGGTTCCGGTGGTTGTGTTTACCAAGGGCTGCGGCAATTGGCTGGAAGACATCGCTGCTAGCGGTTGCGATGCGGTCGGCCTCGACTGGAGCGTGGACATCGCTCAGGCGCGCGCGCGCATCGGCGATCGCGTTGCGCTGCAGGGTAACCTCGATCCGGCCGTATTGTTCGCGCCGGCCGAGGTGGTGCAGCGCGAAACGGAAAAAATTCTCGCATCTTTCGGTCAGGGCAGCGGCCATGTCTTCAATCTGGGCCACGGCATCTCGCAATTCACGCCGCCGGAAATGGTCAAGATTCTGGTCGATTGCGTGCATCGATCCAGCGCGTCTTACCACGGCAACGGCGCCAAAACCCGCGCCCGCTAAGGATTTCGGCGCGGTCCGCCAAAACTTGACTTATGCACAAGATCGTGCTCCGCCGCGATTCTGCTGGCGAAAACCGGGCCTTCCCTCGCAACGCCACGCAACATCATGTTTTAACAACAATATATGCCTCGCTGCAATTTTGAGCAGAGACAAAAATTCCTTACGGCAAAGACGGTTACAGAACGGTGACACAGTTACTCACAATGTTACCCACAGAAATTGTGCACAACCCAAGTTCTCCTTTGGCAATAGGGTGATGCAGTCGTTTCAAGATAAATCGCTTAAAAGTTTTCGCGTAGCTCCATCAAGTAATATTTTTCTCTGCGGCGACGAATGAGCATACTGCGCGTCGCGCTCGACCTGCCGCTGCCACGCGTATTCGACTACGGCTGCGACGAGGCGACGCCGAGTGACGTTGGCAGGCGCGTGCTGGTGCCCTTCGGCAACAAGCACGCAGTGGGAGTCATCGTCGGGCTGGCCGATGTTTCGGAGGTCGAGGCCGGCAAACTCAAGGCCGCGCTGCGCGTCCTGCGCGACGCTCCGGCGCTCGGGCGCGATTGGCTGGAGTTGGCGCAATTCTGCAGCAGCTACTATCACCGGCCGCTGGGCGAAGTCATTTTCAACGGGCTGCCGCGACGATTGCGCGAAGCACGCGCCATTGCGGCGCCGGAAGACGCAGCGTTCTGCCGTCTGAGCGCCAGCGGGCGCGGGGCGCTGGCCCGGCTGCCCGCGCGCGCGGCCGTGCAGCGCGCGCTGCTTCAGCGCCTGCTGCAGGGGGATTGCGCCGAAACCGGGCTGCTCGAGCGCAATCCGGGCGCAAGGAAAGCCCTGGCCAGGCTCTGCGACGCGGGTTGGATCGAACGCTATCGGCTGTCGACTCCACTCCGATACGGACATTTCGTCGAAAGACTTCCGCTCAACACAGGGCAGCAGCAGGTACTGCGGCAGATCGCGGCCGCCGGCACCGGCTACCAGGTGTTTCTGCTGCATGGCATCACCGGCAGCGGCAAGACCGAAATCTACCTGCGCCTGATCGCAAGCGCGCTGGCGGCGGGCAAACAGGCGCTGGTGCTGGTGCCGGAGATCAATCTCACGCCGCGCCTCACGCAGGAATTCGCCGAGCGCTTTCCCGAAGCGCCGCTGGTCACGCTGCACAGCGGCCTCGCCGACGGCGAGCGCGTCCACCATTGGCTGCAGGCGCAAAGCGGCGCGGCAGGCATCGTGCTCGGCACCCGGCTCGCGGTGTTTGCGCCGATGCCACGGCTGGCGCTGATCGTGGTGGACGAGGAACAGGACGCCTCGTTCAAGCAGCAGGAGGGATTGCGCTATTCGGCGCGCGACGTGGCGATATTCCGCGCGCGCCAGGCGGGGATCCCGATCGTGCTCGGCTCGGCCACGCCCGCGCTCGAAACCTACGCGCGGGCTCTCTCCGGCCGTTACCGCCTGCTGCAGCTATCGCAGCGCGCCGTGCCGCAAGCGCAGCTGCCCTTGGTGCAAACCGTGGACATGCGCCGGCACAAGCTCGAAGATGGACTGGCGCCACCGGTGATTGAGGCTTTGGCCGAACGCCTCAGGCGCGGCGAGCAGAGCCTGGTGTTCCTGAACCGGCGCGGCTACGCGCCCGTGCTGATGTGCCCTGCCTGCGACTGGGTCAGCGGTTGCAAGCGCTGCTCCGCGCGCATGGTGCTTCATCTGGCCGACAGGCAGCTGCGCTGCCATCATTGCGGCGCGAACTCGCCCATCCCGCGCCACTGCCCGAATTGCGGCAATGCGGATATCCACCCGTTCGGCCGCGGCACGCAGCGGCTGGAGGCGACTCTGGCAGCGCGCTTCCCGCAGGCGCGCGTCCTGCGCGTGGACCGCGACAGCACCCGCAACAAAGGCAGCTTTTCGCGCATGCTGGGCGAGATCCAGGCCGGGCGGACCGACATCCTGGTCGGCACCCAGATTCTGGCAAAGGGGCATGATTTCCCAAACCTGACCTTGGTCGCGGTGCTCAACGCCGATAGCGCGCTTTATTCCGCCGACTATCGCGCGCCTGAGCGCCTGTTCGCGCAGTTGGTGCAGGTGGCCGGGCGCGCCGGGCGCGCCGGCCTGCCGGGCGAAGTGCTGATCCAGACGCAATATCCGCGGCATCCGCTGTATCTGGCGCTGGCGCAGCATGATTATCCCGGCTACGCGCGCACGCTGCTCGCAGAGCGCGAGCAAGCCGGCTTTCCACCCTATGTGTTCGAAGCCGTGCTGCGCGCCGAAGCCAAAGAACTGCGCACGGCGCTCGCGTTCCTGCGCGAGGCAGCCGCGCAGGCAGGCGCTCCGCCGCCCGGCATTTCCCTTTACGATCCAGTGCCGATGACGGTGACGCGGCTGGCCGAGCGCGAGCGCGCGCAGCTGTTGCTGCAGTCCGCCTCGCGCAAGGCGCTGCAGGCCTACCTCAGCGCCTGGAGCGCGAAACTGCAGGCATTGCCGCAGCGTGCGGTACGCTGGCACCTGGATGTGGATCCGATCGAATTTTGAATGCCGCTGCGGGCAGCGCAACGGCGAACCCGGCGCTCCGGCCGGTGCAAGCCCCGTGCCTCCTCGATGCGCGCGGGCGCAGCGGCCGCGCCAGCGCCCGGCGCTAACCGCCAGCCTGCGGCTGACCGGATGGCACTTGGCTTCAAGGTATAATGCGCGACTTCATTTGGCGCAATCCCCTTCCTCTTGTCCGCCGAAATAAAGTCGCATCTCATCGATTTGCTGACGCAGTCGCTGGCACGCGTGGTGCCGCAATCTCCGGCGTCGGTGATCGCGCTCGAGCGTCCGAAGCAGGCAGCGCATGGCGATTGGGCCTGCAACGTCGCCATGCAGTTGGCGAAACAGCTCGGCCGCAACCCGCGCGATCTGGCGCAGGCGCTGGTTGCGGGCCTGCCGGCGTCGCCCTGGCTGGACCGCGCGGAAATCGCCGGGCCCGGCTTCATCAATCTGCGCCTGAAGCCCGCAGCCAAGACCGATGCCATACGCAAGGTGCTGGCCGCCGGCTCGCGCTATGGTCGGTCCGATGCCGGGCGCGGCCGGCCGATCCTGGTTGAATTCGTTTCCGCCAACCCCACCGGGCCGCTGCACGTGGGCCACGGGCGCCAGGCCGCGCTGGGCGATGCGATCTCGGCTCTGCTCGAAGCGCAAACCTGGAAGGTGACGCGCGAGTTCTATTACAACGACGCCGGCGTGCAAATCGACAACCTGGCGCTGTCGGTGCAGGCGCGGGCACGCGAGCAGCGCGGCGAGGCGGCGGCTTTCCCCGAATCCGGCTACCACGGCGACTATATTCGCGAGATCGCCGCCGGCTATCTTGCGCAGGACGGCGACCCGGCGGATCTCGACGCCGTGCGCAAGTTCGCGGTGGCCGCGCTGCGGCGCGAGCAGGATGAAGACCTCAAGGCGTTTGGCGTGAAGTTCGACAGCTATTATCTCGAGTCCTCGCTCTACACTGAAGGCAAGGTCGAGGCCGCGGTCGAGGTGCTGACTGCTTCGGGCAAAACCTACGAACAGGACGGCGCGCTCTGGCTCAGAACCACCGACTACGGCGACGACAAGGACCGCGTCATGCGCAAATCGGACGGGAGCTACACCTATTTCGTGCCCGACGTCGCTTACCACGTGACCAAATGGCAGCGCGGCTTCGTGCACGCGGTCAACATCCAGGGCTCGGATCATCACGGCACCGTGGCGCGCGTTCGCGCCGGCCTGCAGGCGCTGGCTTCGGTGAGCGGGGAGGGCATCCCGCGCGACTATCCCAGCTACGTGCTGCACAAGATGGTGACCGTGATGAAGGGCGGCGAGGAGGTAAAGCTGTCCAAGCGCGCCGGCAGTTACGTCACCGTGCGCGACCTGATCGACGAAGTGGGCCGCGATGCCGTGCGTTTCTTCCTGGTGTCGCGCAAGGCCGACACCGAATTCGTATTCGACATCGACCTCGCAAAATCGCAGACCGAGGACAATCCGGTCTATTACGTGCAGTACGCGCACGCGCGCATCTGCTCGGTGCTGGCGCAATGGGCCGGCGACCCGCAGCAGCTTGCCGCCGTCGATCTCGCCCCGCTCACGCTCGCGCGCGAACTCGCCCTGGCGCAGCGCCTGGGGGAATTCCCCGAGCTGGTGGCGGAGGCCGCGCATGACTTCGCGCCGCACGTAGTCGCGTTCTACCTGCGTGAACTGGCGGGAGAGTTCCACAGCTACTATAATGCCGAGCGCGTGCTCGTCGCCGATGAGGAACTCAAGCTCGCGCGGCTTGCCCTGGCTCTCGCCGTGCGTCGGGTGCTGCATAACGGTCTGGCGCTGCTGGGCGTGAGCGCTCCCGAAAAGATGTAGAAGACAGGTTCGGAATTTCCGCAACGGCCCTCCGGGTCAAACGAGCCGCGGCGAGTCAAGGCGTCAAATTTTAGCGAACTCCAAATGGCCAGAGACTACAAACCGAGAGCGGGCGCGAAGAAGAAGAGCGGCGGCGGCACGCTGCTCGGAATGTTCATCGGTCTCATCCTCGGCCTGTGCATCGCCGTCGGCGTGGCATGGTACATGAACAAGACGCCGATCCCCTTCCTCACCAGCGCCAAACCGCCGGAAAAAGCCGCGGCCGCGCCCGACAAGGCCGCGGTTAAGCCTGACGAAAAAACCACGCAGCAGGTCGATAAACCGCGCTTCGAGTTCTATAAGATCCTGCCGGGCGCCGAAGAGCCGGTGACCGAGCAGCAGATCAAACAGGCCGCCAAACCCGGCGCGCCGGCGGAAAATTACCTGCTCCAGGTCGGCTCGTACCAGAACCCCGCCGATGCCGACAACCTGAAAGCCCAGCTGGCGCTGATCGGCATCGAAGCCAGCGTCGAGCCTACGGACCTGCCGGAAAAAGGCACCTGGTACCGCGTGCGCGTCGGGCCTTACACGAAAATCGATGAAATAAACCGCATACGCCAGACTCTCGCCCAGAACGGAATCGAGGCGACACTGGTCAAAATCAAGGATCCGGGCTCGCGCTGAGCGCCGGGTGCTCTTTTTCGGAAGCCGCAGCCGATTTCCCTTCGTTGCGGCCCGATTCAAGGGAGAGAGCGGGGGGAAACGTTCCCTCGTAATGTTAAGGACTCTTGGGAGAACCAAATGTTGAAGAGGCTGGTAACGGCGTTGGCGATGTTTCTCGCGGCTGGCTTGGCGCAAGCGCAACCTACCGCGGGCGTCGAGTATCGGGTGCTTTCACCGGCACAGCCCACTGACGCCCCCGGCAAGATCGAAGTCGTGGAATTCTTCTGGTACGGCTGCCCGCATTGCTACGAATTCGAGCCCGTGCTCGAACCCTGGGTGAAAAAACTGCCCAAGGATGTGCAGTTCCGCCGCATCCCCGCCATGTTCAATGACGAGTATGCGCGGGGCGCGCGCGCCTTCTACGCCCTGGATGCAATCGGACAGGAAGAGCGCCTGCACAAAGCACTGTTCGACGCAGTCCACACCGGCTCCAGGCTCCGGGTGGGCGATGAAGCCGCGCTTACCGAGTGGTTGGGCAAACACGGC
>Ga0335085_10012626_pt1 | contig 12430 bp, 12 predicted proteins | sample Lox_Sample_45_FD_206712 | JGI IMG/M metagenome (GOLD analysis project Ga0335085, IMG submission 206712) | Soil microbial communities from Loxahatchee National Wildlife Refuge, Florida, United States - Lox_Sample_4.5 | ecosystem: Environmental > Terrestrial > Soil > Wetlands | place: USA...
CCCGCGATAATCCCTACGAATCCGCCGAACAGTGCGCCTGAAAATGAACCCTCAAGCGACACGTCTGCTCCCACCTCCGCCTCGGCCTGGAAATTGACGATCCCGCAGGGTACCTACGTGACGGTGCGGCTCAATGAACCGCTTTCCTCTGACCGCAATCAGAATGGCGATGCGTTTTCAGCCACATTGGAAAAGCCGCTCATCGTCAACGGTCTCGTCATTGCCCAGCGCGGACAGACCGTTGGAGGTCGTGTGGCGGAAGCCAAGAAGGCAGGCAGGGTGTCCGGCGTGTCTCAGCTCAAGTTGGAGCTGACGGGCCTGACGCTCGTGGACGGACAGACGGTGCCAATCGACTCGCAGCTTGTATCGCTCAATGGCGGGACCACACACGGACGTGACGCGGCTGCGATCGCGGGTACAACTGGATTTGGCGCGGCAGTGGGCGCGGCCGCAGGGTGGGGAACCGGAGCCGCGATTGGCGCCGGCGCTGGCTTGGTAGCGAGCACGATCGGTGTGCTCGTAACCCGGGGCCGCCCGACGGTTCTCTATCCCGAGACGCAACTGACCTTCCAGGTCTCGGCCCCCGTTACTGTGGATACCGAGCGTGATCCGCAGGCATTCCGCCCGGCCACTTCGGCGGACTACGGACCGTCGCAGCAGGCGACATCTAATTACCAGGCGCCTGCCCAGGGCTGCGGGCCGTACGGCTGCCCGCCGCAGTATCCCTATGCGGCCTCGTATTCGTACCCCTACTACGCTTACGGCCCATACTACCCATACCCGTATTACTGGGCGCCGGGGTTCGCGTTCTACTACGGGCCGGGATATTACGGCCGCTACTATGGCTACCGTGGGGGCTACTGGTATCGCGGCGGATACCGCGGCGGATACCATCACTAGATTTTCGCTCTCTTCTCCATGATTCCAGGTCCGTGCGACAGGCCCCTTCCGGGGGCCTGTTGCATTTTCCGCGCCCGATTCCGCGCGCTGGCCGGCGGAGACTACGGTTCGTCGCGCACCGGATTCGTGAGCGTGCCGATGCCCTCGATCGTCACGCTCACTTCGTCTCCCGCTTTCAGCCACACCGGCGGCGTGCGACCCATCCCCACTCCGGCGGGTGTGCCGGTCATGATCACCGTGCCGGGAAGCAGAGTGGTGCTCTCGCTCAGAAATGAAACCAGCGTGGGAACATCGAAGATCATGTCGCGCGTATTTCCGTCCTGCATTTGTTTGCCGTTGAGAATGGTCTGAATCCGCAAATTGCCGGGATCCGGCAGCGATTCGGCCGTCACCAGGCATGGCCCGAGCGGCGCAAACGTGTCGAAACTCTTTCCGCGGCACCATTGGCCTCCGCCGAGTTTCAGCTGCCAGTCGCGCGCACCCACGTCGTTGCCGCAGGTATATCCGGCCACGAAGGGGAGTGCTTCCTGACGGCTCACGTTTCTGCAGATTTTTCCGATCACAATCACCAACTCGGCCTCGTAATCGATTTCCACGCCCCGCGCGTGCGTAGGAATCCGGATGGCATCCTGCGGCCCGGCCAGGCAGTTCGGCCCTTTGGCAAAGACGACTGGATATTTCGGTTCCGCCATTTTCACTTCGCTCATGTGCTGCCGGTAATTCAGGCCGATGCACCAGATCATGGGAGGCTCTACGGGCGCGAGCAGTCTGGCCACCTGCGCGGGCTCGCCGGTCACTTCATGTTGCCCGAAAATATCTCCGCGAATCCTCGCGTACTTTCCGCCGGCGGTTTCCGCTGCATGATGAATTGCGCCACCTGAGTCTCGATAGCGGATGATCTTCATGGCTCCAGTCTCTCCGTCCCCGCTGCGTCACGATAAGAGGCAAGCGCCCCGCTATTGGCTCTGCGCGAAAAGCCTGTGAAGGGTATCCGCAACACCTTGCGTGTGGAAGCCGAACGGCCCGGGAGCAGTCTTGAACGCAACCCGGCCGTCGCGGCCGATTACGTAGAGACGATCCGGCCAGCCGGTGTAGGCGTGTTCCGTGGCATCGTCAAAGGTATCGATGACGGCGGGAAACTTGATGCCGAGCTTGACCAAACACAGTCTGCCCATCTCCGTGCGTTGCTCCTCATTCCGGGGACTGGCGAAAACGACGTTGTCTTCCAGGTTGTCCGGGTCCTGCCACACGTCCGTCGTGTGCGCTTCATGGATGTACACCACGTAGAACGCGACCCTGTCCCGGTATTGCTCGTACAGAGCGTTCAGGGCGGCCACCTGCCGCCGGAATGGCGGTCAGGTGTAGCTGCCGAAGACAAGCACCACGGGCTTTTGGCCGCGGAAGGAAGAGAGCTGGACGCGGGAGGAATGATCAGACGTTTCCAGATTGAAGTCCGGAGCCATCTGGCCCAGGTCCACATGCCCCGCTCGCGCGACGTCCCAGAAACTCCGGAACGGATACACCATGAACGCGACGGGAGTCACGTGCCGGATCGCCAGGGCAAATTGTTCCGGGGGCCGAAGCATCAGAGCAAACACAGTTGCCGCTCCGGCAAGCCAAAGGACAGCCAGCGCTCCTGCCACGGCTAGTATTTTCCTCTTCACAGTAGGGTGATCCAGTTCTCGCCGACTGCGCCCACACGCGTCATGGAAACTATGAGCCTAACATTTCGCGCGCGCGTTTGCAGTTTCCAGAAAACAGCTCGGCCTGAGAGCTTTGGAATCTTTGGTGCCCAAGAGAGGACTCGAACCTCCACGCCGTTGCCGGCACTAGCTCCTGAAGCTAGCGCGTCTGCCAATTCCGCCACTTGGGCACGCGTCCTGAACGACGCATTGCGGATGGTAGGTTCATTTTCTCCGCCGCCCGCCGGGATGTCAATTCTCCGCGCATGCTACGGAGGGCCCCGAGGCTTGCTCTCGCCTTTTCCCTCCTGTCCAACCGGCCAGCCCGGCAGGACTCGCCTGGTACTGAAGGACAGGTTGTGCAATGCGAATCGCTGTCCGCAGAACCAAATTGACCAGGCAAAGATGGCAGCGTAGGCTTGCGGTTAGCTCGAAAGAGTCCCGAAACGGGAAGGATTTCCTGTCGATGGATCTCAGCACTGAGGCCAGGCCGCGTGAACGCAGGCGCGGGGAGCGCGTCCTGATCCGGGTGGCCATCCAGATCAATGGAACCGGCAAGGACGGCAAGCCCGTCCACTCCCCGGCGGAAGCTGTGGTGGTGAACCGCAACGGCGCTCTGCTCCGCGTTCCGCATCCCTTGAAGCCCGGCAGCACGCTGGAGGTCTATCAGGGACAGGAAAAACAGGCCAAAGTGTTCCGCATCGTGTGGTGCAGCGACCGGCCGCGAGAAGGACGCCACGACGTTGGCATTGAACTGGTGGAGCCCTGCGAAGAACTCTGGGGAATCCGATTTCCTCCCGCACAGGCCGGCGCCACGACCTGAAATCCCCTCCGCTGTTTGGTTCCTGTTACCCGCCAACCTGAGTGGATTTCCCTCCTGAATCGAGCTATAGTCGCGCCCGAAAGCATGTAGAACCCGCCCGGAAGAATCAGAGTGGACGGGCGACCTGCGGAGGAATGGCTGCCATGAGTCCGAATTTTGGCGTACTTACGATCCTGGTCGGCCTGTGGGGAGTTCTTACACTGGGATTGATCGGGCTGATGATCTATCGCGGGATCATCGGCCGAAACGAGGAAACGGAACTGATGGTGGACCAGGCGGAGCATCGCTTCAAGGAGGAGCAGCAGGCGATCTCGGATCGCATCGAGCGGCTGAGCACCCCGATCCGCTATCTGAGCATCACGGTGGGGGTGCTGCTCCTCGTGATCATCGCGGTCTGGGTCTACCAGGGGCTGCAGTAACCCCGGAACGCAGCACCCCGCCCGCGCAGAACCTCCGTCTTCCCGGGGCCGCGGCACGGCCATTCCCTCGCGGACACTTCCTTGTTCGGAGCTGATTTCCCTTCAGGGCTTCGCCGGCGGTGGTGTGTTCGGCTGTCCCGTCTCTGGGGCCGGTGGCGGAACGGCCAGCGAAGTGTGGTTCGTGATGATCAGCCATTTGCCGTTGCGCTTCTCGAATACGAGCGTGGTGTGGCCCCGGTATCCGGTCGGCTGGCCGTCCACGACCCCCGTGAACGTCCACTGATACACGGCCCAGGCGACTGTGCCTTCCACCTTAATAAACGTATTGGAGCGGTTGAGTTGGGGCCCCTGGATGCGCTCCCGCTGGCGCTGATATGCCTGGATGTATTTGTCCAGGCCGATGAGCGGCGGCTCCCAAAGTCCGCTCACCACGAGCACATTGTCCGCGTAATATTTCCGCAGCATTTCCACGTCGCCGATCTGCCAGGCACCCAGCATTTCCGTGATGTTGTTGTCCACCTGCTGTTCGTCCGTCAAGGGAATCAGCGGCGTGTCGTCCTTCGGTGGCGCAACTTCCTTCTGGTTTTGCTGTTTTTGCTTCTGCCCCGCCCCGGCGGGCAGGCCCGCGGCCGCGGGCACGGCAGCCAAAAGCACAGCAGCGCAGGCGAACAGAAACAGTCGGCGAATCATGATTCCTCCCCCAACGCTATTGCCATGCGGGGCGCAGTCGCACAGTCCGGAGAATACCACGATCGCAAGAACGAGCCGGGACTCTCCGCGGACCCCGTGCGGAACGATTACTTGGGCGCGGAAACGGATTTGGATGGCGGAAGCCGCGAGGCCGCGTACAGGATCGTCCGGCCGCGTCGCACGGAAACCGAAATTGTGGGATTACGGGGCTTTCGGCGCGCGTGACTGGCTGAGCAAATTCACAAACAGCCGCAGAGGCCCCTGAACACCCGCCGGCAACTGCCGGAAAAAGGAAAGGCCAGTGTAGATGTACGTCCCTTTCCCCACCGGCGCCACCACCAATCCACCGGTGAGGTCCGTCTCGCCCGGATCGCGCATGGCCACGATGGGTGTGTAATTCGAATCCATGTCGCCCAGGAAATACAGTCCGCGTTCCTGCACCCAGCCTTGGAAATCGTCCATGGAAATTTTGTTCGGGAAATTGAGCAGCGGACTCTGCGGCACCAGGAATCGCACCGGAGAATTGCGGTCGGTGATGCGCAGCGTGGGTGCTCCCACCTCGGCTTTATACGGGCCGGGTTTGAGTCTGTTCCAGTCCGTGGCGCGCTGGTATTGGACCACCAGTGTTCCGCCTGAATGGGCATAGTCCAGCAGGCGCTGATTTGCCGCGGCGAGGTCGCTGCGCAACTCGTACGCGCGGATGCCCACGGCGATCGCGTCGTACTGGCTGAGGTCGTTGAACGCCAGCGCCACGGGGTCGAGCAGGTCCACGGAAATTCCCGCCTCGCGCAGAATCTCCGGGATGGGATCGTTTTCCGCCGCCACGTACCCCACGCGGAGATGCTCCGGGACGGTGAGGTCGGGCACGCACAACGTCAGCTCCGCCGGCTCAGTCCAGAGCCACGAGGGAAGCGTGGGAAGCGGCTCGACGGATTCGCCGTAACGCTGGCCATTGAGCTGGGCATAAGCGCGGACGGGCAGGGTGACGGCGCCCGCGTCGGCCGGCACGACGAATTTCAGCCGGGCAAGCCTGTCGCCAGGGCCGTCGAATTTCAGCGCCACCGGAGAAACGCGGGGCCATGCGGCCGGCATTTCCAGTCCGACGTCGACCTGAGCGGGCCCGGAGCCGTAGTAGTGAATGCGCGCGACTTCCTCTTCTGTTCTTCCCCGCCGCGAGGGCGGAACCAGGACTTCGCGCGGCTCAAGCGCCAACGTGACCCGCGGCACGATCTGCAGCGGAAGCATCTCCACCTGCGTGGAGCTTGCGCGCACCTCCGTGGCGGCCGAAACCACGGGAAACTCGTAGCCGGCCACGGAGACGTCCACGCGCGCCTCGGCCAGCGGAGGAGGAATGGGGAACATCCAATCGTCAGTGCCGCTCGGACGCTTTGCCGTGGGAGGCACGCTGACCACAAGTTGCGCCTCGCCACTTGCTTCTTTCTCTTGAGTCTTCGCGCTCGCGGTCCAGCCGGCGGGCAGCACGAGTGTGGGACGGCTGACGGAAGTCAATGTCGCGTCCCGGTGGCGCTCGGAAACGGTGATGCCGATGGTTTCGCCGGGAACCGCTTCACGACGGTCGGCCCGCGCCTCCAGGCGGAGCGCGGCGGCCAGTTGGATGGCGCGGTCAATGCGCTTGCGCACGAGCTCCAACTCGCGCCGCGCCTGGTCCTCGTCCTTGGTCCCCGCGGCCACCGCGCGCGAGACGGCTCCGGCGGCGGCCTTGATTTCCTTGCCGGCGCCGGCGAGTTGCCGGGCCGCGGCGGGCCAGTCGAGAGAAAGCTCGGCGCGGCGAGCATCGGTGAGCGCGCTCTCCGCGCGTTCCAGCTCAGGACGCGCCCCAGCAAGCGCCGCGTACCGGGCCGCGAGCGAGGTGAGCGGCTCGGCAAAGTTTGCCGGATCCGCGGGTGCGCCACTCTGCTCGTCCACTAAATCGACGCGGAAGCGCAGGAACGGTCCGGTCAGGAATCCGGCGATGCCCTGCGTGCGATGCTGGTAGTCACCCTCGCGGCCGATTTCCGCGAACGTGCGGCCCCAGAGCGGAGAAATCTGATCGGTGGGAGCGGGCCATCCCTTCTCGCCTTCGCCGCGGTAACGATCCAGGATCTGGTCCACGCGCCACGGAGCCAGGTCGCCCGGATACTGTTTGGGATCTGCAGCGGCAGCCACCGCCTGGGGCGTCAAAATTCCCGAGGTCTGATGGTGGCCATGGCCGCTGTGCACGCCGCCCCAACTGTTGATCACAATGTTGGGCTGGTAGTAGCGGATCACATGCACCATGTCGGCCAGTGCGGTGCCTCCCCACACCTGCTCCGCGGCCTCGACTGTTTTTACGAATCCGGTGTCGCGCGCGCGAGTGAAAAACAGGCGGATGCCGTAAATGCGGGTGGCTGCCAGCAGCTCATGGCTGCGCAGTACGGCGAGCTGCGGACCTTCTTCCGGGCCTAATGCGTTCTGTCCGCCTTCGCCGCGGGTGATGGAGAGCAGCGCCACGTCCGCCCCGAGTCCACGGGAGAGATAGGTGAGCAATGCCGCCGGCTCGTCGTCGGGATGCGCGGTGATGCACAGGATGCGCGTGGTGACGCGCGCATGGTCAATGGCTTCCACCGCATTCGGCAAATCGTCGGAGCCGGAGAGTCCCTGGGCGCAGACGGAAAGACCGGGTATCGCAAGCACCGCAAGCAGCCGGAGCACCAGCCGCCGGAAATTATTCATCGCGCCGCCTCCGCGAACGGCCACTGTTGTGACGATGCCGCCCGCACCAGAAACACCACCGCCCCCGTGGCCATCACACCGAGCCCCGCGAGTGCGGTCCTGCCGGTCGAGAGAAAGACGCCGAGCCACAATACGATCGCGAAGATGGCCGGCAGGGGATACAGCCACATGCGGAAGGGCAGCCGGTCAGGCCCCCACTTTTTTCTCAAAATCATCACGCCCACCGCTCCTCCCACGAATTGAACCAGAATGCGCATGGCCAGAATCGCGGCAATCACTTCCCGCAGCCGGAACAAAAGACTGAACACGAGCGCCACGCCGCCCAGCGCCAGCAGGGAGACGTGCGGAAAACGGCGCGTGGGATGCACGCGCGCGAACGCGCGGAAAAACGTTCCGTCCACCGCCGCCGCATAGGGCACGCGCGAATAGCCCAGGGTGAGCGCGAACAGCGAACCGAAGGCCACCCACAGCACCATCCCCGTGGCGATTCGCGCCGCGCCCGCTCCATAGATGTGTTCCACCAGCGCGCTGGCGATGAAAGGAGTGGTGCGCGCCTGCTGCCAGGGGATCACGCCGAGGATCGAGGTCTGCAACACCAGGTAGAGCGCCGCGATACCCAGGACAGAAAGAAAAATGCTGCGCGGGATATTCCGTTCCGGCGAACGAATCTCGCTGCCCAGATTGCACACGTTATAGTAGCCGAGATAGGTGTAGATGGTCTGGACCGTGGCCGCTCCCAATCCGGCGAAAAATGGCCAGGAGAGATTCCACGCGCCGGGCGGAAACGTGAATGCCATCCGGGAATCAAAGTGCGTCAGACCGCCCCAGATGAGCCAGGCCAGTGTGGCGATCACCCCCGCCCAGAGGAACATGGTGATCTTTCCGATCTGCTCGATGCGGCGGTACAGAAGCAGGACGACGGCGGCCACGACTCCGCCGGACAACGCCTTCTGCCCCCACCATCCGAGAGGCACAAGGTACGACGCGTACTGCGCAAACCCGATTGACGCAGACGCCATCACCAACGGCGCCTGAAACATCGTCTGCCAGATGAAGAGAAACGCCATCAGGCCGCCCCAACGGCCGGGACCGAACGCCTCGCGAAGAAAAACGTAGCTGCCTCCCGCCTCCGGCATCGCCGCGCCCAGCTCGGCCCACACGCATCCATCCATCAGCGCCACAAGCGCCCCGGCGGCCCAGGCCACCAGGCACTGTGGCCCCGGCATGGCTTCGATCACCAGCGGCACCACCACAAACGGGCCGATGCCCACCATGTCGATCATGTTGAGCGCGGTGGCCTGGGGCAGTCCCAGCCCGCGTTCGAGTTGTTGTTCGGCCATCGGCGCGGCTGCCTCGCGCAGCGGGCTGGCAGGATACCAGAGTTGCCGGTTCGTCCGGCCCGGTTTCGTGCGTTACACTGCGGCCACGATGCTCCTGATCGGTATCTCCGTGACCGCCACCACCCTGACAATCCTTGCGCTCGAATTCTTTCGATGCCGTTCGCGCCCATTACCCCTGCGCGGCTGGATCGGCCTCTCGTCCCTGCTGGCGGCAGAGTTTTTGATGTTTCGCGGCGTTGAGCCGGTTGCGACCTATTTCACTCCGATCGCCTGGAGTGCTTACATCCTTGTGGCGGACGCGATGATCTGGGCCATCCGCGGACGATCCCGGATTGCCAGCGAACCGCGGGAGTTTGCCGTGCTGGCCGCGCTTTCACTGCCGCTGTGGATGATTTTCGAGGGCTACAACCTGCGCCTGGCCAACTGGATGTACGTGGGGCTTCCTTCGCGCTGGCTGGCGCGCGATTTCGGTTACGCCTGGTCCTTTATCACCATCATCCCCGCCGTGCTGCTGACCTCGGACCTCGTGGAATCGTTCGGCTGGTTTGCCGGCGAACGCGCGAAATGGAAAGTCCCTCGCGGCTGGCTGGGCGGGATGACGGCAGCCGGTGCGCTCTGCCTGACCGTCCCCCTGCTCCTGCCGCGGCCTGCGGGCGCCTACCTGTTTGCGCTCGTCTGGATCGGATTCATATTGCTCCTCGAGCCGGCCAACTACCGGCTGGGGCTTCCCTCGCTCCTTCGCGATCTCGAGGAAGGACACCCGAGCCGCCTCTACTCGCTGCTGCTCTCCGGATGGGTGTGCGGCTGGCTGTGGGAATTCTGGAATTACTGGGCTGCGGCGCGCTGGCAATACATCTTTCCCATGTTCCAGAACTGGAAGATTTTTGCCATGCCCGCCCCCGGTTACCTCGGCTTTCCACCCTTCGCGATAGAATGTTCGGTGATGGCCGTGTTCGCCCGCTGGCTGGTGGAAAAGCTTCGCGCGCGGCTCGTGCCTGCCTCGCGAAGCTGAATTGCCTCGATGAAATCCATCGCGCTACTGCTGGCTCTCGCCCTTCTGTCTTCCACGATTCCGTTTCGCGCGGCAGAGGCGGAAAGCCAACTCGGCCTGACGGCAGACGTCCTGCAGCAGTCCCACGAAGCTCTCGACCGCATCTTCCACGCGCATCCCGAAGATGGTGCGCGCATTGCTCGCGACATCCAGACGCGAATGCCTGACCATCCCATCGGATATCTGCTCGAAACGGAAGCGGACTGGTGGCGGATCTATTGCCAGTCCCTGAGCCTGCGCTACGGCTTCATTGACGCGTGGTCCCGCCCGAAACTGAAAGAGGACGACGCCTACTTCGCTATGGCCAATCGAGCCATTGAGCTCGCGGAGGCCCAGATCGCGAAGCAGGAGACCGCTCCCATGCATGTGTATGCCGGAATGGGCTACGGACTCGAGGCCCGGCTGCACGGCCTGCGCGGCGACCATCTGGCCGTGGCCCGCACCGGCGTCAAAGGCCGCGAGCACTTTCTCCGCGCCCTGGCGCTTGATCCTCAAATGGGAGACGCTCTGACCGGCCTTGGCCTGTACAACTATCTGGCCGACGTCCTTTCCGGCTTTGCCAAAATGCTCCGCTTCTTTATGGGCATCCCAGGCGGGAACAAACAGAAAGGCATCCAGCAGCTCGAAACCGCCATGAATACCGCGGAGCTCACTCCGGTGGAGGCGCGCTTCTATCTGGCGCGCAACCTGCGGAACTTCGACGAGCAGTACGAACGCGCCGCCGAGCTGATGCAACCACTCGTCGCGGAGTATCCGGACAATCCCGTCTTTCAACTCCTGCTCGGAAACATGTACGCGAAATTGAGCCGCAAAGAACCTGCCGCGCTCCATTTTCGCGCTGCACAGCAAATCCACGTCAACGATGCGGAAAGTTCCTCGCGCGTCCAGCGACTGGCAACGGTCTCATTGGCTCAGCTGCAGCGTTAGCCCGGAACCCCCGGCGGCTACTCGCTCGTTACGAACACCCGGTGCGGATCCAGCCGCACGTGCCATGGCGCCGGGCGCGATTTCAATTCTTCCCAGCGGTCTTTCTGCACTTCAGCCTGGAGCTGCCAGCCGTCTCCCGGGGCGCTGTTGAGCCGCAGATAGAGGGTGCGGCGAAACGGCGTCTCCGTGCTTTCCACCACCGTGCAGGGAAACACGTTCTCTCCGCCCGGCTGGTCCGCAAAGGTGATGTGATTGGCGCGAATGGCCACGTAGCGGGCCTGCGGAAGCGGCTGCGCCACGCGCATTCGCAGCCCCCAATCGAGCGCCTCCACCATCCCCCCGGCCAGTGCGCTCGCCTGGGACATATTTTTGCATCCCGTGAGGCGCGCAACCTCGCGGCTGGGCGGGCGCAGGAAAATCTCCTCCTTCGGCCCGCTGGCCAGCACCCGGCCACGCGACAGCACCACGATTTCATCGCACAGCCTGTAGACCTCCTCCAGGCTGTGGCTCACGTAGAGGGCCGCACCGCGGAACTCTGCAAGGGAATCCAGCAGTTCCTTCTCCACCAGGCCGCGAAGGTGAAAGTCGAGCGCCGAGAGCGGCTCGTCGAGCAGCAGAATCTCCGGCTCCGTGGCCAGCGCGCGCGCCAGCGCCACCCGCTGCTGCTGTCCTCCCGACAACTGCCGTGGATATCGCGCCAGCAGGTCCTCCAGATGCATTTTTCGAGCGGCGTCGCGCGCTCTCGCTCCGCGCTCCGCCGGCGGCAATCCGTGCAGCCCGAACGCGACGTTTTCCTCCACGGTGCGATGCGGAAACAGGGCGTATTGCTGGAATACCATGGCCACACGGCGCTCCCGCGCCGGCAAGCACACGCCACGCGCGGAATCCAGCAGCACACGGCCGTTCACTTCCAGCCTGCCCCGCGCCGTGCGTTCCAGCCCTGCGATGGCACGGAGCGTCATCGTTTTCCCCGCGCCGGATTCGCCGAGGATGCCCACGCGGCGCTGCTGTGTGACGAGATGCAGTTGCAGCGCGAATGGCCCGCGCTGCGCCACGATTTCCGCTCGAATCTCCACCGCGCTACTCCTGCTCCACTACACGCATGGCCAGCCCGCGGCGGTGGCGCGTCCACAGGTTCAGCGCGCCGAGCGCCGCCAGCGATATGGCCACGGTCACCACGGACAGCCGCACAGCATCCGCTGTATCGCCGGACTCGACGGCGAAGAAAATCGCCAGCGGAAGCGTTTGCGTCCTTCCCGGAATGTTCCCGGCGAGAATGAGCGTCGCGCCGAAATCGCCGAGCGCACGCGCGAAGGTGAGCACCATGCCCGCCGCCAGTCCCGGCCACGCCAGCGGCAGCAGAATTTCGCGGAAAATGCGCGATTCGCGCGCGCCCAGCGTCCGCGCCGCCTCCACCAGCGGCGCGTCCACCTGCTCCAGCGCGGCGCGCGCCGTCATGTACATCAGCGGAAACGTGGTGACGCTGGCCGCCACCACGGTGGCGGGCCAGGAAAACACCAGCCGAATTCCCAGGCCGTAGAGAAACGCACCCAGCGCGCTCGAACGCCCAAAAAACAGCAGGAGGAGAAATCCGACCACCGTGGGAGGCAAGACCAGAGGCAGCAGAAAAATCCCATCCAGCAGCTCGAACGCGGTCCCGCGCCGCCGCACGCGCCAACCTGCCACCAGGGTTCCCACTAAGGTCACCACGGCGGTTGCGGCCAGCGACGTTTCGAGCGAAAGCCGGATCGGGGAGAGGTCCATCGCGCGCGCTATCTGGCCGGCGGGGTGAATCCGTACTTCTGGAAGATGGCCCGCGCCTCGGGAGTCGCCAGAAACTCAAGAAATGATTTGGCCCCCGCCGCGTTCTGCGAGCTAGCGATCAC
>Ga0335085_10012627_pt1 | contig 12430 bp, 9 predicted proteins | sample Lox_Sample_45_FD_206712 | JGI IMG/M metagenome (GOLD analysis project Ga0335085, IMG submission 206712) | Soil microbial communities from Loxahatchee National Wildlife Refuge, Florida, United States - Lox_Sample_4.5 | ecosystem: Environmental > Terrestrial > Soil > Wetlands | place: USA: Florida...
CTCGGCAAAGGTCGGTTTGTTCTCGGCGTTCACGACGTAGTCTTTGAGGTGCATGGTTGGGAGGCGATTCTTCAGTCGCTCGCACCACGTGACAGGGTCGCCGCCACCGTGTTGCACCCAATAAGTATCGAGTTCCGCTTGCAGGTAACGCGGGCTGGTTTCCGCGAACAGTATCTCCAGTACCGCCCGACCGCCGACGCGGCGGAATTCTATGTGATGATTGTGATAACAAAGCACCAGTCCCGCGTCGTACAGAACCTTGCCCGCGGTGTTCAGCTTGACGGCGAAATCTTTCACGTCTGACAGCGTGTCGAACGCGACGCCGGCCGGCCACGGGTAGGCGGCGATGAGGCAGCCAAGCTTGTTCAATCGCTCAGCCACGCGCTGCGGTTCGTTGAGGATGACCTCGGAAGGTTCGTGCGTCGCGCAACAGGTCAAGCCTTCGCCCTTGATCATGCGGGCAAGTTCGACGTCGGCGATCGGGCCGAGGCCGCTGGCCTGCACCGCTTGGTAGCCGATGCCACGAATTTTCTTCAGAGACGCAGCGATGTCGGCTGGCGTTTTGCAGAAATCGCGGACGGTGTAAAGCTGCGCGGCGACTTGGTTAATCTTCATGGTTTGGATGACCTTGTGAAATCGCGGCTTAAAGGGGCTTCGGCCGCGACCTTTTTCTTGAACCGGGAGTTGTCGATGTTTCTGTTCAGGTACTCCTCATACGTGGCGGCATCAACCGGCAGTGTGACGCTCGCGTTCTGGGCTGAAGAAAGCACGATTGCATTGGCGAGTTCGACGGAGTGAATTCCTTCGGCCGCCGGCGCGATCAGCGGCTTGCCGTTGAGAATGGCGTCGACGAAATTCTGCAACATCTCGACGTGCTGTTCGCCGTGGTCTGGGAACGCAAGCTTGTGTTCGGTTGTCGGCGGCGCCGTGAAATGATCATGCGACGTGGCGCTGAATTCGCTCATCGGCACTTCGTTGCGTGTGAACGTTAGCGTGTCGTTTTCGTAAACCAGTCGGCCCCGTTCACCGGCGATTTCGAGCCGGTTCGTGCCCGGCGCTTCGCCCGTGGACGTGACGAACACCGCGGTCGCACCGTTGGGGTACTCGAAGTAGGCCGTAACATCATCCTCGACTTCGATGTCGTGGTAGCGTCCGAACCGGCAGAATCCGCGCACCGTGGCGGGCATGCCGAAGATCCACTGAATGAGGTCGAGGTTGTGCAGGCACTGGTTGAGCAACACGCCGCCGCCTTCGCCGGCCCAGGTGGCGCGCCAGTCGCTCGACGCGTAGTAGGCGTCGGTACGAAACCAGTTGGTGATGATCCAATTCACGCGACGCACCTCGCCCAACTCACCGTTGCGCGCCAACTCGCGCACCTTTTGGTAGTATGGATCGGTGCGCTGCTGCAACATGGCGGCGAAGACCTGCTTTGGGTTGGTATGCGCGGCGAGCAGGCGTTCACAGTCCGCCTTGTGCGCCGAGATTGGTTTCTCGACGAGCACGTGTAACCCTTGCCGCAACGCGTCCATCCCAATCGTAGTATGTGAAAAGTGGGGCGTGGCGATCAAGACCGCGTTCACTAGACGTGACTCCATCAAGTCTTGCGCGCGAGCGAACGCCTTTGTCTCGGGGATGCAGAGTCGACGCGATTCATTGCGGTCGCACACGGCGGTCAGTTCGCATCGGGAAACTTTGCCGCTGACCACGTTGTTGGCGTGGCCGCTGCCCATGTTGCCCAAGCCGATGATGCCTAGTCGAACGCTCGCCATAAAGTATTGATGCGCCCGTGCTCTTACGGTTAATCTGAGACAAGGTCAATGCGAAACGACTCTCTTTTCAATCTGGACAACGAAGTCGCCGTCGTCATCGGCGCGACCGGGGCATTAGGCGGCGCGATGGCCGAAGGATTGGCGGCGGCGGGCGCGAAGATCGCCGTCGTTGGCCGCAACGCGGAACGTGGCCAGTCGCGCGTCGCGGCGATCGAGAAGGCTGATGGCACGGCGCGGTTTTTCAGAGCGGATGTGATGAGCCACGATCATCTGCGCGCGGCCCACAACGATATCGCCAAAACGCTCGGCGCACCCACGATTCTGGTGAACGCGGCCGGGGGCAACGATGCGAGAGCAACTGTTGCAGGCGACGCGAAATTTGAGGACATACCCATGGCAAATTGGGCAGCGGTGTTCGACCTCAATCTCGTCGGTGGCGTTCTGTTGCCGTGTCAGGAGTTCGGCCAGGCCATGGTGAAGCGCGGGCGCGGCAGCATCATCAATGTGGCGAGCGCCGCGGGTCACTTGCCGTTGTCGCGCGTGGTCGCGTACTCCGCAGCGAAGGCGGCGGTGATAAACCTTACGCAGTTTCTGGCGCGCGAGTGGGCGAAGAACGGCGTGCGGGTCAACTCGATTACGCCCGGCTTTTTCCCCGCGGAGCAGAACCGTGCGCTGTTGTTGGACACCGACGGCACGCCGACGGCGCGCGCCGAACAAATTCTTGGGCACACGCCGATGGGACGATTCGGCGCGGCGAACGAGCTGGCGGGTGTAGCCGTTTTCCTCGCGAGCGAGAAGGCTAGCAGTTTTGTAACCGGCGCTGACATTCGAGTTGACGGTGGCTTCCTAGCGCAGACAATCTGAAGGCGGAAGTATTCTGCCATGACGAAGCGAGTGTTGCTGACGACGACATCTTTTCAGGACACGCCCGGCGAGCATCACGGAATGCTGGAGCGGGAGGGCTACGACATCGTACGCGAGCGCGGCCCGTTGCCGGAAACCCGGATGCTTGAACTCGTCGCCAAGGCAGATTTCGATGGCTGGCTGATTGGTGACGACGCGATTACGCGCGCGGTCATCCAGAAATCTCTGCCGCGGTTGAAGGTCATTAGCAAGTACGGCATCGGTCTCGACAAGGTGGATGTGAAAGCGGCGACAGAACTGAAAATCCCGGTCACATTCTGTCCCGGCGTCAATCACACGACGGTTGCCGAACACGTGTTTGGATTGATGCTTGCCATCTACCGCGACATTGTTGCCGAATGCAATTACGTCAAGTCCGGCAACTGGAAGCGGACGACGGGGCACGAGTTGTTCGACAAAGCGATTGGCATCATCGGCGTCGGACGAATCGGCAAGGAAGTGGCCATTCGCGCGCGCGCCTTTGGCATGAGCGTGATTGGATTCGACATTTATTGGGACGACAAGTTTGCGCGGTCATATCAAGTGAAACGCGCGGCCAGCGTTGAGGAGGTTCTCCAAAACTGTGACATCGTCACATTGCACACGAACCTCACCGATGAGACGCGTCATTTGATCAATGCGAAGCGGCTGGCGTTGATGAAGAAAGGCGCGGTGCTCATCAACACGGCGCGGGGCGAATTAGTCGAAACGAACGCTGTGGTCGCGGCGCTCAAGAGTGGGCAATTGTTGGGTTACGGTGCAGATGTGCTCGACGCCGAGCCGCCGCCGAAGGATCATCCGTTGTTCGGTTGTGCGAACGCCGTGCTCACGCCGCACATCGGCAGTCGTACGTACGAAAGCGTCGGGCGTCAGGCCAGGATGGCCGCAGAGAATCTGATCGCCGTCCTCGACGGCAGAAAACCGTTGGCGCAAGCCAACACAATTTAGGAGCAAGAAGCGTCATGCAACAATCCGACATCGGCCTCATCGGCCTCGCGGTGATGGGCGAGAATCTCGCGCTGAACATCGCCAACCACAACTTCAGCATTTCCGTATTCAATCGCACGGTGAGCAAGGTTGACAACTTCGTCAACGGTCGCGCCCAGGGCAAGCCCGTGTTCGGCGCACATTCGCTGGAAGAATTCGTCGCTTCGTTGAAGAAGCCGCGCAAGATCATTCTGCTCGTCAAAGCCGGGCCGCCCGTGGACGAATTCATCGAGCATTTGCTGCCGCTTCTCGAGAAGGGTGACGTCATCATCGACGGCGGCAACAGTCATTTCCCGGACACGATTCGCCGCACCCAGTACGTCGAGAGCAAAGGTATGCTCTACGTCGGCAGTGGTGTTTCGGGTGGAGAGGAAGGTGCGTTGAACGGCCCGTCGCTGATGCCGGGCGGAAGTCCTGCAGCCTGGCCACATATCAAACCGATCTTCCAAGCAATTTGCGCGAAGACACCCGAAGGCGAGCCGTGCTGCGATTGGATGGGCGAGAACGGCGCGGGTCATTTCGTCAAGATGGTGCACAACGGCATCGAATACGGCGACATGCAGTTGATTTGCGAAGTCTATGACCTGATGAAACGCGGTCTCGGCATGACCAACACTGAGATGCACGATGTGTTCGCCGAGTGGAACAAAGGCGAACTCGACAGTTATCTCATTGAAATCACGCGCGACATCCTTGGCTACAAAGACGAGGAGGGCAAGGAAGTCGTAGACATCATCCTCGACGCTGCTGGCCAGAAAGGCACGGGCAAATGGACGGTCGTCGCCGCCCTGGACGATGGCATGCCTCTGACTCTGATTGGTGAGGCGGTTTTCGCCAGATGCCTGTCAGCCATCAAGGAAGAACGCGTCGCCGCTTCACAGGAAATCAAAGGCAAAGTCGGCACGTTCAAGGGCGACAAGTCGAAATTCATCAAAGACCTCGGCTCAGCGCTCTACGCCTCGAAGATCGTCAGTTATGCGCAAGGCTACCAGCTCATGCGAGCCGCCGCCAAGACGTACAACTGGAATCTCAACTACGGCGGCATCGCGCTTGTGTGGCGCGGCGGCTGCATCATTCGCTCAGTGTTCCTCGGCGAAATCAAAAAGGCATTCAAGCGCAACCCGCAATTGGTGAACCTTCTGCTCGACAAGTTTTTCAAAAAAGCCGTCAGCAGCCGGCAACTCGGATGGCGACGCGTTGTCGTTCAAGCCACGAAGTTGGGCATCCCGGTGCCGTGCCTTGGCTCGGCGTTGTCCTACTTCGACGGCTATCGGAGCGAACGGTTGCCCGCGAATCTGCTCCAAGCTCAACGCGACTTCTTCGGGGCGCACACCTACGAGCGCGTCGATCAACCTCGCGGCCAATTCTTTCACACGAACTGGACTGGTCACGGCGGCACTACGACGTCGCGCGCCTACAACGTTTAGCACTATGACCGAGACCTATTTCGTCGTTCCGCCGGGACAGCACAACGAGTTGATCGAGACAGCGTACCGGCATCGCGGCTACACCGCCGACGAAGCGAAGGACGGCGCGCGGTTCTGCGAACTCGCCTCGACGCACGGCATCCGCACGCACAACGGCATCAAGGCGCTGCATCTCGATGAATTGTTCGGCTCGAAAGTCGGCGGTTGCGTGCCCGGCGCGAAACTGGAGAAACTGCCGACGAAGTTCAAGGCCGTCCAGCGCTGGAACGCGAACAAGAAACTCGGCCAATCGGTCGCATTCGAAGCGATGGACACGTGCATGAAACTCGCCGACGAGTTTGGCGTGGGCGTCGTGGCAGTGGACAACGCGTTTCATTATTTGTGGGGCGGCGGGTACGTGATCGACGCGGCGAACAAGGGGTACGTCGCCTACACCAACTGCACGTCGGCGCTGGCGGAGGTCGTGCCGTTCGGCGGCAAGTTCCCAACGCTTGGCACGAATCCGCATTCGTGGGGATTCCCGACGACCGAAGCGATCGGTTTTGCGATTTGCGTGGACTGGGCAACTTCGACGGTCGCGATGGGTCGCGTCCAACAACTCAAGCGCGAAGGCAAACCGTTGCCGCCAAATTGCGCGGTAGACAAAGACGGCAACGCGACGACCGATCCCGACAAAGCAGTCGCGCTGTTGCCATTCGGCGCGCACAAGGGATACGGCTTGGGATTGATCGACGAGTTGTACGGCGCGTTTATCGGCGGCTCGCTGCCGACGATTCGCGGTCATTACCAAAGCAAAGACGACGAGAAACACACGCCGTCGTTCTTCTTCCAATGCATCCGACCCGAGGCGATGAGCGGTTCGTTCGCCAAGGGTCGCTCGCAGCAGGAGAACGTGAAGGCGGTCATTCGAGACATTCTCGGTCATGGCAACGAGAGATGTATGCTGCCCGGTCAACCCGAAGCACAAGCTGCCGCGCTCACGAAGAGACACGGGGGCTTGCTGTTCTCGAAAGCCGAAATCGAAGCCTTCAACAAAATCGCAAAGGAATGCGGCGCAAGACCGTGGGACTTCGCCGCGTTTGAAAGGACAGATGCCACTTAAGCTTCGAGACAAATTCACTTTCGACCAACTGTCACTTGGCGAAATCATGTTGCGGCTCGATCCCGGCGAGGGGCGCATCCGCACGGCGCGCGAGTTCAAGGCTTGGGAGGGCGGGGGAGAATACAATGTCGCGCGAGGACTGAGAAAATGCTTCGGGCTGAAAACGGCGGTGTGTACGTCATTCGTGGACAATGAAGTCGGTCATTTGATTGAGGATCTCATCATGCAAGGCGGCGTCGCCACCGACTACGTTCTCTGGCGTGCCGACGACGGAATTGGGCGCACGATTCGCAACGGACTGAATTTCACGGAACGCGGGTTTGGTATTCGCGGGGCGGTTGGGGTATCCGATCGCGGCAATTCTGCAGCCAGCCAGCTCAAGCCCGGCGATTTTAATTGGGACAAAATCTTCGGCGAGGTCGGCGTACGGTGGTTTCACACGGGGGGCATCTTTGCTGCGTTGAGCGAATCCACGGCGGCCCTGACCATCGAAGCGGTCAAGGCCGCGAGCAAGCACGGCACGATTGTCAGCTACGATCTGAATTACCGTCCGAGTGTGTGGAAGAGCATTGGCGGACAAAAACGGGCGCGCGAGGTCAACCGCGAGATTGCGAAATACGTCGACGTGATTATCGGCAACGAGGAAGATTTCACCGCGTGTCTCGGTTTCGAGGTCGAAGGAATGGACGCCAACATCACGCACATCGAGACCGATGCATTCAAGAAGATGGTCGAGAAAACTGTCAGCGAATTTAAAAACTTCAAGACCGCCGCGACCACGCTCCGAAAGGTGATCACGGCGACGAAGAACGACTGGAGCGCGATTTGCTGGATGGACGGCAAGTTTTACGAGAGTTGTAAATATCCCGAATTGGAAATCCTTGACCGCGTCGGTGGCGGAGACAGCTTTGCAAGTGGATTGATCTACGGGTTCCTCAAGACCGGCGATCCGCAGAAGGCTGTTGACTACGGCGCGGCGCACGGCGCACTGGCGATGACCACGCCCGGCGACACTTCGATGGCGACGCTCAAGGAAGTTGAGAAGGTCATGGGCGGCGGCAGCGCCCGTGTGCAGCGATAATTAGAGCGTGCCGGGTTCGAGTCCGAAATAGTTCTTCGCGTTGTAGTAGCAGATGTTTCGCACGAGAGCGCCGAGCATATCCATATCGTGCGGCAGCTCGCCGTTGACGACGTCGCGGCCGATCATATTGCACAGCAGACGCCGGAAATACTCGTGGCGTGAGTACGACAGGAAACTGCGTGAGTCGGTGATCATACCGACGAACCGGCTGAGCAGGCCGAGGTTGGACAGCGCATTGATCTGCCACGTCATGCCTTCCAGTTGGTCGAGGAACCACCAGGCAGCGCCGAACTGGAGTTTGCCCGGCACGCTGCCGTCCTGAAAATTGCCCAACATGCTGGCGAATGCGTAATTGTCGGCGGGGTTTAAATTGTAGAGAATCGTCTTCGGCAGGCGGTTGTTCTGATCGAGATGGTCGAGGTAGCGGGCCAACGGCTCCGCTTGCGGCCAGTTCCCAATCGAATCGAATCCCGTGTCAGGTCCGAGGGTCCGCATCATGCGGGTGTTGTTGTTACGCATTGCACCCAGGTGAAGTTGCATGACCCAGCCACGCGCCGCGTATTGCTCGCCGAGCCAGTGCATCAGAAAGCTACGGAACTTGTTGGCATCGGCGAGTGACACCTGTTTGTCCGCGCGGGCGGCAGCAAAAATCTTGGCGGCTGCGGCTTCAGTGCAATCGTCCGCGAACGTGTGATTCAGGCCATGATCGGAAAGGCGGGAGCCGTTCTCATGGAAGAAATCGAGCCGCTTGTGCAAGGCCGACAGGAAGCTCGCCAGATTCGCACAGTCCCCGAGCTTGTCCACCCAGGGATTCCACGCGGTGGGTTGATCCACTGCAAGCGCCTTGTCCGGCCGCCAGGCGGGATACACGCGCGTCTTCAGTTTGTCGTCGGCGCGAATCTTCCGGTGGTGTTCGAGAGAATCTGTCGGGTCGTCGGTCGTGCACACCACGGTGACGCTGTTTGATTGCAGTATCCGATGCACCGGCATGGAACGAAGTTTGTCATTGGCTTCGTCCCAGATCTTCTTGGCGGTGGATTCGTCGAGCAAGGTAGTGATGCCGAAAAACCGTTTGAGTTCGAGATGCGTCCAGTGATAAAGCGGGTTGCGCAACGTGTGTGGTACAGTGCGTGCGTAGGCGAGGAATTTTTCCCAGTCGCTTGCGTCGCCGGTGCAATATTTCTCGGGCACGCCGTTCGAGCGCATGGCACGCCACTTGTAGTGATCACCCGCCAGCCAGATTTCGTAAAGGTTGTGGAACGTCTTGTTGGCTGCGATTTGGTCGGGAGGCAGATGGCAATGATAATCAAAGATCGGCTGGCATTTGGCGTGTTCGTGATACAACTCGCTCCCCACATCAGTGTGAAGCAGGAAGTCCTCGCTCAGGAACGGCGTCATCGCCCTTAGCCCTGGCTGAGCAGCGAAAGATGCTTGGTGAGATGCTTGTCGAGCAACTCTTCGTGCAACGCCGCGTGCGTGCGGAGCAGGTCGAGGATGCGCGACTTGAAATCCGGGTGCGACAGTACTGAGCCGAATGTCACATGCAGCAACTGTCGGCCCGCCGCTTCGTCGATGAACCGCGTCTCGTCCTTCGGCCCACGGAACGTCGGCAGCGCGTTGACGTCCGCCAACGTGGTGGAGATATGGTAGCTCTTGCGGTCCGTCTCGAAGCGGCCACGGCAAAACTCAACGAGCTGAGCAAACAGCTTCGTATCGGTGCGAGCCACCACGCGTAGGGCTTCAAGGTAACTGGTGCCAGCGGTTTTCACGTGGAGCAGATCCCCGCAGACGCGCCCGATCACCGGGTATGCGGTAAATTTGTCCGAGCCGCTGTGCACGCTGATCTTGTAGGGCCCACAATGCTTCGCGACGGCCAAATGCTCGCGCAACGACGCCTCGAAGCGCTGCAAGTCGCCCCTGTAATCGATGCCTTTCTCGAATTCGCCGATAAACCGCGGCGCAACGCTGACGACATGCGGCACTTGACGGCGTTTCAATTCGGAGCCGATAAAGAAGTGCTCGAGCGTGCTGGTGGGGGCCTCGGTTTCGTCCACGCTGACCTCGACTTCGAACGGTCGGTTGCCCATCGTCTGAGCAATGTGCTGTCCCATGAGCCCGACATGTTCCAAGGCGCGTGAGTATTTCACCGCGGCCACGCCCAGCGATTGCCGGTCGAACCGAAGCGTGGCCAACCCTGGCACTTCGAAATCGCGTCCGAGATACAGTGATTCCAACTCGGCCGTTAGTGCGCCCTTTCCGACGTGCTCGGAGGGATCAATGGTGAAGAAACAGAAGCCCACCGTCGCTGTGCGCTCGATGTGATCAGGCACCTTGAGGTGATCAGCATCAGCGCCCCAAGCGCCGTCGTAACCCAGCCGCGCAAGCGTGGTCTGAGCAGCGCGCATGACCTCTTGCGGCGTTCGCTGTGTGCGTTCCATTTCACGGATCGACTGTTGGGCGAACACTGGTGCAAAGTCGAACTTGCACGCGGCTGCGAAATGACCTGCGGTGGCCAATCCAAGTCGGTCGCCAAACCCAAATGATTTTTCGAGACCGAGCGGGGTTGGCGATGGCGCCGTGTGGAGAGGGTTGGGAGTAACCGATGTCCCGCGATTTGAAACTGACGGAGATGGGTCCGGTTGGCGCTGGGTTGTCTTTGGCGGCGAAGGCGGCGGCGTGTTCATGTTAGCTGAGAACCAGTTAAATGCAATTTTAGAACTCGACGTATCTTATGACAACTGGCGGTTCACGCCAACACGATTCTTCTAGCAACGCGTAGTATTTATTTGGTAGCTTGTTGAAGCATGATTGCTGAGGCTATGTGACTGAAAGCATGAGCGCACTTCCACAGGCGCTGCACCTGCCGCCTCCGGGTCGGCCGCGCTGGGTTTGTCCTGAAAGCGCCCAGTTGGAGCTGCTCTATCTGGCGTGGGGACATCGGCAGTACGGTCGGAATCCAATCCCGGTGTCGCGACACCCCGGCTGGCACTACATGTTGGTTAACCGCGGCAAACCGACTTTGGTTTTCGAGGATGATCAGCTTGTACTGAGCGCTGGCGATTTCTTGGTCGTTGGGCCCGATTGCGCCAGTGGTTGGATGGACCGGCCGGATGCGGTCTGTGATTTGTTCGTTTGGATTTGGCGGACGGAACCGCGGTGCTCGGAGTTTGCCATCGATCCGTCGTCGTATCGACGGTGGACAATTGGCACGCGGTTGTGGCGCAGATTGGAGCAACTGCATGAGTTGTGTCGCCAGGAGGTTGAACGACCGGACGAGTTGACGAGATTGGCAATTGAACAACTGCACATTGCGATCGACGTCACGGCAGCAAGGCTCATTCGGCCGAAGTCGCAACCCCCCGAGCCATCGGTGCGGATGGAGCTGGCCGTTCGCTGGATGGCCCAGAATCTCGCCGAGCGGAATCCGGTGAGCGACCTGTGCGATTATCTTCAGATTTCGCCTGCGACGTTGGCGCGGATGTTTCAGACCCACCACGGAGAGTCGCCGGCTATGTATCACCAGCGGCTTAAGATGGCCAGAGCGCATGAGATGCTGGCGAACGTCCGCTTCTCGGTCAAGGAAGTGGCCTACTCACTCGGGTACAGGCACCCCAACGACTTTAGCCGCGCGTTCAAGCAGTTCACTGGCAAGAGTCCGAAGTCTTGCCGCGAATAGCCGAGCCCCGAAACTCGTGCTCGCTGAGAGCAGGAAGGTCGCTGCGAGAATTAGATAGTATCATTCGGCGCCGCGGGAATCCATTCTTGACCGTGTCCGTTGGTGTCCATATTCTTCTTCGACTCCGGATTCAGCAGGACAGACTTCGCGGACAGCGGCGGGACTACGACAGTCGCGAGCGAAACTCTCTGGGGGAGGATCACGCGTGTATAAGGCTGGTACAACAGTGTCGGACAGTAAGAGCGCTGCTGCTGCTTACGACCAACACCCGGTTGGCCGCTACCGATGGCGGATCTGCGCCCTGTTGTTCGCGGCGACGACGATCAATTACATGGATCGCAGCATCCTCGGTGTGCTCGGGCCGACGCTCCAATACAAAGTCTTTAATTGGTCGGACAAAGACTACGCCACCATCAACATCGCATTCAAGTTCGCCTATGCCATCGGCATGTTGGTTATGGGAGCGATCATCGACAAATTCGGCACGAAGATTGGATACACGTTGTCCATCAGTATTTGGAGCATCTTCGGCATGTTGCACGCGGCGGTGCGTCCTGCGTTCAGCCTGATCGGCTTTTCATTGGCCCGCATCGGCCTCGGATTTGGTGAGTCCGGCAATTTCCCGGCCGCGATCAAGACAGTCGGCGAATGGTTCCCGAAAAAGGAGCGCGCGTTTGCCACCGGCATTTTCAACGCCGGCTCCAACGTTGGTGCTATCCTCGCACCTACAATCATTCCATTAATCGTGCTGCCCGACGGCACGAATTGGCAGTTTGCGTTTCTCACGACCGGCGTATTCAGCGCGCTGTGGGTGCTGCTCTGGTTGAAAATCTATCGGCGACCGGAAGTGCATCCGCGCCTATCGAAAGAGGAACTCGCCTACATCAACAGCGATTCGGTGGCCGAGTCGGTCTCTGGAAAAGTGCCGTGGACAAAGGTATTGCCTCTTCGCGAGACGTGGGCGTTTGCAGCAGTCAAGATAACCGATGCCGTGTGGTGGTTCTATTTGTTCTGGGGCGGCAAGTTTTTGTTCGACAAATTCGGCCTCGACATCAAGGGACTGGCGCTGCCGTTGATTACGATCTACGTCCTTGCCGATGGCGGAAGCGTGGCCGGCGGCTGGATGTCATCGTTTTTCATCAAGCGTGGCTGGCCAATCAATCGCGCCCGCAAGACGGCGCTGTTCATTTGCGCGCTGTTCATCCTGCCGGTGATGTTTGTCGTACAGATTCCGACGCGATTTAATGTGAACGATCGTTTCTTCGAGAGGTTGCAGCAAACCACTTTCACAGTGGAGAAGGTCGTAACCGTGGATGGCAAGCCTCGACGCGAGAAGACGAAGGAAGTCGTGCCCCCAGGAATCCAGACAGCACTGCGCGCCATGTCCGGCCAAAGTTACGCCTCCGCCAAAGAATTTCTGAAGGCCGTGAGCGGCACGATTCCGAAGGAGCAAACGAAGCGCATGGAATCAGCCCTCATTGGCAG
>Ga0335085_10012628_pt1 | contig 12429 bp, 7 predicted proteins | sample Lox_Sample_45_FD_206712 | JGI IMG/M metagenome (GOLD analysis project Ga0335085, IMG submission 206712) | Soil microbial communities from Loxahatchee National Wildlife Refuge, Florida, United States - Lox_Sample_4.5 | ecosystem: Environmental > Terrestrial > Soil > Wetlands | place: USA: Florida...
CACGCTTGCCGGCTGGCATTCGAGGCCGCTGAGAGAAGCCGCGCTACGCCACATTCACCGGCCAGTGCGCGGTGCCGTCCTCGACGTGGGATGCGGCCCCGGCGTTCTGCTTGCTACGCTGGCCGGCGAAAATCCCGATCTGCGCCTCGCGGGCATTGATCTTGTGCCGGAGATGATTCGCGCAGCCAAAGATCGGCTTGGGCCGCGCGCTGACATCAGACTGGGGGATGCCAACCAGTTACCGTGGGAAGATGGCCGGTTTGACGTCGTTACCTGCATCGACTCGTTTCAACATTATCTGCAGCCACGCGCCGCACTCGCCGAGATACATCGCGTGCTCAAGTCAGGCGGACTGCTCGTCATTGCCGGCCCTTGGGCGCCGCCCGTCGCGCGGCAGTGGTTGAACCTTCTGCGAGTGGTGCGGAGCAAGAGCGAGGCGGTGATCTACGGGAAACGCGAGATGCTTTGGATGCTCCGCATGGAAGAATTCGCGCAGGTAGCCTGGTTCAAGGAAGGGTCGTTCGGTTTCGTCGCCACGGCAATGACGCCCAACGTACTTCCGGACATGATGAGATTAGAAACAAGATTTTGAAGTCGATACAGCAGATTCAACAAAAAGCAAAAGCCCAGCCGCAATGGCTGGGCTTCACTTCATCGGTTCACAGGACTCGAAAAAACGCTCTTAAGCGCTATTGCGTCACTGTCTGCACTGCATGGTTGCCGTGAGGAACAGCGGCCAGGGCGGTGGGAATGGCGCCGGTCGGGTAGGGCGTGGCCTGGGTTGGTGTTATTGCCCCGGTATTGGGATCGAGGCGGAAGCCGGAGATCGAGTTCCCCAGGTAATTGGCCGTATAGACAAACCGTCCGAGCGCAGGATCGACGACGATCGCTACTGGCTCAGTATCCGTTGAGTTGCTGGAGCTCGAAATCGTTGAGGGAGTGCCAGTGGCAAGCGTGATCGTATAAGCCGACACCGTCGAATCCAGGGAATTGGAGACGTAAATATAAATGCCGCGTGGATCGATGGTAATGGCGCTGGGTTGGTTGCCGGTTTTGAATGGCCCATTGCTCATCGCATACAGCCAATCGCCGCTCTCCACCGTGTAGCCGATCAACCCTTCGGTGGCGAAGTCGGTAACAAAAACAAATCGGTCAGCAGGGTCGGTGGCGATTGCTGAGGGTTTCACGCCAGCCTGGTACACATCGTAGGGAGCCGTCGTGCTAGCGGACGTGCTGCAGTTCGCCGACGGAGCCGCCAGTGCACCCGTTGAGCTGACGCTGAACCCGAAGACCCAGCCGGGATTGGCGCTGCTTGATGTGCTTCCCCCCGGATTGTATGCTGATTGGTCGTAGGCGCTCACGTAAACGGCGTCGCTGTTGGCCAGCACGGTGACGCCGGTGGGAACGATGATGTCATCGGGAAAATAAGTTTTGGCGCCGGTGCAATCCAGGGTAAGGGGTTCGGTCGCGATCGGGGTGGCGACAATGGCGCCGGAACTGAGGGCATACTCGGTGAGCGTGGCGGAGCTCGTTCCCGAGACCACGTACAGGTAGGTGCCAGCGGAGTTGACCGCCAGCGATACCGGAGTCGTGGTCAGCGTAACCGAGTCCTTCTGGGCCAGCACGCCGTTGCCGTTAATGGTGAAATGGACCACCGAATTATTTCCCTGGTTGGCCACGTAGAGGTTCGCGTAGTCCGAGGTAACGGTCATAGCCACTGGGAAGGTTCCACCCGAAGAGACGGTAGCTGCTCCGCTGCGCAGGGCGCCCGACTCGGAGTCCACCGCGTAGGTGTAAATCTGTCCGGCGCTGCCCGAGGTGTTGCCAGCCGACGCGGCCACAAATAAATAGTCAATGGTGACAATCTGGCATGCGGTCAGGAGCGTGGCCACAATCAGGCCGATGGAAGAAACCAGAAAAAGCTGACTCAATTTGCTGAACTTCATGTGCTTCCTTCGTCATGGGCCGTGTGTTCAAGCCCCAAGAAAACTCGTTTAGGTTGCCCCCATCATTGTAAAAGCCTCGTATGGAGGTAAAGGCCTGATGTGGAGTGCTGCCAACAGCGCCATCGCCGAGGCGGGCCTGTTGCAGACAGTCACTTCTGTACCCCTGCTCCTGTGCCGTTGTGCGGAACTGCTGCAACTGCGACCGGTTCGGCACTGGCCGCGTAGGGAGAGTATTGCGATTCCAGCAGCGTTCCGGCGGTCGTGCTCAACTCAAAACCGGAGACGGTGCCGTAGGTTCCACCGGGGTTGAAGTTGGCGGTGTAAAGGAAATGGTTCGTCGAGGGATCGATGCCGATGGCAACCGGCTGCAAACCTGTGGCATAGGTGCCGATGCTGGTCAGCGCGCCGCTGCTCATGGAATAGGCGGTGACAGTGCTGTCAAGGGAGTTGGCCACGTAAGCGAAAGGATACGATGGATCGACGACGACGGCGGAGGGCTGGTTGCCGGCCTGGAACGGGCTGCCGGGTAGGGGGCCAAGGACGCCAGTCGGAATTGTGTTGCCGTTCGGGTCCGTGGTGCTTGCGCTTTGATAGCCGATAACGTCGCTGTTGTTGTAGTCAGTGGCGTAAATATACTCGCTGATTACGGTCTCGCTACCGACTGTAGTGGTGACTGTCGAGCTGGCGACCGCGGAGGGATTCGTCCCCGCGGCAAATGGGGAACCGGGTAGCGCCGTGAGCACGCCTCCGGAACCTACCGAGAAGCCGAAGACGTAACCTGTATTGGCCGTGGTGTCATGCGCGGTTACGTAAAGATAAGTGGCTGTCTCCGAATTCAAGGTCCAGGTTATGACGCTGACTGCTGTTGGTGCGATGATGTCCGAAGGAGCACTGGTGAGCGTCAACGGCCAGTACTGGGTGCCAGTGGCTGTATTCGTCACCGCCGTTCCTAGGCATACTGAAGCTGCGCATGAGCTGCTGTTGCCCGCTGTCAACGGGTAAACGGCAATCGATCCCGAACATGGATCTGCGGTAGAGCAGAGTGCCAGCGGCTGGTACGTATCGACGACAAAGACGTAGGATTTGCTCGCCGTGATGGCCAAAGGGTAGATTCCCGGAGTATTGACAGTGTTAATCGGATAAAGCTTGCCGTCGCTGCCTATGATGAATTGCACGATCGTGTTGTCGTCCTGATTCACAACGAACAGGTTTTGGTTGTCAGTGGAGACGGCTTCGGCCACGGGGTTGCGCCCTTCCGAGGGGAACGGCGAAGTGGGAATCTGGCGCATTCGGCCTGACTCGGAGTTGATCTCGAAGACATCAATCACGCCATAGCTGTTACTTCCAGCGGCTTTGGCGCTGACCACATAAACAAAATCTACGGTGAGCGTCTCACAGGCAGTGATAAGCGAAGCCGCCACAAGGCTGGCTGCGGCAACCAGTACGAGCTGGCTCGATCTCGAAAACTTCATGCGCGTCTTTCGTCAACAGAGCCCTAATACGGGCCCTTCATCTATCCGGTTTGAGTTCGAATCCCGACGCGGCCCAAGATCTGCCGCACCTGTATTTGGCCATATCCTTCGAAACTCCGAAGATCTCGGAATCTGGCATGACAGTCCGCCCGCGGAATCCGGCCGTCGTCACGCTTCCCTAGCCAGTGCGTCCATCAACCAGACACCACGTCGGCGGGCCCTCAAGTTTGTAAGTGCCGCCGTTGGAGCGCATGTCGTCGAGTTCGCCCGAGTTCGGGTCGAGTACTCGGCCTGTCACAGTCGAGTCGTTTTCGTTGGCTTCGTAAATAAACTGGTCTGAAGGGTCCTCAACAATGCATTGAGGACCGGCTCCGGAGCCAAAGGGCTCGCCGGAGATGTAACTGAGCTGATAGGAGGGTGAAGTGGTCAAAAAATACCCGGCGATGCCGCTCTCCGCGTTCACTCCTGTGATGTTGCTCCCCTGGTTTGCCACATACACAAACTTGCCCTTCGACTCCACCAGGACGTAAATGGGGTTGGAGAGCGTGGGATCGTCAGGAACCACGCCGCTCGCCTCCGCCGCTAAAGTGCCTCCCGAGCCCACGGTATAAGGAAGAATCCGGCTGGGCGAGGTAACGGAGCTACCGTTGAAGGTGGTGGTGACGGATTCGTTATCGAGCACGTAAATGACGCCACCGGCGTTTACGATGGCCGTGCCCTCCCCGATGTTAAGCGCATCCACGTTATTTTGACTCAACGTCAGCTGCCCGCTGCTACTGCTGTAGCTGTATGGCCAAACCTCGGTCCCACCGGTGTATGGGTAAGAGGAGGGGGTGGACGCGCCGGTAAGAGTCAGAACATAGGAACCGGAAAGAACAAAGTCGACTGGGTTGGCCGGGACCGGAAAATAAGTGATCGGCTCGCCGCCGTTGGCCTCCGTCACCTGGGTATTCTCAACCAGCGACAGGATGCCTGTGGTTTGGTTGATCTTGAAGACCGTAATGTCGCCGCAGCTCTCTACAGTAGTTCCCCCCGCAACCCCCAACGTTCCCAGGGCGAGCGCGCAGTTGTCCGTGCTCGACTGGTTGGCATTATCAGGTGCGTCGTGATCCAGGACCATGAGATAGTTGCCCGAGGAGTCCGCGATCATCCGGAACGGATTGAGGCCCTGAGTGTAGTATGTGTTCTCGTAGGTAAGAATGCCGTTCCCGCCTACGACGAATTCGGTGATGTTCGAGCCTTGGCAGACAGTACTGGAGTCCCAGCCGTAGCAATCGGCACTACCCGAGCTAGTTACGCCGCGGTTGAGAACATATACAAACCGGCTGCCGACGGTGAGGACGGCACGAACCGGGTTGGCGCCGCCGGAAGCAACTGGCATGCCGTTGATCGTGGCCAGATTTCCCGTATTGTGATCGATCCTAAAGCCGGAGATGATGCCGTTGCTCCCGGACGATGCGGTGACGGTTCCCGTTACATACAAGAAGCCAACCGTATAACTTTGGTCGCAAGAAGTTATGCCGAGTACAATGCCCGCCGTGAGAGCGCCCATGCAAAGCGCTTTGCCGAGTTTCGTGAACCTCATGCTATTCCTTCATCCTGGACAGGCGTACGCCGCCAAGTTTAGTCGTTCCGCAGCAATGCTGGGTTGGGATGGAATCCCTGCTGAATTGTAAAAGGCCAGGGCCGCTTGTGCCTAGTTTCCGCTTCGAAGTAGGCAAATCTCTGCAATTTCGAGGATTGTGTCCCCCGCCAGACGCCTCAGCCTGGGTACTGCGCCCTTGCTCTTCGATTTCCAGAGAACGGTCAGCGATTGGACGCTTTCTGGCAGGAAACGTCAGTATTATTTTTGACCGGCAAAGATCTCTGAGGCCCATTGCCGGACGGCAAAGTTGCCATCGCAGTCCAAAAGGCTGTCTTTACACCGCGCCAGCCCCCCTGCCACACTTGAGGCGTGGACACCCAGACAGTCGTTATCCTCGATTTCGGGTCACAGTATACGCAGCTCATCGCGCGGCGCATCCGCGAACTAAATGTTTTCTCCGTGGTGCTGCCCTGCACGGCTGCGCTTGGCGAAATTCAAGCCCATCATCCCATTGGATTGATCCTTTCCGGCGGCCCCTCGTCTGTTTACGATGACGACGCGCCCAGCGCGGACCCGCACGTGCTGGCTTTGGGCGTTCCCGTTCTTGGTGTCTGCTATGGACTCCATTTCATCGTCCACCACCTCGGCGGAAAAGTTCGTTCGGCGCCCAAGCGTGAGTACGGTCACGCCGAAGTCTCTATCGAAGACGCATCGTCACCGCTCTTCGCGGGACTTCCGCTGTCCCTTCAGGTGTGGATGAGCCATGGCGACGAAGCTCTGGAGCTGCCCTCCGGCTTTCGCCGCATTGCCATCACCGAAAACGCGCTGGCGGCCATTGAAAGCGAGGGGCTGCGCATCTGGGCCGTGCAATTCCATCCCGAGGTGCACCACACGCCGCTCGGGCCGCAGCTCATTGGGAACTTCCTCAGTATCTGCGGTGCGCGCGGCGACTGGACGCCTGCGCACTTCATCGAAACCACTGTCGCCTCGATCCGCGAAAAAGTCGGCAAGGGCCACGTCATCTGCGGCCTTTCCGGCGGCGTAGACTCCTCGGTCGCGGCCATGCTGGTTCACAGGGCCATCGGCAGCCAGTTGACCTGCATCTTCGTGAACAACGGCGTGCTGCGGAAGAATGAGTTCAAAAATGTGCAGACTAGCCTACGCGGCAAGCTAGGGCTGAACATTGTGGCCGTGAACGCCAGCGCGCGCTTCCTTGAGCAACTGGCCGGCGTCACCGATCCCGAGATCAAGCGCAAGCGCATCGGGGCGGAGTTCATTGCCGTCTTCGAAGATGAGGCCAACCGCATTGCACAGGAGACGGGAGGCGTGGAATGGCTGGTGCAGGGAACTCTCTATCCCGATGTCATCGAGTCGACCAGCGTGCGGGGGCCGAGCCAGACCATCAAGAGCCATCACAACGTGGGCGGGTTGCCGGAGCGGATGAAGCTGAAGCTGATCGAGCCGCTGCGCGACCTTTTCAAAGACGAGGTCCGGCGCATCGGGCGCGACCTCGGCATGCCTGAGGAGATCCTGAGCCGTCAGCCTTTTCCGGGGCCGGGCCTGGCGGTGCGCATTTTGGGCGAGGTGACGCCGGAGCGCGTAGCGCTGCTGCAGGAGGCGGATGAGATCGTGATCGCTGAGATCAAGGCCGCCGGCCTCTACACCAAGGTCTGGCAGAGCTTTGCCGTGCTGCTGCCCGTGATGAGCGTGGGCGTGATGGGCGACCAGCGCACTTACGCCTATACAGCGGCCATCCGCGCCGTGCACTCCGAGGATGGCATGACCGCCGATTGGACGCCGCTGCCCTACGAACTGCTGAAGCGCATCTCCAACCGCATTGTGAACGAGGTGCGGGGGATCAACCGCGTGGTCTACGACGTCACCTCGAAGCCGCCGGGTACGATCGAGTGGGAGTGAAGGCTGGCGTGCACGAATAACATGGCAGAGAAAACGCAAATCGGCCCAATGAGTGCTTTCCGTCGATCTCCAGCCGTGGAGCTCGCGCCGTTTCGGATCGAGCCCCGCTTCACGCAGCGGGTGTGGGGATTCCGCGATCTGCGCCCCTGGTACGACTACGTGGCCGAAGGCGACCCCATCGGCGAGGTCTGGCTAACCGGCGACGATTGCCTGGTCGCCACCGGGCCGCACGCCGGCAAGCGGCTGGCCGAGCTCTTCCAAAGCCACAGCGCCGCTCTGCTCGGCGGCCATGCGCCTTCGACCGATTCGCCACTTCTGATCAAAACCATCTTTGCCCGGGAAAAACTGAGTGTGCAGGTGCATCCCGACGACGCCATGGCGCGGAAATACGGCGGCCTGCGCGGCAAGAACGAGTGCTGGTTCGCGCTGGCGACCGAGCCCGGCGCAAAGGTCGCAGTAGGCCTGAAACCCGGAGCCACGCTCGCTCGGGTCGAGGAAGGAATTCACGCGGGAACGCTTGAGGACAGCCTGAATTTGGTGCCGCTGGCGGTCGGCGACATGATCTACGTGGATACTGGGACGGTGCACGCCATCTGGCCGGGATCGATTTTGCTGGAGGTGCAGCAGAACTGCGATCTCACCTACCGCATGTTCGATTACGGGCGGCCGCGCGAGCTGCACATTGCCAAGTCGCTCGAAGCCGTGCGGTTCACAACGCGCGCCGGAAAGGTGGCGCCACGCCCGCTCCGAGACCGCACCGTGCTCATCGATGTGGAGCACTTTCGCGTGGAGCGGATTGCCGTCAACGGCGCCCGCACAAGCGAGAGCCTGCGCGGCGCGGACAAGGAACCGGAACTCGCGTACCTCTTTGCCGCAGCCGGAGCAGGGCGCGTCACAGGCAACGGGTTTGAGCCGGTCGAGCTGCCGGCACGCGGCATCGTCGCCGTGCCCACGGCTTCGCCGGAGTTTGTGCTGGAAGATACGGGCGCCGCGGAGGGGAAGCTTGACCTGATTCGGATTACGCCGAACAGGCCGGGTTAGTGAGTCAGCGAGTCAGCAAGTCAGTGGGCCGACAGGTCAGTCTCTTTTGCGAGTGCTGGCGTGGGGGGGAGTGTCAGATATTTCTCCTGTTCGTAGCCCCTGTTTACTTTTCGGTACCCCCTCCCCCCCACCCCCCCCTTTTTTAGGGGTTAAGTGGTTTGATTTCTGGCGCTTATACCTTTCACCTTTTCCCGTAAACCATTGAGTTTAGATGGCTTATCGTGTAAGATCGTCCATCCAAAGGGGTTATGGCCAGATTAGCAAGTCAGCGAGTCAGCGAGTGAGCGGGTCGACGGATCAGCCTCGGGACGTTTTCGCCAGGAATTTAACTCATTCGTCAACATTTCCATAGGCGCGTACGGACACGTCCACGAGCGGGCATGGTAAGCGCGGAAACGTATCGTGAAATCATTGTGCATCCGGGGGAAGAAACTCTTTGCAAACGGATGTCTTTTATGTGGAAGGGGTTCGATGCTTTTTGACTTGACACGGTGCGGCATTCGACTCCGCTGCCCAGAGTATGCGGCAAACTCTGCTCAGGAAGGCTGCGCGGCAGAGGCGTGAATGAACGACTCGGGACGGATTTTTTTGCGATCTTTGTTTTACAGCCAGCCCGATGATGCAAAATCTAAGGTGTTATGAGCTTTCAACTTGCAGTTTCATCCGATCTTCGCGGCGCCTTGGACGCAGCGGCCGCCGATTGGCAAGCCAACCGCAAAATCGAGCGCTTCTGGCAAAAGGACCCATCCCTGTGGACGCGAGACGGCGAGGAGCTGTGGATTGACATCGTGGAGCGGCAGCAGAAGGACCTCGCATCCTTTGCCGAGCTTGGCGGTGACGTAGTGAGCGCCGATTTCCAATCGATTCTGCTCCTCGGCATGGGCGGCTCCAGCCTTTGCCCTGAGGTGCTCGCCAAAACCTTTGCGCCGCGGCCGGGTTTCCCCGCGCTGTACATCGTCGACTCTACTGACCCCGCGCAGGTGAAGGCCGCATGCGACGAAGTGAACCTGGGCGAAGTTCTGGTGGTCGTGGCCAGCAAATCCGGCTCAACGCTCGAACCCAATATCCTTAAGCAGTTTTTCTTCGAGCAGGTACGCCGGATCGTAGGAACCGAAAATGTCGGCAGCCATTTCATGGCTATCACCGACCCCGGCTCAAAGATGGAGCAGGTGGCCAAGGACGATGGATTCCGAGCCATTTTTTATGGCGACCCGCAAATCGGCGGACGCTACTCCGCGCTCTCGAATTTCGGCGTGGTGGCGGCCACTGCGATGGGCTTGAACGTTGAGAGTCTTCTGGGGGAAGCGGCCAAGGCTACGGCCAGCGCAAAACAGCCATTACAGGACAACCCTGCCGTGCAGCTTGGGCTGCTGATGGGAACGGCCGCCAACGCAGGGCGCGACAAGATCACGATCTTCACTTCGCCGGAGATCTACGACCTCGGCGCATGGCTGGAGCAACTCATCGCCGAGTCCACTGGCAAGCAAGGCAAGGGAATTACTCCAGTGGACCGCGAGGCCATCGGCGCCCCCTCGGTGTACTGCAACGACCGCATCTTCGCCTACGTGCGGCTGAAGAGCTCGGCCGACGCCAGTGCACAGGCGAATCTCGACGCGAAGGTCGCAGCGCTCGAAGCGGCCGGACATCCAGTCGTCCGTATCGAGATTGAGGATCTCTACGAGATCTTTGGCCAGTTCTTTATGTGGGAGATTGCGACCGCGGTCGCCGGGTCCGTCATGGAGATCAATCCCTTTAACCAGCCTGACGTAGAGTCCGCGAAGGTGGAGACGCGCACCCTGACCGCGGAGTATGAGAAGACCGGAAAGCTCCCCGAGCGTACGCCGTTTCTCGAGGAAGCAGGAATCAAGCTCTACGCGACGGATGCCTATGCGGCTAAGCTAAAGGCCTCAGCGCCGAATTCGACGCTCGCCAGGATCCTGCGCGCGCATTTCGATCAGCTTCGTGCCGGGGACTACTTTGCCACGGTGGCATTTCTGCCTATGTTCAGCGAGCATGAAGCGGCTATTCAAGGCTTCCGGCACAAGGTGCGCGACCGCAAGCGCGTTGCCACCTGCCTGGGCTTCGGTCCCCGCTTTCTGCACTCAACCGGGCAGGACTACAAGGGCGGCCCGAATACGGGCGTGTTCCTGCAGATCACCGCAGACCGCGACAGCGATCTGGATATTCCCGGTCAGAAGTACAGCTTCGGCATCGTGATCGACGCCCAGGCGGCCGGCGATTTGGCGGTGCTGGAGGCACGCGGACGCCGGGCCCTGCGCGTTCACCTGGGAGCCGATGTGAGCGCAGGATTGCAAGCGCTCAGCGTCGCGGTGGATGCCGCGTTGGCATAACGGCTTTAGCGCAAGCAACACGGCGGCTGCGCTCTCACTTTTCGTATGCCTGCGGCGTTCAGGCCATGGCCTGCGCCTTCGGCTGATACGTTCCTGGCTCGGCGCGAAAGGCGATGGCGATTCGGTTCCAGGTATTGATCTGCGCGATGGCAACAGTAAGCCGAACGAGTTCGGTCTCGTCGAAATGCTTCCTGGCCGCCTCGTACTCCTCGTCGGATGCATGTCCCGGCTGAACGTTGGTGATGGCCTCGGTCCATGCCAGCGCGGCGCGTTCTCGCGGAGTGAAAAAAGGAGTCTCCCGCCAGGCCGGAAGCGCGTATAGCCGTTGCTCGGTTTCGCCCGCCGCACGGGCGTCCTTCGTGTGCATATCAATGCAAAAAGCGCATCCGTTCATCTGCGATGCCCTTGTTTTTACAAGCTCCAGCAGAGAAGGCTCCAGGCCGCTGCCACGAACCGCCTTCTCAACTCCAAGAATTGCGTGAACTCCATCGGGGAATGCCTTTGCATAGTCCAACCGGATCGCCATCCTCAAACCTCCGAGATTTTGGATGTTTTGCCGTGGACCGGGTTGCATCCAACGCCAGCCCGCATCATTTGCAGGCGTTACGCCTGAGCGCAAATCATGACAAACTCGCCTCATATGCGGAACTTTTTCCCCGGCGGCGGGTTACAACCCGTGACAGCATCCGGCTCACCTCGTCTAATGGACTGAGCCGGAGATTTTAATCGATTCGAAATGCCCATTCGCCTCGCGCAGCCTTGCGCGGGTGAGCAACGATGGGGCTGGCAAAGGGAGAGACAACGATGAATGGTTCGTTGCTGAAGAGACATTCAAGGCAGCTCATAGCATGGGCCGGGGTGGCAGTGCTGTGCGCAGTGGCGTCGCTGGTGCAGGACGTGAGCGCGCAGCCGGCGCCAACGCAAGGTCAGCAGACAGCGCAAACGCAGGAACCGCGCACCGATGGACAGATTGAGATGGACGTGGTGCACGCACTGGATGCTTCGCCGGCGCTCAAGAACGATCTGATTACCGCAGCCACCATTCAGAGCGAGGTTACGCTTTCGGGTACGGTGTCGAGCGAGGCATCGAAGCAGTTGGCAGAGTCCATCGCTTCGCACGTTAACGGCGTAACCAAGGTGCACAACAACCTCAAGATCGGCAACCCACAGGATGCGCAGGCCCTGCAGCCAGCCCCCGACACCGAGGCGCAGGAGATGCCGGACGCCGACCAGTCACAGGCCCAGCAGGGAATGGCGGGCTTGCCGGCTCCGGGCCCTGCTTCGAACGAGAATCCGAATCAGGCACAATATCCGCCTCAGCCCCAATATCCGGCTCAGGCGCCTTATCCTCCGCAGCAAACTTACCCGCAGCAGCCCTATCCGCAGCAGGCGCCTTATCCGCAACAGGGCAGCGCCTATCCGCCGCCGCGGCCACCATACCAAAACCCGCAGTATGGGCAGTACCCACCGCAGTATCCCTCCGCCGCGCCAGCCTATAAGCCCGCCAACGGACCGGTAACGCTTCCCCAGGGGACGCTGTTGCAGGTGCGGACCAGCGAGCCCGTCGATAGCAAGAGGGCCAAGGAAGGCGAGCCGGTGCAATTCATGGTGATTCAGGACGTCACCATGGGTGGCGTTCTGGCCATTCCGCGCGGCGCCGTTGTGCACGGGGTCATTAGCGAAAGCAAAAACGTTGGCTCTGGCAATTTGGGCGGCAGCTCTATGCTGGCTCTGACCCTCACCTCGCTTGATCTGGGCGGACGCAGCTATCCGCTCGCTAGCGACCAGTTCAAAGTGAAGAGCCCGAATAAGGCCGGCCAGACGGTGGGAAGCGCGCTGGGCGGCGGCATCCTCGGCACCATCATTGGTTGCGCCGTGGGCCGCGGCGCAGGATGCGCGATCGGAGCCGGGGCTGGCGTCGCCGCCGGCACGGCTGCCGGGGCAGCTTCGCCCGGGCCCAGGGCCTGGATTCCTGCCGAGGCGCTGGTCACCTTCCATCTCACTTCGCCGCTCACCGTTGACCCGGTGAGTCCGCAAGAGGCGGCAAGGCTGGCACAGGGTCTTTATCCCGGCGGCCCTACACACTACCGGCGCTATCCCTACGGATCGCCTTACCA
>Ga0335085_10012629_pt1 | contig 12426 bp, 8 predicted proteins | sample Lox_Sample_45_FD_206712 | JGI IMG/M metagenome (GOLD analysis project Ga0335085, IMG submission 206712) | Soil microbial communities from Loxahatchee National Wildlife Refuge, Florida, United States - Lox_Sample_4.5 | ecosystem: Environmental > Terrestrial > Soil > Wetlands | place: USA: Florida...
GGCGGCAACGACGGGAACAACATGGTCGTCCCGGTGGACGCGGCCGGCTACTCCGCCTACGCCGCCGCCCGCGGCACCGGGGCCGGTGGCCTGGCCCTGGCGCAGTCGGCGCTGCTCCCCCTGGCTCCCGCCTCGGGCGCGGCCGCCTACGGGCTGCACCCCAACCTGGTCGAGCTGCAGACGCTCTGGGAGGCGGGGGCGCTGGGGGTGGTGTTCAACGTCGGAACGCTGCTCGCGCCGACCAGTAAGCAGTCCTTCCTCCAGAACACCGTCCCCCACCCGCTCAGCCTGCTCTCTCACCAGGACCAGCAGCACCAGTGGCAGACGGCGCTCTCCGACCAGTACTCGCGCACCGGCTGGGGTGGGCGGATCGCCGACGGCCTCCCCGGAGCGGCGCTTCCGCCGGTCATCTCCATCGCCGGCAACCAGCTCTTCACCATCGGCAACGCCTCCAGCCCCCTTGCCCTCCCCGCCGCCGGCGGCGGCTTCGGCCTGGGCGGCTTCGACGGCTCGGCCGAGGCCGACGCGCGGCTCCAGGCCATGGACGACCTGCGCATGCTCCAGGAGCAGAACCTCATCGTCCAGGCCACCCAGTCCCAGGCCTCCCGCGCCCTGGCGGCGAGCAAACTCATCGCCCCGGTGCTCACCGGGAACGGCTCCACCGTGGACGGCCTGTTCACCGGCCTCACCTCGAGCATCGCCAAGCAGCTCCTCCAAGTCTCGCGGATCATCGCCGCCCGGCAGACGCTGGGGGCGACGCGGCAGATCTTCCTCGTCAGCCAGGACGGCTACGACACGCACAACGACCAGCTCAATCGCCAGGGCAACCTCTTCGCCGACCTGTCCCCGGCCCTGAAGGCCTTCTACGACGCCACCGTGCAGCTCGGCGTGGCGGCGCAGGTCACCACCTTCACCCTCTCCGACTTCGCCCGGACGCTCCAGCCGGCCTCGGGCGGCGGCTCGGACCACGCCTGGGGAAACCACCAGCTGGTCCTCGGCGGGGCGGTGCGCGGGCGGCAGACCTACGGCACCTTCCCCACGCTCCAGCTCGGCGGGCCGGACGACTTCAGCGGTCAGGGACGGTGGGTGCCCACCCTGGCCGTGGACCAGTACGCGGCCACGCTCGCCTCCTGGTTCGGGGTGAGCTCGGCGGACCTGCCCGCCGTCCTCCCCTACATCGGCCGCTACCCGACGGCGGACCTGGGCTTCCTCGGCTGATCGGCCACGGCGGCCGCCACGCGCACCGGAACTCCGCTGAACGCCGCCCCGCCGGTCAGCGCGTCCACCGACTCGTCGTCGGTGAGGTCGTTGATGCTCACGCCGGCGTGCGCCGTGGCCACGCCCGCCTGGACACCGGGCCGCCCGTGGCCCCAGCCGTGGGGGATGCTCACCGTCCCGGGCATCATCTCCTCGCTCACCTCGAGCGGGATGGCCAGGCGTCCCACCCTGGACTCCACCTCCACCAACTGACCGGCGGTCAGCCCCCGCCGGGAGGCGTCGCCGGGGTGCATGAGCAGCGTGCACCGCTCCGGTCCCTTCACCAGCCGCGGGCTGTTGTGCATCCAGGAGTTGTTGCTGCGCAGGTCACGCCGGCCGACGAGCTGGAGCCAGCCGTCGCCCGCGACCGGGGCAGGCCCGAGCAGCCGCTCCCGGAGGCGGGACAGGTCGGCCACCAGCTCCGGGGGCGCCAGCCGGATGCGCTTGTCCGGGGTGAAGAGGCGAGCCGGGAGGCAGGGCTCGAGCGGGCCGAGGTCCACCCCGTGCGGAGCTTCCTCCAGCGCCCGGAGCGAGAGCCGGCGGGCGGAGCGCCAGCCGTAGGGCCCGCTCCGGAGCGCGAGGTCGAGCACCCGGCGGGGCGTGGCCACGGAGAGCAGGAGCGACCGCGCTCCTCCCCGCAGCCAGCCCAGGCGGCCGCGCCGCGCCAGGCGCGCGGAGAGGGCGTTGAAGATCTGCCAGTCGTGCATCGCCCCCCGCTCCGGAGCGAAGAGCCCGGGCGAGTACTTGGCGGTGTTCCTCACCGCCAGGAGGTGGAAGACGACGTCGTAGTGGTCGTGCTCCAGCGGGGAGGTGGGCGGGAGGATGAGGTGGGCGTGGCGGGTGGTCTCGTTGACGTAGAAGTCCACCGCGGCCATGAAGTCGAGCGTGGCCAGCGCCCGGTCGAGGCGGCCTCCGTTGGGCGCGGAGAGCACCGGGTTCCCGGCCACGGTGAGAAGCCCGGTGATGCGGCCCGGGCCGGGGGTGAGGATCTCCTCGGCCAGCGTGGCCACCGGGAACTCGCCGCTGAACTCCGGAAGCCCGCGGACGCGCGAGCGCCGCCGGCCGAAGTGGCCGCGGCCGGCGAGGCTGGCCAGGAGCACGTCGAAGGCGGGCCGGGTGAACATCGCGCCGCCGGCACGGTCCAGGTTGCCGGTGACCATGTTCAGCACGTTGAGCAGCCACTGGCACAGGCCGCCGAACCCTTGCGTGGACAGGCCGACCCGCCCGTAGGCCACCGCCGAGCGGGCCGCGGCGAACTCCCGCGCCAGAAGACGGATGCTCTCCGCCGGGATGCAGGTGGGGCCGGCGGCGCGCTCGGGGGAGAACTCGGCGGCCAGCCGCGCCACGGCCTGCACCCCGTCGGTGAAATCCGCCAGCCGCCCCGGGGACACCCGCTGCTCGGCGAACAGGGTGTGGAGCATGGCCAGGAGGAGGAGCGCGTCCGTCCCCGGACGGATGAAGTGGTGGACGTCGGCCAGCTCCGCCGTCTCCGTCCGGCGGGGGTCCACCACCACCAGCCGGCCCCCCCGGGCGCGGAGCGCCTTGAGCCGGAGCGGCATACCGGGCGCGGTCATCAGGCTCCCGTTGGAGACCACCGGGTTGGCGCCGAGGACGAGGAGGAAGTCGGTGCGGTCCACGTCCGGGATGGGGAGGAGGAGCTGGTGCCCGAACATGAGCAGCGCCGCCACGTGGTGGGGGAGCTGGTCCAGGCTGGTGGCCGAGTACCGGTTCTTGGTGCCCAGGGCCTTCACCAGGGGAACCCCGGCCAGCACCGTCCCCCAGTTGTGCACGGAAGGGTTGCCCAGGTAGACGGCCAGCGCATCGCGGCCGCCGGAGGCCTGGATGGCCGCCACCCGGTCCGCGGTCTCGTCCAGAGCCTCCTTCCAGGAGACGCGCTGCCAGCCTCCGGCCGTCCGGCGGACGGGGAAGCGCAGGCGGTCCGGGTCCGCCTGCACGTCGGCCAGGGCGGTCGCCTTCGGGCAGAGGAAGCCCCGGCTGAAGGGGTCCTCCTTGTCGCCCCGGATGGAGGTGACGGTCCTTCCCTCCACCTCCACCGCAAGCCCGCACATCGCTTCGCACAGCGTGCAGGTGCGGTGGTGGAGGGCCATCGGTTCAGGCGCTCCGCACGTACTGCGCGATGCCGTTCCCGAACGACCAGTCCTCGCGTCCGGCCTCCACCAGGCTGATCACCAGCTCGGCGGGGGGCAGCCCCGCCGCCTCCGCCAGCTCCGCCATGCGGCGGTAGAGCGCCAGCTTCTGCTCCGTGGTCCGCCCGCGGCTGAGCGTCACCTGCACCAGCACCGGGTCCTGGTGCGCGATGCCCAGGTAGGACGCGGCGACGCGGAGCTCACCGGGCGGATGGGGGGTGACCACCTGGAAGCAGTCGTCGGCGGGGACGTCGATGGTCTCCACCAGAGCCCGGTGGATGGCGTCGGCGATGCGCGCCCTGACCTCCGGGGGGCGAGCGGTGGACAGGTCGATGCGCTGGAATGGCATGGGGTGGCTCCTCTCTGACCCCCGGATAACGCCTGGCCCCGCACGCCGCCCTCACCCGCCCGGGCGGGCCCGGGCGTCTGTACCCCTGGCCGGTGCGCGCCATCACCGGCGGAAGCTACTCCCTGGCGCGCGGGTGGTGCTCGAGCCTCCTCGGTCGCCTGGAGGAGTGCCCGTTCGAACACCTTGTGTTCAAAAGTATGACCCTCCTATGCTTTTCGAGCCGCCGGGACGGCGGCGTCGGGGTGACCAGCAGACGGTTGCGCCCGCGGGGAGGCAGACGCATGAAGGCATCCGGGAGGCTCGGCTGGACGGTACTGCTCTCCCCGGTGCTGCTCGGTGCTGCTCCGGCGGAGCAGCCCTCGACCTGGCACCTGGTGAAGACCAACGAGGGTGGCGCGGTGAAGTGCAGGATGGAATCGGACAAGGCGTCGGTGAACGACGGTTACCAGAACGTGACTGCGCGCATCATCGTCACCAGCGCCAACGCGGTGCAGATCGTGAGCGAGTCCACCTTGGACGCCGGCTCGGGTGACATCGGCATCCAGGTCGACCAGAAGCCCTTCGTCAAGATGGACAAGCTCCAGGGCGAGAAGACGGTCGTCTTCGAGGGAGCGACGGCGGCGACGCTCATCCCCGAGTTCAAGCTCGGGTTGAAGGCCCGCGCCCAGCTGCGCTTCTGGCCCACCTGGCCGGTGACCGGCACGCACGATGCCGAGTTCAGCCTCATCGGCTTCACCAAGACCTACGAAGAGATGACAGGGAACTGCCGGTAGGGGAGGTCGCGATGGGTCTGCGTCTGAAGTTCAATCTGGTGCTGATCGCCGTGTTCGCCATCGGCATCGCCTGTTCCGGGTGGATCTCCCGGCGCATCCTGCAGCAGAACGCCAAGGACGAGGTGGTGCGCAACGCCGAGCTGATGATGAGCTCGGCACAGGCGGTCCGCGCCTACACCGTCGGCCAGATCAAGCCCCAGCTCGAGCTCCAGCTGATGCGGGTCTTCCTCCCCCAGTCCGTGCCGGCCTACGCCGCCACCGAGGTGTTCAACAACCTCCGGAAGACCTACCCCGACTTCGCCTACAAGGAGGCCACCCTCAACCCCACCAACCCCCGCGACAAGGCGGTGGAGTGGGAACAGGACGTGGTCAACAATTTTCGCAATAATGCGGACCTCAAGCTCCAGCGCGGTGAGCGCGACGTGCCCGGCGGCGGGCGGTCGCTCTACATCGCGCTGCCAATGAAGATCTCCGACGAGAAATGCCTGGTCTGCCACAGCACGGTCGACGCCGCCCCGAAGACGATGATCGCCCAGTACGGGCCGGCCAACGGCTTCGGCTGGAAGCACAACGAAATCATCGGGGCGCAGATCGTCTCCGTCCCGATGGACGTTCCGCTGAAGAACGCCGACGCCGCCTTTCAGACCTTCGTGCTCTCGCTGGGCGCGGTGTTCCTGCTCGCCTTCGTGGTGCTCAACATCACCCTCTCGGTGATGGTCATCCGCCCCATCGTCCAGATGTCCCGCGCCGCCGACGAGGTGAGCACCGGGAACATGCAGATCCCCGAGTTCGCGGTGACCAGCAAGGACGAGATCGGTGTGCTGGCCTCATCGTTCAACCGCCTCCGCCGCAGCCTGGAGAAGGCGATGAAGCTCTTGGAATGACCCCTCGGGGAGGAGACGCGAGAGCGCTGGGATGAAGACCGTCGGGAACAGGACCTTCATGGGCACGGTCGTGTTCCTGGACCTCGGTCAGGCCGCCCGCGCGTCCCCGCTCCCCGAGCTCCAGCAGCGAGTGCGGGATGTCATCTCCCGCACCGTGGGGCACCTCCCCGCCCAGGACCGCATCCTGCTCGATACCGGACACGGGGCGGTGGTGTGCTTCCCCGGCGACCCGGAGGACGCGGTCTTCGTGGCCATCGGCATCCGCGACAGCCTGCAACAGGAGATGGCCGCCTTTCCCCAGCTCGAGACGCGGCTGGGGGTGAACCTCGGGCCGGTGAAGGTGGTGGAGCAGGGACCGGGCGAGACGCAGCTCCTCGGCGAGGGGATGCACGGTGCCGAGGCGATGCTCGACTTCGCCGCGCCATCGCAGATCCTGGTCTCCCGGTCCTTTTACGAGCTCGTCTCCAGCCTCTCCGACGAATACCGGGAGCTCTTCCAGCATCACGGAACCCGGCGACTGTCCGGCTCCCGCGACGTCGACCTCTACGAGCTGGCCCCGGTCGGTGGCGCCCGGATGCTCAACGAGCCGACCTGGCCGGCGGGGAAGACGCCGCAGGCGCCGGCCGCTCTCGCCCACCCGGCTCCCCGGGCGCCGGCGGTGGCCGCCGAGCCCGCCCCTGCGCCGGCTCCGCCGCCGGGCCCGCTGGCCACCCCGTCCAGCGGGTGGCACCCGGAGGCCCTGGCCGAGCTGTCCACCGCGCTGGCCAAGGCGCTCGGCCCGCTGGCTCCCATGCTGGTGAAGCGGACGGCAAAGCAGACCGAGGACCCGCGGGCGCTCTGTGACCAGCTCGCCGACTCCATCACCGACGACGGGGACCGCAAGGCCTTCGAGGCCTTCGCGCGCCGGTGGGTGCAGTCGGCACGGAAGAGCTCGTCCCCCACCGCGGCCGCCGCAGCGTCGGCCAAGGTCCCCAGCCGCCTCAGCCCCGAGGAGAAGGCCCGGCTCGAGGCGGCGCTGGCCCCGCACCTCGGGCCCATCGCCAAGGTGCTCGTGGAGCGGGTGGCACACGAGGCGCCGGACCTGGCCTCCGCCTCGAAGACGCTGGCCAACTCCGTCCCCGACGGAGAGTCGCGCCGGACGTTCCTCAAGACGCTCACCCTCATCCAACCGGGCGCGCGCAAGCCGACCGGCCCGCCACCGCGCACCGCAGCTGCGCCGGCCGCCCCCAAGGGCGCAGCCGGGCGGGCCCAGCCGGTGGGCGGCACCCAGCCCCTCGCCGCCACGCCCTACCTGGCCGAGGATGTCCTGGCACGGGCGGAGCAGAGCCTGGCCCTTTCCCTCGGTCCGATGGCCCGGGCCCTGGTCCGCAGGTCGGCCAAGAGCGCCAAGAGCGTGGCCGAGCTCTATGCGTCGCTGGCCGAGGAGCTGCCGGCGGGCCCCGAGCGGGAGCGCTTCCTCGCCTCTCGCGACCGGGCCTGAGCCCGGGGTGGGGTCAGTTCACTGCGTGACGGCGGGAGCGGCGGCCAGCGCCGAGCGCAGCTCGCTCCCGGCGCGCGACGCCAAATCTTGGAGCTCCCCCACGGTGCCCTTCTCCGACCACACCGCCGCCACGTCGCCGGTGGAGGTGTCCTGGACGCGCACCACCAGCTTCAGCGCGCTCGACGAGGCGTTGCCCATGCACAGGTAGGAGCCGAGCACGGCCAGTTGTGCCCCGGTGCTGTCGCGCAGCCGCTCCAGCACCTCGCGCGGCAGGGTGTCGTGGGCGCCCAGCGACAGGGCGCGCTGGGCCCGCGTCACCTCCTCCGCGGGGATGGTGCGCAGCGTCTGGCTCGCCTCCTGGAACTCGCGGGTGAGCATCTCCACCAGCGCCATCGACAGCCAGGCGCTGTCCGGGCGGGCGGCCAGGTTCCGGAACCCGAGCACCGCCACCGCCCGGCGCGGGTCGAGCGTCTGCTGCCCCACGGCGCGGACCACGTCCAGGACGGAGCGGAAGCGGCGCTGCGGCTCCCGCTCCAGGCAGCGGAGGATGGCCGTGTCCCAGCGGGAGTCGAGGTTCTTCACCAGGGTGGAGGCGGCCGGCGGAGGCTGGTGGAGCCGCTTCATGGCCGCCTCGAGGGCGGTCTCTCCCTGGAAGGGCACCGTCCCGGTGAGCGCCTCGAAGAGCACCACCCCCAGCGCGTAGATGTCCGTCGCCGGGGAGAGCGCGCCTCCGGTGAGCTGCTCCGGCGCCATGTAGGCCGGCGTTCCGATGAACCCCACCCGGCTGGTGACCGAGGCATCCGGCTCGTGGCGGCTGGAGTGCAGCGCCCGGGCGATGCCGAAGTCGGTGATCACCGCCCGCATGGACACGTTGCCCTGGTGGCCCAGCGAGTCCACGCCGTGCCGCATGAGGAAGACGTTGGCCGGCTTGAAGTCCCGGTGGATGACGTCCTGGACGTGCATCGCCTCCAACCCGTCGGCCATCTGGCGGAGGAGGACGAAGAGCTCATAGGTGGCCATCGGCCCGGTGCGGATCAGCCGCGCGGCCAGCGTCTCGCCCTCGAGCAGCTCCATGCTCAGGAAGTTGAGCTTCTCCCCGCGCGCATCCACCGTGTCGTAGAGCTCGAACATCCGGCAGATGTTCATGTGGGTGACGCGGCGGGCGAGGAGGACCTCGCGGCGGAAGCGCTCCATGGCCGTCGGATCGGCGGCGAACTCGGGCAAGATGGTCTTCACCGCCACCCGGGTGCGAAGCACGGTGTCCTCGGCCTCGTAGACCGCGCCCATGCCGCCCCGGGCGATGAACCGGGTGATGGTGAAGCGGTTGGCGAGGCGCTCGCCGATCTCGAGGATCGGGCCTCCCGGGCCGGGAGGCTGGGTGACCTCGGAGACGAGCTGGAGCGGGGGGGTGTGCGGGGTGGGCACGGGTGTGCGTCCGGGAGCCTCGGCCGGGCGTGCGGGACCCTTGGCGGCCCCCGGCCGTCCCGCCGCCTTGTCCCAGTCTGCGCCCATCTCTTGTGGATCGCTCCAGCCGCTCAGGCGACGACGGAAGCCCGACTCAAACAATTGACTTTGCACCGCTTGCCGGCTGACCGGCAAGAGCCCCCGGCCCCCCCTCGCGGGCGGCTGTCCGGCCGCCGTGTTCGCCCGGCCCGAACATCGCCAGGGGCCGGCGACGATGCGCCCGGCCGACGCAGGGTCTTCACCGGAGGGGCGCCCGTGGGTCGCCCGGCACCCCGAAGAGACCGGGCAAGGCAGCACATCTCAGGATTCATGGGGTTCCTCGAAACGCTGGAAGGGAGGCCTCCTCGGCCCGGCGCGCGATCCTCGAGAAGTGGTGCTCCGGGCGGTCCACACCCCGCCCGGAGCACCGCCCCGTCGCAGCACGCCTGTCCGTCCCGAGCGCCCGGGGGCCCTGCCGACAGGCGAGGTGGATGGGGAAGCGTCGTGCTGCCGTCTCGAGAGACACCACCTGGGCCGCATCGTTCCCCTGGACACTCGGTGCTGGAGACGGTGCACGCCCGCCACGCCCCGCCGGTTCGGCGCGAACGGGCCCTGGTGAAGCTTCTTGCGAGTCGTCCGTCGATACGCTAGGCGTCCCCGACCCGGAGGTCACCGACATGAGACACGCCCCGCTGTTCGCATCCGTTGCGGCCGTTTCGGTCTTCCTCAGCGCCACGGCGCTCGCGGAGGTGGACAAGAAGACCGAGCGTCTGTGGAAGGCCCAGTGCGCTGCATGCCACGGTCAGGGTGGCAAGGGCGACACCGAGAAGGGCAAGCAGATGAAGGTCCAGGACATGACCACCGCCGCGTGGCAGGCGAAGAAGGACGACGCGCTCAAGAGCGCCATCACCAACGGGGTCAAGTCCGCGGGCGGCAACATGGACGCCTTCAAGGACCTCACGCCCGACCAGGTCAACGCCCTGGTGGCGTACATGCGGACCTTCAAGCCGTAGCTGCAGCGCGCACCAGGAAACGTTCCGCTAGGCCCCCCGGGCAGGCCGGTGTTTCCCGGCCGCCCGGGGCTCGGGGCCCCTACGGGTCCAGCACGTCCATCGCCTCGGGCTTCTCCTCCTCGGTGGCGATGGTGTCGTGGCAGCGCCAGCACCCGGCTGGTGCTGGACAGAGTCGATGCGGCGAACCCGGACTGGCTGGCGTGCGACCGAACCAGCACCTCGGATTCGGCGAGATACACGCAAGAGGCCTTGTCGTCGGTCACGGAGCTCTCGACCCACTGGATCCGGGGGCCGGAGCGGGCGATGTCTTTCGTTCCCTGCTGGCCAGCGCCGAAGTGGACGCCTGCTCTTGAGAGCACTCCGCCCCTTCACTACCGAGCCGGCGCGCGTGGCCACGGCGACCACGCTGATCGCATCGCCTTCGCTTTCGTTCTTGCGCTGATCCGGCGGCGTATGGCATGCCCCGAGCTCACGTGGGCTGCCAACCTCGCGCTGGCTCTGGGAGGAGCCCAGCTGGTCGCCAGGGGATCATCGGCTGGGAGGCCACCCTTGTTGCTCGTCTCCTTCGTCCTCTCCGGAGCCGCGCTGCCGCTCATTCCCCGCGCCTGTCTCCAAGCCACACGCACTAGCCCGAGGGCAGGCGCCTTGCGCGCCTCGATGGGAACCCGCTCGTGAAATACATCCTACAGGTTCTTTCGGCGATTCGAGATTTCCTCTGGCGAGCGACCTCAAACTGGGTCTCGGCCGTCGGAGTGATTCTCGCCACGCTGGGCGCGATCTCGTTTCTTGCCATCCTCGCGCTCGAGGTCGGCGGCCTAAAGATCGGAAACTACCCTGGCATCTTCAGCTACCTCATCCTCCCGGCGATCTTCGTGGTCGGGCTGGTGCTGATTCCCATCGGGCTGCGCCTGCAGCGCAGGAGGGAGCAGAAGACGGGCCGGCCGATCCATTTCCCGGTTTTCGACTTCAACAATCCCCGGCTGCGCTCCGTCGCCCTGCTGGTCCTAGCGCTGACGGTGGTCAACCTGATGATCGTCTCCGCCGCCACCTTCAAGGGCGTCGAGGTGATGGACTCGACGCACTTCTGCGGGGGCACCTGTCACACGGTCATGACGCCCGAGTTCACCACCTACCAAAGATCGCCCCACGCGCGCGTCAAGTGCACCGAGTGCCACATCGGCTCGGGAGCCAACTGGTTCGTGAAGTCGAAGCTCTCGGGGTCGTGGCAAGTGGTGTCCGTCGCGCTCGACCTCTACCCGCGACCCATTCCCGTCCCGGTGGAGGACCTGCGGCCGGCCCGCGAGACCTGCGAGCAGTGCCACTGGCCCACCAAGCACATCGGCGATCGGCTTCGGATCTTCAACCGCTTCGCCGAGGACGAGAAGCAAACCGAGACGAAGACGGTTCTTCTCATGAAGACCGGGGGCGGAGAGCCCGGGCGCGCGCAGGGCATTCACTGGCACGTCGATCCAAACTTCACGATCCGCTACCGGTCGGACAAGTCACGGCAGAAGATCTTCGACGTCGAGCTGACCCGGGCCAACGGCAAGCCGGAGGTGTACAAGCTCGACGGCGCGAAGCCCGACGGGGCCGAGCCGGGGTGGCGGGTGATGGACTGTGTGGATTGTCACAATCGCCCGACCCATGTTTACCAGATGCCCAAGGACGAGCTGGACAACGTTCTCACATCCGGCGAGCTGGACAAGTCGCTCCCCTTCATCAACCGCGAAGGGCTCAAGGCCATTCAGCAAACCTATACGTCACACGCTGGGGCCAAAGAGGGCATTCACAAGGCGCTGACCGAGTTCTACCGGGCCAACTTTCCCGATCTGGTCGAAAAACAACCGGACCGGATCGACCGCGCTGCCGATACGCTCACCCGGGTGTACGCGCGAAACGTATTTCCGGAGATGCGGATCACCTGGGGCACCTACCCTACTTTCCTCAAGCACGAGCCCGGGTGCTTCCGTTGTCACGACAACGAGCACAAGAACGAGCAGGGCAAGACGATCTCCAAGAGCTGCGGCCTCTGCCACAACATCCTGGCCGTCGAGGAAGCGAACCCAGAAATCCTCGAGGTGCTCCACCCGTAGGAGCCCCACCAGAGGGAGAGATGCGCCGAGCGGGGGCCGGACCGCTCGGCGCGTTGGATGACCGCCGTCGTCCGGCCTTCGGAGCATCCGCGCACTCGCGGAGGGGACACCGTGGAGAGCCGCCTCCAGGCACTCGAAGAGAAAGTGACCCGGCTCGGTGAACGGATCGATCAGCTCGAGCACCGGCTGGCCGGGCTCCCTGCCCCTTCGATGTTCCCGACCTGGCCGGAGGGCGAGCCTCGGCTTCCCGGGGTCCCACCCGCCGGCGCGGAGACGACCCGCTGGATAACGCTCCTCGGGCGCAGCTGCGTGGTGCTCGGGGGCGCCTTCCTGATCCGCGCTCTCACCGACAGCCGGGTGGTGCCCACCGGCGCCGGCGTTGCGCTGGGAATGCTCTTCGCCGCGGCGTGGGTCTTCTTCTCCCACCGATCCGGAGCGAGCGGCGCGACGCTGAGCGCCGGGTTTCACGGCGTCACCGCCGCGCTCATCGCCTACCCGCTCATCCTGGAAACCACCGCGCGCCTGGGCGCGATGTCCGACCCGGTCGCGGCGCTGACGCTGATCGGCTTCACCGCCCTGCTCCTTCTGGCCTCCTGGCGGGACCGGCTGGGGTGGCTGGCCTGGATCGGGATCCTCCCCTGTCTTCTCACCACCCTCGTTCTGGTCCGGGCCACGCACGGCCGGGCGGAGTACACCGCGGTGCTCTTCGTCCTGGCCGCAGCCACCTTCTGGCTCGTGGACCGTCCCCAGTGGGGAGGCCTTCGCTGGATCGTGGCCGGGGGTCTCGACCTGGTCGTTCTCCGCGCCGTGCTCACCTCCACGCCACCGCTCCTGGCCACCTCCCTGGCGCTGGCCGGCCTGTCGCTGGCGCTGGTGTTCTCCCGGACGGCGGCGCTGTCGCGTCCGGTGGACACCTTCGAGGCCCTCCAGACGCTGGCCGGGCTGTTGATCGGGTTGGCCGGAGCGCTCCGCGCCTCGGTCCAGGCA
>Ga0335085_10012630_pt1 | contig 12426 bp, 8 predicted proteins | sample Lox_Sample_45_FD_206712 | JGI IMG/M metagenome (GOLD analysis project Ga0335085, IMG submission 206712) | Soil microbial communities from Loxahatchee National Wildlife Refuge, Florida, United States - Lox_Sample_4.5 | ecosystem: Environmental > Terrestrial > Soil > Wetlands | place: USA: Florida...
GAGGACGTGAACGCCGCCACCAAGATGTTGGGTGTTGTGGATCGTGTGACCGATGTTGCCGACGTCGCATTCATCGGCGCTTGGATCGTCGGGGGTGCGCTGCTCGGTTCACTCGTGTTTAAGATTAAAGGCGTGCCGCTGACGCTGTCCACGGCCGGTGGCGCGCTTATCGCCGGCATCGTCGGCGGCTGGCTGCGTTCGGTACGCCCGACTTTCGGACGTATCCCAAGCCCAACCGTCTGGTTCATGAATTCGGTCGGCTTGAACATCTTCATCGCCATTGTCGGCATCTCGGCCGGTCCGGGCTTTGTCAACGGCCTGAAGACGCAAGGCGTCGGCTTGTTCCTCTGGGGTGCGGCGGCGACGACAGTTCCTCTGGTGCTTGGAATGTTTGTCGCCAAGTACCTGTTCCGATTCCACGACGCGCTCACGCTGGGCATTGTTTCCGGGTCACGAACGACGACGGCGTCGCTCGGTTTGGTTTGCGACTTGGGCAAGAGTCAGGTGCCGGCACTCGGTTACACCGTCACCTACGCCGTCGGCAACACGCTGCTCACGATTTGGGGCATGGTCATCATCATGATGATGTCGTGATTGGAGAAGGAGAAAACCTATGACAAAAGCAACTTCCGTCACTCGCGCCCATCAGAAGGCGCTGCTTAAACTCAGCCCGTTCGAACTGAAGGATGAACTGATCAAACTCGCCGAGGTTGCGGAACGCGACCAGACGGCTCAGTTCCTCAATGCCGGCCGCGGCAACCCCAACTGGATCTGCACCACACCGCGCGATGCATTCGGCACGCTGCTCCGCTTCGGCCTCGAGGAATCCCGGCGCGACATCAACATACCGGACTTAGGCCGGCAGATTACCAAGCGTCCCGGCCTTGCCCAGCGATTCGAAGAATTCCTGAAGGCCAACTCCAATGCGCCCGGCATCAAGCTGCTCCGCGAGACTTGGGAATACGCGACCGGTAAGCTCAAGATCGATCGCGAAGCCTTCGCCTACGAATTGGCGCAAGGTATCATCGGCGACATGTATCCCGTGCCCGACCGGATGTTGCGCTGCTGTGAACGCATCGTGCACGCATACCTCGACCAGGAGATGTGCGACAAGCGTCCGCCCGCCGGCAAGTTCGACATTTTTGCCGTCGAAGGCGGCACGGCGGCGATGTGTTACATCTTCGACACGCTGATGCAGAACCAGCTGTTACATCGCGGTGACACCATCGCGCTGGCCGTGCCGACTTTCACGCCGTACATCGAGATCGCGCACATGGATCGCTTCAAATTCAAAGTGATCGACATCGATGCCAGCGTCGAATGCCGGAAGGACGGCAGCCACACGTGGCAATACGCGGACTCAGAAATCGACAAGCTCGCCAACAAGAAGGTGAAGGCGTTCTTCCTCGTCAACCCCAGCAACCCGCCGTCGTACGCCGTGCGCAGCGATTCGATGAAACGGCTGGTGAATCTGGTGAAGACAAAGCGCCGCGATCTCATCATCATCACCGACGATGTCTATGGCACGTTCGTACCGGGCTTCCGTTCGATCATGGCCGAGTTGCCGCAGAACACCATCGGCGTCTATTCCTACTCGAAACATTTCGGCTGCACCGGCTGGCGACTCGGCGTGGTGGCGGTTCATCAGGACAACATCTATGACAAGATGATCGCGAAGCTGCCGGCCAAAACGCGCGCCGCGTTGAACCACCGGTACAGTCCGATCACACTCGAACCAGCGAAAGTGAAGTTCATTGACCGGATGGTGGCGGACAGCCGGATGGTGGCGTTGAATCACACGGCCGGGCTGTCGTTGCCGCAGCAAATCCAGATGATGCTGTTCTCGACCTTCGCCCTGCTCGACAAGGCGGACAGCTACAAGAACCTCTGCCAGCTCATCTGTCGCCGCCGGTTCCACGCACTGTTTGAGGGACTCGGGCTGGAGTTGCCGGCCGACAGCACGCGAGCCGGTTACTACGTCCAACTCGACCTGATGGTATGGGCGGAAAAAGTTTACGGAGCGGACTTCGCGAAGTTTCTGCAAAAGAATTACGAATGCACCGACGTGCTCTTCCGGTTGGCCGAACATTCCGGCGTTGTGCTCATGCACGGCGGCGGCTTCGGCGGCCCGGGCTGGTCCGTCCGCGTCTCGCTTGCCAATCTACCCGAGGATACCTATCCGAAGATCGGCCAGTATCTCAGGGAAACGGCACAGGCGTATGTGGAAGAATGGAAGGCTGTGCAGAAAGCCTAGGAACTGGATGATCGCGGCATGAAACCGTTGCCGCTTCGCCTCTCGCACCGAGTGCTTGGGCGCACGTTCGTGGTAGCCTTGGGACTGGCGGGGGCCGCCTGCGGGCCGTCGACGCAGCCACCAATCCCCCCAACGGCATCCGGTGAATGGCATCAATTCGAGGGATCATGGAACGCCGCGGGCACCCGCCACACCATTCCCCTCGGTGCGGATCGCCGGGGAACGATCATCGACCTGAGAGGCACGATGCTGCTCGCGGGCTCGGGGCGCCCCGGCGTCGGATTCCGCTCGGAGGTGATCGCGCTTTCCGATAGCGCCACGGGACTTGTCGGCCGCAGCGTCTGGACGGACGAGCGCGGAGACCAGGTCTTCAGCGAACTCAAAGGCGAAGGCACCGCGGCGCAAAACCACATCGCCGGGACGATCCTGGGCGGCACCGGCCGGTATGCCGGCGTGACGGGCTCGTATGAGTTCTCCTGGCGCTACGTGCTCGAGGCGGAGGATGGGTCGATTCAAGGGAGCGCCGTCGGGCTCAAGGGCCGCTATCGGCTCGGCCAACCCACCGCAGGAGGTGTACGGCCATGATTGCACCCCGATTGCTCCTGAAGCGCGCGGTGCCCTTCGCGATCGCGATCGGCATCTGGTTCTACCCGGTTCCGTCCGGACTCACAGCGCCGGCGTGGCACCTGTTCGCCATCTTCGCCTCAGCCATCATATCGGTGTTGCTGGGCGCGTTCCCGCTGCTCACGGACTCGATGCTCGCCGTAGGGGCCGTCGTCCTCACCGGGACGATCACGCCAGCACAGGCTTACTCGGGTTTCGCCAATGCCAGCGTGCTGCTCGTGGTGGTGGCATTTATTGTCGCACAGGCGGTGGTGAAGTCGGGGCTTGGCCAGCGGATCAGCCTCTTCATGGTGAGTCTCTTCGGTGGCTCATCGCTTGGTTTGGCGTATAGCATCGTTCTTACCGACGCGGCCATTGCGCCGGCGTTCCCCAGCAACACAGCGCGCGGAGGCGTACTCTTTCCGATCGTATTGTCCGTGGCCAAGGGAGCGGGCTCCAAGCCCGAGGACTCCGAAGGGCGGCGACTAGGCGGCTATCTCATGTTCTGTGCTATGGCGAGCCTCGCGGTCTCCTCCGCCCTCTGGATGACGGCCACCTCGTGCAATCCGATCGGCGTGCAGATCGCTGAAAAAGCCGGACTAAAGATCGGCTTTGGCAAGTGGTTCCTTGCCTCCTCGGTGCCATCGCTGCTCGCGATCCTGACGCTGCCTCTGCTGGTAGCGAAGCTCTTTCCGCCCCGGGCCGGGGCGACGCCCGATGCGCCCGCGGCGGCCCGCAAGGCACTGGCCGGCATGGGGCGGATGTCGCGGGATGAGTGGATCACGGCAGTGGTCTTCGTGGCGATGGTCGGCGGCTGGGTGATCGGCAGTGCGCTGAATCTCAACGGGACCAGCGTTGCGTTCATGGGGTTCGGCGTGCTGCTGGTGTCAGGCGTGCTCACGCTCGAGGACATTTCCAAGCAGGGCGATACGCTCTGCACCTTCCTCTGGCTTGCAGTCCTGTTCGCCCTGAGCGGCCAATTGAATGAACTAGGCTTCATGGGTTATGTGGGCGAGCGCTTGGCTTCATACGTGGGTGGCCTGTCTTGGCCGGCCCTGTACGTGACACTGATCGCAATCTACGTCGGCATCCACTACCTGTTTGTGAGCCAGACATCGCAGATGTTGGCGCTGTTCGGTGTCTTCCTCGATGTTGGCATGCGTGGCGGAGTGCCCGTGCCGCTGATGGCCTTCGGCCTGCTCTTCGCCAGCAGCTACTTCTCGGTAATTACGCCGCAGGGCGGAAGCCAGAACATCATCTTCGTGACGAGCGGCTATCTCAAGCAGGGCGAACTCTACAAGCTGGGGCTCCTAACCACCCTTGCCTTCTTGGCGGTGTACCTGCTGATCGGGTCACCGTGGGTATACTTCGTTACGCGTTGACGACAAAAAAAGGCCACATATGAACTTCTTAGTACAGGCACTGCGGAAAACCCCAAAGTCGATACGATGATGGACTGGCTGGGACACATGTTCGGCAAGTACCCTGAGTTGGCGGTCTATCTCGCGCTCGGGCTTGGCTACTGGATTGGCGGCTTCAAGTTCCGGGGGTTTAGTCTTGGCGGCGCCACCGGCTCGCTGCTGGCCGGCATCTTGATTGGAGCAATTGTGAATGTGCCGGTCGCCGGCATGGCCAAATCCGTTTTGTTCCTCCTGTTCATGTTCGGCATCGGCTATTCCGTTGGCCCGAAATTCTTCAAAGCCATGAAAGGCCAGGGCTGGCGGTTCGGCGTGATCGGAGCGTTCGTGCCGGTCGTGGGGCTCGCAACCGCTTTCGTTGTCGCGAAGGTCCTCAAACTGGATTTGGGATTCTCCGGTGGTCTGGTGTCGGGAGCGCTGACGGAGTCGCCGGCCATCGGCACAGCCAGCGAGGCGATCAACGCTCTCACGACGATACCTGATGACATGAAGCACAAGCTGGTCAGCCACGTCGCAGTTGCGGACGCGCTCTGTTACGTGTTCGGCGCGTTCGGAGTGATCTACGTTTGCGGCACGCTTGGGCCAAAACTGCTGAAGATCGATCTACAAGCTGAAGCGGAGAAGGTCGAAGAGGAATACGGTGTTGTGCGCACGAAGGCCGGTATCACGTCGGCGTGGCAACGCTTTGAAGTGCGGGCTTACCGGCTGGAAGCGAACGGACGCGTCGTGGGCAAGACCGTGGCCGAAGCGGAGAAGGCCGCATCGGACAAGCGGCTGTTTGTGCAACGAATTCGGCGCGGCGGTGAATTGCTGTGGCCTGAGCCGGACACCGTTTTACAGGCCGGCGATCTGGTGGCGGTTAGCGGCCGGCGAGAAGTGCTGGTGAGTGTCTTGGGTGAGCGGGGAACGGAAGTGGATGACCGTGAGTTGCTGGATATTCCCATTGCTTCCTACGACGTTTTCGTGAGCAGCAAAGAACTCTCCGGACGGCCGCTGGAAGAGATCGCGCGCGATGATGTTGTGCATAGCGTCTTTTTGCGCAAGATCACGCGCGGCACCGAGGAAGTTCCCATTGGAACGCGTACCGTAATCGAACGCGGCGACGTCATCAGTCTCGTCGGGCCGGAGCCGGCTGTTGAACGTGCTGCGAAGCTCGTCGGTACTATTGTGCGCCCTCTCGACGCTACGGATTTTGTCGCGGTCGGGTTGGCGGTTTTCATTGGTGCGTTGATCGGCGCCTTGATCTTTCTGCCGGTCGGGACTACCAGGATTTTCCTCGGCACGAGCGTCGGGACGCTGCTGGCGGGAGTGGTGACCGGCTACATCCGCTCCGTGCGTCCGCTTTTTGGTTTGGTGCCGGATGCTGCGGTGGCCTTCATGCAATCAATCGGGCTGGCCGGGTTTGTCGCTATGGTCGGATTGGGTGCCGGCCCGGAATTCATCCCTGCCGTTCGTGAAGCTGGCGTCGGACTTTTGATCGGTGGCGTTTTTGTGACTTTGGTGCCGCAAATCGCCGGGTTGTATTTTGGCCGGTACGTGTTGAAGGCCAGTCCGCTTCTGATCCTCGGTGCGTTGTCTGGCGCGCAGACATTCACGCCGGGATTAGCGGCAGTGCAGGAGAAATCCGGCAGTCCGATTGCGGTGTTGGGATATACCGGTGCGGTGCCGGTGGGCCATGTGCTGTTGACCACGTGGGGTTCGGTCATTGTTTTGCTGATGTCACGATGAAACTCAACAACAACGCTAGGAGGCTTATGAAGACAGGCTCGTTAGTGAAAATCGTTACGTTGATCGTGGTGACCGGTTTGCCCGGTTTGGTCCGCGGACAAGAGGCCAGCGACCTGGATAAGCTCAAGTCCACGGTCGAATCGTTGCAGCAAACAATCAAGTCGATGCAGCAGACGATTGAGCAACAGAACCAGAAGATCAGCGACTTGGAGAAGGGGCAAAAGGCAGCCGCGCCGGCTATTGCAGCTCCGGCTGTTGGCGGGACCGGCGGCGTTGAGGTGGTGACGATCACCCCGGCGCCGAAAGAGGTGGTTGGTCACGCAAGTCCGATTGAAGACCGCAGCAACTTCAATGACGAGCAGACTTCGGTGCCGCGTCCCAATGACCAGACGCTGGATCCGAAATATCGAGGCTACATCCCGGTTCCAAACACGCCGGTAGTCATGAAGTTCAACGCCAAACCGCGCTTGGATGCGATGTCGGACACCCGTAATTCTGGTGACCCGGATCGGTTTGTCACGGCAAAGATACCGGTGGAAGGCGAATCGGGCTTCGGCGGCCCCGAGCAGTTCAATATCAATGCTCGCGGGTCGCAACTGAAGTGGGACGTGCGCACTCCGGATATGCCGGGGAACTTTCGTTTCTATTATGAGAACGACTTCTTTGGATCCGGAAGCGGGATGCAGTACCGCCTCCGGTATCTTTACGGGCAGTATTATAACTTCACGATTGGTCAAGCGGCTTCCGTCTTTCAGGATCCTGATGCGTGGCCGGATACGGTGGACTACGAAGGCCCGAACGGCGGAATCCTGACGCGCCGGCCATTAGCGCGTTACACATGGCTAATCAATCCTCAATGGCAGTTGAACCTCAGCGTCGAACAACCTAGTTCGGAAGTCAGCAGCACCAATTCCATCACACAGCAGAATCGCGCGCCCGACGGCGGTTTCAACATCCGTTGGGAAAAGGCCAACGTAGGGCATGTGCAATATGGGATGATCTTCCGGGACGTGGGAGCCGAGAGTGCAGGCTTTGGCACTCAGGATGTTTTCGGCTGGGGTGCGAGCCTTTCCAGTAGCTTCAAGGTTTTCGAAAAGGATTCCGTTCAAGAGCAGGTGACCTATGGCGAGGGCGTCTTCAAGTACTGCAACGACGACTTTGTCAACAACGACGCCGCATTTGCTCACGATGGCGATTTGGAGCCGATTCCGTTCTTCGGATCGATGGTGGGATACACGCATCAGTGGAGTGATGCATTTCGATCGACCGCTTCGTTCGGTTACGTGCACCTGAACAACTTCGGGTCGCAAGGGCCGACCGCGTATTACCAGACCTATTACAGCAGCGCGAATTTGATCTGGCAGATGCGCAAACGGCTCACGCTCGGGTTGGAAGGTCTGTGGGGCTACAAAGAGGAGCAAAGCGGACAGGTCGGCGACGTGTGGCGGGTTCAGCTCAGCGCGAAGTACTCGCTGTTTGACTAAAGTCTAACGGATACCGGGCGCTCGTGGAAGCGGGCGCCCGGCTTTATTGTCATTATGAATTTTCCGGCAATGTCTCCCGGCCAGTTCGCCTTGCCGATTTACATCGACCTCAGTGCCACGTTTCTGTACGGGTTGACGGGGGCGTTGGCGGCGATCCGTCGGCAATACGATTTCGTGGGCGTATTCGTGTTGGCGCTAGTGACTGGCTTGGGGGGTGCGTTGATTCGCGATGGCATCTTCATCCAATCCGGTCCGCCTGCGGCGATGCAAGACCCGCGTTACTTGCTGGCAATCGTGGCCGGATGTTTGGTGGCGGCGTTTTTCCGTAACTGGATAACCGGATTGGTAAAGGTGTTCGTGTGGGCTGACGCGCTCGGGCTTGGGGCGTATGCAGTCGTTGGATCGGCACGCTCGCTGGAGGCCGGACTCTCGATTGTGGCAGCTATGATGGTCGGGATTATCAACGCCACCGGTGGCGGCTTGCTCCGTGACGTATTAGTGCGGGATGAGCCTTTGTTATTCAAACCCGGTCAGTTCTACGTAGTGGCGGCGCTGGTGGCAGCGGTCTTGTTCTGCAACCTCGTTGCGCGCTTGGGTGTGCCAGTGGAAAAGGCCGCCCTTTGGTCCATCGGCGCCTCATTCGTGTTCCGTGTGCTTGCGATCGTTTTCAATTGGAAGACAAGTGCGGTGGCGGGACGAATTTCGGCCGGCTCCGAGCAGTCTGTACTCGCACGTACCGCCGAGTCGCGGGTAACGGAACCCGACACCAAGGATGCCGGAAATGAATCCACGAAAAGCGAAGACAGCGACCTCAACGGCTGACAACCTGTGGAGGAGGACGTTAAGGGACTGGTGATTCAAAAAGAGAGCGGCGATATCTGGGTTTTGCGAATTTCCGGAGTGCTCCGGAACTTAGAACACGACACTGTACAAGCTGCGGCCGCCAAGGAAATCGTCGACACGCTGGGGATCTCTTCCCGCACGGTGGAGTCACACAAGTGCGAGATGATGGAATCGCTGGAGTTGCACCACAACGCCGGACTGATTTACTTCGCCATCAAACACGGTATCGTCGCGATTTAGCGACGCCGCCTCGCCGGCCAGTGTTTTTTCATCGACTGGCTCAGTAGTTTTACGAGTTCACATCTCGTCGGTGTTTAGCAAGACTGCGCCCGTCACTCGGAGTGACGTTGAGCCGCACCGGGGCAGATGCGCGTAAAAGCTTGACGGAGGAATTGCGCCGCTATTGAATGGGTTATGGCCCCTCGTTTCCGGAGGCGCAACTGTCGTCGGTATGTTGCGAGTGTTGCGTGAACAATAACCTAAGCTCGAGGCATCGATTCGCTATGACACGACAAACAATCCCAAAGCTGGCTGTGCCGCTATTCCTGGTGGCCGTGCTTGCCGGCTGCAAGAGTAAGGAGCAGGCGCCGGCCCCGCCGGATGTCGAAGTGGTCGCCATCGAGCAGCGCGACGTGCCGATTTACCGGGACTGGGTGGGCACAGTCGAGGCGGAAGCCAACGCCACCATCAACGCGCAGATCACGGGCTATCTGCTCAGTCGTGATTACGACGAAGGCAAATTGGTCAAGAAGGGTCAGCTGCTCTTTCAGATTGACGACCGCACCTACAAAGCGGCCTACGATCAAGCGATGGCTCGGGTCACCAAGACCGAACAAGACGTGCAACGCTACACCCCGCTTGCCAAGACCCAAGCCATCAGCCAACAAGAACTCGATGACGCCATCCAAAACAATCTCGCTGCCAAGGCTGCCGCCGAAGAGGCGAGGCTGAATTATGAATTCTGCAAAATCACCTCGCCGGTCGACGGCCTTGCCGGGTTGGCGCAGGCACAGATTGGTGATCTAGTTGGGCCGAGCACCGGGCCGCTGACTACGGTGACAACGATTGACCCGATGCGGGTGTATTTCTCCGTGTCCCAGCGATTCATGACGGAGTGGAAGGAGCGCATTCTGGCGGAAGGCCGACAACTGCGCGAGGGCGAGGGGCCGGAGTTGGAGTTGATTCTGGCCACCGGCAGGGCCTACCCGCAGAAGGGGCGAGTTAAGTTTGCAAACAACCAAGTGGACATCAAGACCGGCTCGGTTCGAGCGGTCGGCGAGTTTCCAAATCCGCAAGAGGTGCTCGTGGCTGGGATGTTTGTTCGCGTGAAGGCGCAATTGGGCGTCGAGAAGAACGCGCTGCTTGTGCCGCAGCGGGCGGTGACGGAGATGCAAGGCCGATATCTCATCGCAGTGGTGGGCGCGGACAACAAGGTCAGCATCAAGCCCGTGGAAGCCGGTGAACGCGTCGGATCAGATTGGATCATCAAAGGCGATGTGAAAGCCGGCGATAAAGTTGTGTCGGAGGGCGTCCAGAAAGTCCGGGAAGGCACTGTGGTCAATCCGAAACCGGCCAGCGCTCCCGCCGAATCGAAGGCCGAGACCAAGCCTGAAACCAAGACGGCAACCGAATAGCCGGCCATGGCAAAATTCTTCATCAATCGTCCCATCGTCGCGATCGTCATCTCCGTTCTTATGGTGCTGATGGGCTTTGTCGCGATGAGTCGCTTGCCGATCGCGCAGTTCCCCAACATCGCTGACCCGCAGATTAACGTGAATGCCACGTATCCGGGCGCGGATGCCATGACCGTCCAGAACTCGGTGGCTGTGCCGATCGAGCAGCAGATGTCCGGCGTCGACAACATGGAGTACATGTATTCGCTCAACGCCAACAACGGCACGACGAAGTTGACGATTGACTTCGACGTCAAGACTGACCCGAACACCGACCAGATTCTCGCGCAGATGCGCGCGAATCAGGCCAATTCGCAGTTGCCGGCCGACGTCATCAACCAAGGTGTGACCGTCCAGAAGGGCACGACGTCGCCGCTGATCATGTTCGCGCTGTATTCGCCGAATAAGACCTACGACAATGTCTTTCTCGCCAACTACGCCTACATCAACATTAATGACGCGATGACGCGTGTGCGCGGCATTGCCAGCGTCTCGGTGTTCGGTGCCGGTCAGTATGCCTTCCGTCTCTGGGTGAAACCGGATCGGCTGGCACAGATGGGCATCACCGTGCCGGACATCATCAACGCCATCAAGCAACAGAACACGGTCAATCCCGCCGGTAAAATCGGTGGGGAACCGGTGCCCCAGGGACAGGAGTTCACCTACGCCGTGCGCGCGCAAGGCCGGTTGGAAACCGCGGAACAGTTTGGCGACATCGTTCTGCGCGCGGCGCCGGGCGGCGCTATTGTGCGCGTCAAAGACGTGGCGCGGATAGAATTAGGCTGCCAGAACTACGACGCGCTGGCGCGTCTGAACGGCGGGCCGTGCGCGCTGGTCGCGCTCTACCAGTTGCCGAACTCTAACGCCATCGAGGCGGCCGACGGCACAAAGAAACTCATGGCGAAGTTGAAGGAAAGTTTCCCGCCCGACCTCGACTACGCCATCGCGCTCGATACGACGCTGGCGGTCACAGAGGGCATGAAGGAAATTGAGCACACCCTGTTCGAGGCGCTCGCCTTGGTCATCATCGTAGTCTTTCTCTTCCTGCAAGGTTGGCGGGCGACGTTGATCCCGCTGCTCGCGGTGCCGGTATCGCTGGTCGGCACGTTCGCCCTGTTCCCGCTGTTCGGTTTCTCGATCAACACCCTCTCGCTGTTCGGGCTGGTGTTGGCCATCGGGCTGGTGGTGGACGACGCCATCGTCGTCGTCGAGGCGGTGGAGCATCACATCGAGCACGGGCTCTCGCCAAAGGACGCGGCGCTCAAGGCGATGTCCGAAGTATCCGGCCCCGTCATCGCCATCGCGATCATCCTGGCTGCGGTGTTCGTTCCGACGGCCTTCATTCCGGGCGTAACGGGCCGGTTGTATCAGCAGTTCGCGGTGACCATCGCGGTGTCGGTGATTATCTCGGCGTTCAACGCGCTTTCGCTTTCGCCCGCCTTGGCGGCCCTGTTGCTCAAGCCCAAGAAGAAGAGCAAGGGATTGCTGCAAAAGTTTTTCGACTGGTTCAACAAGTGGTTTGGCCGCGGGACTGACGGCTACGTCGGCGTCTGCAAGTTTCTCATCCACAAGAGCGTCCTGTCGATGCTGTTGCTGGCCGGTGCGATGGTGTTGGCCGGGTTCCTCGGCAAATCCGTTGCCAGCGGTTTCTTGCCGGATGAAGACCAGGGCTACGCATATGGCGGACTGCAGTTGCCCAACACCGCCTCGCTACAACGCAACAACGAGTTGTGCAAGCAGGCGGAGGAGATTTTGAAGAACACCCCCGGTGTGAAATATTACTCCACGGTCGTCGGCTACAGTATGCTCAGCGGCGTCTTCAACACCTATAGCAGCTTCTTCTTCATCACCTTCGAAGACTGGAAATTGCGGAAGAAGCCCGAGGAGAAGTACCAGGCGATCATGGCGCATCTGAACCGTGAATTCGGCAAGATGCCCGGCTGTCTCGGTTTTGCCTTTTCGCCGCCCGCGATTCCGGGCGTGGGCACTTCCGGCGGTGTCACGTTCGTGCTGGAGGATCGCTCCAGCAAAGGGATTCCGTTCCTGGCGGAGAACCTGCAAAAGTTCATGGAAGCGGCGCGGAAGCGGCCGGAACTTGCAAGCGTATTCACCACGGCGCTGCTGTCGGTGCCGCAGGTGTTCGTGGACGTGGATCGCGATCAGGTGCTCAGCCAGGGCGTGAATCTCGCGGACGTTTACCAGACGATGCAGTGTTTCATGGGAGGCGCGTTCGTGAACTACTTCAACCGCTTCGGCCGGCAATGGCAGGTGTATGTGCAGTCCGAGGGCGAATACCGGACCCAGGCGGAGAATCTCGGCCAGTTTTACGTGCTCAACAGCGCCACCAACATGGTTTCGCTCGCGGCCCTGACGCACACACGCGCGACGACCGGGCCGGAGTTCACCATGCGTTACAACCTTTT
>Ga0335085_10012631_pt1 | contig 12426 bp, 10 predicted proteins | sample Lox_Sample_45_FD_206712 | JGI IMG/M metagenome (GOLD analysis project Ga0335085, IMG submission 206712) | Soil microbial communities from Loxahatchee National Wildlife Refuge, Florida, United States - Lox_Sample_4.5 | ecosystem: Environmental > Terrestrial > Soil > Wetlands | place: USA...
AGGTCCGAGCAGCGGAGCTCCTTGGAATGAACCGCAACACCCTCCGCAAAAAAATTCAGGAGTTAAAAGTACCTGTGCTAAAAGACAGATAAGAACGAATCGGTTGCATGATTCCACACGACAAACCGGCCTTTTCCCTTGACAAAGCATGGGATGTTAGATTAGGATTTACCAGGAGTTAGGCAGATAGGCGCGTAGCTCAGGGGTAGAGCGCTACCTTGACACGGTAGAGGTCGGCGGTTCAAGACCGCCCGTGCCTACCATGACGGGAGCCTGACAGCAGCAAAGGCATCATGATTTTTGCCCTTCGCTGTTCGCCAGAACAATCATTTAGGATCACCTTGATGATTCCTGTTCTGGCACATGGCAAAATGATGGTGCCTTTTTTATTTTTATTTAGAGGTATAACTCGATATGCCGTCAAAGGTAAAGTCCGACAAGATCACGGTGACGCTTGCCGACCGGTCTCAACATTCTTTTCCCAGCGACACAACTCCCTTGGAAATCTTCGAAAAGCTTCGGTCCGATGGCATGCAGAAAAAACCGCCGTTAGCCGTCAAGATCCATGGACAACTGAGCGATCTTGCAACTCCTCTCAAGGAAGACGCAGAACTTGAATTTCTGGCCTTTGATTCTTCAGAGGGCAGGGAAGTTTTTAGACACAGCTCTGCCCATATCATGGCCCAGGCCGTAAAAGAACTCTTTCCAAAGGCTAAACTCGCGATCGGCCCTGCTTTAGAGGAGGGTTTCTATTATGACTTCGCCTTTGACCGTCCGTTTACACCGGAGGATCTGGAAAAGATTGAAAAACGAATACATGAGATCATCCAGGCCAATCAGCCTTTTATCCGAAAAGAGCTATCAAAACAAAAGGCGATCGAATTCTTTAAATCTCAGAGAGAGCCGTACAAAGTCGAGATTATCCAAGAGCTGGCAGAGACACAATTTAGTCTCTATCAACAGGAGAACTTTGTAGACCTTTGTCGCGGCCCGCATGTCCCCTCCACAGGATACATCCGTGCGATCAAGCTGCTTTCCAGCAGCGGGGCCTACTGGCGCGGCGATGAAAGAAATGCCATGTTACAACGGATCTATGGCACCGCCTTTCCAACAGAAGAGGAGCTCGAAGCCCACCTCCGGAAACTCGAAGAGGTGAAGCGGCGAGATCACCGAAAGCTGGGCCGGGAACTTGATCTTTTCAGCATCTCAGACGCAGCCGGCCCTGGCCTCGTTCTGTGGCATCCCAAAGGCACCCTGATCCGTAAGATCATCGAAGATTTCTGGAGAGAGGAGCACCTTAAAAACGGATACGAGCTGGTCTCAACGCCCCATATTGCCCGCCTGGACCTGTGGCGGCGGAGCGGCCATCTGGATTTCTATAAAGAAAACATGTTCGCCCCGATGAAGATCGAGGATACTGAGTACGAGTTGAAACCGATGAACTGTCCTTTCCACATCCTGATCTACAAATCTCAGCTCCGGAGCTATCGGGACCTTCCCTTTCGCTGGGCGGAGCTTGGAACCGTCTATCGTTATGAGCGGTCTGGCGTGCTCCACGGCCTTCTTCGAGTCCGGGGTTTTACACAGGATGATGCCCATATCTTCTGCCGTCCGGATCAATTGGAGGAGGAGGTCCGGAAGGTAATCGACTTTACCCTCTTTGTGCTTGAAACTTTCGGTTTTCAGGATTATGAGATTTATCTTTCCACCCGGCCTGAAAAATTTGTCGGCTCGCTTGAGAACTGGGACAAAGCAACCACCGCGCTCGAAGCCGGGCTTAAAAACCGGAGACTCCCTTATCAGATAGACCCCGGCGAGGGGGTCTTCTACGGACCCAAGATTGACATCAAGATCAAAGATGTGCTAGGACGTGCCTGGCAATGCACCACGATTCAGGTGGACTTTAACCTCCCTGAACGTTTCGCTCTGACCTTTATCGGAGAGGACAGCAAAGAACACGCACTGATCATGATCCACCGGGCCTTGCTCGGTTCGCTGGAACGGTTTCTGGGCGTCCTCATCGAGCAGCACGCCGGTGCATTTCCTGTTTGGCTGGCCCCGGTGCAGGCAAAGGTCATACCAATCGCCGAAGCACAGCACCCCTATGCCCAAGAGGTGATGGGACAGCTTCTAGAGGCAAGGATTCGGGTCGAGGGTGATTTTCGCAACGAGAAGCTGGGATTCAAGATCCGAGAGGCCCAGATGGCCAAGATTCCCTACATGGTGATTCTTGGGAAACGGGAGGCTGCTTCGAAAATGCTTGCTGTCCGTAAGCGCACAGGTGAGGACCTGGGGGAAAAATCGCTCGATCAGGTCTTGGAATTGATCCAAGAGGAGGTCCGAACACGCAGAAACTGACCGACTCAATACTCAATACGATAAAAAGGAAAGGAGATAACTGATCGCTTCTAAACTCCGTATCAACAGAGAGATTCGAATGCCCGAGGTCCGAGTGATTGGACCGGAAGGAGAACAGTTGGGCGTTCTAGCCGTACGGGACGCCTTAAAGAAGGCGGAGGAGTTGGGGTATGACCTGGTTGAAATTGCTCCGACCGCCAAACCGCCGGTCTGTCGCATTATGGATTACGGCAAATACAAATACGAACAGAGCAAAAAGCAGCATACCATGAAGATGCATCAGCGTTCGATGCTCGTAAAGGAAATCAAGCTGCGACCACAAACAGATAAGCATGACTTGGAGTTCAAGATTCGCCACATCCGGGAATTTCTAGAAGAGGGGCACAAGGTTAAGGTAACACTGATGTTTCGTGGCCGTGAAATGTCCTATCTGGACCGGGGAAAAGCCCTCTTAAACAAGGTCACCGAGACCCTCAATGATTTCGGTCATCCGGAGCAGTTACCTCGTCTTGAAGGCCGCAACATGATCATGATCTTTGCACCTAAGTCCTAAATCCAAAGGGGAAAAGGAAAAAACAGATGCCCAAGTTGAAAACTCATCGAGGAGTGTCCAAGAGGTTTCAGGTGACCGGAACCGGAAAGATCATACGGCGCAGAGCATCGAAGAGCCACCTCTTGACCAAGAAGACGCGCCACAAGAAACGCTCCATGAAGAAAATCGCGGTCTTGAGCAGCGTCGACCACCGAACCATTGAACGTCTAATGCCGTACGATTAACCTAAAAATTAAGGAGAGTTACAATGCCACGAGCTAAAGGTGGACCAAAGACAAGACAGCGTCGAAAGAAGCGCTTAAAGCTGGCCAAGGGTTACTGGGGTGCAAAAAGCAAGCTCTTCCGGACCGCAACGGAAGCGGTGGATAAGTCGATGCTCTATGCCTACCGCGACCGAAGGAATCGGAAACGAGATTTTCGCAGACTCTGGATCGCACGGATCAATGCAGCTGTGCGCTCTCTGGGGCTGTCTTATTCTCAATTTATGTCCGGTCTGAAGAAGGCCGGTATCGGTCTGGATCGGAAGGTCCTCGCCGATATGGCGATCCAGGATCAGCCAAGCTTCAGCAAGCTTGCTGAGATGGCAAAAGAAAAGCTAGGATGAACTAACCGAGCAGGGAACCCAGTTCCAGCTCAAAAGCTGTGCATGGCATGGCAACCTGCCAGTTCTCCAGGATCTGAGGATGGAGTTCACCAATCACACCATGGTCTTTAAAACTATCCGTGGGGATATCGTCTTTCACCAAAACTCTCCCGACCCTACCCTCGATGAAAGAGGGATGAACCACGGGTTCAAGGCGATACTCCTTCCCAAGATAATAGAATAAGAGATCCAGGAAAGAATGGAGCTCCGAGAAATTCGCCGAAGGATAACTCAGTAACGCCGCGAGGCTTCGCGTGTCTCGGCTCCCTTGCTTGGATCCTGGATCCCGTTTCACAACCTCGCCCAGTTCAAAGATTCGGTGTGGATAGAAGGCTTTTGAGCTGGCTGCCTCGACCCGGAGCAGCGAAGGCAGAATCGAGTTTCTCAGGGCATTGTACTGCTGGGACATCACGTTTTCAATCTCTACCAGCTCGATTCCCGGAAGACCCATCCGATCCGCCAGTTCGATTCTAGAGCATAGGATATTCGAGATGACTTCCTGAAATCCAAAACCCACCATCATTTCACGAACCTGATCCGAAAAAAGCTCCAGCGCCGAGAGGCCGCCGATGCTGGCCCGCTCCGGCATGACCGGCCGGAAGCGGTCATACCCGCGGCTGATCGCTACATCTTCGATCAGATCCACGGGATGCATGACATCATCCCGATACAGCGGCGGCTTCGCTTCTAACCGATTCCCTTTTGTTTTGAGCTGATAGCCGTAAGACACCAGAAACTGTTTCAGTTCCGCTTTCGTCAACTTCTCGCCTAACGCGGACTCGACCTCATCCAGGGAGACTTCCACGACAGAAGAAAGATCGTGCGGCATCACTACTTTCTTCCCGAAGACAGTTTCAAACGGGAACCGGATCTCGACCGGCTCGATCGTCGCGCCGCGATCCGCGAGATCCGTCGCCAAAATGTTGATCGCCACGATCACCATCCGGAGATCGGTTCCGGTCACCTCTACAAAGAGATTCCGATCACCCGCCTTTACCTCTCCGATCTCACGGCTGTTGATGATCGGAGGAAAAGACAGGACCTTTTGCTCCTGATCTACCAGCAACGGATAGCGGGATGCTCCTGCCAGGATCGCAGCATATTCTTTGCCCTTGGGATGCTGCTCCAAGATCGCCTGAAGGGTCATGGGCGTCTCCATCCCCAGAGGGACAAATGTGCAGGCAGCCGGTTGGACCGCGGTATAGGAGACAGGAAATTGAATTCGATCGAGCCGATAAAGACCGATCGAAACCAGCCTTCGTTTCCGCCCAAAATTATCCGCGAGCTTCTCCTGCGTCTGAATGAGCTGGACCAGAGTCTCTTCCGTGATGGTCAGGCCTTTGGCCAGGCAAGCCCCCACATAGGGCCGGACGGCTCTCAGCTCTTTTGATACCAGAACTTGAGGATGATTTCTCTTTCCGTTTCGAAGAAAGGTATAAATTGGGGGCCGACCGGTGAGCTTGGCCCGTATTTGACGCGCGATCCCCTCACAGCTCCAGAGGTCCGGGCGATTCGTGTCGTTTAGTTCAATACGGAGATCGTCCGTGGCGGGACTGTATTCCTTGATCTCCCCTTTAACCCATTCAAGATACCGCGAAAGCGTCTCGGCCGGAAGCTGCTTTCCGACCAGTGTCTCCAGGTCCTTTTTTTTGACTGTAATTGTCGGCATGGTTAATTTGTGCTTTAAAATGATCCTTTCGCTCAAGGATCATTTTTAGCGTGTACTACAAGCTCGCGGTTCTCTTTGCCCGAATCATCTCGAGATCCGCTGTGAAGAGATCCCGGATGTCCTGGATCTCCAGCGCCACCATCGCCATCCGGTCTAGACCAAGGCCCCAGGCAATCACCGGGACCTTCACACCCAGGGGCTGTGTCACCTCGGGACGAAACAGGCCGGCCCCTCCCAACTCCATCCATCCCAGCTTTGGATGCTTGACGTGGAGCTCCACCGAAGGCTCTGTATACGGAAAATAGGCCGGCACGAACCGTACCTCGCGTGCCTTGGCCACCTCTTTTGCAAACATCTCCAATAGTCCCAGCAGCGTCCGGAAATGAATTGCGCAGTCCAGGACAATTCCTTCGATCTGGAAAAAATCCGTGGCATGCGTTGCATCCACAAGGTCGTACCGGAAGCAGCGTGCAACCGCAAAATATTTTCCCGGAATCTTGGGATCGTCCGCCAGCTTGCGCGCCGAGACCGCGGTGCCTTGGCTCCGCAAGATCCTTCGCGCGGCCCGGACCGAATCAAAGGCATAGCCCCAACCCTTGGAACCGGTCTTCCAACCGTTCTCATGCGTCGCCGCGACCCGTGAAAGATACGGCTCTTCGATCTCGTCCGCCGGCCTGCCGGTCAGACCGGCCTCTTTCTCTTCTCTCACAAAATAAACGTCATGGATATCCCGTGCCGGATGGAATTGAGGCATGTAGAGCGCATCCATGTTCCAGAATTCGGTCTCGACCAGCGGTCCCGACATCTCTTCGAAACCCATCGAGACCAGTTTATACTTCACAAAATCCAGAAACTGCCGATACGGATGCTTCCGGCCCACACCGATCCGAGGCGGACGGAGATTGATATTGTATTTCCTTAAATGAGTAATCTGGAGCCTCCAGGAACCGTCCTTGAGCATGGCCGACCCAATCTGTGAGATCTCTTGAACCGAAGGTTCGTTAGACGGAATCTGCTGGACAAGCGTCTGTCCAAGATGTGTTAATGCAAAACGCCTCGTCCTTTTCTCTTGGAACTTGAAGATTTTGGTCTTCCCCCAGTCCCGCTGGTACTGCTCGATCAGCACCGCTCCTTCGAGCTTGTTTAACTCGACCGGACTATCTCCCGATAGCCGGGCCAGTATATCCTGAACCTGGCTGAGGTCCGCCGGAATGCCGTCATGGGTCAACTGGAGAAGACCGCCCGGAGCGATCCGCATCACGCCACCTTTTTTAAGATTGCCGAGCGAAGTGCTCAATTCAGTGGGGTCCAGCTCGCTGGCCTCGCGAAGCTTTTGGATGGTGATCTGACGGTTTGTGCGTATCTCCTTAATCAGCCGGATCTCCGGAATCTGGAGCCGTTTGTATTTTTCACCGAGCTCCGTGAGCGAGACCATCGCAGTGGTTTCTTCCCGCTCCAGGGATGCAACCTCTTTGGATTGGAGCCAGCCCAGGGCCATAGACATCCTTGCCTCATCGAGACCGGTCTGCTGCTGCAACTCGGACTCCCACTGTGGCCGTTCGGCATTCTTGAACGCCATCAGGACTTTTTTCTCCAAGGGATGGAGGCCGGCAATGAGTTGCGCAATGTCTTGGGGCATGAATTTTTATCGATAAAAAAGTTTAGGCCTTACAATACCTGCCGCGTGATGAGTTTGTCAAGGTTAGAAAAGAATTCGTGGAGCTTCAACATCTTACTTCCCTTGAAGTTTCGTTCACTTTCAACTATAGTAGTTTCCGATTATATCCTAACCCATTGCATCGAGACTTGATCATGGCAACGACTGCCGTCTTGGCCGATAATCTGACCACAAAAGAAGTTCTCGATCTGATCTTCCGTGATCCTGCCACAAAACATGGGCTCATCGAATTTGAAGACCTTGGCAAAAAGCCAGATGAAATCCTAAAAATCTATCCGAAAATGACTGGAACCGGTAAAGCAAAGGGAGAGGTTCGGTACTACCTTAAGTGTTTCAAACGCAATGAAGACATTCAGGTCTATTCCGAGAAGAAAGCTAGCCCTGAAGAAATTGTTCGACAGCTCTGGCTCTACAAGCTCCATCATGTCTATAACTATCCATTCGATCATATCGCCGTAGAGTTTCAGGTTGATTTCGGAACGGCCACCGCGGAGAAAGCCGCAGACATAGTTGTTTTCCAGCGTGATGGCAGTACAGCCAAAATCGTTGTGGAGGTCAAACGACCCGAGCGGAAGAACGGTATCAACCAGCTCAAGAGCTACCTCAATGCAGAGGGATCACCGATCGGTGTGTGGTCCAACGGACAGGAACGAGTTATACTTTATCGTCCTTATCCCCGTGAGTTTGAAGATACTCTCACAGAAATCCCGACCTTCCATCAGGAACCAAGAGATGTTCTCGCAGCCAAGTTGACGCTCGCAGATCTCAAACGCGAGTTTGATTTCAAGCGCATCATCCAAAATCTTGAAGAGTTGGTTTTGGCAAACGCGGGCGTCGATGAATTTAACGAGATTTTCAAGATCATCTTTTCAAAGATCTATGATGAGATGGCCGCCCGTGACCGTAAGAACCAGGAGGTAGCCTTCCGCAAGTCGGATGATCCTCAGATTACCTACGAGAACATCGACAAGCTATTCCGGAATGGCCAAGCATATTCGATGAGAACGAACATATCAAACTTACCCCACAACATCTTCAAATTGTTGTAGGTCCGCTTGAGCGTATTCGCTTATTAGGTGCCAACATGCGGGTGATGGATGATGCTTTTGAGTATCTTATGCCGAGTGTAGCCAAGAAGAAAAATGGCCAGTTCTTCACACCTAGATATGTCATCGATATGTGTGTGAAAATGCTCAATCCTAAAAAGCGAGAGCATGTGGTGGACCCTGCATGCGGCTCCGGCGGTTTTTTGCTGCATGCGATGGAATGGGTGCGTGCAACACAGTACAGTCCTAATGCAGGTGAGCATTTTATCCACGACTATGCTGCCAAGTACCTCTGGGGCATCGATTTTGATGAGCGGTCGGCCAAGGTATCGCGAGCGCTCATGTTAATCGCTGGTGATGGCAGAAGCCATATCTACAAGCTTAACAGTCTCGATCCCAGAGAGTGGGTTCAGGTCGATGAAGGATTGCAGGCAATTTTAGGACTCAGATCAGTTAACCTCATACGCAGTAGGAAGATAATGCCCGGCGTTATACGGGAATCCGAAGCGTGGGAACAACTTGCTGACTTTTCATTTGACGTGCTCCTAACCAATCCTCCTTTTGCGGGCGAGATCAGAGACCAGGGCATTCTGTCTCGCTATGAACTGGCTCGAAAGGGGCGCGGAAGCTATGGTAGGACTGAAGCAAAAGTCGAGCGGGACGTCCTCTTCATCGAGCGGTGCCTGCATCTGCTCAAGTCAGGCGGTCGCATGGCGATCGTCCTTCCGCAGGGCAAGCTGAACAACTCCACACTGGCTTATATACGTGAATGGATTCTCCGCCATGCACGCCTCCTCGCAGTAGTGGGGTTGCATCCTCACACATTTAAACCTCACACCGGAACCAAGACCAGCATTATCTTCCTTCAGAAGTACACTGATGAAGACCTTTCCCGCATCCAAACCATAGAGGACAACGCACGAGCCAAGTGTCCGGACTACGCAACGATGTTTCGAAAGCTCATTTCCAACCTCCCAGATGGCGATGACCTCAAAGAGGAAGACCTTCCGGCAGAAGCAGCCGAACTTCTTCATGAATGGTTTGATGAACAGGAAGATGAATCCGCTGATGAGAAAGAAGCTCGCACAGAACCTGAAATTGAAACATTAGAAACAGAACTAACCGAATGGCAGAAAACGATTACAAATCTCAGCACCGCGTTGGAGAAAGCAAAAAACGCTAAGGATAAAGATAAACAGAAAAAACTGAAGGCACAAATTCGTGAGGCTGAGAAATTCGTAGCCAAAACTGATGAAACGCTCAAGCGTCGCACGATTAAAGGGCGTTTGGAATTAGTTTTGAAAGACCAAAAAGCTATCGAAGAACTACAGCAGAAGTGGATTGACGCCAAGATTGCCAAGGAGTTGGACTATCCGGTCTTCATGGCTACCAGCGAACAGGGCGGGAAAGACTCTGCGGGTGAATACATCTTCCGCAAAGATCCTGCTGGAACCATTCTAATGGATGAGCACAGTAATCCGCTCGTCGAGCAAGACTGCGTAAAGTACCGAGATCAAGACCCCGACTGTATCGCCGAGCAGTTTATTAAGTGGGCCAAGAAGCAAAAGCTCAACTTCTGGCGGGAGGACTAGGTTATGCCTGTCTTGGCAGAGATACCACTTGGCACTATCGCAACACAAGGCCGATGGGACGCGGAATACTTCCAACCTGCTTACTTATCGATTGCTACTACGCTGGATTCAGATCAGAACCCACATCTAGGCACTTTGGCACATCTTACTTGCAGTGCCTTCTATCCCTCAGCAACCGAATATTATCAGGATAATGGAATACCTTTTATCAGGTGTGTTGATGTTAACAACTATCCAGTAATCCAAAGCGACCAACCATTCGAGCGATTACCCGAAAAATTTCTCAGACAGCACAAATCCATTCGTAGCGCCCAAAGCGGTGATATTATTATTTCAAAAGTGGGTTCCCCGTGCTTCACAAGTATTCTTGATGAATCCGTGCGTGAGGCTGCTCTTACTCGAACGGTTCTCGCCCTTAAGAAAGTACGAACTGACAAAGTGAATCCTTATTACCTGGTAGTGTTTTTGAGATCAAAGTACGGTTTTTCCCAATTACTTCGTGAACGTGAGCAACAAATCCAATTTCAATTGACATTGGACCGCGTTAAGAAAATCCGTATTTTTCTTCCTCCCAGGAAATTACAAGATGAAATTGGAAGCTTAATCAAAGAATATGGAAATGTCCTAACTCATTCAAAGAACAGTTATTTCTCCGCCCAGCAAATGTTGGAGAAAGAACTAGGCCTTGATAAGATCGATCTCTCCCACGGTATTGGCTACGACACCTGTCTCTCTGAGGTTCTTTCGGCACGGCGGTGGGATGCACAATGCTTTTACCCAGTCTATCTGCGGTACGCTGAGGCAGTTCGTAAACACAGCCGCTTCGACTCCATCAGCCAACTGGTATATCCACCGGTAAAGGGCGTGCAGCAGGACGATGCCGAGAGTGGAGACACTGCCTATGCCAGCATCAAACACGTGAGTGATTTTGAAATGCTTACGGATGCCAGCGCCTCAAGTATCGTCGCTGGCTCCAAAGTTGCCAAGCCTGGAGACCTCCTACTTGCTATAACCGGAGCTACTATTGGTAAAGTGGGGATTGTGTCACGCTATGACCAGTTAGCATTCTCAGGCGATCTGTTACAGCTTAGGGTACGGGAAGGTTTAGACCCTCACTACTTATTGGTAGTTCTACGCAGCCCTATCGGACAAGGCCAATTGCTTCGGTGGGTAACAGGGTCAACTAATGGACATCTTGCTCCTCGTGACGTAATGCAAGCGCTGATCCCACGTCTTGGCAAGAAAGAGCAGATCATCTCAGATAAGGTCCGTAAAGCCCTTTCTGCTCGTAAGCAAGCGGAAGAGTTGCTTGAACAAGCCAAGCACCGTGTTGAGGAAATGATCGAGGCTGGAACAGGGAGGTAAATCCAATGTTCGATGTATGCTACGATTTCGGTTTTAGGTAGTTAGCATCATCTTAGACCAACCTACTACTCCGAAAACTATTAGCAGAGAAGCTATAGTTGATAAACGTATAACATATTGCATATAATGTTAAAACAATCGTGTTTGTTAATCTCCAGTTTCGTAAATCCGTACATATATTGTTGGAATATGGCCGAGGCTAGACATCTAGAAAAAGCACCTATTACGGAGGCTCTTGTAGACATTAGGGTGAAGCTGCCACCCACTATAGATCTCTCAACGTTAGATTCTATACATGCCTTGTTTGCAAAGGAGTATCCAGAAAAACGCGAACGCATAAAAATGGAAGGTGAATTTGATTTTAAAGCCAAGGAGTTTTCTCGTAAGACTTCAGTTGTTGATGGTTATCTGTGTTTCTCGGCTGACAAGAAACAAGCCGTACAGATCAGGTTAGATGGGTTCACTTTTAGTAGACTAAAACCATACGAATCTTGGGGCAGTTTGCGTAAAGAGGCCTTTCGACTTTGGCAGTTATATGTGCAATACGCATCTCCAGAACTTATAACGAGAGTAGCATTGCGTTATATCAATCGCTTGGAAGTCCCATTGCCAATTCGAGACTTTAGCGAGTACTTAACTGCTCCACCAACAGTCCCACAAAATCTGCCACAGGAATGGATCAGCTTCTTAACGAGGAACGTGATTCTCGATCAGTCTCTCGATGCTGTAGCAATTATCACTCAATCGCTTGACCCCATAGGCACTGCACAAGTTGCTCCTATCCTGTTGGATATAGATGTTTTTAAGGAAGGTCAGTTTGCTGTGGATGGTATCGAGGCTTGGAGAACCACTGACAATTTACGCGAGTTCAAAAACAGGATATTTTTTGGTAGTGTTACTGAAAAGGCTTTGGAGGCTTATCAATGAGTGTTGCCATTGCATATCACGGTTATCCGGTTCTTACACCGACCTCTGGCTGGTATGGGGTCAGTGATGATTCCGAAACGCTCCAACGGTCAATCGAAAAAGTATTTCGTGACGCGACAAAATCCATTTCGGAGCAGCGTTTTGATTATTTACGTCGCTCGCTACTTGAATGTTTTGTGCGTTGTTCAAAAGCCAATTGGGACGGCTACAACGCAACACCTATATCTGAGAGCGCTTTTTTTGAAGCAACGAAGTTGCTCGAGTTGTTGCCATCATATCTTCCTCTGCCAGACATTACTCCTGAACCGACCGGTGAGATCGGATTAGAATGGTATAAGGGAAGCCATTTTACGTTTGTTGCCAGTGTTCGTGGAAACAACGTTTTAAGCTATGCAGGATTATTTGGTCCAGGTAATGAAACTTATGGAACTGAAAATTTTACTGAGTCGCTGCCTCGAACAATTATTGAAAACGTTCGGCGGCTATTTCCACAGATGGTCTAATCGGTTAGGGTCGATCCTATCTACAGAACGTCTCAGCCGGTATATCCTAGATAAAAGCTATTACAGGCCATCGGATGGAAGCGTTAAATATA
>Ga0335085_10012632_pt1 | contig 12425 bp, 10 predicted proteins | sample Lox_Sample_45_FD_206712 | JGI IMG/M metagenome (GOLD analysis project Ga0335085, IMG submission 206712) | Soil microbial communities from Loxahatchee National Wildlife Refuge, Florida, United States - Lox_Sample_4.5 | ecosystem: Environmental > Terrestrial > Soil > Wetlands | place: USA...
CTTTCATGCTGCTCCTTACTCGCGCTCGCCTTCGGTCCTGAGCGCGGTCACTCCCGGGCCGGATCCCCCTGCCTGCTGATCATGCGACCCAGCAAGCCGCTCACCTTCGGGGAGCCGCCGCGCAGGGCGGCGGCGCGCCGCTGCTGGTCGACGTAGACGGCGGCGATGAGCACCGCCCCGACCACGACCTGCTGCCAGAACGGCTGGATGCCGATGATCACGAACCCGTTCTGCAGCGTGGCCGGGATGAACACCCCGATGACGCTGCCGAGGATGGACCCGTAGCCGCCGAACAGGCTGGTGCCGCCGATGACCACGCCGGCGATGACGCTCAGGTTGGTGGAGGTCTGCCCGCCGATCGTGGTCGACTGGAAGAACGCCAGGTTGAGCCAGCCGCCGAAGCCGGCCAGCAGGCCGGACAGGGCGTAGATCATGATCAGGTGGCGGCTGACCTTCAGGCCGGCCCGCCGGCCCGCCTCGGGGTTGGAACCGAGCGCGTAGGTATGCAGCCCGAACCGGGTCCGGTGCAGCAGGATGATCCCGAGCACCACGACGACCGCGGCGATGACGACCAGCCACGGTACCTGCCCGACGATGTTGCCGAAGCCGACCGAGTTGACCATGACGGTCGGGACGTTGCGCAGGTCCACGCCGCCGGTGATGACCTCGGCCAGGCCCAGGGCCATGCCGAGGGTGCCCAGGGTGACGATGAGCGGCGGGACCTTGGCCCGCGCGACCAGGAACCCGTTGAGCAGGCCCCAGGCCAGCCCGCAGGCGATGGCCACCACGGCGCCGATGATGGCCGCGCCCCAGCCCTGGCCGCCGCTGATGTGGGCCATCACCTTGTCGGCCACGACGCCGCTGAAGACCAGGACGCTGCCTATCGACAGGTCGATGCCGCCGGTGATGATCACGAAGGTCATGCCGACGGCCAGGACCGCCAGGATGGCGGTGTTCTGCAGGATCCCGCGGATGTTGAACACGGTCAGGAAGGCGCTGGGCTTCATGACCGAGAAGATGAGCACGATCACGGCCAGCACGATGATGATCTGCAGCGACTGCAGCCGGGCCAGCCGGGCGAAGCGGCCGGTCGGCTCGTCCTCGTCTGGCGCCGCGCCGGCCGGGGTGGGCGGGGGCGCCGTGGTCTGCTCCGTCATGACTGCGTCTCCGTCGCGCTCTCGTCCAGGACAGCCTGCTGCGCCGTCTCGTCTTGGGTCACGGCGCCGGTCATCGCCCCGACCAGTTCTTCCATCGTGGTGCCGTCGGCCTTGAAGGTGGCGACCCGGCGGCCGAGCCGCATCACCTGCACCTCGTCGGCGACCTCGAGCACGGCCGGCATCTGGTGGCTGATGAACACCACCCCGAGCCCGCGGTCGCGGACCCGGCGGATCAGGTCAAGGACGCCCCTGGTCTGCACCACGCCGAGGGCGGCGGTGGGCTCGTCGAGCAGGATGACCCGCTGGGCCCAGGCCGCCGCGCGGGCGACCGCGACCGCCTGTTTCTGGCCGCCGGACATGGCCCCGACGCTGCCGGTGAAGTTGCGCACGGTCGCGCCGAGTTCGTCGAAGGCCTTCTTGCTGCCGACCCGCATGTCCGCGTTGTCCATGAACCCCAGCCGCCCGAGCAGTCCCGGGCGCATGATCTCGCGGCCCAGGTACATGTTCTGGACCGGGTTGAGGTGCGGGGCCAGCGCCAGGTCCTGGTAGACGGTCTCGATCCCGTAGCGGCGCGCGGCCAGCGGCCCGTCGATGGTCACCGGCTGGCCGTCGACCAGGATCTCGCCCGCGGTCGGCGCCTCGGTGCCCGACAAGATCTTGACCAGCGTGCTCTTGCCCGCGCCGTTGTCTCCGATGAGCGCGGTCACCTCGCCCGCCTTGACCTCGAAGTTGGCGCCCGCCAGCGCGTTGACGTGGCCGTACACCTTCGTGATGTCGCGTGCCTCCAGCACGACGGTCATGGAACCACCCCTTGTCGACATCCGGTCCTTTGCCAGAGGGTCCCGCCTCATGTCACCGATGTCAATACTTGGGATCAAAACGATACATGCTGCCTGAAGGCCCTGTTCACAGGGGCTTATAGATCATCCGGGGGCACTATTGACATCGATGACATGGCTGCTGCAAGATCAGCCCGTGCGTTTCCGCGAGGTTGCCACTAGCTGACCTGAACCCAAAAAAAGAGAACAAAGGAGCAGGTATGAAGCGGTCTTTGGCGAAACCAGCCGCGGGGGCGGCGGCAGTCTTGCTGCTGACCCTCACGGCGGCGGCGTGCTCGTCTTCGAGCTCGTCCAGCGCGTCCGGCGGTTCCACCGCGACCGGCGGCTCCACCGGCGCGGCCAGCGGCAAGAACTACAAGATGACGTTCATCCAGGGCGTGGCCGGTGACGGCTTCTACGTCACGATGGGCTGCGGCATCCAGGCCGAGGCCAAGAAGATCGGCAACATCACCGTCAACATCCAGGGCCCGTCGCAGTTCGACGCCACGCTGCAGAACCCGATCATCGAGTCGGTCACCGCGGCCAAGCCCGACGCGATCCTCATCGCGCCCAACGACGTGTCGGCCAGCCGGCCGCCGATCGCCGCCGCCATGTCCGCGGGCATCAAGGTCGTCCTGGTTGACACCACGCTGAGCGACCCGTCCGGCGCGGTCTCCCAGATCTCGTCGGACAACGTGGCCGGCGGGGGCTACGCCTTCCGGGCGATCCAGCAGCTGGTGCCCGGCGGCGGCGAGGTGCTCGTCGTCAACGTCAAGCCCGGCGTCAGCACCACCGACCAGCGCCAGCAGGGCTTCGAGGCCGCGGCCAAGGCCGACCCCAAGTTCAAGTACGTGGGCACGCAGTTCGACCAGGACAGCGCGCAAGTGGCCGCCCAGGTCACGCTGGCGGCTTTGCAGAAGAACCCCGGCATCGTCGGCATCTTCGCGGCCAACCTGTTCTCCGCCGAAGGCGCCGCCACCGGTGTCCGCCAGGCGGGCAAGGCCGGCAAGGTCAAGATCGTCGGCTTCGACGCCGAGCCGGACGAGGTCCAGGCCCTGAAGCAGGGCACCGTGCAGGCGCTCATCGCCCAGTCCCCGTACGCGATCGGGACCAACGCGGTGGACCAGGCGTACAACGCCCTGACCGGCAAGCCGACCACCGCGAAGATCGGCACCAAGTTCACCATCATCACGCAGGCCAACGAGTCGTCGCCGCAGAGCCAGGCGGCGATCTACAAGACCAGCTGCTGACGACCGCCGGCACCACTGCTGATCCGCCCGGCGGCACGCGGAGATAATCCACCATGACCACCATGCGGGACGTTGCCCGCGTCGCCGGAGTCAGCGCCAAGACCGTGTCCCGGGTCTTCAACGACGACCCTCATGTCGCCGAGGAGACCCGGGACCGGGTCCGCTGGGCCATGCAGAAGCTGCACTACGTCCCCAACATGCTGGCCCGCAGCTTCCGGGCCGGCGCCGACGCGGCGGTGGGCCTGGCCATCCCCGACATCGCCGACCCGTTCTTCGCCGCCATGACCGCCAGCATCGAGGTGGACCTGGGCGGCCGCGGGATGGCGGTGGTGGTGACCGGCCTGCGCCAGGGCCCCGAGCACGAACGGGCGGCCCTCGAGTCGCTGCTCAGGCGCCAGATCAGCGGCCTCATCGTGGCCGCCGTGAGCACGGACCAGTCCTACCTGGCTCCGTGGCAGGAGCGGACGCCGGTCGTGTTCGTGGACCGGGCCCCCCGTGGGCTCTCCGGCGTCTACGTGATCGAGGACGACCTGGCCGGCGCGCGCGCCGCCGTCCTGCACCTAGCCCGCCACGGCCACCGGCGGGTGGCCTTCTTCGACATTTCCGCGCCGGTGATGACCACCCGGCGCCGGCTGAAGGGTTACCGGGAGGCCATAGCCGAGGCCGGCCTTGACTACCGGTCCGACTTCGTCTGCACGGCCGGCGAGTCGCCCGACGCGTCCGCCGCCGACCTGGTGCGCCGGCTGGCGGCCGCTGATGCTCCCACCGCCGTGTTCTCCTCGAACGTCCCGTGCACGATGGCGCTCGTCCTGGCCCTGCACAAGGCGGGCCGGACCGACGTCGCGGTGGTCGGGTTCGGCGACGTCCCGCTGGCCGCGGCGCTGTCCCCGGCGATCACCGTCATCGACCAGGACCCGGCCGGGCTCGGACGCATCGCGGTCGAGCGCCTCCTGCAGCGCATCGAGGACCCCGGCGCGACGGTGCGCCGCCGGACGGTCCTCCCGGTCCGGCTGATCCCGCGGGGCTCAGGTGAGCTGCCGCCCTGTGGTTAGGAGCTGATGTATGTCGGTGCCCGGGTCTGCGGAGTGGCGTAACACGGAAGCCAGCCGCCTGATCGCCTTCGGCCGCGCGGCCGCCCTGCCTGGCGGCGGGTTCGGCTGGCTCGACGGCCACGGCCAGGTCGACCAGGCCCAGCCGCGCCCGCTCTACCTCAGCGCCCGCATGATCCACGTCTTCGCGCTGGCCTACCTGGCGGGCGACGCGAGCGCCCGCCCGCTCGCCGACTCCGGCCTGGTGTCCCTGGTCAGCGGGTACGCCGACGAGGCCAACGGCGGTTGGTACGCAAGCGAGGACTTCGCCGGGCGGGTCACCGACACCACCAAGGACAACTACGCGCACGCCCACACCCTGCTGGCCGCCTCCACCGCGATCGCCGCCGGGCTGACCGGGGCCGAGGCCGTCTTCGCGGCCACCGCGGCCGCCATCAACCGGCACTTCTGGTCCGACGCCGAAGGCCGGGCCCGCGAGTCCTGGGACGCCGGCTTCACCGAGACCGAGCCGTACCGCGGCGCCAACAGCAACATGCACTCGGTCGAGGCCTACCTCGCCGCGGGCGACGCCACCGGCGACCGGGTCTGGCGCGACCGGGCCCTGTCCATCGCCACCCACCTGATCGACGACCACGCCCGGCAGAACGCCTGGCGGGTCCCCGAGCACTACGACGAGCACTGGCGCCCCCGGCCGGACTACAACGACGACCGTCGCGCCGACCAGTTCCGCCCGTACGGCACCACCCCCGGCCACTCCTTCGAGTGGGCTCGCCTGCTCCTTGACCTCGAAGCGGCGCTCAGCGCCCCGCCGCCCCCCGTCGCCCCACAGGGTCCTGCCACCCCACGGACCCCAGCCGCCTCACAGGCCCCCGCCTGGCTCCTCGAAGCCGCCACCGGCCTGTTCGACGCCGCCGTCGCCGACGCCGAGAACCGCGACGGCCACCCCGGCCTGCTCTACACCGTCGACCAGGCCCAGCAGCCGGTGATCACCGCCCGCTTGCACTGGGTCGCCTGCGAAGCGGTCCTCGCCGCCGACGCCCTGCACCGCCGCACGGGGGAGGACCGCTTCGCCACCGCCGCTACCCGCTGGTGGGCCGACATCGACACCTACTTCATCGATCGCCACGACGGCGGCTGGCGCCACGAACTCACCCCCGAAATGACCCCCGCCGCCGGCACCTGGTCAGGCAAACCCGACCTCTACCACGCCTACCAGGCCCTCCTGTTCCCCTCCCTCCCCCTAACCCCAGCCGCCGCAGTAGCCCTAGCCAAGCCGTAGCCCCGGCCAAGCCACCGCCCTAGCCCGAGCGCAGCTCCCCACCCCCCTGGACAAACGACATGAATGCCACATTCATGTCGCTATAACGACATGAATGCCACATCGATGTCGTTAGCGGACCGAGTAGAGACCAGGCGAGGCAGCAACGGCTACATCAAGCGCATCAAGAGCACCGCCCGCCCCGCGGCTTAGGTGCACGCTCCCTCCGGGGGAGCCGCGCCCTCACCCAAAGACCCCCACCCACCCGTAGACCCCCACCTAACACGCCTTTGCCATCGATGGCACGAATGCTGCATAATATGTTGCCATCGATGGCACACCACGTACAGACCCCACACACCCCAAAGAAACCAAGAGAACCAAGAGCACCAGGAGGCCAGCTTGCCGAGGCTGCTGGACGTGGCGAACGCGGCCGGGGTGAGCCTGCGCACCGCGTCGCGGGTCCTCAACGATGATCCGCGGGTGGCGCCGGACACCAGGCAGCGTGTCCGGGATGTCATCAGCGACCTGAGCTTCCAGCCGGACGCGATGGCCCGGTCGCTGCGGGCGGGGACGGACACCGCGATCGGGTTCGTGGTCGAGTCGATCGCCGACCCGTTCTTCGCCGCGGTGATCGACGCCGTTGAGCAGGAGATGTCGCACCACGGCCGTTCGGTGCTGGTCGCGAGCACGCGACGGGACCCGGACTGGGAACGCGACGTGGTCGGGCGCATGCTGCGGCGGCGCGTGGCCGGGCTGCTGCTCGCCCCGGCCGCCGGCAGCCACGCCTGGCTCGCGCCCAGCGTGCCGGTCGTGCTCGTGGACAGGGAAGCCAGGGACCTGTCGGCGGACCTGGTCGAGATCGACGACCACCGCGCCGCGTACGACGCGGTGACCCACCTCGTCGCCCACGGCCACCGGCGGATCGCCTACGTCGGCGACACGCCCGCCATCGCGACCTCGGCCGCCCGGCTGCGCGGATACCGCGACGCCCTCAGGGAGCACGGCGTCGCGGCCGACGAACGACTCGTCCGCGACGACTGCCCGGCCAGCACCGACGCCTCCCGCGCCACGTCCGCCCTGGTCAGCGATCAGAACCCGCCGACCGCCATCCTGAGCGCCACCATCCGGGCCTCGCTCGGGGTGGTGCCGGCCCTGCACGCGGCCGGGCGTACCGACGTCGCCCTGGTCGCCTTCGGCGACTTCCCCATGGCCGGCACCCTGCGCCCCGCGGTCACCGTGGTCGACCATCCCGGCCGCGCGGTCGGCGCGGCCGCCGCGGCGCGGCTGCTGGCCCGCCTGGCCGACCCCGGACTCCCGCCCGAGCGCATCCGGGTACCGGCCCGCATCGTCCCGCGCGGCTCCGGCGAGCTGTGCCCACCATGACGCAGGTAACCGACGTCGTCATCGGCCTCGACATCGGCACGACCTTCGCCAAGGCCCTCATCCGACCCGTGTCGCAAGCCAAGGCACTGTACACCGAGCTGCCGACGCCGTGGACAACCCATAACCATGGTCAGACCGACATCGACCCCCACCGCCTCACCGCCGTGGCCGTGGACTTGATCGGGGCCGCTGTCCGGCTCGCCGAACAAGCCATGGGAACCTCCAGGGTCCGCGCCATCGGCGTCACCGGCCTGGCCGAGAGCGGCGTCCTCCTCGGGGCGGCCCGGCGCCCGGTCGCGCCCGCGATCGCCTGGTTCGACCACCGCGGCACCCGCGAGCTCGACCAGCTGGCCCGCCAGGCCCCCGAGTTCGCCGAGGCCTTCCCGCGCATCACCGGGCTGCCCTGGTCGAGCCAGGCCAGCCTGGCCAAGCTGCTCTGGCTAAGGAGCGCCGGCTACCAGGTCGGCCCGGCCGCGACCTGGCTGAGCGTGCCCGAGTGGATCGTCTTCGCCCTCGGCGGCGACCCGGTCCGCGAGCCCTCGCTGGCCTCCCGCACCGGCCTCGTCGACCAGGACACCGGCGCGCCCTGGCCCGCCGCCCTCGAAGCCGCCGGCCTCGGCGCCACGGTCCTCCCGGCCGAACGCCTGGCCGGCCAGCCCGCCGGCCACCTCACCCACCACGACATCCCGGAAAGCGCAGCCGGAGCCATCCTGACCGTAGCCGGGCACGACCACCCGGTGGCCGCCATCGGCGTCGGCGCGACCGGCCCCGACGAGCTCTTCAACTCCAGCGGCACCGCGGACGTCCTCGCCCGCTCGGTACCCGGGACCCTAAGCGGAGCCCAGCGCCAGGCCGTCGTCGACGCCGGCTGGTCCGTCGGCCGTCACGTGCTGCCCGACACCAGCCTGCTGCTGGCCGGGGTCAGCGGCGGCCTTCTCCTCAGAAGGGTCCTGGCCGCTCTCGGCGCCGAAGAAGAACCCGCCAGGACCGCCCTCGACCACGCCAGCCTGAATACAAAAGACCTGCCCGCCGGCCTGTCGGTCACCGGCGACGGCCGCAGCCAGGACGACGTCGTGCTGCGCATCCAGGACGGCGCCACCCCCGCCGCCATCTGGGCCGCCGCCGTCCGCTACACGGCCACCCAGGCCAGCCACCTCCTCGCGGACATCGAGAAGGTCGTCGGCCCGCACCAGCGGGCCGTGGCCGCCGGCGGCTGGACGCGGATGGCCAGCGTGCGCGCGGCCAAGGCGGCCGTGCTCGGCGCCCTCAGCTTCTCGACCGACATCCAGCCGGGCGTCACCGGGGCCGCCCTGCTCGCCACCCACGCCCTGGAAGGAAACAGATGACACACCCAGCGAAAACGCGCACGCTCGACGACATCGCGGCCGCCGATCACGTGTTCTCCATCATCGCCATGGACCAGCGCAACACCCTGCGCCGCATGTTCGCCGCCGCCGGGCACGACGCCAGCGACGACGACCTGCGCACCGCCAAGGCCGACGTGGCCCGGGTCCTGACCCCCGCCGCCAGCGGCCTGCTGTCCGACCCCAGCTACGGCGTCCCGGCCATCACCCAGGCGCAAGCGCTCGCCCCCGGCTGCGGGCTCCTCGTAGCGGCCGAGCCCGCCGAGCGGCGCACCTACCAGGGCGAGCCGCGCACCCACCGCGACCCCGGGCTGAACGCCCAGTGGGTCCTGGACCTAGGCGGCGACGCCCTCAAGTTCTTCCTCCAGCTCCGCGCCGACAGGCCGGCCCCGGCCGCACCGGGGGAGCCGGACCTGGTCGCCGAGGGCCTGGCCGTCGTGCAGGAGATCATCGACGACTGCCGCGTCACCGGCGTCCCCGTCGTCATCGAGAACCTGATCTACCCCCTGCCCGGGGAGGAGGCAACCAGCCAGAACCGGGAGGACGCCATCATCGAGGCGGCCCGGGCCCTGGACGACCTGGACATCGACCTGCTCAAGCTGGAATACCCCGGCTCACCAGAAGGCTGCCGTCGCCTGGCCAAGGTCCTGACCAAGCCGTGGGCCGTGCTGTCCGCGGGCGTGCCCTTCGACCAGTTCACCGACATCATCAAGATCGCGGCCGACGAGGGCGGCGCGTCGGGCTTCATCGCCGGCCGCTCGGTGTGGCGCGAGGTGGTGAGCCTGGCCGGGCGCGACCGCGAGGAGTTCCTCACCACGGTGGCCCGGCCGCGCCTGGACCGGCTCGTCGAGGTGGCCAGCCGGTACGCCCGCCCGTGGCGTTAATAACTCGTCAATTAATTGGACTAGCAAGTAACTTGACTGTAACGTCATGTTATGGCCCCCCGGAACGAGTTCGCCACCGCCGCGCTGCTGCGGCTGGGCCGTGACGTGTACGCCCAGTCCATCCGGGCCGAGCTCGCCGAGGCCGGGATCGATGACCTGCCCAGGAACGGCGGCGTCATCCTGGCCGGCATCGACATCGCGGGCGGTCCCCGGCCCGACCTGCCCGGTGAGCTCGGCGTCACCAAGCAGGCGGTCAGCCAGCTGATCGACGTGCTGGTCAGCCGGGGCTACCTCGAGCGGGGCTCGGATCCCGGTGACCGCCGCCGGATCGCCCTCGAGCTGACCGGCAAGGGCCGCGAGGTCGTCGAGGCCATGCGGCGCGGGATCGCCGAGATCGACCGCCAGCTGGCCAAGCGCCTGTCGGCCGAGCACGTCGAGGCGATGCACGCGGCGTTCATCGCCCTGACCGAGATCAGGGCGGACGGCCCGGCCGTGACGGCGCTGCGACGGCCACCTCGCCAGCTGCGCCGCTTCAGCCCGATCTTCCCGGTCAGCGACCTGGCCGCGGCGCTGGCCCACTATTCGGCGCTCGGCTTCCGCATCGACGACGGCGGCGGCGACGCGTACGGCTTCGCCGCCCGCGACGGTGTCGAACTGCACCTGCACGCGTCGCATTACCACGCGCCCAAGGGGTCGGCCTACCTGTACGTCCGCGACGCCGACGCGCTGTACGAGGAGTGGAGCCAGCCCGGGATCGGCGGCCGCACCGACCCGGCCGGCCCGACCGGTTACGGGCTGCGCGAGGGCGCGCACACCGACCCGGACGGCAACCTCATCCGGTTCGGCTCTCCTATGCCGGAGTGGCCGGATCAGGAGGTGCCGTAGTGACCGCCATGTCCCGCACGGCGAGGTAGCCGAACGTCATCGCCGGCCCGATGGTCGCCCCGGCCCCCGCGTAGCTGCGCCCCATCACCGCCGCGCTCGCGTTGCCCGCCGCGTACAGACCGTCGAGCACCGTGCCGTCAGGCCGGAGCACCCGCGCCCGCGCGTCGGTGACCAGCCCGCCCTTGGTGCCCAGGTCGCCGGGGACGACCTTGACCGCGTAGAACGGCGGCCGGTCGAGCGCGGCCAGGTTGGGGTTGGGCAGCCGCGGGTCGCCGTAGTACCGGTCGTAGGCCGAGTCGCCCCGCCCGAAATCCGAGTCCTTGCCCGCCGCGGCGAACTCGTTAAACCGGGCCACCGACTTGACCAGGCCGTCCGTATCCACCCCGGCCGCCGTAGCCAGCTCCCCAAGGGAGTCCGCCCGAACCACCGCCCCGGCGGCGTACCAGCGCCGCGGCAGCGGCCGGTGCGGCGGCAGCCCGGCGAACACGTACCGGTCGCGGTACCGCTGGTCGAAGACCAGCCAGGCCGGGATGTGCGGGTTCTCCGGCGTGTGCCCGTCGTACATGGCGTGCACCGCGTCCACGTACGGCGCCGACTCGTTGACGAACCGCTGGCCGGCCCCGTTGACCATGATGCAGCCGGGCAGGTTCCGCTCGGACAGGCAGAAGTACGGGCCGCCCGACAGCGGGATCGACGGCCCCCACCAGGCGTCGTCCATCAGGGCAACCGCCGCTCCGAGCGACAGCCCCGCCCGGATCCCGTCCCCGGTGTTGGACGGCGCGCCGGTCGTCCACCCGGTCTCGATCGGCTCACGCTGGTACTGGTGCCGCATCTCCTCGTTGCGCTCGAAGCCGCCCGCCGCGATCAGCACCCCGCGCCGCGCCCGGATCAGCACCGGCTCGCCGTCGCGGGTGGCGCGGACCCCGGTTACCCGTATCCCGGAATCACTGGCCTCGGTCACCTCCAGCTCCGTCAGCGCGGTGTCCAGCCACAGCGGTACGTCGGCCCTCACCAACCCCGCCCGCAGCCCCGCGGACAGCGCCTGCCCGAGGCCGAGCATCCGCCGCCCGAGCAGCCGGGCCGTCGCGGCCCCGGTCGCGACTCGGGCCGCGGCCCGGATACCCCGTGGATGCCGCCCCAGCGTCAGCCACCGGTACTCCGCCTGGGTGACGGCCACCGGGGTCGGCAGGTAGGGGCGGGCCAGGTGGCCCAGCTCCCCGCCGAGCACCTTCCGTCCATCGGAAGGAACGGGCTCGATGCTACGCCCCGCCGCCACCCCGCCCGGCGCCTCCGGGTAATAGTCCGCGTACCCGGGCACCCAGGTGAACTTCAGCGGCGTCATGGCCAGGACCAGGTCCAGCATGGCCGGCGCGTTCGCCAGGAACGCCTCCCGCGATTCCTCCGGGACGTCCGGGGCGACGTGGGCCAGGTAGGCGCGGGCCTGCTCCGGCGTGTCGGCCACGCCGGCCGCGCGCAGGACCGCGTTGCCCGGCGCCCAGATCCCGCCGCCCGAGCGGGCCGTCGACCCGCCGAAGACCGCGGCCTTCTCGATGACCAGCGCGCTCAGTCCCAGCTGGGCCGCGGTCAGCGCGGCCGTCATGCCGGCCGCTCCGCTCCCGACGATTACGACGTCTACCTCGGCTGCCGCGTCGGCTTCGTGTCCCATACTAGAACACGTTACAGTTTTGCGGCCCGCCCCGGAATAGTGAAGTCGGTGGCCCCCCGCGTACCCAGGAAGGTACCCAGGGGGCCACCGACCCCGTAGCAGCTGCCCTTACTTAGGCTGCGGCACGATCCGGATGTACGGCTTGGGCGACTGCCACTCGCCGAACAGCTCCTTGGCCTGGTCGTTGTTGACCGAGCCGGCGATGATGACGTCCTCGCCCGGCTTCCAGTTCACCGGCGTGGCCACCTTGTGCTTGGCCGTGAGCTGCAGCGAGTCGACCACCCGCAGCACCTCGTCGAAGTTGCGGCCGGTGGTCATCGGGTAGACCAGCACCAGCTTGATCTTCTTGTCCGGGCCGATGACGAACACGTTCCGCACCGTCGCGTTGTCGGCCGGCGTGCGCGCCTTGGCGTCGCCGGAGACGTCGGCCGGGAGCATCCCGTAGGCCTTGGCCACCTTGAAGTCGCTGTCCGCGATCAGCGGGTAGTTGGGCGCCGTGCCCTGGGTCTCCTCGATGTCGGCCGCCCACCGCTCGTGGTCGCCGGTCGAGTCGACCGACAGGCCGATGATCTTCACGCCGCGCTTGTCGAACTCGGGCTTGATCTTGGCCATGTAGCCGAGCTCGGTCGTGCAGATCGGGGTGAAGTCCTTGGGGTGCGAGAACAGCACTCCCCAGGAGTCCCCGAGCCAGTCGTAGAAGTGGATCGG
>Ga0335085_10012633_pt1 | contig 12425 bp, 13 predicted proteins | sample Lox_Sample_45_FD_206712 | JGI IMG/M metagenome (GOLD analysis project Ga0335085, IMG submission 206712) | Soil microbial communities from Loxahatchee National Wildlife Refuge, Florida, United States - Lox_Sample_4.5 | ecosystem: Environmental > Terrestrial > Soil > Wetlands | place: USA...
TAGACGTAAAGGCTGCGCGGCCCGCCGACGGTCTCCGACTGATACCAGTTGATGTGTACCGAGCCGTGCGGCACGTTCTGAATGTCGTAGGGCGCGGGCTTGTCAGCGGGCACCTCGAACATCGAGTCCGATGAGCGGTCGCCGAGCTTCACCATGGGGTTGACGGGGTCGATCAGACGGACGCCATCAACGGTGTAGGTGTAGGCGTAAACGGCGGGGTTCAGCGGCCCGACGGTGATGGTCCAGATGCCGTCGTCGCCCTTGGTGAGGTCTTTAGCGCCCTGCTGGAAATCGCCGCTGATCTTGACGCTGGCGGCGTCGGGCGCGCGGAGGCGGAACAGTACGGTGCGGTCGGAATGCACTTCGTAGGGAACGATCTGCGGAACGTTGCCCCGTCCGCCGCCGCGTCCGCCATTGGCCGCACCGGCGTTCTGGGCGAGCGCCGGGAGAGCGAAGGCGCACGCGGCAAAGGCCGCCAAACGTAAGAAGCGATTCATGGATTCTCCTCTCGACGACGGGCACCAGCCTATCACCATTGGGGGGCGAATGGAATGGCGGTAGCGAGCAGCCAGGTCATCGAATGATACCTTCGGGGGATCCCAAAAAATCCGCCGATCCCTGCCGATATAAGGGTTAGACGGCGCGATAGCGTTGGACCGTCGGTGGGCAGCCTCCGCGCACGCCCGCGCGGCCTTGGATATCGTGCATGGCCGTCTCTGGCGGATCGGCCTACGGGCGACTCGCCGATGTGCAGCCGCGCTTTCAGGAGACCGTTGCGCGCTTCCAGGAGAACTCGATGCGTCGCCTAGAGATGTTGTTGCTGCTTGCCGGTTATGCATCTTCACCCTTCCGCGTGGCGGGCCAGATTTCCCCGCCCCAGAAGGATCCACCTTCGTTTACATTCGTACCTACGGCCTTGGCAAATGAGGTTCTGCCGTTCTGGCTGCAGTTGAGCGGGCAGGAGAGATTCCGTCTGGAGGGCTTTTCGGAGGGCGGGTTTCAACCAGACTCGAGTGATGCGTATGTGCTCAACCGGCTTCGGCTGGATGTGCGGCTCCTGCCCGCGCCCTGGCTGAAGTTTCTGTTTCAAATGCAGGATGCGCGCGTGGTATTCAAGAATCTGAAACCCTACGCTCCTCCTTACCAGGACACCTTCGACCTGCGGCAGGGCTATATCGAGGTGGGGGATAGCGAGCGGATGCCGGTCATCCTCAGGGTGGGCCGTCAGGAAATCAATCTCGGGGAAGAGCGCCTGGTGGGCAGCAGCGATTGGACGAACACGGCGCGGACTTTCGATGCCGTGCGGCTTGGGCTGCATCTTGGCCGCTACCGTGCGGATGCTCTCGCATCGTCACCCGTGGTCCCGCACGACGGTGAGGTGGGACAACACGTAGCCGGGAACAATCTGCACGGAATTTACGGCGGGATTGATCATGCGCTGGTGGGATAGGCAATCTCGACTTCACGACGGTGGGTCTGCAGTGGCTCGGTAAACTGCCCTATCGGTTCGATTATTCCCTGGAAGTGGCGCGCCAGCAGTGGTCGCTGGGCACCGATACGATCGATGCCTGGGCCGGGCACTGGCTGGCCGGCTACAGCATCCCGGGCAAAGCGCGGCCGCGGCTCATTGCCGAGTTCAACTACGCCACCGGCGATGGAAATCAAAAGGACGGGCGGCGCCACACCTTCAATCAGCTCTTTCCCAGCGGCCACGATAAATACGGACTCGCCGACCAGGTGGGCTGGCAGAATATTCTCCACGCCCGTACGGGCGCCGAATTCAAACTTGCCGCCCGCTGGACCGCTGGAGTGAAGTTCAGCGGCTACTGGCTCGCCGACGCCCACGACGCCCTTTACAACAGCGCGGGAACGGCGATTGCCCAGCGAGTGGATGGCCCCGCGGGCCGGTATGTCGGCTCCGAAATCGACGAGACCGCCAGCTACCAGTATTCGAAGCAGTTGCGAGTTGGCGGCGGATTCGCCCACCTGTTCAGCGGCACGTTCCTGAACCGGGCGACGCCGGGGAAAGATTACAACTATCCATTCGTTATGTTGACCATCGGCCTTTTGACCGTGGGTTCCAGGAAAAGGAGATTGATCCGTGAATAGCAAAATGACCGTAGGCCGTTAAGTGCTCAGGCGGTGGCTCTCAGAAGCATTGTCTCGAACCTCGAACAACTCGTCGCCGTGGCCGAGACGAAGTGAGGTCGGTCGAAGCATCACTCATGGGGATGGCGAAGTCGTTGGTGCTACCGCGCCTGGCTCTTGCGCTGCGGGACTTCCTGTTCCGCAAGTAACTGCCGCACCATTCCTTCCAACTCGGCGACGCGGCGCGCCAGGTCGTCGATGGCCTGGCCTTCGGGGTCAGGCAGGCGGCCGTGCTCGAGCGGGCCTTCCGGCCGGACACGCACGACCCGCCCGGGGACGCCGACCACGGTCGAGTTGTCCGGTACGGCATGCACCACTACCGAGCCGGCGCCGATCTTGACATTGTCGCCGATGCGAATGTTACCCAGTACCTTGGCGCCACTGCCGATCACCACCGAATTGCCGATGGTGGGATGGCGCTTGCCGCGCTCGTTGCCGGTGCCGCCCAGCGTGACGCCCTGGTACAGCAGCACGTCATCGCCGATTTCGGAGGTTTCGCCGATGACCACGCCGGAACCATGATCGATAAAGAAACGCCGTCCGATGGTGGCGCCGGGGTGGATCTCGATTCCGGTGAAGAAGCGGCTGATCTGCGAAATGAACCGCGGCAAGAGCGGGATTTTCCAGAGATACAGTTGGTGCGCCAGGCGGTGGGCCAGAATCGCATGGAAGCCCGGGTAGCACAGGACGATTTCGAGAGCGCTCTTGGCGGCCGGGTCTTCCCGGAAGATCGTCTCGAACTGTTCCCGAATCGCGCGAAACATGCTGTGCTCCTATGGACGCAGCAGGCGCGCGGAAGTCGCAGGGGAAAGTGTCGGTTGGCGGGGATCTGTATTCACCGCGGAGATATGGAGGTAACGAGGAACAAACCAAAGAGAAGTTCCTGGCGAGACGGCGAGAACACGCGGAGCAAACACGGAGAGCTGCCTCAGTGCGCCGCCGCAGTAGGTTCGGCGACTACCGGTGGCTTGGCCCCGGGAGGAATGGGCGCCAACATGTCTTCTTTGCGCATGATCAGCGTCGAGGTATTGTAGCTGGCCACCTCGAATCCGTGGCCGTGCGTGATGGCGTCGGTGGGGCAGGCCTCCACGCAGTAACCGCAGAAAATGCAGCGGTTGTAGTCGATGTTATAGACCTTCGCGTAGCGCTCGCCGCCCGAGATGCGCAGCTTATCGGTATTCTCCGCGGCTTCAATATAGATGCAGTCGGCCGGGCAGGCGGCCGCGCACAGGAAGCATGCCACGCATTTTTCGAGACCGTTGGCATCGCGTTGCAGCACGTGCGCGCCGCGATAGCGCTCCTCGAATTTCGGCGGCTCGTCGGGATAATACTCCGTCACCGTGGGCGACATCATTTCCTTGAAGGTGACGCCCATTCCCTTGGCGATCGCGGCGGCGGTGCCGAAAATCTCTTCGATCTTATTGGGCATGCGGATCTAACTTCATTCTAGCAGGCGGTCAATCCAGGCGGACCACGGTGCTCTTGTCGAGCGGACTGCGGCCGATGATGAGCTTTCCGATAGGGAAGCCGTCCTCGTGCACCATCGAAAGGGTAAGCCCGCGCACACCCGGCGGGATGCGAAAGGCTCGTGAGACAGCGGCCGATTCACCGGGACCGAGCTTGGTATCGAAAGGCACATCGCCGGGCTGATCGAGCGGATCGTAGCGCCGGCCGTCCGGGCCGGTGAGATAGAGGCGCAGGCCTCGCTCGCGCTGCTCGACCCGCAATGCCCGGCTGTAGATCTTCAGGTTCACGCGATAGATTGCCGGATCCGCCGGTTCGCGGCCGGAACTCTCGACGGTGAAGCACCAGTCGTCGGAACATTCCGGGTCGTGCGGATAGAGCACCCGTAAGGGAGTAGTAAAGACGGAGACCAGGTCGGCCGCGAAGTAGATTGCCGCGGCCACGGCCCAGGCGCGCAGGATCGCCAGTGCGCGCCTACTGCGTCCGGAGACGGCGCACATCAGCGCGACCAGGAGGCTCACGATGGTCGCGAGGGCGCAGACCAGGAACAGCAGATCGAAGAGGCTCACGGCTCTTTATCCTACGGCAAGTTCTCTGCTATGTAAAGTACTCTTTACTGACGACCGATCACCTGGAGGGCCGCGCGAACTTCGCCGGGGCACTCCATGTAAGCGAAATGCCCGCAGTTCTTCAGGACCACGAGCTGCCCGTGGGGCACCGCCCGGGCAATGTGCTCCTGAACGGAGATCGGGATGAAATCCTGGTCGCCGGCAATCACCAGGGTCGGGACGTTGAGGTTGCGCAGCTTTGGAAGCAGATCGTAGTCTTCTTTTTCCCAGGTCTCGCGCATCAGCCGATTCTCCACCGCCCGTGCCTTCAAAATGCCTTCCTTGCCCTGTGCGAAGAATGCCGCTTTCATCGCCGTCATTAGCTTTTCGTATTCGTCGGCGCGATAGAACGCCGGCCGGAAATTAAGACGATAGCGCGCCGCCACGGCTTCCGGATCACCCTCCCGATACGCCGCGCCGTCGACGATTTCCCGCTGCCGCTTCAAAGCGGCGCCCATTTTCTCAGCGTAGAACTTCCGGAACAGAGCGACGTCCTGGGTGGAAGCCGGCGCGGGATTCGCCAGGATCAGGCGAGACACGCGCTCGGGGTGCCGCAGCGCGTACTCCAACGCCAGCACCGCGCCCCAGGAGTGTCCCAGCAAGACCGCCGATTCCAGGCCATAGTGCTGACTGACTCGGTCCAGGTCCTCGATTTCCGAGGCCATCGAAACGTCTTCGGGCTGCACTTGATCCGCCGACAGGCCGCGGCCGCGCTGATCGTAGTAGATGAGCCGGTAGGTGTCGGCCAATCGATCCAGGTCGGGCAACAGATAACGATGGTCGAAGTCGGGACCGCCATGGAGAACGATGATGGACTGTCCCCGCCCGATTTCCCTCGAATAGAGCGACGTCTTACCGACCACAATGCGGCTTTCCCGTGCCGTGGCGCCGGGATCGCTCTGCGCCCGCGCGCTGGGCGGACTCAGCGTCGCCAGCAGCGCCGCGGCCAGGCAGACAAGAAGGCGAGTCGCCATGCAGACACACTAAACCGGCACAGGTGACGGTTGCAAGGGGCGCAACGTTCACCCACGCACCTTCACCGCAGACTGCTCCGCGCCCCCCGCAACGCTCACCGCCGACGCCGCCTTGGAAAGATCCCCGCCTTGAATCACGACGCCTCGGCTGCCGGCGCCTTCGACTTCCGCGAACACTGCCGCGGGACTCAGCACGCGCGCACCGGCGATCAGCGCGTCCTGTGTGTCCACCAGGCGCAGCAGTGACTTCGCCTGCGGATTGCCCTGCGCGGCCAGGCCGCTGAACGAAGCGTCGGAGACGTGCTCGAGCACCACCGCCGGACGCAGGTCGGGCTGGTCCACTTCGAAGCGCACGTTCTGCACCGCGAGGCCGCGCACGTTGCGCGCATACAGGCCGTAAGCCGGTGGTGTGCCGATCTCGAAATACTCGCCGGCCACTTGGGGGACCTGCGCGGCGGCTTCGGCAGCCGTCCCTCCGCCGCCATAGCGCACGCGCACATCGTCGAGCACGATGTCTTCCAGGAAGCAATCGCCAATGGCGTTCAGCACGATGCACTGCCGCGTCTCGCCCGGACGGTAATTCTGCGGGAAGGCGATGTCGGGGTAGTCCGCGCCCTTCGCCACCACCTCGGCGCGGATGCCGCGGAACGAAATGCCGCGCAGGTAGCCCTTCTGCGCCGGCGCCGGGGCGTTGGCCGGGTCGCCGCGCCCGCGATTATTCAGGTCGATCGAAATCGGTCCGGTCACGTCGCGCAGCACCAGGTTCGAAAAGACCAGATTGCGCACGCGCGATTCGGGGCCGAAGTGCATCTTGATCGGGCAGCCGTAAGTCTCGTAGATCACGCAGTTGGAGATGGTGATGTCCTCGGGATTGCCGCCGCCGAAGCGGAATACCGACCAGCGCGTGCTGAAGGTGCTGTTGGTGACCGTGACGAAGCGGCACGACCCGAACAGCGCGCAGGCATCGTCCTGCGTCTGCACGTCGCAGTTGCTCACGTGGACGTACTGGCTGCTGATGAAATGGAAGCCGTCGTTGTTGCCGTTCACCCGGTTGTGGATGTGGATGCCGTCGATCCACACGTAATTACTCTGGATGATGCGGATGGAATGAAACGCGCTGGCCACCAGAAACAGGTCGCGGATGCGGACGTTGGTGCAGCGGTGCAGCAGCACGTGATACGGCCGGTCCGCGCCGCCGCGTCCGGAAGGCGGCAGGACGCCGCGCGTGGGGCTGCGGAACTGCGCACCCTGGCCGTCGATCGTGCCCGGCCCTTCGATGGTGACGTTCTCGGCCTCGACCGCGAAGATCAGCCCGACGTTGCCGTCGCCGAGGGTGGAATCGCCGCGCAGAGGAATTGCGTCCACCGCGTGGTATTGCTTGCCATCGGCGCTGCCCAGCAGTTTGCCGCCCGCGGCGATGTGCAGCGTGACATTGCTTTTCAGTTCGATCGTGCCGATGACGAAGACGCCCGCCGGAACCAGCACGGTACCGCCGCGGTCGTGATGGCAGGCATCGATGGCGGACTGTACCGCCGCGGTATCGAGCGTCTGACCGTCGCCCTTCGCGCCGAAGTCGGCGATGTTGTACGTGCGGGTACCGGCCACCGCATTATCCGCCGGTGGAGGTGGGGCCGCGGCCGCCAGAAGGCCGGCGCCCATGGAAGCCCCGGAGATCCGCTTCAGCCAGCGGCGGCGCGAACCGGCGTCGTTCGATTCCGTGTACATTCCCCTACTTTACCGTTAATTTTGGCTTTGGAGCACGGGGGCAGGGCCTATTCACCGCGGAGCCGCGGCTACGCGGTGAATACAGCGCCGCGCCCCGCCCGAACGGGCAGTGCCTGCCCCGCCGATTGTCCGATACCGGCGGCGCGCCCGCTGAGGCAATCTGGAATCACGGAGGTTTTACCGAATGTCCACTGAATTAGCCGCCTTCTCGAAAGAGTTGGCAGCGATCGTCGAGAAGACCGCGCCGAGCGTGGCAGCCGTTCACGCCCGCCCGCGGTTTCCCTCGAGCGGAGTCTTCTGGCGCCGCGGCGTGATCGTCACCGCCGAGCACACCATCCGGCGCGAAGACGAAATCACGGTCACGCTGCCCGATGGAAAAACCGCGCCCGCCACGCTCGCCGGCAGCGACCCCGGGACCGACATCGCGGTGCTCAAAGCGGAATCCGACGCACCGGTTCTGCCGCATGCCGCCGGACCCACAGTCCCGGGCCAGATCGCGCTTTCTATCGGCCGCTCGCCCGATTCCGGCGCCAACGCCACTATGGGGATCATCAGCGCCGTCTCGGGCGAATGGCGCACCTGGCGCGGCGGACGGCTGGACCAGTACATGCGCCTCGATCTCACGCTCTACCCCGGCACTTCAGGAGGCGCCATCGTCAATACCGCGGGCGAAGTCATCGGCATCGCCAGTTCTGCCCTGTCGCGCATCGCGGGGGTCGCCATTCCCAGCGCCACGATCGATCGCGTGGTAGAGCAGATTCTCGCGCGCGGACGCGTCTCGCGCGGCTACCTGGGTGTGGGCCTGCAACCGGTCGAACTGCCCGATCATCAGAAAGCTCTGATCGTACTTTCGATCGCCCCGGAAGGTCCTGCCGCTTCAGCCGGGGTGCTGATGGGCGACATCCTCGTGTCACTGGGAGGCGCCTCTGTGGCTGATACGGACGACATTCAAACGGTGCTGGAATCGCACGCGCCGGGGCAGACCGTGGAAGCCGCCATCCTGCGCGGCGGCGTACCGCAAAGTATCCGCATCATGGTCGGGGAACGGCCCCGGAGGGAATAACATGCCGCACTTCGGAGAAATCGCCGAGCAGCTTCGCCGGTCCACCGTGCAGGTCACTTCGGGACGAGGCCCCGGCTCCGGCTCCGGCGTAATCTGGTCGGCGACCGGACTCATCCTCACGAACGCTCATGTGGCGCGCGGCAGCACAATGCAGGTCGAGTTATGGGACGGCCGCCGCTTCGAAGCCCGCGTCACCGCCCGCGACGCCCGCCGCGATCTGGCCGCGCTGCGCATCCAGGCATCCGGACTGCCCGCGGCCACTCCGGGCGATTCCGCCGCGGCGCGCCCCGGAGAACTGGTGCTGGCGGTCGGCAATCCCCTGGGCTTCGCCGGCGCCGTCTCCACCGGCGTCATCCACTCGATCGGCGAACTGCCCGGCATGTCCGGCCGCCAATGGATTCGCGCTAATGTGCGGCTGGCGCCGGGCAACTCCGGAGGTCCGCTGGCGAACGCCGAAGGCAGGGTCATCGGCATCAACACCGCGATCCTGAACGGATTGGGTGTGGCCGCGCCGTCCAATGCCGCCGCCGGCTTCCTGACGCAAGGGCCTCGACCCGCGCTGGGCGTGACGCTGCGGCCGCTGCCCTACGGCCTGGAGATCCTCGCGGTAGACGAGGAAGGTGCTGCCGCGGTGGCCTCTCTGCGGCCCGGCGACATCCTGCTCGGCAATTACGAGCAGCTCAGCGATGCGCTCGACTCCGGCCGCGAGGTGCTGCGCCTGCAATTCCTGCGCGGAGGCAACCAGGTGCGCGAAGCGCTCGTCCGCTTCCCCGCGCCTCAAGCGGTGGCCGCTTGACCCGTCTGCTGATCGCGGCTCCGTCTCCGGTGGTGCGTGCCGGGTTGGAGGCGCTGGCCGCTTCCAACCCGTCGCTGGAATTGGCCGGATCGTTCCCCGACCTGGCATCGGTGGATGCGGTGCGCCCGGATGTTGTACTGGCCGCGTTCGCCCCAGCCGACCTCTCGCCGGCCAACGGCCTCGCGCCCTCGTATGTCCTGCTGACCGGCGAAACGCAGCCCGCCTGGACCGCCGATATCGTGCGGCTGGGCGTCCGCGCGCTGCTGCCCCGCGATGCGTCCGCCGAAGCCATTCTGGCCGCCGTGGAAGCTGCCGCTGCCGGTTTGGCGCTGGTCGCCCCAGCCGATCTCGAAGCGCTCCTCCGCGCTGGTCCGCAGCCGGCGGCCGCGCCCGAAACCGCCCTCACCCCGCGCGAAATGGAAGTGCTGCGCCTGATGGCCGAAGGCGCCGCCAACAAAACCATCGCCTGGAAGCTTTCCATCTCTGAGCACACCGTGAAGTTTCATGTGGCCTCGATCTTCGCCAAGCTGAATGCCGGCACCCGCACCGAAGCCGTCACCCAAGGCGTCCGGCGCGGCCTGATTTTCCTGTAGTGGGGCCCGCGGGAACGCCACACTATGGGCGAGCCAGCCACCCTTTTGGTGGCGATTCCCCGCGCGATCCGCGACCGGCTCCGATTCCCGCCCGATCGCATCGAAGCCCACCGTCCCGCCCTCGGACGCCGCGCCCAGGTTGTAACTATATTTTGAGATAATCATCTCCTAAATAGGACTACACGATTCTTAGCAGTTGGGAATGCGTAAGGGTTACAGGACATCCACTTTTTTCGTCCTCGCCTGTTTTCAGAAGAAAGGTAATTGCACATGGCACTCCCCTGCGCGGCGGGGCCAAGGGCCGCCGCGGGAGCGTGGCTGGTGGTGTGTCTGGCCGCGTTTCTACAACCTGCTCTGCGGGCCGGCGGTGCCCGGTACGACGGATGGTTTCACAACCCCATCGACGCCAAAGGTCCGGCTTCCACGTGCCACGAAGCCTCGCCCTGTGAAAGCGTCCGGCCGGTCGCCGCGCAGGACGCCGCAACTACTACCCTGGCCGCCTGGCAGTTCGAAAGGCTCTATACGTCGTCCGCCAAACTGCCGGACGCCTCTCTGCAAGATGCCTGGCCGCCCGAAGCACCCACGGCCACCGAGGGACCCGACAACTGGGCCTGCGTCATTCCTGCCGTGGGCATTCCCGGCGACGGCCAATCGTTCGACGCGCGCGAAGTGCAAGGCCGGCGTCTGGACCCCGAAGTAGTCAACCGCCACACCGATCTCGATTACGACCCGGACGCCTGGCCCGCGTACTTAGGCATGTGCCTGATCCTGGGCGCGGGCTTCGTGGCCGCGGCCTGCTGCTTCCATTTCGCGCAGGGCAGCGGATCGCGATCCTCACGCGGTGCCCAGATGGAGGGCCACGATGCCACCCGTCAGGTACTCGTAGCGAACTTCAGCAAACCCCGCCCCGCGCATCTGTTCGGCCAACTCGCCGGCCCTGGGAAAGCGCCGGACCGATTCCGGCAGATACGTGTAGGCGTCCCGATTGCCGGAGACCGCACCACCAATTAGCGGCAGCAGGCGGCGCGAGTAGAAGTGATAGAGGGCTGCGAACGCTGGCGAGGGCGGCTCGCTGAATTCCAATATTGCCGCCACACCGCCGGGCCGTAGAATGCGCCGCATTTCCACCAGGCCCGCCGCATAATTCGCCAGGTTGCGAAAGCCGAACGCCACCGTCACCGCGTCGAACGCCCGGTCAGTCACAGGCAAATGCAGCGCATCGGCTTCGAACAGCGGCAGCGCCGCGCGACGCCGTCCCGCCTTGCGGCCGGCCGTCTGCAGCATCGGATGGCAGAAATCCGACCCGAAGATTTTCGCGCGGCCCCGGCGCGCCAGCGCCAGCGCGAGATCGCCCGTGCCACAGCAGATGTCCAGCACGCGCGCATCCGGCCGGTTGAGGATCGGACGCAGTTTGCGCACTGTGTGCCGGCGCCAGTGCCGGTCGATGTTGAACGAGAGCAGGTGATTGGCAAGATCGTAGCGAGGCGCCACCCGCGCGAACATGCCGCGCACCCAACGCGCCGCTTCTTGTTCGTCGCGCGCGCCAACCGGAGTCGCGCCCTTCATGCCAGCGCGCAGCGGATGGCCTCCCGCACGGTGGCCGGATCCACGTCCGAAACCACCGCCACCTCGCCGACTCGCACGGGCAGCACGAAATGCACCTTGCCCTGCACGGTCTTCTTGTCGTGTACGAGCCGCGCCGCCAGGCAGTCCGGGGTGAGTCCCTGGACCGGCGGAATTGGCCCGTACGCGCCGATCAGTTCGAGCATGTCGAGGCAGTCCTCGGCCGAGCAATTGCCCGTCATTTCGCCCAAGTGAATCGCCGCACGCATGCCCCACGCCACCGCCTCTCCGTGCAAGAAGCGCGTATAGCGGGTCTCCGCTTCGAGCGCGTGTCCGAAGGTGTGGCCGAAATTCAGGATGCGCCGCAACCCGCTCTCGCGTTCGTCGGACGAAACCACTTCGACTTTCATCCGTACCGAATCGGCGATGATGCGGTCCACCGCCGCCGGATCGCGCGCCAGCACCGCCGTTCGCGACTCGGCCAGGAACGCGAACAGATCGCGATCGCGGATGATGCCGGCTTTGAGAATCTCGTAAAGCCCGGCGCGATACTCGCGTTCCGGCAGCGTATCGAGCAGCGACGGATCGATCAGCACCGCCGCCGGCTGATGGAAGCTGCCGACCAGGTTCTTGCCGATCGCCAAGTTGACGCCGGTTTTTCCACCGACGGCCGCATCCACCTGCGCCAGCAGCGTCGTGGGCACCTGCAGCACCGGAATGCCGCGCATGAAGATGGCTGCCAGGAAGCCGGCCATGTCGTTGACGATGCCGCCGCCGAAGGCCAGCACCACGCTCGACCGGTCGCCACCCAACGCAACCATGCGCTCCGCCAGTTCCTCCACCGGCCCGAGCCGCTTGTGCTCCTCGCCGCCCGGCAGATGCAGCACTTCGTGCGGCACACTGGTCAAGGCGCGCTCGAGTTCCGTGCCTTTGTGCCGCCAGACATCTTCAGTCGAGACGACGAATAGTCTGCCGGCCTTGCGCGGCACAAACTCGGCCGTCCGTGCCAGGACCCCGCGTTCCACCACTACCGCATAGCTGCCCTGCGGGCTCTCTACCCGATAAGTCGGCATAAGCAATTTGTAGCATGGCAGGCGTATCTCGTTCATTGGGCCAATTTGCCGTGTATCTGGAATGCTCAATCCTGAGCCTTGTAGTTCATTAACTCCAGTGGAATATCGATTGAAATTCCTCATCATGCCTGGCGTCTGCCCTAAAGGCGAGCGGCTTCCTTCGAACGGCTGCATCGAAAGCGACCCGGCGTTGAGCCTCCGTTACCACTCGGCCGCTGTCCCGCCGGATCGCTTGCGATACGGCACTAACGTTACAGTGGATCAATCCGGCGTCGCCACTTCTTCTCACCGTCGTTAGCCCGACCTTCGCAGTTGGGCTGAGAATCCGGGCAAAAACCGCCGCGGCGGGACGGTAACGGCTTCACTGTCAACCAGAACATTTTCGCGATCGCTTGTAGTGCAGACCTACCCTCTATAC
>Ga0335085_10012634_pt1 | contig 12424 bp, 18 predicted proteins | sample Lox_Sample_45_FD_206712 | JGI IMG/M metagenome (GOLD analysis project Ga0335085, IMG submission 206712) | Soil microbial communities from Loxahatchee National Wildlife Refuge, Florida, United States - Lox_Sample_4.5 | ecosystem: Environmental > Terrestrial > Soil > Wetlands | place: USA...
CATGGACCGGCTGGGGGTGCCGGCCCCGATCCGCTGCTCACTGAGGAAGTCGAGCGGCTGCGTCAGGAAGTGGCGGAGCTGCATGAGCGAGTGGACTTCGCCGAGCGCCTGCTGTCCAGGCAACGCGACGCCGAAATGCTGCCGGGGAACCGAGGGGGAGAGCGGGAATGAGCCTGATTTGGCTGATGCAGACCACTCCCACGACTCCGATGCCGCCCATGCCACCGGACATGGACCAGGTGATGATCCACCAGATGGGCTGGTGGGATACGCTCCCGCCCGAGGCCGCGGTGACGATCATCATCGTTCTGATCGCCGGCATGGTGGTCATGGCGTGGCCGATCGTTCGGGCGGTGGCCCGGCGGATCGAGGGGAGGGCCCATGAGGATCCAGCGCTCCGCGGGGAAGTGGATCAGCTCCGGGCCCGGTTGGCCGAGATAGAAGGGCTCCAGGTACGGCTCTCCGACCTGGAAGAGCGGGTGGATTTCACCGAGCGGGTGCTGGCCCAGCAGAAGGGGATCGGGCAGCTGCCGGCCCACTAGCGGGTGAGCGAACGATGGACCTCCAGACGATCGTGCTGCTCATCGTCGGGATCGTGGTCTTCTCCGTGGTGCTCTCGGTGGTTCTGACCGTCACCACGCCGGTCCGCGATTCCTGGATCAAACGGCTCTCCAGGCGGGCCGCGATCGAGAACGCAGGGGTGGAGACGGAGATGGAGCAGATGCGGGAACGGATCGCCGAGCTGGAGGGCCGGCTCGATTTCGCGGAGCGGATGCTGGCTCAACGCCGCGAGGCCGAGCGGCTCCCGCCGGCGCCGTAGGAGGTCGGGGTGACCCAATCGGGCAGCGTGGACGCCATCGTAGGCGCGGTCACCACGATCGCGGTGGCCAAGATCCTCGCCATCACCCTGGCAGCGACGGCCCTCATCGTGCTCTGGCCGCTGCGCCGGGCGTTGGGTCGCCGCTTCGATGACCTGGGTGAGCGGGATGCCGCTCTGCGGGCCGAGCTGGAGGATCTGCGGGCGCGGGTTGCCGAGCTGGAGGAGCGGCTCGACTTCGCGGAACGGATTCAAGCCGGACGGCGAGAGCCGGAACGCCTGGGGCAGGGAGGTTGACCGATGGACTCGAATAGCGCTGCCGTCGCCTTTGCCGCCGTCGTTTGCGCCGGGATGTTCCTGATGTTCCTGGTGACCGGCCCGGTCGGCAAGGCGCTGGGCCGATGGCTGGAGTCCTACGGCGGTTCGGCGGTGGACCCGCATCGCCTGCAGGAGCTGGAGTCTCGGGTGGCGGAGCTGGAGGGGCTGAATCAACGGACCTTGGAGCTGGAGGAGCGGGTGGAGTTCGCCGAACGGGTGCTGGGCAAACTGCGGGATTCCGACCGCCTGCCGCCGGTGCGGTAGCACTCAGGATGACGAGGGGGCTATGACCGGCTCGGTATTTCTCACGGCGTTGAGCATTGTTGGGGTGGTGGCCATCCTGCTCTTCCGGCGCCCGCTGAATGCGCTTGCGGATCGCCTCTCGGGGAAGGCCGCCGCGTCGTCGGACAACGAGGATACGATCCAGCGTATCGCTGTTCTGGAAGGCCGCTTGGCCGAGTTGGAGGAGCGGTTAGATTTCGCGGAGCGCCTGCTGACCAAGGCCAAGGCGCAGGAAAGCCTGCCCGGAGGGACCGGCGCATGACGACTCAGGAAGACATCGAATCCTGGCTGGACCGGCTGGACGGCGGGTCCGTCGCCGTCAAGGAGCTGGGAGCAGGATTGTGGGTGGTACGCACCCGGGACGACGCCGAGGTAGTGGTCCATTACGCCGCGCCGGTGGTGATTCTCCGGGTTCGGGTGATGGAGCTCCCGGCGGGAGAGCCGCGTCGCAGCGAGCTGTTTCGCCAATTGCTCGAGTTCAACGCCCGGGAGCTGGTGCACGGCTCCTACGGGCTCGAAGGGGATCATATCGTGTTGACGGACACGCTCGAGCTGGAGAACCTCGACTACAATGAATTCGAGGCCAGCTTCGATTCCCTCACCTTGGCGCTCGCCTCGCATCTGAGCACGCTGGCGCCGTACCGGGAAAGGTAGCCTTCGCCATGGGGATCTTTGACCGCCTGTCGACACTGATCCGGTCGAACCTCAACGACCTCATCTCCCGGGCCGAAAACCCGGAGAAGATGCTGCACCAGCTGATCGCGGACATGCGGACCCAGCTGGCCAAGGCGAAGCAGGAAGTGGCCGCCGCCATCGCGGACGAGAAGAAGCTCCAGTCGGACGCGGACAACCTGAAGAAGCAGGCCGAGGACTGGGAGCGCCGGGCCATGCTGGCGGTGCAGGAAAACCGGGATGACCTGGCCAAGCAGGCGCTGGTCCGCTACAACGAGAGCCTCCAGGGCGCTCAGCAGCTGCAGGAGACCTGGGTCAAGCACAAGGCGGAGACCGAGGCGCTCAAGGCCTCACTGCGCCAGCTCAACGACAAGATCGAAGAGGCCAAGCGCAAGAAGAACATCCTGGTGGCCCGGGCGAAGCGGGCGGAGGCCCAGCAGCGGATCCAGGACACCATGTCGGGGCTCTCGGACAAGAGTGCCTTCGAGTCCTTCGAGCGGATGGCGGAGAAGATCGAGGCCAACGAGCGCAAGGCGATCGCCGCGGCGGAGCTGAGCGCCGAGTTCTCGGGCGACACCCTGATGCAGCAGTTCCAGGCGCTGGAGTACAAAGGGAGCGCGGACCAGCAGCTCCTGGCCCTCAAGACCAAGATGGGGTTGCTGGCGCCGGGCGGCGGTGGGGCCAAGCAGATCGGGAAGGGCGGGGAAATCCAGGACGCCGAGCTGGTCGAGGACGACGACAGCCACAAGTCATAAGCGCCGGCGAAGCGGCCGATACGGACGGGGGCGGAGCAGGACTCCGGCCCCCGTTTGATTTTCCCCCTCCCGGTGTACCTTATCTCCCTTCCGACTCCCTCACCTCACTCCGGTCCCGCATGCACGGCTCCCGCTTCCTGATTCTCGCCGACGGCGAGTTCGATCCCCTCGGCTCCAAGACCGCCAACTCGGTGATCCGTTACCTCCCCGACCGGGTGGTCGGCGTCGTGGATCATGCCAAGGCGGGAAAGACGGTGCAGGACGTGCTCGGCTTCGGCGGGAAGATTCCGGTGCTGGCTTCGATGAACGAAGGGCTGGCCCTCAAGCCGGACGGGATCGTGATCGGGATCGCGCCGATCGGTGGGCGCCTGCCTGACACGTGGCGGCAGTGGTTGCTGGAGGCGCTCGACGCCGGCTGCGATCTCTGGTCGGGGCTCCACACTTTTTTGTCCGACGATCCGGTGCTGGCCCAGCGGGCGCGGGAACGGGGACGCCGGATCCACGACCTGCGCCGGCCTCCTCCCGACCTGCCGGTGGCGGCGGGCCGGGCCAAGGAGGTCGAGGCCTTTGTGGTCCTCACGGTGGGGACCGACTGCAACGTGGGCAAGATGACCGCTCAGCTCGAGCTGACCAAGCGGCTCAACCAGGGCGGCCTCCGCACCCGGTTCGTGGCCACCGGTCAGACCGGGATCATGATCGAGGGGTGGGGGATCGCGGTGGATGCGGTGGTGGCCGACTTCATCGCGGGGGCGGCGGAGCGGCTGGTGCTGGAGGGGAGCAAGGACGCCGACATCGTGCTGGTGGAGGGGCAGGGCAGCATTAACCACCCGGGGTACTCGGGGGTCACCTGCGGCTTGATCCACGGCGCCTGCCCCGACGCGATGATTCTCTGCCACCAGGTGACCCGGGAATACATCGGGGACTACCGGCAGGCGAAATGGCTACGAATCCCTCCACTCTCGGAGTATGTGACGTTGTACGAGACGGTGGCCGCGGCGGTACACAAGAGTCCCGTGATCGGGATCTCGCTCAACACCTACGACATGACCGACGATGCGGCGCGGCGGGCCTGCGAGGCGGCGGCGCGGGAAACGGGGCTACCCGCGACCGACCCGATCCGGTTTGGTGCGGAACCACTGGTTGAGGCGGTGATCAAGGCTCGGACGAAGTATCGCAAGCGAGGAAGCCCCGCGCCGAAGGTGAAGAGGCGGCGTTAGGCACAGTTAGCAACTGCCCTGTATAGGGAGGTGTTACGGTGAACCGCAACTGGGTGCTGTTCCACTTAGGCGAAGCGCGCCACGAAATCGAAAAGACGCTGAAGGAAATTCGAGAAACTCCAGACTACGACTACGGAGAGTTCTTCGTTGCTATGCAGCACCTCTATCACCACCTCAACACCGCGTGGAACTCTCGGGACGCGACCGAGGACCGAGTTGCACAGCGCTCCCCTGAGGATTTCTACCAATGGGGCCGGTTCCCATCGGACCTTCCGATGATGGGGGAATAGACCAGCAACTTCTTCTTTGTACTGACTGGCCTGGCGCCCACAGCTTGAATGGCCAGGATACCCCCGATCACAACTGTGAGCCAGACCTTCCCCACGATGGCCAGACAGAGCGCCGGCATTCTCCCCTACCGCCACAATCAGGGTCGGCTCGAGGTCTTTCTGATTCATCCGGGTGGCCCCTTCTGGGCGACCAAGGACGCGGGTGCCTGGTCCATCCCCAAAGGGCTGTTCGGGGACGACGAGGATTCACTGGCGGCCGCGAAGCGCGAATTCCGCGAGGAGACCGGGTTCGAGCCCGCGGGTGAGATGATCCCGCTGGAGCCGGTGCGGCAGCCCGGAGGGAAGCTGGTTCACGCCTGGGCCATGGAAGGAGACTTCGACCCGGAGCAGCTCCGGAGCAACACCTTCAGCATGGAGTGGCCGCGGGGTTCTGGCCAACAGCGTGAGTTCCCCGAAGTGGACCGTGGCGCCTGGTTCACGGTCGAGGAGGCTGCGCGGAAGATTCTCCCCGGACAGGCGCCTTTCCTCGCTCAATTGTTCGAACGGCTCCCTCGCGACTGACCTGATGCGAGGCGGCTGCGGCCGGCGCACCAGGCGATATTTGAGGCATGGATCGCATCGCACGCGGCGAGGCCTACTGCGCCCTCTGCGGGACCGCTATCCGGCCCGACGACGACGCCCTGATCACCCCCGATTTCATCGCCGACTCGGCGGATCCCCTCTGGCGTTTCTCAGACGCGCCGATCCATCGGGCCTGCTTCCTGGTCTGGGATCAGCGCAAGGCCTTCATCGCCCGCTACAACGCGTTGGCGCGGCAGCTGGTGGCGGCTGACGGGAGTTATCCCCAATTGACCAGTGAAGGCCAGCTGGTCCGCCGACTGGGGGGAGCCTCGCCTCCGGCGGAACCCTCGGCCTGAAGCACGGGCACCCCCCCGAAGAAGATCCCGCTCTCCTTTCGCACCTCATTGGGTCCAGGCTGCCGTCCCGGGGTGAACGGTGTTTCACGCGGTTTTCACCCAACCTGACAATACGCGGCGGTAAGCTGGATACCCACCGCCCATAGGCCCTTTCGAAGGAGGGTCCCCATGAGACATCTGACCCGATGGCTCTGCTCCAGCCTGGCCCTGGCCGCCCTTGGGTGTGGCCAAGAAGCGACCACCGGTCCCCCCGCGGCGGCCATAGCAACCATAGAGGAGTCGTCCGCGCGCATCCCGTTTTTCTCGTCCAAAGATCTCGGCCTCATGAGCCGCAACATCTACGTCGGGGCCGATCTCGACGCGGTGATCGCCGCCCTCGTGAGCGAGGACCCGAGCGATGATATCCCCGCCCTGATGCAGGCGGCGGCCACGCTGCACGAAACCGATTTCACCGTCCGGGCGGAAGGGTTTGCCAGAGAAATCGACCGGACCCGACCCGACGTGGTTGGCATCGTCGAGGTCTCCAAGATCGATGTCGATCTCGACCTCACCCCCTACGGGGGACCACACCTCGTGGTCCACGAGAACTTCCTGCCCGAGATCATGTCGGCGTTAAAGCGGCACCACCTGAATTACCGGGTAGCGGCGAGTAATCTGAACTTCGCCGTCGTGCCGACACCGGGCGTGCGGCTGGAGGACTACGACGTGACCCTGGTAGGCCCGGGGGTGCAGGTGGGCCAAGGTGTCCTCGCGCAGAACTTCACGCTCAATGTGGGTGAGGTGGCACCCAACGTAGTGATCAGCTATGGCTTCACCATGGTGCCGGTGAAGGTGCGGGGGCGGCACTATGCGGTGGCCACGACCCATCTCCAGCCCAACATCTCCGGCCTCGATCTGGCCCAGCTCCGGGCGGCCCAGATGCTGGAGTTGCTCAGCCTGATGCCCAGCGATGTGCCGGCGGTGATCCAGGGCGATCTCAACGATCATGACGATAGCCCGATGTACCAGGCAGCGGCGGCCGCTGGCTTCGCGGACGTCTGGGCGGTGCTTCGTCCCAACCAGCCCGGGCTTACCTGCTGCCACAGCATCCAGCTGGACAATAGCCAGCCACTGTACGAGCGGATCGACTTCATCCTGGCTCGTGGCTTCGAGCACCGGTGGGACCCCGTCACGGGGTTCATCGTGCGGGTCGGGCTATTCCCCTGGGAGATGCTCCCCGGTCCGCTGCACCCGATCTTCGTGTCCGATCACCTTGGCCTGGCCGCCCGCCTCAATAACCCGGGTCACTAAGACCACAGGGCACAAGAAACAGCAAGGGGCCGGTGTCCATGACACCGGCCCTCTCTTTGGCGAGCCAGTTGGGCGGCTTCATCCTGGCGATTCGTACACGATGTCCTTCAGATATTCCGGCGGGCTAGTCGGCCCCGGCAGGGGTAGCGCACCGGCCGGCGTGAGCAGCTGCCTCCTGTAATCGAGGTAGTGGAAGAAGAAGGCATACCGAATAGCAGCATCCGACTGTTGCAGGACACGCTCATCGTATGGGACTTGCCAATCCGACTTCGGCAGACCGACCACTTCCTGCGTCACCTCATCAAGGTCAAAGCCATCGATGTCACCTTCGACGAGCAGTTCGATCAAGTGAACAGGCTCCTCCGCTTCAACCGGATGAACGCCTACGACCCTTGCTGTTGTTGTCATGTCTGTTCCAGCCTGGCCCAGGGAGGAAGACCGCGGCGTTCGATCTTCAGGGCGTCAGCGCAACTCTAGTTGATACGGCGCTTCGACCGCGAACCCGTCGATCAAGGCGGGCTCATAATGCATGTTGCGCGCGTAATTCATCACCAAGTCGTCGAGTGTCAGGACGCCAGACTTCGACCGCAACTTGACGTCCTTGGCTCGGCCATCGGCTCCCACGACCACGTCGATCGGCGGGATCCGGTGCTTCCATTCCGGCGACATGTTCTGGACGTCGTAGTTGGTCAACTCGAGCCGGTCGGTAACCAGCCGGTCCCCTTCGCCGCCGATGGGCTCGGCCGAACAGGCGATGGCCTTCTCAGTGACCTCGGTCGCACCGGACCCGAGGGTGACGTGGAGCCGGGTGCCCCAGATCTCATCCGACTTCTTCTGCGTCTGCAGATCCTTGAGGACGAAGCCGAGCAGGGAATCCGCATCCGCCTGAGGCACGTCCGCGTCGAGCACCAGGGCGCGGTGCAGGGTCCCTTCCTTCTCGAACGAGATCGTCATCAAGACCGCCGCGCCGGCCGGAGCACTGGTTTGGCCCAGCAGGTCCTGGTGCAGGGCCGCCGAGTCGAGCAGCTGAGCAACCGGCGGAGGCTTCTTGGGGTTCTTGGCCGGCCCGCAGTGGCGGCCGGATGGACTCACCGACTTGTCCACCGAGGACTTGTCCTGGCCCCAGAGGAGGTGGGTCAGCAGCACGGCCATGGCCAGGGTGAAGGCGATCGCGGTGACCCGGCTACGAGAAGCGATTCCACGGTTCATGACGGTCCTCCTCGGGTAGAGGGATCCGCTATGGAGGATTCGATTGTAGGGGATTGGATGGGGCGGCTGCCCCGACGAGTCGATGTTACCGGCTGAACCGGGGGTCGGCAATAGGGGAATCCCCGATGGGTCAATGGCGCGAAGTCGCCTTACCCTCGGACGAGGTCTTCTGGTTGGCGAGGTCGCCCTTGAGCTGGTCCCGCAGCTTGCCAATGACCTTGCCGCGGATGTTCATGACCCCTCCGGGCAAATTGTCGAACCGCCACTTGCGAAAGACCGCCAGGTAGATCCCCGGCCTCCCCTCGGCGCCGGCGCGGTCAATGATCGCGGTGAGCTCAAAGCCGGCTTCAAAGTAGTGATTCGCGTAGATCTGCTTGACTGCGACGACCGTCATTCCGGGCTGCTCAGGCGGCGGGTACAAGACCAGGTGGTTGACGCTGAGGATGCGCCTCATGCCGGACGACGAGTCGACCGACCAGTAAAGTGTCTCGTGGGTGCCCTCGATCGACGCGTGTGGGTAGCCGGTGAGATACTGCCGCAGGGATGGGAAGTCCTGGTAAACGTAGGGGGATTGCCCCAGGAGGTCGGCGAAGGCATCGCTTGCGTGAACGGCGCCCTTGTCGTCGTAGACGATCATTGCCGAATCGCCACGCGCGCGATAGTCGGTGACGTACTCCAGCATGCGGCGCTGCACGTAGGTGGTGAGCTGCGGAGCCACGTCCCCGTCCTGCCCGGACCAGTCGACGCTGGTGTGGAGCTGCTGCATGTCGGTCGCCGGCATCTTGATCTTGCAGTCGCCGGGCTTGCACGCCTTTACGTCGGCCACGTCCTGGGGGGAGACGACGGCGGTGGCGACGTCCGTCTGGATCGCGGGATCGTGAAAGATCCCGACCCGAACCCGCGTGGGCGAGGGGAGAGAATTGGTAAAGTCCTGCAGGCGGGTGACGTACGCCTCGCGCGTCACGTCGATCTGGACGATTCCGAACAGGGTCACGTCCCGCTTGTTCGGTGAGTCCAGGACCTTCGCCACCGCCTCCCCCTTTTCCATCGCCGCCATCTGGCCCTCGTCCAGCCCGATCTGCTGCTGGAGGAAGCTCATCAGCCTCGCCGGAGGCTCCTGGGCCCGGAGTGGGCTCGCCAGCGCGACGGCCGCGGCGAGCAAGGTGCTCCGGGCGTTGCCGAACGGAATCGCTCTCATGAGTCCCTCCTGGGAGAGGCGACGTGAGTCGCGCTAAGCTGAGGGCTGGGTCGCCGACCGGCTAGAGGTCTGGCGCGGCCCTGTCGGTATACAGGGAGGATCGGCTCAGCCGAACCGCTTGAAGAACCAGCGTTTGACCAGCTCGACTCCACACAGATAGACCACCACCATCCCGGTGAGCACCAGGAAGAACGCCGACGGCGGCGGGACGAAGCCCAGATCGGGCGCCAGCGGGCTCAGCGGCAGCAGGATCCCGATGGCGATGACGGCCAGGGAGGCAATGGCCAGGGCCGGTGCCGGGCGACTCTTGAAGGGATTGCCCCGCGTCCGGATCACGAAGATGACCAGTACCTGGGTGGCCAGCGATTCAATGAACCAGCCGGTCTGGAACAGGGCCTCTCCCGCGCCGAACAACCGGAGCATCACGAAGAAGGTGAGGAAGTCGAAGAGGGAGCTCACCGGTCCGATGGCCAGCATGTAGTTCCGGATGAATCGGGTGTCCCAGCGGCGAGGCCGGCGAACGTAGGTGTCGTCGACCGTGTCCATGGGGATGGCGATCTCCGACACGTCGTAGAGGAAGTTATTGAGCAGAATCTGACCCGGTCGCATCGGCAGGAAAGGGAGGAACAGCGCGGCGCCCGCCATGCTGAACATGTTTCCGAAGTTGCTGCTGGTCCCCATCATCAGGTACTTCATGATGTTGCCGAAGGTGCGGCGCCCGTCGAGGACCCCGTGGTGAAGCACGCCCAGATCGGCCTCAAGCAGGATCAGGTCGGCCGCCTCCTTGGCCACGTCCACGCCGGTGTCCACCGAGATCGCGACGTCCGCCGAATGGAGCGGGGGAGCATCATTGATCCCGTCTCCCAGGTAGCCGACCACGTGGCCGCGCCGGCGGAGGGCCAGGATCACCCGGTTCTTCTGGCCCGGCGTGAGGCGACAGAAGAGGTTGGCCTGCTCGGCCCGAACCTCGAGCGCCTGGTCGCCCAGCGCCTCGATCTCCTTTCCCGTCACGACGTCGGTGATCGGGAGGTCGAGCTCGCCGCAGAGGTGCCGGGTCACCAGCTCGTTGTCTCCGGTCACGATCTTGACCGACACGCCGCTGGCCGCCAGCGCGCGACACGCGGCGGCGGCGGTCTGCTTGGGTGGATCCTCGAACGCGGCGAATCCCGCCAGCACCAACTGGGACTCGTCGTCCACCACGGCGTGGGGGTGATCGGAGGGCACCTCCTTCCAGGCGATGCCCAGCACCCGGTACCCCTGTCTCCCCAACTGCGCGACTCGCTCCTCGATCTGCGTCCCAAGGGCCTCTTCGAGGGGTCGTTGCTCTCCGGCGTCTCCGTTCTCGCATTCGGTCGAGAGTCGCAGGATATCCTCGGGCGCGCCTTTGACGATCAGCAGACGTTTCCCGGACGGATCGGCCACCAGCACCGAGACCCGTCGGCGCTCGAAGTCGAAGGGGACCTCGTCGATCTTGGTCCAGCCGGTCACGTTCACCGGCTCGCTGGCCAGGATCGCATCATCCAGTGGGCTCTTGAGGCCGGTCTCGAAGTAGCTGTTGAGGTAGGCCAACCGGAGGACACGAGCGGATTCCGTTCCCATCGGGTCCAGGTGGCGCTGGAGACGGATCTGGGCTTCGGTCAGGGTCCCGGTCTTGTCGGTGCAGAGCACGTCCATGCTGCCCAGGTCGTGGATCGCGGCCAGCCGCTTCACCACCACCTTCTCCCGGGCCATCCGGATCGCGCCCTGAGACAACGTGACCGAGACCACCATCGGGAGCAGCTCGGGGGTGAGACCGACCGCCAAGGCGACGGCGAAGAGGAACGACTCGAGCCAGGGCCGGTCGCGCAGGGCGCACACCAGGAGCACGAACAGCACCATCACCACGGCGAGGCGGAGGATCAGGAGTCCGAAGCTTCGGGTTCCGACCTCGAAGGCGGTGGGCGGGGGTGGAAGGCGGAGGCTGGTACCGATCTGGCCCAGCGCGGTCTCCTTCCCGGTTCTGCAGATGAGGACCTGAGCCGACCCGCTCACGACCGACGTCCCCATGAAGACGGCGTTGGCGGCTTCGTCCAGGGCGGCGTCCGGTGTCGCGGCTTCGCCGGCGTGCTTCTCGACCGGGTACGGCTCTCCCGTGAGGAGCGCCTGATTGACGAAACAGTCGCCGGCTTTGAGCACTCGCCCATCGGCCGGGACCAGGTTGCCCGCGGAAAGCAGCACGACGTCACCGGGGACCAGCTCGCGCGAGGGGAGATCCAGGGGCTTCCCGTCTCTCAACACCGAGACCCGGACCGCCACCGATTCCCTCAGCCGTTCGGCCTCCCGCCCGGCCCGATGTTCCTGGACCACGTCGAGGGCGACGCTCAGCAGCGCCATCACGATCACGAACCCGGAGCTGGGGACGTCGCCGGTGAGCGCGGCGATTGCGCCGGCGACCAGCAGCAAGAGAACCAGCGGATTGCGGAAGCGGGAGACAACCAGCCAAAGGAAGCCGTGTTTGGCCGCGACCCGAAGCACATTGGGCCCGTGCAGCTCGAGGCGGCGGCTCGCCTCTTCGGTGGTGAGCCCCGTCGACCCGCAGGCGAGACGGGCCTCCAGGTTCGGCCCCTGCTCCTGCCAGAACTCGCTTGGAGGCTGGGGCGGCGGTGTGGAGCCCGACACGAACTACGTTCTCGAGTCCGGGATCAGGCGGCCGGTCGAGCTGGATCCTGCGTTTCCAGTCGGAGCGGCTGAAGACAATTGACGCAGGTGATGTTCTGAGGCAGGCGGAACCCGCTGCCGGCCAGGTTCAACCGCTGCCGGGTCTGGCAGAAGGGGCAGTTAGCTTCGGCGCGCTGGAAGACCTCGCGCTGGCGAAAGCGCAACGCGCTGCCCACGACGCCCGCCACCAAGGCCACGGGAGGAAACACCAGGTGCACGATGGGGATGGGGAGGGTGATCAGCGCAGCCCCGACACCGGCTCCCAGCGGCAAGCCGGCCCGGCGAAACCGTTCCCCGGTCGCCAGGGAGCGGACCACGACTTCCGCCTGACTGGGTGGCCGGCCGAAACCCTTCAAGGGAAGGGAGAGCGTCCTCAGGGTCATGGTGGGAATCTTACACAGAGATCTCGGGTCATGCCGAGGTGGCACCTGCCGCCGGAGAAGAGACCCTGCTTGATTCCATCCCGACCAAGGGCACCCGCCAGACACCGGCGAATTCACGACCACCCAGACCAACCGTGAACCAGGTAGCGATCCGGATCGAAGGTCTGACCAAGACCTACCCCGGCCCTCGGGCGGTGCGCGCCCTGGATGGGGTGGATCTCGAGGTGACGCGGGGCGAAATCTTCGGCCTGCTGGGCCCCAACGGCGCCGGCAAGACCACCACGGTGGGGGTCTGCACCACCCGCGTACTCCCCACCGGGGGACGGGTGACGGTCGAAGGGGTGGATGTGGTGGCCGAGCCTTCGTGGGTCAAGTCGAT